>Ga0070731_10003212_pt1 | contig 14907 bp, 13 predicted proteins | sample Coa_R1_2_FD_66448 | JGI IMG/M metagenome (GOLD analysis project Ga0070731, IMG submission 66448) | Surface soil microbial communities from Centralia Pennsylvania, which are recovering from an underground coalmine fire - Coalmine... | ecosystem: Environmental > Terrestrial > Soil > Unclassified ... | reverse complement strand
GCACGCCTCGATAACGTCCGCGCGACCAATGTATGCATGCAATGCCACTCGCAAGGCCAGCCCACCAGTAGTCCGATCGACGGAAAATATTTCGACTGGCCCGTGGGCTTCGACGTCGGCAAGAATCTTCAGGATTTCTGGAAACTCGAAGAGTACAAGCTGGGCCAGCAATCATTCACTCATTTTGCCGATGGCACCGCTCACAAGAACCGGATGCAGGGCAACGATTTCGTCCAAAGCGCGATGTACACGCACGGAGTAAGCTGCCACAGTTGCCACGACGCGCACGGAACCGCCAACAACGCCGATCTCCTGAAACCCGCGAACGTGATTTGCCTCGAGTGCCACGGACCCGGTTCCCCGAACGGACCGCACGCATCATCCATCCAAGCCCACACACATCATCCCGCCGGCAGCGCTGGGAACGAATGCGTCGCCTGCCACATGCCCAAAATCGAACAGCAGCTCGCCGACGTGAACGTGCGCAGCCACACCTTCAAATTCATCACCCCCGCCGAAACAGAAGCGCTGAAAGTGCCGAATCCCTGCGGAGTGTGTCACGCGGACAAGCCTGTGAACTGGGCCAGGGAAACCCTCAAAACCTGGACCAACGTTTCACCCTGGCGCGTAGCGAACTGACAGCAAGAATGTGAATTATCTCCGTTCATCAGCGTCCATCCGCGGCCATTACGTCCCTTGCGAACTCACCCAGATGCCGCTGCCTCGAACTTGCGATCGCCCTCGTTATAAGTCGTTACCGTCCCGGAGCCGATGTGATACACCCACCCGTGCAGCGCCAGATCGCCTTCCTCCACCCGCGCCGCAACCGCTGGATGCGAACGCAGGTTCCCCAGTTGCGCGATGACGTTCGCTTCCGTCAACGCCAGAAGAAATTCGGCGGTCGGATCGGGTTCTCGATGCTCTACCTTCGCGTAGCGCAGCCACGCCGCGACATTGGGAAACTGCGCCAGCGCTTCCGGGTTCAAAGCGCCTCTCATGACGCCGCAGTCGGTATGCCCGCATACAATCACTTCCGGAACCCGCAGCACCCCCACCGCGTACTCAATGGTCGCCGAAACGCCGCCGATCGCGTCCGGATAGGGCGGAACAATGTTACCGATCACGCGGCAGATGAACAGCTCGCCGGGTTTGGTCTGCGTCAGCAGGCACGGGTCGATGCGGGAGTCCGCGCAAGTGATGAATAGCGCTTCGGGGCGCTGGCCCAGGGCCAGTTTTTCAAACAGATCCTGGTGCTTCGGGTACACGTGCCGCTGAAATCGCGAAACGCCTCCCAGGAATTTTTCGACGGGCATCTCTTATAAAACTACTACGGACGGGTCAACCTGCCGCGGACGCGCCCGTCACCAATTTTTCATCCAAACATTATTTGTGCTATATGTTTTAAACATGAGTACCGCAATTTCGGACGAACTGGGGCTGGCGGACGCGGACGCCTGTTGGGCCGAATGGAACAGGTGCCTCCGTTGGGAACGCCATCACCAAAACGAGCATGATGAGTGGCTGCGGGAGAATCCATCCGGAAACGCCCGCATATTGGCGATTGTCGGCTACTGGCGTGAGCGCCGCATCGAACTCGAAGCGCGGCTGAAGCAACTGAGCGAACGTTCCCGCAGCGCCGCGGCCGTCTATTAGCCGCTGCTATGTATGGAAGGCGTTACTCGGCCTGCGCCGCTCGCGCCTTGCGTTCCATCTCCGCCCGGATCATTTTCATCTGCTCGCGATTCGCAGCCACGCGCTTGCGCCCATCCGGCTGCGCGTCGATCAGCTTTTCCAGGTTCGCGGCAAATTGCGGCGCAAAGCCGCCGCGAATCTCCTTCAGCAGCGGTTCGATTTTCGCGAACACTCCGATATGCTCTCCGTTCGTATCGGTGAACATTTCGAGACTGATCGCGCCGTTGTTCACCAGCGCCGCCGCCATATCCCAGTACGAAACCACCATCCGCAGGTGACCGCTGTGGGCGCTGAACATCGCGGCTTGGAAATCGCTCAGCGACTCCGGATTAAACTCGCGAAAGTACCAATCGCGCGCCTGGCGCATGGTTTCCTCGCGGCGCAGTTCGTACAGCTTAAGAATGAGACCGGCTTCTTCTTGCTTCGACATGGATGCTCCTTATATTCGGGGTTGGCCGCTCCCGGGCACGCCCGTAACGCCCAGCTTAGCAGATCGAAGTTTCAGTTCTGTGGCGCAATTTGACACGATAGTATCAGCATGAAACGCACGATTCTGATCGCCCTGCTCGCCGGCGCCGCAACTGCCCAGATGAATGAAATCTCGGGCGCGCACATCCGGGAACACGTCAAGTTTCTCGCCAGCGATCTTCTCGAAGGCCGCGGCGTCGGCGCACGCGGCGGCGACCTCGCCGCCGAATATATCGCCGGCCAACTGGCTCTCGCCGGAGCCAAACCCGCGGGCGACAACGGAACATATTTTCAGAACCTGACGCTGGTCGGCGTCGATCCGCAGCCAACCACGCAACTCAGCGCGACATCCAGCGATGGAAAAACGATTTCCTTCCGCTGGCTGGACGATTTTGTCGGCCTCACGCTCCAGCAGAAAACCGGCGCGGCGTTCGATGCCGAAGCAGTCTTCGTCGGACACGGTATTACCGCACCGGAATATCAGTGGGACGATTATCAGGGCGTCGACGTGCGCGGAAAAGTCGTGGTGATGTTCACGAACGAGCCCCCCTCCGACGATCCCAAGTTTTTCACCGGCAAGGCCCTCACCTATTACGGCCGTTGGACCTATAAATATGAGCAGGCCGCCCGAAAAGGTGCGCTCGCCGCCATCATTATTCATACCTCGCCCACCGCGAGCTACGGCTGGGATGTCGTCCGGTCATCCTGGGGCCGCGAGGATCAGCAGGTGAAACTCGCGCCCGGCGAACCGGCCCTGATGTTCGCCGGCTGGGTGACGCAGGACAAGGGAAATGAGATTGCCGCCGCGCTCGGCAAGTCCGTCGACGATCTTCTCAAAATGGCCAATACTCGCGGCTTTCGTCCCGTCCCTCTGCCCATCCATTTCCGCGGAACCGCCCCCGCCAAAGTGCGCGAGATCCACACCCGCAACGTGGTCGCGAGAATCGAAGGCAGCGATCCGCAATTAAAGAATGAAGCCGTCATCTTTAGCGCCCACTGGGATCATCTCGGCATCGGCGATGCGGTTAACGGCGACACGATCTACAACGGCGCTGCGGATAATGCCACGGGCTGCGCCATGATCCTCGAAATGGCCCGCGCCTGGTCGATGCTTCCCGAAAAGCCGCGCCGCTCCGCGCTGTTCTTGGCCGTCACGGCGGAAGAAGCCGGCCTCCGCGGCTCCGAATTCTACGGCCAGCATCCGGCAATTCCAGCGGGAAAAACCGCCGCCGCGTTGAACTTCGACATGTTCATGCCCTTCGGCCGCACCAGCGATGTGGTCCTCACCGGCGCGGACCGCACCACGTTTTATCCATTGGTCGAAGAAGCCGCGCGCCGCTTCGATCTCCGCATCAAGCCCGACCCGCGGCCCGAAGCCGGCACCTACTATCGCTCCGACCATTTCTCCTTCGCCCGCGTCGGCATTCCATCCTTTTCCATAGATGGCGGCGAGGATCTGCTCGGCAAACCTCCCGGAACCGGTAAAAAACTGTTCGACGAGTTCGAAGACAAGCGCTATCACCAGCCCGCCGACCAATATCAAGATGACTGGGATTTTTCCGGCATGGAGCAGTACGCCCGCTTCGGATTTCTCCTCGGAATCAACGTCGCGAACGCCCCGAAGCTCCCTACATGGCGCGCCGGAGACGAGTTTCTACCAGCTCGCGTCGCCAGCGGTGTGAAGTAGCTGGCGAAGAAAAAGCGTAGACAATTTATTCCAAACAAAAGACTTGCAATCCAAAAAGAGGACGATTACACTCTGGAAGTGGCCTAATGTGGTCTAAAGTGGCTAAACGTGACAGAAACCAGCGGCCAAATGTCGATTGCGGCGGCAGAGCCCCCTCTGGGGATCTTCCAGGCCAAGTGCGACGAAAAAGGCCGATTGAAGCTCCCGGCGGAGTTCGTGGCCTTCCTCAAGGCGCTGGATGTGGAAAAGGTGTTCATAACCACGGTCGACATGAAGCTAGCTCGAATCTATCCCAAAAAGGCTTGGGAGAGCAATCAAAATCTTTTCGAGAACGCCGGCGACGATGCGGAAATCGCGCAGGATGTGGCGTTCATCGCGAATCTCTACGGAGCGAATTCCGAGATCGACCCGAGCGGCCGTGTGCTGGTCCCGACGGACCTGCGGCGCAAACTGGAGCTCGAAAGTCAGACGGTGTGGCTGGATTACTACAACGGCCGCATCAACGTGTTCGGCAAGAAAGTGTACGAGGAGCGCATGCAGCGCGCCATGGTCAACCTGGGCGACAAGGTGAAGGCGCTCGAGAAAAAGGGATTGAAGTAACCATGTATGCACGTTCCGGTCATGCTCGCGGAGTGCCTGGAGTATCTGGCGCTGAAACCGGACGGAGTGTACTTGGATTCGACGGCTGGGTTAGGTGGGCATGTTGGGGCAATCGCTCGTCGATTGCAAAAAGGGGGTCTTGTTCTGGCGTGCGATCGGGACTTGGAGAGTCTCGATCGCGCGCGGGAAAACACGGCGGATTGCGCGGATCGAATTCGCTACCACAAAGTTTCGTTTTCGGAGTTGAAAGAGTTGCTGCGAGCCGAAGGGATTCCACAACTGGACGGTTTACTTTCGGACTTAGGCGTCTCGAGATATCAATTGACCGAGAGCGAGCGAGGATTCTCGCTCATGGCCGACGGGCCGTTGGACATGCGGCAAGACCGCAGCCAGCAGGAAACCGCGGCCGATCTGGTCAACTTCGAATCGGAAAAACAGCTCGCCGACCTGATCTACAGGCTGGGCGAGGAAAGGAGGAGTCGGAAGATAGCCAGAGCAATCGTGCGGGCGCGGCCAATCAGAACAACCGGTCAGTTGGCCAAGCTGATCGAGCAGGTCGTGCCCCGCACGGGCAAACTTCACCCCGCCACGCAGACCTTCATGGCGCTGCGTATCGCGGTGAATCGCGAGCTGGAAGAGCTGGATGCGCTGCTCGGATCGATTCCCGAGTTGGTTAAGCCGGGCGGGCGCGCGGTGTTCCTGACATTCATGTCGCTGGAAGACCGCAAAGTGAAGCAAAGTTTTCAGGCGATGGCGCGGGACGGGCGAGCGCGGATTCTCACCCGGCACGTCATTCGGCCTTCGGAGCAGGAAATTTCGGAGAATCCGCCGTCGCGCAGCGCGAAGCTGCGCGCTATCGAATTGTTGTAGGGGACAAAATGGCAACGCTGGCAAATTTCTATCACCGGGTTTTCGATCGAGCTGCTGAAGGCGCCGCGCAGCCTCGCGCGCCGCGCACGGGAAACGACGCCTCCACGCGCGTCCGCGCCTTCGCCAATGAGGACATCTATTTCTACGTCAAGCGCATCGACAACTCCGACGTCGTGCGCGAAGCCGATCCCCAGGCGCGCGGCACCTGCTGGAAGCTGATCGGATCCGTGGTCGCGGCCGTCGTGCTGCTGATCGGCGTGCTGCTCCCCAGCGCCTACAGCCTTCTGGCCGGCTACAAGATACAGGCCCTGCAGCAGGAACAGCAGCGCCTCGCCACCGAGCAGGCTTCGCTCGAGCTCGAAGAGGCCACGCTGGTTTCGCCGGCGCGCATGGAGCAGTTGGCGCGCGATCAGCAGTTCATCGACCCTCCTTCGCAGAAGGTCGTGTACCTCGACACCAAGGGCGCTTCGCTCGCCCTCAACGCGAAATAAGTTTGCCATCCGCCGAGACACGCCATGCCGGAGAATCAATCCACCAAGCGCCTGCACCTCCTGTTGTGGATGCTCCTCGGCTGGAGTGGGCTGATCTTCTGCCGTCTCGTGTTTCTTCAGGTCATCCATCATGACGACCTGCTGAGGCAGGCCCAGCAGCAACAGCAGCGCACCCGTGAAATCCCCGCCCTGCGCGGGACTATCTTCGATAGAACCGGTCAGCCGCTGGCGAAGAGCATGCCCACCGAATCGGTGTGCGTGAATCCGCAGAAGATTCCGGATCCCGGAATGGCCGCCGACATCCTGTCCCGCGTTCTGGATCTGAATCGCGCCAGGCTCTTCGAGAAAATTCAGACGGCGTCCATGCGCCACAGCGGATTTCTGTGGATCAAGCGCAAGATCGCGGCCGAGGAAGCCCAGCGCCTTCGCAGTCTGAGTCTCGATTGGGTCGAGTTCCGCCCCGAGGTCCGCCGGTTCTATCCGCATCACACACTAGCCGCGCACGCGCTCGGCTCCGTCGGCCTTACCGATCCGGACGACACCATCGAGCACGGCAACGCCGGCATCGAAGCCAGCTTTGAAGAAGATCTTGCAGGCCAGCCCGGCCTGTCGCGCGTCTACACCGATGTCAAGCAGAACCCCTACGACGCCGTGGTCGCCCGCAAGCCCGAGACCGGGGCGGACCTGACCTTGACGATCGACGCGAATCTCCAGTACGAAGCCGAGAAGCAGCTCGACAAAGTCGTCCATTCGAGCCATGCCAAAACCGGATCGATCATCGCCATGAACCCATATACCGGCGAGATTCTGGCCATGGCGAATTATCCGACCTACGATCCCAATAACCCGCCTTCCCCGGCCGAGCCGGAAAACGCGCGCAGCAACCTCGCCATCACCACGCCGTTCGAGCCCGGCAGCGTCTTCAAGACCATCACGCTTTCCGCCGCGCTCGAAACCACGCGCTTGCGTCCCGACACGATGATCAACTGCGGCAACGGATCCATCAACTTATTCGGCCGCATCATTCACGATCACAAGAGCTACTCGGCGCTCAGTATGGCGGACGTGCTGGCCCATTCGAGCAACATCGGCGCGATTCAGATCGGCCTCAAGGTCGGCGACGCGACCATGTACAAGTACGTTCGCAAATTCGGCTTCGGCCGGAAAACCGGCGTCGATCTGCCCGGCGAATCCGCTGGCTTGGTCCGCCGCGTCGAGCAATGGACCCCCAGTTCCATCGGCTCCGTCGCCATGGGCCACGAAATCAGCACGACTTCGATTCAGCTTGCCATTGCAGGCGCCACCATCGCCAACGGCGGAATGCTGGTAAAGCCGCAGATGGTCCTGTCGCGCCACAAGCCCGGCGAAGCCGACGAGAAAGTGTCCTTCGACAAACCCGTCCGCATCATCCAGCCGGAGACGGCGATTCAGATGCGCCAGATGATGGAAGGCGTCGTCCTGCACGGCACCGGAAAGGGCCTCGCGAATCTTCGCGGCTACACTTCCGGCGGAAAAACCGGTTCGGCGCAAATCTACGACCTGAAAGCCCACGTCTACACTCATTCTTATAACGCCAGCTTCCTGGGATTCGCCCCGGTGGCGAATCCGCAGATCGTGATCGCTGTGACGCTGAACGGCACCACCGGCGGCACCGCTGGATACGGCGGCCCGGTGGCCGCGCCCGTCTTCCGCGATATCGCGATGACCGCTCTCCGGATGCTGGACGTTCCCAAGGATCTCCCGGATGGCCTGCTCCGTACCGATTCGCGCAAGCCATCCGACGTGAACGATTTGTCGATTGCCGGTCTGGGAAAACCGCCGGCTTTGGAACAACCACCTGTTTCCTCCGTCACTCCGCCGCCGGTTCCGGCCGACTCTGCCATCCATCCGGCAGAGTCCGACGTGAACCGGCGGCCTTTTTTTGTCGCGGAGGCGGGACCGAAGGTCCCCTATTCAACGGGACCTAAGGTGCCGGACTTTCAAGGCATGTCGCTTCGAGCCGTGCTGGAGGAATCCTCCGCCCGCGGCCTTTCCGTCGAAACGCTCGGCGCCCCCGAGCGAGGTTTGGTTAGAGAACAGGATCCGCCGGCGGGGTCAAGTCTTCCCGCTGGCAAACGTGTACGGGTTCACTTTGCGCGATGACACTCGGCCAGGTGCTGTCGGGCGTGAAGCTGCGGGACGGGCTTTCGCCGGATATCACGGGACGGAACGTCGCCGGCCTCGAGTATGACTCGCGCCGGGTTGGGAAAGATTTTTTGTTTTTTGCATTTGCAGGCTCGCGCGTTGACGGACGCCGCTTCGCCCAGGAAGCGGTTACCCGCGGTGCGCTTGCCGTTGTAAGCGAGTTGCCGCCTCCCCCGGATGTTGCGAGCGCCTGGATTCAGGTCGAACACGGCCGCCAGGCGCTCGCGATGGCATCGCGCAATTTCTACCAGCGCCCCGACGAGCGCGTCCTTTTCACCGGGATCACGGGAACTAACGGAAAGACTACGACGTCCTATCTGGTGGACGCGATTCTGCGCGCAGCCGGTTGGGTGACCGGGTTGATCGGAACCATCGAGTATCGTCTTGCGGGCGAGCGTTTGCCCGCCGCCAACACCACGCCTGAATCCCTCGACGTGATGCGGATGGCGGCTGAACTAGAGCGCCGCGGCGCCGGCAAACAGGCCCTTATAATGGAGGTATCTTCACACGCTCTCGCCCTCGGTAGAGCCTACGGATTTCGATTTCACACCGCGGTTTTTACGAATCTCACGCGCGACCATCTGGATTTTCACCACACCATGGACGAGTACGCCTCGGCCAAGCGCCTGTTGTTCACGCCCCCCGATTCCCCGCCGCCCGCCTGGTCGATTCTCAACGCGGACGACCCTGCTTCCGCCGGCATGGTCAATCCCGCCAGCCGCATTCTCCGCTATGGAATTGCCGCCAACGCCGACCTGCGCGCCGAAAATGTTCACTCCGGCTTCGACGGCCTCCACTTCGATCTCGCGTATGAAGGTGCCCGCCAGCCGGTGGTCTCATCCCTCACCGGCCGCATCAACGTGCTGAACATCCTGGCCGCCGCCGGCGTCGGGCTGAGTTACGGCCTCGATCTCGCCTTGATCGCCAAAGGCATTGAGTCGTGCAAGTCCGTTCCCGGACGCTTTGAGCGCGTCGAAGCCGGTCAGCCGTTTCTCGTCGTCGTCGATTACGCGCACACCGACGACGCTCTTCGGAACGTAATCGGGGTCGCCCGCGAACTGACCAAGAACCGCGTCATCACGCTGTTCGGATGCGGCGGCGACCGCGATCGCACGAAGCGCCCATTGATGGGCATGGCTGCGGGCGAACTCAGCGATTTTGTGGTCCTGACCTCGGACAATCCGCGCTCGGAAGATCCCATCGACATCATGAACGACGCCCTGGTCGGCCTCCGGCGCTTCGATACCGCGCACATGGTCGAACCGGATCGAGCCAAAGCCATCCGCCGCGCCCTCCAGGAAGCGCAGCCCGGCGACGTGGTCCTCATCGCCGGAAAAGGACACGAGACGTACCAGGTACTCAAGGATCGTACGATCGATTTCGACGATCGCGTAACGGCGCGGCAGGTGCTGCAATCTCTTGGCTATGGAAACTCAAACAAAAATGGGGACTGACCACTCTGTCCCCGCCTCCAGAAAACCCCGGCTAACATCGCGACTGGCCGTGGACAGAGCGGTCTGTCCCCATTTTCCCCGACGCGCAGCTCATTTTTCCCATTCTTCCCGACTCGCAGGTAGATGCCGATGAACATTCCCCTCCGTCGCGTGGCGGAATGGCTTCAGTCGGAAACGAATTCGAACGCGATCGTGACCGGCTGGAGCGTTGATACGCGTACCATCCGCCCAGGCGACCTGTTTTTCGCCCTGCGCGGGCCGAATCAGGACGGGAACGAATATGTAGCGCAGGCGTTCGAGAAGGGAGCGTCCGCCGCGATCGTGGATCGTGATGTCGCAGGCGCGGGAGAAATTCTTCGCGTTGAAGATTCTCTGGTTGCATTGCATTCGCTCGCCAGCCGGGCGCGACAAGAATGGGGCGGGGATGTCGTAGCAGTAACGGGAAGCGCGGGGAAAACGACCACCAAGGAAATGATCGCGGAAATGTTGTCGACGGCCATGCCGGTTACCAGAAGCCAGGGCAATCTGAACAACCATGTCGGATTACCGCTATCCCTGCTGCGCCTGGATCCGAACGCCCGCGCCGCCGTCGTCGAAATTGGAATGAATCACGCCGGAGAAATTCGAGACCTGGCCGCCATCGCGAAACCGCAGGTCGGCGTCGTCACCAACGTCGGCTATGCGCACATCGAATTCTTCGAATCGATCGACGGAATCGCCGCCGCCAAGCGCGAGTTGATCGAAGCCCTGCCACCCACCGGTACCGCCGTTCTAAACGCCGACGACCCCCGCGTCGCGGCTTTCGCTCAAGCCCACCACGGCCGCACGATTCTATACGGACAATCCCCCAAAGCCGGCGTTCGCGCCGAACAGGTCGAATATTCGCTCGACGGCGTCCGCTTCCGCGTCGGCGAAACCGCCTTCGAAAGTTCCCTCACCGGCCGCCACAGCGTCTCGAACATTCTGGCCGGCATCGCCGTCGCCAACCTCTACGAAATTCCGCCCGCGAAGCTGGTCGACCCGGTCCGCAAGCTCACCCCCGGCAAGATGCGCGGCGAACGATTCCAGCATCACGACATCCTGATTTACAACGATTGCTACAACTCCAACCCGGATGCGGCGCGCGCCATGATCGACGTGCTGCGCGATACACCCGCGCAGCGGCGCATCGCCGTTCTGGGGGAGATGCTCGAACTTGGCCACTGGGCCGAGCCTTTGCATCGCGACGTCGGCACCTACGCCGCGGAGCAGGGGATTGATGTGCTCGTAGGCATACGCGGCGCCGCCTGTTGCACGCTGGACGCAGCCCTGCGTGCAGGCCTTCGGGCCGGCGCCGCGTTTTTTTTCGAAGATCCTGCCGAAGCCGGCCGCAAACTGCAAACCATCGCCCAAGCCGGCGACGCCATCCTGTTTAAAGGTTCACGCGGCGTCCACGTCGAACGCGCTCTTGAAGAATTCGTAAAGTTCACGCCGTCCAAAGGAGTGAACTGAGCCATGTTCTACTGGCTGTTCTACGAAAAGCTGTTCCATTACTATTCCCCGTTCCGGATTTTTCAATACTCCACCTTCCGCACCGCGATGGCGAGCCTGACCGCCCTGTTCGTCTCCATCTTTCTCGGCCCCTGGCTCATCGCGCGTCTACGGGAATTCCAGATCGGCCAGCACATTCGCGAGGACGGTCCGAAGTCGCATCAGAAGAAAGCCGGCACGCCGACCATGGGCGGCCTTCTCATCTGCACCGCGATCATCGTCCCGACGCTTTTGTGGGGCAATCTGAGCGTTCCCGCGATCTGGGTCGCCCTCGCCGGCCTGATCACCTTTGGCGCCATCGGCTTCTGGGATGACTACACCAAGGTCGCGCGCAAACGAAATCTCGGATTAACGCCGCGCGAAAAGATGACGCTCGAAATCAGCGCCGGTGTCCTGATCGGCGCATTGCTGCTCGCCATGAGCGCGCGCGGCCACTACACCACCAGCATGAACGTACCCTTCGCGAAGAACGTCAAGCCCGATCTGCTGATCCATTCTCTGCTCGCCAACCGCTTCACGCACGCGCTGGCGTTTCTGCCGTTTCTCGCATTCCTGCTGCTGGTGCTGGTGGGCTCGTCGAACGCGGTGAACTTGACCGACGGTCTCGACGGCCTGGCCATCGGCCTGATGATCATCGCCGCCGGAGCCATGACCATCCTGTCCTTTCTCGGCGGCAACGCCGAGCTTTCCCGTTATCTGGAACTCTCGCGCACACCCGGCGCCGCCGAGCTGAGCATCTTTTGCGGCGCGATGACCGGAGCCTCGCTCGGCTTCCTCTGGTACAACGCGCATCCCGCCGAAATTTTCATGGGCGACGTCGGATCGCTCGCACTCGGCGGCGGATTGGGTACGGTCGCGGTTCTGTTAAAGCAGGAAATCCTGTTGCTCCTGATCGGCGGCGTCTACGTGATCGAAAGCCTGTCCGTCATTCTCCAGGTCGGCAGCTTCAAGCTGCGCGGCAAGCGGATCTTCAAAATGGCTCCGCTGCATCACCATTTCGAAGCCATTGGCTGGCAGGAATCGAAAATCATCACCCGCTTCTGGATCGCCGGATTAATCATGGCGCTGTTCGCGCTCACCACATTGAAACTACGATGACGCTTCCAGTTACATTAAAGGACGCAAGAGTCGTGGTCGTCGGAATGGCGCGAAGCGGCATCGCCGCGGCCGAGCTTCTCCTCGAAAAAAGAGCCAAAGTCCGGGCCGTCGATCAAAATGCGAAAAGCGCTCCGCCGCTTTCGATCGCAGTCGAACCTCAAACCGAAGCGGCGTTCCGGGACGTCGACTTGATCGTCCTGTCCCCCGGCGTGCCGGCCGATCTGGACCTCGTCGAAGCCGCGCGCCGTCGTGGCGTCCGCGTCATTGGCGACCTGGAACTCGCCGCTTGGTTCCTCCAAGGCGACCACATCGGGATCACCGGTTCCAACGGCAAGACCACGACTACCGCTCTCACCGGCCACATCCTCGCCGCGAGCGGCATCCCGGTTCAAGTGGGCGGCAACATCGGCCGTCCGCCGGCCTCGATGGTCGCGACGTCGCGGCCCGGCCAGTGGAACGTCCTCGAGCTCTCCAGCTTCCAGCTCGAAACCTCCGAAACATTTCGCCCCCGCATCGCCGCCGCATTGAACGTCACGCCGGACCATCTGGACCGCCACTATACGCTAGCGAATTACGCCGGCATGAAGGCCCGCCTGTTCGCGAATCAGCGCGAGACCGATTGGTCCGTGCTCAACGCCGACGATCCGATTTGCCGCGATTACATGTACCGTGGGGCGGGGAAGCCGGCATGGTTCAGCTCCACGCAAACCGTTTCTCCGGGTGCGTGGCTGTACCGCGATCAGATCATCCTCGACGGTGAGCCTCTCATGCCCGCCGCCGAAATTCCGCTCCGCGGCCTGCACAATATCGAAAACACCATGGCCGCCGCCGCAATGGCGCGCCTCGCCGGAGCGTCGTACGAGCAGATCCGAGCCGCCGTGAAGACCTTCCCCGGCGTCGAGCACCGTCTCGAATTTGTCCGCGACCTCCACGGCGTCTCCTGGTACAACGACTCGAAAGCCACCAACGTCGACGCGACCCTCAAGGCGATTCACGCGTTTCCCGGCGGCCTCTGGATCATTCTGGGCGGCAAAGATAAAAATAGCGACTACACCGTCCTCGCCCCGCCCTTGAAAGAAAAAGCCCACGCCGCGCTGCTGATCGGAGCCGCGGCCGGAAAGATCGAAGAGCAATTGCGCGGCGCCGTTCCCCTGATGCTCTGCGGAACGCTCGACGCCGCCGTCACCCTGGCCCATGCGAAAGCCGGCCGCGGCGACGTCGTCCTGCTGGCCCCCGCCTGCGCCAGTTTCGATCAATTTGAAAATTTTGAACATCGCGGCCGCGAATTTAAGCGGTTAGTCCAGGAGTTGCGCAACGAATGGCCAAACTGAAAACCGACTGGATTCTCTTTCTCACCATTCTCGCCATGGTCGGCTTCGGCCTGGTCGTCCTCTATAGCGCCTCCAGCGCCGTCGCCGAGCTTCGCTATAACGTCGCCCCGTATCACTTCGTCGTCCGTCAACTCGCCTGGGCCGTCGCGTCGTTCCTGGTCTTGATGTATTTCAAGCGCTGCGATTACCACCGGTTGAACACGCCCGTCTGGGCATTCTCCGGGCTCGGCATCGTCCTCGGTCTGCTCGTCGTCGTCTACTTCGCCGATCCGCGCGCGCATCGATGGTTCCAACTCAAGGGCCTCGGCTCGCTACAGCCATCGGAATTCGCGAAGCCCGCCCTGATTCTGTTCCTCGCCTATTTCGTCTCGCGCCGTTCGCAGGCGATTAACGATCGCCGCACGCTGCGGCAGGCATTTGTCGCGGTCGCGATGCTGGCCTTCATGGTCGTCGTCGCCGATCTCGGCACTGCGCTGGTGCCCGTTATCACCGCGATCATCGTCTTCTGGGTCGCTGGCCTCGAACGGAAGTATATGCTGCGCGTCGCGCTGGTCGGCGCGGCTTTGATCGTGGTCGCGGTGCTCTCCCGCGGATATCGCGTGGGCCGCGTCATCTCTTATTTCGATCCCGATTACTCGAAAATCGAGACCATCGACACCCACGGCTGGATTCGCTCCTACGTCCAGCGTTCCACCAGCGTCCGCGACGCCAGTTATCAGCCGCGCCAGTCCAAGATCGCCGTCGGAACCGGCGGCGTGCTCGGTGTCGGCCTGATGCAGGGCAAACAGAAGCTGATGTTCCTCCCCGACGCCCACACGGATTTCATTTACGCTACGGTCGGCGAAGAGTTGGGATTGTGGGGATCCACCGCCGTGCTCGCCGGATTCATCGTCATCCTGTGGCGCGGCGCGCGTCTCTTCATCCTGGCTCGCGACGATTTCGGAAAATACCTGGCGCTCGGCGTCACCGTCTCCATCGTCGTACAAGCATTGATCAACATGAGCGTCGTCCTGGATATGGCCCCGACCAAGGGATTTCCCCTGCCCATGATCAGCTTCGGCGGCAGTTCGCTCCTGAGCACGCTGCTGTGCCTGGGCATGCTATTGAGCGTGAGCGAACATGAGGGATGAACGCCCCGGCCACTTTCGTCATGGCGGGCGGCGGCAGCGGCGGTCATGTGATCCCGGCCCTCGCCGTCGCCCGCGAACTGCGCGCCCGCGGACACTCGGCGCTCTTCATCGGCACGCGCCGCGGCCTCGAATCGAAGCTGGTCCCGGCCCAGGATTTTCCCATCGAGTGGATCGAAATCGGCGGCCTCAACCGCGTCGGCCTGCGCCGGACATTGTCGACCCTCGGCGAGCTTCCCTTCAGCGTCTGGCAAGCCGCCCGCATGCTGGACCGTACGAAGCCTGCGGCCGTCTTCTCCATGGGCGGCTACGTCGCCGGCCCGGTCTTACTAGCCGCGCTGTGGAAGCGCCTGCCTATCGTGATCATGGAGCCGA
>Ga0070731_10003211_pt1 | contig 14907 bp, 24 predicted proteins | sample Coa_R1_2_FD_66448 | JGI IMG/M metagenome (GOLD analysis project Ga0070731, IMG submission 66448) | Surface soil microbial communities from Centralia Pennsylvania, which are recovering from an underground coalmine fire - Coalmine... | ecosystem: Environmental > Terrestrial > Soil > Unclassified ... | reverse complement strand
CCGCACACCTGAAGCAGAAAACCGCATCGTTTAGCACGGTGCGGTTGGACCAATAAATCTTTTGTTTTGTGCTGGTGCGGATGAAAGGACTTGAACCTTCACTCCCTTGCGAGAACTAGAATCCGAATCCTCCAAGAGTAACTAGGTTGATGTACGTCGCATCGGGGAATTCGATATAGTTAACGCCACGAAAGGGTAGTTCTGAGAGAAAGAACCAAAAGATGAAACGACTTTTTTGCCTCGTTCTGCTTGTCCAGCTTGCATACGCACAACAAAGGACCACCGAGGAGCAAGATAATGCTCGCCTTGATAAGCGCTTTGCTCTGACATTCCAAGGTAGACCCGCGATGGCGATAGGGAGTGTCAGCGCGATTGATGGTCCAAAGACTCCGGCGGGACTGACTCCTGCTGCCCTTAAAGAGGCCGTTGAATTGGCATTGCGGAGAAATGGCGTCCCGATAGTTTCGTCATGTGAGGCCTCTTCAAACTGTGGACGAGTTACAGCCCAGATTATGGCGACTTGTGGTGATGCGAAGACTTTGGAACTGTGTTCAGTCTACGTCCGTTTGGCTTATTACGAAATTGTGACCCTAACCCGGCCGAACGCCTCTCCTGAGGCTATTTCGGCTGAGCTGTATTTCGATGACTATGTAGGGTTCGCGAGTGTAGAGAACCTAGAAAACCGGCTTCAAGAGGCACTAAGAAAGCAAGTCGAGCGATTGGCGCTACGTTACCTTAGATCAAACCCGGTGAAGTGAGAGCAAGGCCCCTCCACGTCGGCGTCGCAGCGCGACCAATTTTTGCCGCCGGACTTACTTCTTCCGGCCGCGCTTTGGTCGACTCTCGCTCACTCGTGCCGAACTGCGCCGCAGATCTCCCTGTGGCGGTCCGCCCGTTTTCTTTGGCGGATGGGCAAATGATTCGCCGCGTGGCTTCTTTACGCTCGCTGCCAGCGTTTGCTGTCTTTTAGTCTTAAGGCCAGCCGAAAGGAGCTGCTCCCCACACGTGTCGCAGAAGCAGTAAGCCTGCCCATTCCTGGTATAGGTTTTAGCCTGGTTCGGGCATCTCGGACAGATCATCGATGGCCTCCCTACCTTCCGATTGTGTTCGCCACTTGAGGGACGAGGACGCCAGGCTCGACATGAGGCTGGCTTCTGTCAACGGCACAACGTTGCGGGTGACGGCCCGAAGACGCGGGACGCTTAGCGGAAACGAGATTCGCATTCCCTATGAAATTGTTCAACGACAGCATAGTCAAGCGTTGCTGTTTCTCGGAATGAATTATGGCTCTCGAGCGCGTCCTTGACTCTGGCGATACTGGGTCTCGGGAACAAAAGCGTTTCTGTGAGGCACGCTTTAAGCTCATCAAAATATCTGAACGACAAATGCTTCGGAGGGCCGCCGCCGTTAGTTGAGCTTACCCAAACGCCATAGCCGCGCGCAGCATTGCCCCTCACGTCAATTTGATAATCGTTCGTCGTTTGCATGTCTTCTGTATCCCTTGGGTGATTTGTGGTCACAATACAATCTTAGGCAGTGTTGAAATTCACCAGCAAGCTCCGACCGATAACGGCTAGCGTGACCTCCTGCGACCGTACACTAGAATCGCCAAGGTTTCCCGGACGGTTAACGCCGCAACCGCTGTGATCCAATGAGCGCGATTCCCACAAAAGGGAATTCCAGCGTCCCGCATCGGACGCCATTTCCCTCCTAAACTATTGAAATCTTATGGTGCGGATGAAAGGACTTGAACCTTCACTCCCTTGCGAGAACTAGAACCTGAATCCTCGAAGGGCAATCTTGGCGTTTCCCGATTCTTCCGTTTTCATACTGTTTTGTTTGGCTTGTCCGCAATCGCGACGTAGCCGTTTCCCGGTCTTTCCTGGCCCTTCCTGAAGATTCCGCACACCAACACGCACACCAAAACCGCTTTTCTTTGGGGTACGGTCAGCCTGTGCTCCGGGTCCTCGCGAACTCGATAGATTGCAGGGTTTTGGCTTCGGATCTGGTTAGGCGGGGATCAACCTCCAGCGCTTTTGCCTCGCTCCATTTGATATTAGCGAACTCTGTATGGTCCGGATTCAACAAGAAGTTCCGTTCCGGTACGATAACGGATGGAACTTCGAGGACCGGCTTTCCGCCCGCAGTGCGCAGCCATTGGCTTCCGTATTCCGCCGTGTCTTCAGGAATTTCATTTGGCGCCGGCTCGATGAACTGATCGTCGAATTCCGCGGCGATCCACACGTAGTCACTAGGAACTTGGTCTAGGGTCACGTGCACCAGAATCTCAAGTAAGGCGAGTGAGAGCGAAGAAGACGTGTAAATTACTTTGTCGCCGTCGCGATTCCATCTTCCAGCGAGCCCTGATCCGGAAGGGTGTTCGGCCCATTTCCTTCGGGCAATCCTAAACGTGCGCATTTCAAAATACGCCCTGATCAATACGCGCTAGTTCGTCCATCACTAGCTGAAGATCGCTGGCGTTGGCGTATTCAATGAGATCCTTGGGGCGCATACCCTTGAGCGCACGATTGGTCGTGCTCATCCACGAGAAGGCCTTACCGGGATCCCCGAAAACCTCGCGCGCGTAGTTGCGCACTGCTTGGCTCGTTAGGATAGGGGCCGGCTCTCTACTACTCATCTCTCCCAGTCCTCCCTGCTTCACGGTAACGCCGCCCAGGGGACTTCGCAAGTCCGGGTATCCGGCATCACTCCCCCTTCTTCGCTTTCTTCGCAGATTTGCGCTCTGGCGCCTCGATGCCCCGCTTTAGTAGCACATGCAGCGCCGCGGTAAGGTTGGGGAGCTCCAGCCGGTGCTGCATTGACACGACGGCGCGGTAGAGGTCGTTATCGAGCAGCACGGCAATTCTCCTGACATTTGGGCGCGGGCGCATCCTGTTCAATTTATCCGATTCCAAGGTGACGATTGACATGATTACAATAATACTATAATGTGCCTAGTCGTAAAACCCGAGAGTTTGAAAGGAACAACCAAAATGAAAACCAAAACGAAGAAGCAGACGAAACTAGCGGTGATACAGCCAGCCAGCGCGCCAATCGAGACGGAGGCGCCGGACTGGGTAAACGTGACGCCTGGTGAAGCGTCATACGGCCTCGCGATGTGGGAAGGCGGCGGCGGCGAAGAGCAACGCGCAGACCTTTCGCGGGAAGAATTCGTTCTACTGAAACGCCTGGTGGCCGCCCTGCGAGGCTATGAGCTCAGGGCGCCATTGGATGCTTGGGAGCGCAACCAGCGCGACGATGCATACAGACTCCGCATTGCCCAGGACGAGATTAAGATGGTGCTCGGTCTGGAGAGCGCGATGGACGCGCTGTGTCTGAATTTCCGAAAACGGCTGAACCTTGGCGCATCGGTAGAGGAAGGAAAATGGCGATTGGAGAATCAGCAAGGCGCCGATGATATGGCGTTGGATGACATCAGCGGCATCAATCGGCGCGGGCTGGGCATTTACTCGGCTGAAGAGGCGAAGTCGGCCGCAAGCTAGCAATCGCCAATTCATTCCGCAAGGCGTTGATGCAATCCGCCGGCGTGGGGTGCGTGGTCAACGTGCCCCACATATCGAGCGGAATCAATCCGCATCGCAAACACATGCCCCGCGGGATTCCATCGAAGGCCACATCAAAATTCTAACCCACTGCTTTCGCCGCTCGCTTTTCAGACACATACAGCCGCCGGCCCTCCCAGGCGTAGCCATTCAGTCCTTCAATCGCGCGCCGCGCCTGTTCGTCGTCGATGAACTCGATAAATGCAAAACCCTTGCTCTGATTGTTCTCGCGGGTGCGCGCGATTTCAGCGCTGTGGACTTGCCCGAATTGCTCGAACAATTGAAAAAGCTCATCCGTCGTTTTGGAAAACGGAATATTGCCGCAGAAAATCTTCATTCGTTTCTCCGTTCAGTTTTTCAGTCGGCCCGACGGCGTGTTTCATGACGGGGCGTGAGTCCCGCGTCGCAGCATCTCGCTGCGCACTCATGCGCCGCCGGCCGACTACATCGAACCAGGCCTAAGCTCCCGGCTCGATGCGATCCGCGTCACGCGAAAGGAGTTCGCAACCACGGATCGAAGTCGTTAGGTCGCGGACTGCCGGCCCAGTGCGATCGGAGAGAGCGACGCCGTGGAACTCGGTGCTAGCAATTGCCCGTCTAGGCGCATCCAGCCTATGTAGCCAATTTGTAAAAAATCGGCAAACCTTTCAGTTAATCGCTGCACTTGAATCGAGCCGACTTTTCGAATTTTGTATTCGTTCAAATCGCCGAAACAAACGGTGTACTGATTCGCAGCCGGCGTGGCCATGTCTTGATTCAAAATGTATTCATGGCCGAGCACAGTGGGCCGCGGGCCCGACATCATTTGCGGAACCGCACCAATTTGAAACGAGGCGGAGAGCGCCGGAAGCCACAGCGGCCTGTTGTTTCCATCGACCAGCTTGGTTAAAATTTTCAAGACGCTATCCGAAAACATCCATCGGCTCGATGGGTTATAGCGCCAGCTCGGGTCCACGGCGTGGTGACAATTTACAATGTCATTGTATGCAAGCGTGGTCGTCGACCCGGTCGGAAAAGTCACGACGTTTCCGGCAGTGGTGGCCGCGGGAATGATGCCGTTTGGCTCACCTACCCCGCTCCCGAGGGTGCATTTGTTGTTCATCAATCGGCCGATGCGCGTGCCCAGCATGCGCGCGATCAGCGAATCCAAATCGAAAAAGCTGTCTTCGATCAGAGCGCGCGGAACGAGGCAAATGTCGCTCGAAAAAATGTACGCCGAAAAATTTATTTGCCCAAATGTTGGGTCCGTCTGAACATTTTGAGTGTTCTGGCCGATGATGCGGCCCTGGTTCATGGTGTCGTCGTTCGTGGGATAAGGAAGCGGCTGTCCCGTCTCAGTGAGGATCTCGCCGCAGATATCCATACCGCCGAACCACTTTAAAGCCTCGGAAAGAACTCCGGAAAAGCCTGTGGGCACAATGTACCCGCCTTGCGATCCGGTGGTGGTGCTGGTCACGTTTTGGAACCGGCTGCCGCCAGCGTTGCGCAAGAGCGCCAACTCATCCGAGTCAAGCGCGGCTTCGGTGCCACGCAAATATTTGGAGAAAATTTTGTCGTGCGGCGTTTGCTGGCGCCGGTCATGACGCGAGCTGCGGTAGGTGTCCTGGAGTTCCTCGAGTTGCGTACCGCTGATAATCGAACGTGGGCCAGGTGCCCCGTCAAGAAAACTGGCAGCGGGCGCGTTGCGCACGTCGGAGTCCTGACCTTCCAGCGCTGTCGTGTATTCCTGCTGTTTCTTGAAAGCTGCTTCGAGTCGTTCGAACTTCTCTCGCTCGTCGTCTCTTAAATCACGGTTCTGAGCTTTGGAGAGATTCACGATGTCGTGCATTTGTTGGCTGAGACGGCCCAGCCGTTCTCTGCCTGATTTGTCATAAGCCATTGCTTTGTACCTCTTGACTTCGGGTGCGCTTAAACCTGCGCTGGTGCAGACAATCGTGTCCGCTCGGCCGCTCATCGCCTTTCGGCGTCGCGTGCTCGCGACAATTCGCGTCGCTTCGATCGGGGTTCGCCTCGATCCGGTGTAGCCCACTACGACTTCGGCCGCAGTGTCTACTGACTCGCTTCCCCCTGCCTTCTAGTTCGTGCCGATGGTAAAGACCTTTGGGTCAGCCCTCGCGGGTCCAGCGGCGTCCAGTGCTTTTCAGAGAGACGCTCTACTGAAACAATTATGCCATGAAATGTTTTGGCGTCAATCAGTGGACGGCTGAAGGCCCTTTCGCTTCAACCTCTCGCTGCCGCTGCAGAAAGCTTTGCGGATTCCAACCGAAGGCGACAGCCAGCGCGCCGGTCAACGTTTTCTGCCGGTCCTCCGGAGACAGCTCCGGCCAAACGGCGGCCATCGCACGTATTACCGCTGGTGCGCTGTTTAAGGCCGTGGCTGCGACGCTACATACCGTAAAAGCGAAATCCATGCGCGCAGCCTCGGGGAGCGAGCCGATGTCCTCTCTGACGTGGCCCAAGCGCTCTAAAACCCGCAACGCGACACCGGTTGCTCCGTCACATTCGAGAATTGCTTTCTTCTGTTCGTCTGTCATATGGTGATTTTTCCTTTCGCTGGCTTCCAACATTGAAATCCTGGTTCCGGTACCTCGGTGATGACCTTCTCGGGAATCAGACCTTCTAGCCGTAGCCGGTCGAGCAAGGCTTGTTCCGCCGGACGAAGTTGGCCGATGCGCTCGAGAAAGTTTTCCATCGGTTCAGCCTCGGAGTGTTGGTCGCTGACTCCCCAGAGCCGCGGCGGTGCAAAGTATTGGTGCCAGCTCCACGGCCTGCGCATCAACGGGCACATGTCCAACAACTCAGCGGCCATGAACTTTGCCATCTGGCGCCGCTCGCGATCGGAGCGAAACGCCGATTCGTTATCGCCACCGGGCCCGAGCCAGAGCTCGCGCTTCTGGTCCTGCGTGCACTCGGTGGCGATCGGTCCAATTCGTGGCACTTTGAACTTCATCGCGCGTTCCTCCGGTACGGCCTTCCAACTGGGTTCGCCGGCACTTCTTCGAGTCCAAGTTGTTTCAGCGCGCGGTGCATTGCGTCCCGCGCCGCATTCTCCACCCTCAAGGCTGGGTGAGGTTGCGCTTCACCGAAGCGGTTGTGGACCACCAGGCCTTCTTTCTCAACGAGTGCCCGCGCCTGGTTCACGCGGTCGAAGCACGACATGATGCTTTGCAGCAGCATGATGCTGTCCGGATCGGCGAATACGTAGGCTTCGGTGAGCTTCTTCCACCACTCCCGAGCCTCGGACGATATGCCCACTGGTGCTGCAGGTTTCTTGTACATCGCTACCACCTCCCTTTGATCTGCCGTTCATCACCAAAACTAAATTCCAAAAATAATTAATTCATGCGAAAACGGTTGGCCTACGGTCGCCGAATCCAAAAACGCGGACGATTGGAGGCACCCCTTGGGGGGGTGGTGCTGTCCTTGGCCTCACTGCTGAGCCTTCCCGCCTTCGTGGGAGCTTCCAGCCTGGTGCGGTTCCGGCTTCTTCAACGCCCAGGCAGCAGCCGCGGCGTTCTGCTCAGCGATTGCCCTGACGTCCGGCGATAGGTCCGGCCGGCGAAGCAAAGCGCGCCAGGCGTCCCTGGATTGCAGCAGTGCCGAAGCCAGCCGGGTCCAGCGATGGTCAATGTTTTTCATGGTCTGGGGGTACGGGTGTGTCGGATGTCCGTAATGTCCGTTCGTAAATCACGATATTGGTGACTTTTGCGCTTATCCCTAGAGCAGAGAGTGTGTTACAGGCCTTAGAGGTATCTGACATATCTGACATATCTGACACTACTGACATCAGACACTCCCGTACCCCTTCTTCATTGCCGCCTCTACAACGGCACTTTCAAACGCGTAGTTTCCGCGGCTGGTTTCGAGTACCGCGCCCAAGCGTTCCCACTCGATGAGCACCCGCCGCATGTGCCGATCGCTCAGCCCAAAGACTTCGCCCGCTTCCTTCGTCGTGAACGATGAAGACGGCCTCGATGCAAGTCTTTTGATGCGCTGCCAATCGCGGGCAATGTCGCCGTCGATGACGTGATACAGCCGGCGGGAATCGTCGCGCGCGTAGACAAATTGAAACTCGTCCAGGTCGCGCCCGTCGACGCGCACGAGCCGCTGTGCTCCGTCCAGCTTTTCCAGAACCATGCGTGCATCCGCGCCAGCGCCCAGCGCGAAACTGCCCGCCATTGAATCGAACGGATCCAGGCGGATAGATTTCGAAGAGTGGTGTATCAGATTGACGGCCGCGCCGCTGCTCGCTGCAAATTCGCTCAGCCTGCGCATGTCTTGATATTCCGCTTTAACAAAATCGGTTTTCGGCCCGACTGGTGAACGCACTTCGGTGTAGGAATCGACAGCGATGAAAACGGGATGAAACAGCTCGACGGCCTTCTGGAGATTGATTAGGCCGTTGGGATAAAGCGGCTGTCGCGCCACGCACAAGTGGAAGTTTTCCACGGGCACATCGCCCGCAATTTCTCGCCAGGCACGAGCGAACCGGGTCACGTTGCTGTCATCGGCAAGCCAGTACAACACTGGGCCTTGAATTACGGCATAGTGCCCGAGCGCTGGACGGCCCGTTGCGATTGCGTGGCAGAATTCCGCGATGAGAGTAGTTTTGCCGCTCTTGCTTTTGGCGCACGTCACAGTCAGCGCGCCCGCGGGAATGGTCTTCCTGATTATCATTTTCGGCGGCTGCACGTTCATGCCTGTAAGTTCCTTTCCCGCTATCCAGGTAAATGGCGCCGGATCGCCCTTGCTCGCCGCCCGCTGGTCCACCTTGGGCAGTTCCGTTTCATCCTGCACATCAAACGGCATCGACGCCCTCCAGGTCAGCGATGAGCTCGCATTCGCTATGCCCTGCAGCGAACCAATCCGATACGTCTTTAACGCCGTCTGGCAGGTCGAAGACTCGAAGGCGCGCCACGTTGTGAAGCAGCGCACGCGCAATCACGCCCGCGCGTTCCCACCCGGGTTTATCGTTGTCCGGAAAGAGAATCACCTCGCGGCCGCGCAGCGTGTCGGTGAACTCCGGCAACCAGGCTGCCTTGGCGCCGCCGGCGTTTGTGGTGGCCACGAAACCGTGAGCGCGCAGCGCTTCGGCGTCTTTCTCGCCTTCGGTCACGAACACGATGGGAGCTTCGAGGACTTCCGGCAAACGGTAGAGAACTTGTCGCTCGCCCTTCTTCCAAATCCAGCCGCCACGCCCGTCCGGGCGCCGCTGCCTGAAATCTTTTGGCTCGTATCGCACCACCTGATACAGCAGCTTGCCGGCTTCATCGGTGTAGTTGTATTCCGCGACAATGACGCGATTCTGCGGCGCGGGCTGCGCCTTCCATGCGCCGCGGGATTTCAACGCTGCGATGACGTCTTCCTGAGAACAGCCGGCGTGACAGTGCACCAGGACTTTGCCGTTGACTTCGCGCACGCTGAGACTCGGGTTGCTGTCTTTGTGCGCAGGACAGCGCGCCATCCAAGTCGAGCCGGATTTCTTCGCCTGCAGCGATCGCGCCAGCGCGTCGAGGGTCATATCCGCGCCCACATTTTCTCTAGCATCCTGCGAAGGATGCGCCGCAAGAGACGCGCGCGCCAGGGCATCGGCTGCCCGAGTTCAGCGTAGCGCGCGGAGACGGCTTCCCAGAGTTCTTCGAGGTCACAGTTCGAGAGCTTCACTTCTTCGCCCCGACTGGCTCGCCGCGGAGCATCTTCTCGAATGGATCGCGCAGCACCAGCCAGCGGCTTCCGATCCGGATAGCGCCGGTGATCTCGCCTTTCTCGGCCGCCTGGTAGGTTGCGTCTTTGCCCAGCCCTAGCGCGCGGCCAGCATCAGGCCAGAGGTTCATCGTTCTTCGTTCGGGTTTGTCTGCCATTTCTCGCCTCTGGACTTACCTTGACTGATTCCTCTTGATTTGTCGATACGTATAGGTGTACTATATCCGTTACAATGTACAGAAGACGTAGCAGGCCAGCCAGTAATCTAATCGACTTCCGTTGGAGGTTTCCGTCCGCTGGCTATCGCTGGATATCTGGAGAGCCAGACCAGCTTCTGTCAACCGATGCTTCGGGAAAAGGAAGGTTTTTGGTTCCGGCAATCGCAAGCCATGAACCTCAAAGGGTAATCGGCTATTCGCCGCTCGTCGCCAAGACGGGCTTGTTCAAGCGTTTTGCTGAAACGTCGCAATCGGAAAAAGAGATTCTAAAGTTTGCAAACCGATACGGCTGCCTTGGGGGAACACTCTCCACGGCCGTGCGTGTGGATGGAGAATCTGCGCTGTCGCTCCATGCGGAATCACTCAAGGGCTGGCGCGAGGCCATCGAGGCCATGAGCGAGATGTTATTGATCTGGGAATCGGCGACGAAACAGAACCTGACCCGCCTTTCCTCGCGAATTTACTGGCACGGCGCAGCCGTTTCGTATAAGAAGGCTGGCGCCTATGAGCTCATCGCTTCGGAGAAGACGAGCCCGGAGGTTCTGGAAAGATTCAGCACTGGGGATATCGTTCAGCCGGCCCTATATCTACTTCAGAGACGCGTCAACGCTCAACTAGCGCAGCACGGCGTCTCTCCCAGGCTGTTGTGGGATTCCGGCGAAGGAAAGCTCGTAATGCGCTTGGGCGCGAACAGTCTCATTGGTGCGCTCTGGCTTCAGTTTGCAAGAGCGATCGAGGGCAACAAGGACTACAAGCAGTGCCAAAACTGCCGCGATTGGATGGAAGTCGGAGGGAACAGGACGGCGCGGAGCGATAAGAAGTTTTGTACGCCGAGTTGTAGAACTGCAGCTCATCGCAGGAAAGACGCAGAGGAGAAATAAGACATGCAAGGGCAAATCGTTTCCAAGGGTGAAGGCGCCTGGCTGGTGCGCACGTACCACGGCACGGATCCGCAGACCCACAAGCGCATCTATCGATCGAAGGTCATCCACGGATCAAAGAAGGCCGCGGAGAAATATCTCGCCACTGAAGTTCTGAAACATGATGTCCCGGTGGCCACTGCCGGCACGGTCAGCGAATTGTTGGATGATCTGGTGACAGATTATCAGGTGAACGGGAAAAGCCTGGATTGGGTCCGCGGCGTCGTGCGTGTGCACCTGCGGCCCTTCTTCGGCGCGATGAAGCCCGGCAACGTCGGCACGGATCAGCGCAACGCCTACATCACAGCCCGGCAGAAACCCACGGTTCGAATTCTGGCGAAAGGCAAGAAGCGCAATATCCGCGCGGCCGCCAATGGAACGATCAACCGTGAGCTCGCGCTCCTGCATCACGCCTTCGTGTTGGGATATAACGCAACGCCTCGCAAGGTTTCCGAGGTGCCCAGGTTCGGCACGCTGAAAGAAGCAGCGCCGCGAAAGGGTTTCTTTGAGAATGACGAGTTCATTGCCGTGCGCCGCGCCTTGCCCGAAGAGATCCGGCCGGTCACCACGTTCGGCTATTACACTGGCTGTCGGAAAGGGGAAATTCTCGGCCTTCAGTGGAACCAGGTCGATTTGTCGGAATGCGAAGTAAGGCTCGAGCCCGGGGAGACGAAAAACGACGAAGCGCGCATCATCCCACTGGTGCCGGAGCTCCGTGAAATGCTGCGGATGCTGAAGCAAACGCGCGATCTCTATTTCCCGGAATCGCAGTGGGTGTTCTCTCGCGCCGGCGAGCCGATCCGCAAGTTTGACTGGAGTTGGAACAAGGCCTGCACGGCCGCGGGCGTTCCTGGCCGGCTATTCCATGACCTGCGCCGGACTGGCGTCCGGAACCTCGTGCGCGCCGGTGTTCCTGAAGCCGTGGCGATGAAGATTTCCGGCCACAAGACCCGCGCCGTTTTCGAGCGGTACAACGTGATCGATACCAAGGATCTCAAGGACGCCGCGCGCAAGTTGGCACACTATCACGACGCCAAAATCCCGGTTCCTGGAATTCCGCACACCACCCGCACACCTGAAGCAGAAAACCGCATCGTTTAGCACGGTGCGGTTGGACCAATAAATCTTTTGTTTTGTATTGGTGCGGATGAAAGGACTTGAACCTTCACTCCCTTGCGAGAACTAGAACCTGAATCTAGCGCGTCTGCCAATTCCGCCACATCCGCATGAGGCGAGGAAAAATCCAACTTTTTCTATTGTTTCAATATCCGCGCTTCTTGTCCACTACATTGATGAGCGGCAGGCCTTCGCTGTAGCGGCGGACGTTTTCGGCGAATAACTCAATGAGGCGTATCTGCCGGTCGGGGCTGAATCCCGAAGTGTGCGCCGACATTACGACGTTGTTGCAGTCGAAGATCGGATGGGTCGAAGGCGGCGGTTCCACTGGCATCACATCAAGGCCTGCGCCGGCGATCCAGCCTTCCTTGAGCGCCTTGGCTAGAGCCATGTCGTCGAACAACATGCCGCGTGACAGCGCCAGGAAGTACGCCGTCTTTTTCATGGAGCGGAAGACTTTCTCGTTGAACATGCGCTCAGTTTGCGGCGTGTGCGGCGCGGCAGCTACCAGCACGTCCACTTGCGGCACCATGGTCATGAACCAGCCGGGATCGTGCAGTTCAGCCACGTAATGGGGCTTGGGAATCGGCTTGGCGTCGGTAGCCACAATGCGCATATCGAAGCCGTAATGCGCGCGCCGCGCCACCGCATCGCCGATTCCGCCCATGCCGACGATGCCCATCGTCCGCCCGCTGATTTCAACGTGATGCGCTGATTTCGTCGAGCCCACCAGGTCCATTTTGCGCTGGGCGAATTGTGGGTTGTAGTACTTGGTGAGGCCGCGGGTCAGTGAGAGCAGCAGTCCGAAAGCGGTCTCGGAAATGGCCGGCGCAAACGTGCGCGCGTAGTTGGTGAGCACTACCGGACTTTCGCGCATCACCTGGTCCATGCCTTCGACGCCGGCGCCGACGGCGTGCACCCATTTCAGTTTCTTGGCGAACTGCAGCGTGTCGCCGCCGATTGAGCCATAGACCACTTCGGCTTCTTTCGATTTCTGCTCGAATTCTTCCTTCGAGCGGCACACGGTGAATTCGATCTTGGTTTTCGGTGCGGCCGCTTTTATCTGCTCAATCTCAAACGGCTCAAACGGAAATGTGGTGACGATTCGGAGAGGTTCTTTTTGCATACGCGTTTCGACAACCTGATAGGGAGCGACGACCACGGCCTGGCTGGCCGCCGCGGCGACCGCGGGTGTGGCGCCGGCAACCGCCATAAACTTGCGCCGGGTGACAGGCTTTTTCGGCATCCAGGAAAGGATATCATTTTCGTTCCGCGGAGCGTTTGCGGGTGCACAAAGAACCCAATGCGTAACCGCTCCCTCTGGTCACGGCTCTGTAAGCACCGCGATTGTTTTCAGAGCCGCGACCAGAGGGAGCGGTTTCTACTACAGCGCTTCGACGACGTCCACACCCATGCTGCGGGCAGTACCTCGCACTGAACGCATGGCGGCTTCGACCGTGAAGCAGTTGAGATCCGGCATCTTGATTTTGGCGATCTCTTCCACCTGCTTCTCGGTGATCTTGCCGACTTTGTTCTTGTGCGGCTCGGCCGATCCCTTCGCAATGCTCACGGCCCGTTTGATCAGCACCGGCACCGGCGGGGTCTTGGTGATGAAGGTGAAGCTGCGGTCCGAAAAAATGGTGATGACGACCGGGATGATCAGGCCTTCCTGATCTTTGGCCGACGTCTTGGCGTTGAACGCCTTGCAGAAATCCATGATGTTGACGCCCTGCGGGCCCAGTGCTGTTCCTACCGGGGGCGCCGGGGTGGCCTTGCCGGCCGGAATCTGCAACTTTACTTGCGCGGTAACTTTTTTAGCCATTCTATATTTCCGTTAGGTTTTCTCAACTTGCAAAAAGTCTAGTTCCACCGGCGTCGAGCGGCCAAAGATTGTCACCATCACGCGCAATGTGTTGCGCTCCAGGTTGACCTCGTCCACTTTGCCGGAAAAATTGCTGAACGGGCCTTCGATGATGCGCACGTTCTCGTTCTTTTCGAAAGTCATCTTGGGGCGGGGACGCTCAGCCGATGACGCCTGGCGGTACAGGATTTGATTCACTTCGTCGGCGCTGAGCGGAACCGGCGAGGTGCCGCCGCCCACGAATCCAGTGACGCGCGGCGTCGCTTTCACGGCGTGCCACAACTCGTCGTTCATTTCCATTTCGACGAGCACGTAGCCGGGATAAACCAGGCGCTTGCTGGTAACTTTCTTGCCGCCGCGCAATTCCACGACTTCTTCGGTGGGAATCAGAATCTGCCCGATCTTGTCGTCGAATCCAAATGCTTGCGCGCGGCTGCGCAGTGATTCCGCCACCTTATTCTCAAAGCCGGAATACGTGTGCAGGATGAACCATTTCTTGGGCGACGTCTCGTCGTAGCCGGTAGCAGGCGGCGCGGCCTGCTCTTCGGCGCCCGCGGCAGGCGCAGCTTCAACCGCTTCCGGAGCCGTTTCTTCCGGAGTCACTTCTGCCTGCGCCTCGTTCTTTTCCTCGTCCATCAGAGAGCCACCTATTTCGTCATCAACTGGTAAAACCGATCCATGCTGCGGTCGAGCAGCGTGTCGATTATCTTAAAGTACGCCGCGAACGCGAACACGGTCAGGATCACTACGGCGGTTGTCGCCTGCACCTGCTGGCGGTTGGGCCAGGTGACCTTTTTCATTTCGTTCTGGAGCTCGCCAAAATAATCTTTGGTGGCGCGCGGCCATGCTTTCATCTGTTCTAAAGCGCCCGGCATAGTTCTTTTTGTCCTGATTAAGGGGGACGTTCAAATCAATGGCAGGGGCGGAGGGATTCGAACCCCCACTCGCGGTTTTGGAGACCGCTGGTCTGCCGTTAAACCTACGCCCCTAGTTCCCGTTAACACTTTCAGTTTACTTGATTTCGCGATGAACCTGGTGCTTGCGGCAGCACCGGCAGAACTTCTTCAGTTCCAGCCGCTCGGTCATAGTCTTCTTGTTCTTGGTGTTCGAGTAATTGCGATTCTTGCACTCGGTACACTGCAAAGTGATGATTTCACGCGCCATAATAGCTCTCCCTACTCAATGACTTCCGTAACCGTACCGGCGCCAACCGTGCGGCCACCTTCGCGAATCGCGAAGCGCAGGCCTTTGTCCATGGCCACCGGCGTAATGAGTTCGACAACTAATCCCACGTTGTCGCCCGGCATCACCATCTCGGTGCCTTCCGGCAATTGCGCGACGCCGGTTACGTCCGTAGTCCGGAAATAAAACTGCGGCCGGTAGCCCTTGAAGAACGGTGTGTGGCGTCCGCCTTCTTCTTTGCTCAGCACGTAAACTTCGCCCTTGAATTTCTTGTGGCCGGTGATCGAACCCGGTTTGGCGATGACCTGCCCGCGCTCCACTTCCTCTTTTTCCACGCCGCGCAG
>Ga0070731_10003210_pt1 | contig 14908 bp, 14 predicted proteins | sample Coa_R1_2_FD_66448 | JGI IMG/M metagenome (GOLD analysis project Ga0070731, IMG submission 66448) | Surface soil microbial communities from Centralia Pennsylvania, which are recovering from an underground coalmine fire - Coalmine... | ecosystem: Environmental > Terrestrial > Soil > Unclassified ... | reverse complement strand
TTTTTTATAGCCGGAATGGAATCCGTGATACGGCATCCAGCGAGCGCCGCGCTCGGAAACAAGCTCGATTTCAGCGTCGTAGACGAGCAGCGCGGGCGGGGAATCGGCAGCAGGCGAAGCATTTACAATATTTCCCCCAAGCGTGCCGCGATTTTGCGTCGCGATGCTCCCAGTCTCGCGCGCGGCGGTGCACAGCAGCGGAAATTCAGCGTGAAGCACGGGATGCCTCTGAATCTCGGCGTATGTCGTCAGCGCGCCTAGCGTCACATCTGCGGCGGTCACTACAATGCCGCGCAAATCCTCGAGCTTCGCCACGCTCAGGTATTTCTTATGAAGGAGTTTTCCCGCCTCCAGGAGCACCATTAAGTCGGTGCCGCCGGCGAACGGCTGCCAAACTCCAGGTTCGCGGGCGAGCAGTCCCAAAGCTTCCGAGAGAGTCCCGGGGACGCGCAAATCGTAGGCGGGAAGGTAGGCCCTCATCGGCTTTCCGGTCCTTTTTCGATTGTCGATTCGCAGGCTCGCACAACGGCGGCGAAAATTTTCTGGTACCCGGTGCAGCGGCAAAGATTTCCCGCCAGCCCTTCGCGAATTTCGGCGTCGGTGGGATGGGGATGGCGTTCAAGGAGCGCCACCGATGCAATCACCATTCCCGGCGTGCAGATGCCGCATTGCGCGCCGCCGCATTCGAGGAACGCTTCCTGCACGGAGTTCAGCTGTTCGCCTCGGGCAATTCCCTCGATCGTGCGAATTTCTGCCCCATCAGCCTGGATTGCAGGGACGAGACAACTGTTGACGATCGCACCATCCAGGAGCACAGCGCAGGCGCCGCATTCTCCTTCGCCACAGCCTTCTTTCGTGCCGGTCAGATGCATTTCCTCGCGCAGGACATCCAGCATGCGCGCCATGGGATACGCTTGCACGTGGCGCGGCTCGCCGTTGACTCTGCACGCGATGCTGATCCGGCTGAACGTTTCAGACAATCGCGCCCGCCTTATCCGTCATGGCTTCCATCAACACTTCCGGTGTGGCTGGAATTTCGCGCACGGAAATTCCCGTTGCATTCTCGATGGCATTCACAATCGCCGGCGCCGGGCCGTCCATCGGCAATTCGCCGATGCCTTTCGCTCCATGCGGGCCGAAGGGATACGGATGCTCTTCAAAAAATACGCGAATCGGAGGAATATCCGCGGCGGTGGGCATGATGTAGTTGGTCATCTGGCCGTTGGCCATGCGCCCCTCTCGCCAGACAACGTTTTCGTAGAGCGCCATGCCGATGGCCTGCGCCACTCCGCCCTCGATTTGTCCCGCGGCGAGCACGGGATGAATCACTTTTCCGATTTCCTGCAGCGCGACGAAATCGGTGACGCGAGCTTCGTAAGTAATCGTATCTACCGCGACCTCGGCGACGTATACGGCCCATGCGTAAGTGCCATAGGCGTCGCCGCTATATTTCTTGTCGTCCCAGTACAAGCCGGGGGGCGGCTCGTACTGCGTGCGCGAACGAAGCGGCCCGCGCGTTTCGATGTAGCGCCTGCAGGCACGCACGAATTCATCCTCGGTGCAGGCATCGCACAGTAGACCGGCATCCACTAATTTTTGTTTTATGTCGAGCGCGGCGGTCTCCACCAGGTGGCCGACGACCATGGCAGTGCGGGAAGCGACGGTCGGCCCACTGTTCGGCACGGCGCCGGTATCCGGCTGTGCAATTTCGATGCGATCGTAACTGATGCCCAGCGCGTCCGCTGCAATCTGCGAGAAGACGGTGTTTGTACCCTGTCCAATTTCCGTGCTGGCCGCGAGGACTCGCACATTTCCTTCCCGCGTCGCTTCGACCTCCACGACGGATGCCAGGTACACTTCTCCGGAACCGGTAAATCCGGCTCCGTGCATGAAGGCGGCAAAGCCGATACCGCGCTTGACTGTGGCGCCTGAATTTTCCCGCGCGAAGCGTTCGCGCTTTGCGAGATAGTCGCTCTCCCGGAACGCGCGATCGAGCAGGCCGTCAAGGTTCACGTCTTCGTTAATCAATTGTCCCGTGATGGTTGTCTGGCCCTTGTGAAGAAAATTTCGCCGCCGAAATTCTTCCGGCGTCAGGTTCACGGCACGAGCTATCTGATCCATGTGCCGTTCCGCGGCGAAGAGTGCCTGCGGCGCGCCGAAACCGCGAAACGCGCCGTGCGGCGGAGCATTGGTCGCCATAGCCCGGGAATGAATTCGCACGTTGGGGCAGGAGTAGGGGCCCGCTGCGTGAATCGTTCCGCGCGATAGGACCACCGAAGAAAGCGTCGCGTATGCGCCGCCGTCCAGCACGAAATCGATGTCCATCGCCACGAGTTTGCCGTCGCGCGTGACGCCGGTGCGGTGCCGTGTGCGCGAAGGATGGCGCTTGGTCGTCGCCACCATGTCCTCCGCGCGGTCGTAGATGATTTTCACGCGCTTTCCGGACTTCCATGCCAGGAGCGCCGCGTGCGCGGCGATAATCGAAGGATACTCTTCCTTGCCGCCAAAGCCGCCGCCCGTCTCCGCCTGGATCACCCGAATTTTGTCTGCCGGGAGGCCAAACAAAGGAATCAGCGCCTTGTGCACATAATAGGGACACTGGAGAGATCCCCAGACCGTTACGCCTTCCGTGGGATTTGCCGTCGCAATCATGCCCTGATTTTCGATGTAGAGCTGTTCCTGCGCCCCGGTGCGATATTCGCCCTCGACGATGATGTCCGCCTGCGCCCACGCGGCATCCACGTCGCCTTTCTCCAGATGATATTCCTTAAAGATGTTGTCCTGTCCGTAGAGCACGGCGCGTTTCGCGATGGAATCCTCGATCGAAAAAATTGCGGGCAGAGGTTCTACGTCGACTTGTACGGCGCGGCGCGCCTCCTCGAGCAAATATCGGTCCGGATGGGCGAGCAGGACAATGGGTTCTTCGGGATGATTGATGAGGTCAGCGGCGAGGCAGGGCTGATCGTGCTCGATTGTGGCGATTTCGTTCTTGCCCGGAATATCGGCGGCGGTGACGATTGTGAATTCGCTCCACGGGATACCCTCGCCGAAGCGGATGCCGAGGATGCGCCCGCGCGCGATGCTGCTGCGCACGGTCACGCCGTAGAGTTTGTCCGGAAAGGCGAGGTCGTCCACGTACCGGGCCCGGCCCGTCACTTTTTCGCGACCCTCTTTGCGGGGGACAGAATGTCCGAAATATTTTTCTTCCATATTTTGTCGTGCTTGTGTAGCGCCCGCCTTCAGGCGGGCATTTTAAGCTCAAGCAGATGCCCGCTTGAAGGCGGGCGCTACAAAATATTCAATACCGGATCCGGTCGCTCTTCTTCACCCATTCGCGAAACGGCTCGAGCCCGGCTTCCCGCATGATCGGCTCGAAGGGAATCCTGCGCTCGCGGGGCGATAACTTCAATTCGTCATAGATAAAGGAATCGTCGAACCCGGCTTCCGCGGCATCACTCGCGGTGGCCGCGAAATAGACCCGGTCGGGCCGCGCCCAATATATCGCGCCGAGACACATCGGACAGGGTTCGCAACTCGAGTAGATCTCGCAGCCGGGCAGTTGAAATGTGCCCAGAGCCCGGCAGGCTTCACGGATGGCGTTCACTTCCGCGTGCGCGGTGGGGTCGTTCGCGGTAGTCACCAAATTTGTGCCGGTCGCGATGACGCGGCCATCCTTCACTACGATCGCGCCAAACGGGCCGCCCTGACCTGAGCGGACGTTCTCGACCGCACGCTGGATCGCCTCCTGCATGAAGGAGTTGTGCATGACGCGCCACGCGCCCCCTGCGCGCAATCGGTAATTGTACCGGAAAAGCCGCTCCCGCCGTTTACAGTTTTGTGATGTGCCCAATCGGATTTCCGCATGGCGATCTTCGATTGGACTTTCGCAAAATTGCATGTTAAATCTGTATTGTTGTATGTCGTTCTGCAAAAACTGAATGAGTGGTTGCGTTGCGATTGCGCTCAGCGCACCCGGTTTGGGAACTATGCCGGCCGCTATCTTGAAGCCATTCATTCCCTGGCGTGGCCCTCTCGGAGAAAATTCTCGATTTTTGCTTGGGCGGTTGAACCGTTTGTCTCAGATTGCCGATAGTGTTTGTGTGTCACGCGACAGGGACCTGAGGGAGGAAGCTGAATGATTGTCGGCGTGCCCCGAGAAACATATCCGGGGGAGCGGCGCGTGGCGCTCGTGCCCATTGTCCTCCCCAATCTTGCGAAGGCAGGCATCGAAGTGATAGTCGAAGCAGGCGCGGGCGCCGCGGCTGGATTCCCAGACGCCGAGTACGCCGCCAAGGGCGCGAAGATCATCGTGGATCGCGCCCAGGTTTTCGCCTCGGCCGACATCATCGTCCAGATGCTTAGCTACGGGTCGAATGATCAGACGGGCCGCGCCGATTTGCCGCTGCTTCGCCGGAACCAGATTCTGATCGGGTTCCTGCGACCCATCGGATCTCTAACCACGGTGCAAGAGATCGCGGACGCGGGCGTGACTTCTTTTTCAGTGGAGTTGATGCCCAGAACGACGCGGGCGCAAAGCATGGACGCGCTTTCCTCGATGGGGACCATTTGCGGCTACAAAGCCGTGCTGATCGCCGCGGACACCCTTCCGAAGATTCTTCCAATGCTCACTACGGCCGCGGGCACGATCACTCCCGCGCGCGTTCTGATCATCGGCGCTGGCGTGGCCGGATTGCAAGCCATCGCCACGGCGCGCAGGCTGGGAGCGGTGGTCTCCGCCTATGATCTGCGTCCAGCTGCGAAGGAGCAGGTGCAAAGCCTCGGGGCGCGTTTTGTGGAGCTTCCCATCGAGGCCAAGGACGCGCAGGACGCAAGCGGATACGCCAAGGCGCAGGATGAGGAGTTCTACCGCCGTCAGCGCGAGTTGCTCGGCAAGGTTGTCGCCGAGAGCGACATTGTCATCACGGCCGCCGTCGTTCCGGGAAAGAAATCGCCGGTGCTCGTGACAGCGGAAATGGTCAGGGGAATGGCGCCGGGTTCGGTGATCGTGGACCTTGCGGCCGAGCGCGGAGGTAACTGCGAGCTCTCGAAAGCCGGCGAAAAAATCGTCGCTGACGGTGTCACGATCATCGGCTATTTTAATTTCGCATCGACCGTGCCGCATCACGCAAGTCAGATGTATGCGCGCAACATCACGGCGTTCCTCAATTTGCTGGTGAAGGACGGCAAGCTCAACCTCAACCTCCAGGACGACATTATTCAGAGCACGCTGCTGACGAAGGGAGGGGAAATCGTTCATCCCCGCGTGCGCGAATTTTTCTCCCTCCCGCCTCTTGTGGCCGCGCAGAAGGAGAGCGCCTAAAGATGAAAATGGACCTGTTCACCAGCGCCTATGTATTTCTTCTGGCCGCTTTTGTCGGCCTGGAAGTGATTCGCCGCGTGTCGCCGCTCCTGCATACGCCGCTGATGTCGCTCACGAATGCGCTCGACGCGATCGCCGTTGTAGGAGCGATTCTCCTTGCGGGAGAGCACAAGACTACTCTCTCAACCGTTCTTGGCACGATTGCCATCGTTGCCGCGACCAGCAACGTCGTGGGCGGCTTCTTCATCACTGACCGCATGCTCAAAATGTTTAAAGCGAGCCGCACGCCGAAACCATGACTTCATTCCCGATTGATTCGATCATCGAACTAACGTATCTCATCGCCACGGCATTGTTCGTGATGTCTCTCAAGTGGATGAGCTCGCCCACAACGGCTCGCCACGGCGTCTGGGCCGGCGAGGCCGGCATGCTCCTCGCGATCGTCGGAACTTTGCTCAACCGCAACATTGTGGACTACAAGTGGGTGGCGATCGCTCTTGTGCTCGGTACGATCATCGGCGTCCCGCTCGGCAAAGTGCAGATGACCGCTGTCCCGCAACGGACGGCGCTCAGCCACGCGTTCGGCGCATGTTGCGTCACCATGGTCGGCACGGCGGAATTTTATTTGCGGGCGCCGGCCGTGCCCAGATTCATGATGTCCGTTCTGTCGATGGAAGTGATTCTCGGCTCGCTCACGTTTACAGGCAGCTTGATGGCTGCCGGAAAACTGCAGGAAATCCTGCCGCAGCGCCCGATCACCTTCAAAGGCCAGAACATTGTGAACCTCGGCATGCTTCTCGTGGCGGTCGGCATTGCCGTTTATCTGGTTATTCACCCGGATCACACCTACTTGTTTCCTGCGCTGCTTGCGATCCCGTTGCTCTTCGGCGTGATGATGATCATTCCGATCGGCGGCGCGGACATGCCCACGGTGATTTCACTTTTGAACGCTTACGCCGGGCTTTCCGCCTCCGCAATGGGATTTGTTCTCGACAGCAAGCTGCTGATCGTCGCGGGCGCTCTGGACGGCGCTTCCGGCTTGATTCTCTCGGTCAACATGTCCAAGGCCATGAACCGCTCGTTCTCGAACGTGCTGTTTGGCGGGTTCGGCCAGGAACAAACTGCTGCGAAGAGCGGAAAAGAAACGCGGCCGGTTCGCAGCGCATCGCCCGAAGAGGCGGCGGAAATTCTCGCCGTGGCGAGCAAAGTCGTCATCGTGCCCGGCTACGGTATGGCCGTGGCGCAGGCACAGCACAAAGTCCGCGAACTCTACGACAACTTGACCAAGCGCGGCATCGACGTAAAGTTTGCCATTCACCCCGTCGCGGGCCGCATGCCGGGACACATGAACGTGCTGCTTGCCGAAGCCGACATCCCGTATGACAAGCTCCTCGACATGGACGAGATCAACGGCGAATTTCCGCAGACCGATGTGGCCCTGATCATCGGCGCGAATGACGTCACCAACCCCGCCGCGCGCACCGACGCGTCGAGCCCCATCTTCGGCATGCCTATTCTCGACGTGGACAAAGCACACACGGTCATGGTCATCAAGCGCAGCATGGCCGCCGGCTTCGCCGGAATAGACAACCCGCTCTACTACCTCGACAAAACCCTCATGCTCTTCGGGGACGCCAAGGGCTTCGTCGGCTCCATCGTCCGCGAACTCTCCGGCGGCGGCAGTCACGGATAACAGCTATTCTGGAAATGTACCCGCGTCAGAGTGCACGAGTTTGCGCGTAAGTGGAGCATGCGTTACACATGCCAGCAACGCCGCCGTTTCATGTTTTTCCTAACCGCTTGCAAAAAACGGTAGTTAGAGGGGTCAAGCACTTGGCCTCCGAAATGCCCATCGATGACGGAAGCCGTTGTCGCTTCAAACTGGGCGGTCATACGATGACATTCCATTGCGTATTAGTAGTACTGGCCCTCTGTGGCGCGCTGCGCGATCACCCGGTCATGACACTGGCTGGTGTAAATGCGGCGGTGGCAACCTGGGATGGGATTGAGACACGACATGGAATGAATGCCGGATGGGGAGAGGCTGATCCCATCAGCCGGCCATTTGTTCATACAAATGCGGCGATGATTGTGGCAGGCGCTGCGGAAGTCGCCGTCAGTGCAATTGTTGCGCATAAGATGAGGCAATCGCGCCACCGAGCGCTCCGGGACACGTGGTTTTTATGGCAGGCTGTACCGATCGTAGCGCACACAGTGAGCGGTGCAGCTTGGGTAAGAGTGAGATAAGCGACTCCAGATTTCAGCCGCATTCAGTATTGACCAATGAATTGGCTGGCTCCCGGCTCCCCGTTCTATTACGAGTCATCGAAAATTCGTCTGCCAGATTGAGCCTCCACATGCAATCCTGCCTGGCGTTCAAGCTGCCGGACGCCCATCCTTTTCCGTCGCCGGGGACAATGGAGAATTTTGATTCACGTGGCAGCGGAAGTCTTTTCCTGCACTGGGCCCAGGCGATGTCCGCTCACATCCGCGCCCGCCTCCTGGTCCAGGGTGAAGCAGTCGAGGGTCGCTAGAACGGTCAGAGCTGCGACAAATACAAACGCGAGATGGAAATCCCTGGTCGTTGGAATCCCGTGCGCATTCCCATCCAGCAATCCCGCCACGCGAAGGAAGATAGCGCCGACCGCCACGCCCATTCCCATCGACATTTGAGTGATCATGCTGAAGAAACTGGTGGCTGAACTGAGCTCCGGTTTCGGAATGTCCGCGAAGGCGAGCGTCGAGAGGCACGTAAACTGCATCGAGCGGCACAGCCCGTTCACGAATAGGACCGCGAGAATAATGGTCCTTTGCGTTTGAGGAAAAAGCACGGCACAGCCCAGCATCAGGATCGCCGTCAGAATTCCATTCCAAATCAGCACGGATCGGAATCCAAAACGCCTGAGAACCCAGGTGGTGGCCGGTTTCATGCTCAAATTACCTACAAACAAGCCCAACATCAAAATGCCCGATTGAAACGCATTCAGACCAAATCCGACCTGAAACATCAGGGGAAGCAGAAATGGCGAAACACTGATCGCAATCCGGAAGAGCGAACCGCCCTCGATCGTGATCGCGAAAGTTTTAATCTTTAGCAGGGCGAGACTCAACAGCGGCGTCGCCGTGCGGCGGAAATGAAGCACGGCCAGCGCGCCCAGCACGAAACCGCAGATCAAATAGGTGGAAGTCGAACCCCACGTGGCGTTTTCGCGGCCGACGAGTTCCATGCCGTACATGAAGGTCACGCACGCCGAGCTGCTCAGTGCGAAACCGATCCAATCGAACGGATTCACTTTGTCTTCCCGCAAATTCGGGATCCAGAGAAGAGAAAGGGCTATCCCGATCACGCCAAGCGGCACGTTGAGGAAGAAAATCCAGTGCCACGAAAAATACGTCGTGATAAAGCCGCCGACGGGAGGACCCACGACGGGCGCGACGAGTCCCGGCCAGGTGATGTACGCGATCGCCTCCATCAGATTGTGCTTTTCCGTTGTGCGCAGCACGACGAGCCGCCCGACCGGAACCATCATCGCGCCGCCGATTCCCTGAATAATGCGCGCCGCAGTAAACGCCAGAATTCCATTGCTGAGCCCGCATAGAATGGAAGACGCGGTAAAGATGGCGATGGCGGAAACGAAAACGGAGCGCGCCCCGACCCGGTCCGCCACCCAGCCGCTGATCGGAATGAAAACCGCGAGCATCAGCAAGTAAGCCGTCATCCCGATGTTGAGATCGACCGGGCTCACATGGAAAGATTTCCCCATCTGAGGGAGCGCCGTGGCGATAACGGTTCCGTCCAGATTTTCCATGAAGAACGCTGTGGCGACCAAAATGGATATCGATGTGGATTTCTGGAAGATTGATGACATTATTCTTGGTGACCCGCGCAAATTTCAGTGCAAGTCTGCTCGCACCAGAGCAAGCGGTCGCGCCGCTCGGCCCGGATGGAACGCTCCCTATTTTGCATTGGCTACATCGGGCAGGGGAATCGCCTCAACCGGAAAGTTCATGGGATATGGCTGGTAGGGATAGACTTTTTCCTTCTTGGCTTTCAAATCCATCAGGATTTTGTCTTCACAGACGACGTCTTCCTTCAATGACCAATCCGGGCGCAATTTGTAAATGATCGTGGACGTCCAGGAACGTGTATAGGTCTTTGGGTCGTCAAAGGTGAGCGTGTTTTCGAGCGTGTCGTGATCCACGCGCCGAATGCGCTCGACGATGTGTAGCATATCGCTGTGCGGATGGCCTGCCGTGTCGAGCCAGCTCTTGTCAGTCAGGCCGACGGTGTCCACGACAAGCGTGACGCCATCCCAGCGGCCGATCGAATGCCCCATCCAGGAAGGGTCGAGATCCTCAGGATGGCCTCGCCCGTCCATCCAGATCTGGCGCATCGAGTTGCCCGTCTCGAAAAGCATCAGCACGCGATTCTTGCTCTGCAAAATTTCGAATGGCCCTACGTGGTTCATCAGCCGGGGAATTCCGAACGGGGCGCAACTGGTCAGATACGGATCCATATTGTCGTCATTGGCGCGGCCGAGCGGTCCTGTTCCGCAACCCACCAGTTCGCACCGCTTCGCCGCCCACGGCTGCATCGGTGGAGGAGCCTCGGGAGAAAAATTGTATGGCAGGAACCCCTTTGGTGTTCTCGGCGGCGACCAGATGCCGGTCAGGTCGGGCGTAGAGGCGGCCGCTTGCGGGCGCGCCGCGCGCAGCTCAGGCACAAGGTGCGGCAGCAGGCCGAGAGCCGCAACAAAGACTGCCGCTGCAGTTAAGATCAAACCCAGCGAATATTTTGTCATTCGAAAGAACCCGTCTTTCAAAATGCATGGACCGGCTGAAGAAATTCGCTTCAATACGATTTCTGTCGATCCTCGCCGACTCCGTGACGCTCAGTACCCCGGCGGATCGACGGTGACAATCTGGCCTCCGGGCATAGTGACTTTGACGGGACGCAGGCTCTTCATCCCGTTCACCAGAGGAACACTTTTCTTCTCAGGATGCCCGTAAATCGTGACTTTGTCCCCTGGTTTGAATGTGCTGTGGCTCCATCCGACGCCGCGGCTCATCACATTCGGCGGATGAAATTCCACTGCCCAGGTTTCGGAGTCGCCCTTGTCGCTTTTCACGTCGACCAGCAGCAGCGGGTGCGGGTTCTGCCAGTCAAATCGCTGGACCGTTCCGGAGATTGTCCCCCACGCGTCCACATCCCAACGCGAGGCTCCGTGATGCGCAAAAACAGCGGTGGAAAGAACGCCGCAACTAAACACAGCCAGCAAAATGGTTAACGCTTTTTGCTTCATCCGGCCACCTCGGCTCGCTTCGTGGATGGTCAAACTTTACGTGTCCCGCCTATTTTTGTAAAGAGATGCGAAACGGCTCGTGTGACGAATGCCAAGAAATCGATTTCGCGGACGCGGTCTAAACTTCCGGCGCGCCTGTGCATGATTCTGGCGAACCGGGCCAGTTCGTCCCGCGGTATTTTCCGAGGACGCGCCCGGCAAGCAGAACGAGAGGAAAAAAAATCTGCTGAATGATCCACGGAGGCGTCACAACCCTTTGCGTATGCCGATGCCGCCACAGCACGTGGGCAATGTAAAAGATCGATGGCCTGCCGGAAATACCGGCGTTCAGAACCGCAAACAACGCCTGGAGGTAGCGGTCCAGATCTACCGCCGGAATTACCCGGCCGTTCATTTCCAGGAGGATGTCCCCGGCGTTCCACCAGGTGTGAACGACTCCCGCGGGAAAGACTCCTGTCCCTCCCGCAGGCACGCGTACGGTTTCCTTTCCGATTCGGGCGCCGAGTGTTCCACCTTTTACGGTGCCTTCTTCACGCTCGTGGAAATGCACGTGGGGCGGGGGACCGCTCGCTCCCGGCGGCAAAGAGCCTTCGATGATTAAGATGGCTTGGCCCCCGGCGTCGCGCATCCTCCGCAATCGGAGGACTTCGCCGGTGTGCCGGAGTTCCAACTGCAGAAAACTATCCAACGGCTTCCTCAATAGGTGGAATAAATGTTTTCAGCGCGAGTCAACCGGGTTCAGATCGCGTAGACAAACGAGTAACCGTGTTCCTGCGCCCGATTCACCGCCAGGATTCCCGCGGGAACCATATGCGCGTTGCCGATGAGGTTTGAAGTAATTTCCTTGAACACGGCGTCGACCTCCAAGCTGTTGGCCTTGGCGATTCTTGTGGAAATGCCTCGAGTGGACATCGAGCACACGGCAAACTGCACGCCTTTCTTGATCAACATATCCATCTTGCCCGCCTGCTGCGTTTCGCCCGCGGGACCGTACACATTGATCTTGGGCGGCTCCTTGGTTTTCGGGTCCATGAACTCGGATTGCTCGGTGATGGTCTTGCCGTATTTCGCCCAAATCGCGTCGTTGTAGGCGAACGGTGTGGACTTGTGACGCGCGACAATGATAACGGCCAGGTCGCTATCCTTCAGGCCGTAGGTGTCCTGGTTCGCCGTAAAGTAGTTGGAGGCGAACTGGAGAGCCCAGCCCATGCCCTCTCCTGAAGTGCTGTCAAATAGATAGCGGTGGACGCCGGGAATCTTGTCGTACCAATCGTCCTGGGTATGACGAGCGGGTCGCCATGGCGCATCCGCCGCACCCTCTGCGGCTGCTGCCGGGGAACTGACGACACTTGCTCCCACGACGCCTGCTCCCGCGCCCAGCCCGGCAAGAAACAATCGTCGCGCCATCAAGGATCGGAAACCTTTTCCGCTCATACAGTCCTCCGTTTTTTTGCTCATCGTCGAAGAGCGCACACAATTGTAACTCGGTTTTGATTAGCGTAGCGCCCGCCTTCAGGCGGGCATCCGCTCAAATCCAAGATGCCCGCCTGAAGGCGGGCGCTACAAAGATAAATCGCTTACTCGCCTGCGGCCCCGGCTCCCTTGGCTGGATACTCCGGCAGCGTCACATGGTCGCCGAAAGTCGCCTTCAGGCCTTCCATCGCGCAATTCTCATCGCCGCCGCCCGCGCCGCCACCGACGCCGATTGCTCCGATCATCTGGCCATCAACAACGATCGGGAGGCCTCCCGACGTTCCGTAGAAATCATTCAGAAAGACGGATCGAATGACGCCGTCCGGATTGTTCTTGAGCTGCGCCGCGCGGATGGAGGTTGGCTGGCGAGATTTCAGCGCCGACTGTGCCTTGAGCAGCGCGGTGTGGATGTTGACGTATCTCTCTCCGTCCATGCGCTCCATGTGCACGAACTCGCCCGCGTTATCGAGGATGTAGAGCGACATTATCCCGCCCTTGGACGCGGCCCAGGCGCGGCACACGCTGCCGATTTTCTTCGCAGCGGCGAGCGAAATCTGATTCGCGTCAAAAACGTTGGCCGCACCCTTTCCTCCCACAACCCATTCCGGGTTCAGGGTCGTCTTCGGCACCGCGGCAGAGGCAAATTTCGGAACAGGCACAGTTCCCGGGGGATTCGGCGGCCGCTGGATGTCTTCGCCGAGCGGCGGGACCGGCACCACTGGTCCGATCACTGCCTCCAGCGCCTTGTGGCCGCAAATCTCGTCGCTCCAGACGGGTACCTTCGGCATGGAACCGCCGACGCCGATGGCGCCGATCAACTGATGGTTGATCACGATGGGGAGCCCGCCGGAATTTGCGAAGAAGCCGAGTTGGATCTGGTGAGCCTCCTCGTATGGATTCTTAATCACGGCATTCATGTGAATCTTGCTGTCTTCGCGCCCCACGAGCGCGGTGCGCGCTTTCATATCCGCCGTGATAACGTTGAAATACCCCTGGCCGTCCATTCGATCCATGTAGATATGGTTTCCTGCATGATCGAGCACCATGACGGTTACCTGCACACCCTGTTCGGTGGCGGCCTTCTCGCATGCGCTGGCAAGGCTCTCCGCCGTGGCCAGATTGATGGTGGAGAAATCCTGAATCAGTTCCGCGCTTTTCCCTGTGACGACGAATTGCGCGGGCACGTTTTGAGCAAACACGACGCCGCTCAGCGCGATTGCGCCGGCGATCGCCAAACACAAGATACGAAGTTTCATTTCATCCTCCCCTGACTTTTTGCTGCACAAATTTGCCCGGGCCTAAGCGGGCGTTTCCATCCGGCCTGGCGCGGTTTGCGCATTCGGTAAACGCGCGCAGGCAATCCCGAGAGCGCGCTGCAAGACACGCTCGTTCAGCCGCAAGCCACCACCTGCCGCCGGGCGAGCGTCTCGCCCTCGAGATATTCCGTCGCTAGATTTCAGCTTCGTGTTGACGGCTGAAATCGTAACGCGCGCAAACGCGCGGATGGCTCCGGCTTGCAACCACCCGGGGTTCGCGTTCAATTCGTTCGGGCCACTCGGAAGGAGCAAAAAAATGCGTGGGCAAAATCTGAATGGTGAGACATCGACCCGGGCCTGAAACAATGGCCGGGAGGAGTTCGTACGACCCTGGACTTCTGCCGGATAGGATCGCCATGTGCCCCCGCTAACTTCGGATGGGCAGAGTATAACCCTGTCAGGGAATTTCGCATGTGCAAAATATTGGCAGTTCCATGGCCTCGGGAAGGCCTCAGAAGGACCGGCATTGGGTTTCCCCAACATTCCGGGAAGATCGCTTGGGGCGTAATGCTGTCCTAACGCGAGCGCGAATCCTTCCATTGCAGAGCAGGCAGCTTGACTCTAGCAACGCGTTCCAGATACGCATTCGCGTACTTCACCGCCCGCTCCTTGCCCTCCTCGATGTCCTCGACCGATTCGGAGGGAGCGATCCAGGTTCTGGTTTTGACATTGTAAACGGACGCTTGAATTCCCTGCGCATTGTGCTCGGAAAAGAGCCGCAGGTGCTCACCGCCCACTTCAACTTCGGCCCAAACACCATCGGTCAGCATGAAGAAACCCAACCCCCCAGCGGGACCTGAATTTTCTTCGAGCGAAACTGTTTCTCCATCACTTCTGCTTTCTCCTGTCGCCTTGAATTTCCCGGCTGCATTCCGCGATTTGATCGTCAATAACCTTGATTTCCACAGCCAGGTGCGTATCGTCCGGATGCTTCTCAAATTGCTTCGATAAGGGCACTCTCTTGCCTTTTAATTCCTTCAGTCTCATTTCTTGAGAGCTTCGAGCGGCAAACATAAGCTTGGGTCCCCTGCATAGTATGAATTCATTTATTTGCTCAGTGCAGGATTTTTGCTCGGGTGTTTCCGCCCATTCAGCAACGATTGCCCGCCGCGCGATGTTCTGGTCGATTCGCCTGGGTGCGTGCTAGATTGTGGACCGCATCACGAGCGGCTCGGATCAATCTGAGCCCGCTAAACGGCAGGGAAATGCGCTTCCGCTCAGACCGCACAACCGCCGCCTGCAATGGATGGGTCAAGAGGAAAGGATTGCGCTGCGGCGCGTGTTGAGCGCGCGGAATAGCATGCATTCGCCCACCCCAGATTCTCCCGCGCCGAATCCCGTCGATCGCCTGCTCCCCTGGCGCGCGCTCTTTTTCTACGGCTGGCAGCACGTCCTCGTCATGTACGCGGGCACTGTAACTGTCCCATTAATATTCGGCGCCGCATTGGGTCTGCCCCCGAAGCAACTCGTCGCGCTCATCAATGCCGACCTCTTCA
>Ga0070731_10003209_pt1 | contig 14908 bp, 9 predicted proteins | sample Coa_R1_2_FD_66448 | JGI IMG/M metagenome (GOLD analysis project Ga0070731, IMG submission 66448) | Surface soil microbial communities from Centralia Pennsylvania, which are recovering from an underground coalmine fire - Coalmine... | ecosystem: Environmental > Terrestrial > Soil > Unclassified ... | reverse complement strand
TGACGCGGGCGGTTTCAAGCGAGTTCTTCGGATTATCGTGCTCAACGAAGTAGTGCTTGATTCCCGCCTGTTCGGAATGCGCAAAGATCTTCTTCCAATCGATGACTCCGGTTCCCACATCCGCCAGAATCGTCATGTTCTCTCCCGCAAATCGGCCCGATCGAACGCTGGCAGCGTCGGGAACCTGGTGCACATCCTTCACATGCACCAGCGGAAAGCGTCCAGGATAGCGCGCGAAGTACTTCAGCGGATCCTGCCCGCCCACCGTGATCCATCCCAAATCCATTTCCATCTTCACATAGTTAGGATCGCAGCTCTCCAGAAGGACGTCGTAGGGAAGTTTCCCATCGGGGAGAGGAACGAATTCGATCCAGTGATTGTGATAAGCGAACTGGATACCGGCTTTCTTGGCCGTCTCCCCGGCCTTATTGAGCGTGTCCGACGCGCGCTTCCATCCGTCCGGTTGGTCGCGAACCGCTTCGTCGATCCACGGGTTGACCAGGTAAGTGCGGCCGACGATCTTGTTGTCTTCAATCACTTTGGGCCAGTCGTCGCCCAGACTCGTCCAATCGACGTGATAGGAAGGAGAGGTGAGGCCGTGTTGCTTCAACGCATCGCGCATCTCTTTGGGCGGCTTGTCGTGGCCGCCCCCGGACTCAACTTCGCGGTAGCCGATTTCGGCAAGCTTGGCGAGTGTGCCGTCATAATCGAGTTTGAGGGCATCCCGCACGGTATACAGCTGGATCCCAATGGTCTTGATGCGATGAGGTTCCTCCGCCCAGGCCAGCTTGCGGCCAATCACCGTTGCTGCAGCGGCTCCGGAGAGCGCTGTTAAGAAAGTTCGCCGATCCATTCTTTGATCTCCTATTTGACAGCCGATCCTCCCGCCGAATGCAAGTTCGTACATGCAGTCTGCGAATCAGAATTCAGCCTTTGATTGTTTTGGTCGCCGGATCCCATACCGCGGCAGTTTTGTTGAAGTATGAGTAATTGGCCAGATGGCAGCCAAGCGCTGTGTGATTACCGAATTCTTCGTTCTCAACCACCCGCTTGCGCGAGCGGACTGCATTAAAAAAATTGGCTTCATGGTCAACCACGTCGTTGTAGCCGGGGGGGGAAGCGAAAACCTCGGTTTGCTCGTCGACCTTGAACTCCAGCGGAGCCGTCTCGGGATGCTCGGCGTGCCACTGGGCCAGGTATTGGTTGCGCAAATTCTCTGGCCACCAGCCCACGGTGTAATTGTCGGGTTCCGGACGGGTGTCCTGGGGAGTGTAGGTTACGGTCGATTCCCGGATGACAAGAGTGCCTTTGGCCCCATAGAAGCCGAAAAACTCTCCCTGATCATTGTTCAAATTGCAGCGCACCGACACCCGGAAGTCTGGGTAATCGTAGAAAGTCTCGATCAGATCCGGGAAGTCTCGCCCGTCTTTGTAGTGAAACAGGCCTCCCGCCGATTGTGCGCGTAAGGGGATCGTGTCAGTCCCGGTTACGAAATGAATTCCAGAAAGCAAGTGAACGAAAAGATCACCGCCAAGCCCGGAGCCGTAATCCGTAAAGCAGCGCCAACGGAAAAAGCGGATGGGATCGAACGCTCTCTTGGGCGCTCCAACGAGAAATGCATTCCAGTCGACAGTTTGTTCGTTCGCGTCGGGAGGGATGGGACAGACAAACGCGCCCCCAGGAGAATTCCGGTCCCAATAAGCCTCAATCGCATAGACGTCGCCGAGTTTGCCGGAATCGTAAATTTCTTTCGCGCGCGCATACAGAATTGAACTCACGCGCTGGCTGCCAACTTGCGCGATTCGATTTGCCTTCTGCGCAGCTTCCACCATGGCAAATCCGTCTTCAACCGTATGCGACATGGGCTTTTCGCAGTACACGTCTTTGCCGGCCGCGCAAGCATCCACGAAAATTCTCCGATGCTGGTGGTCAGTGACTGCGACGATGACGGCGTCAATGTCTTTGCGATCGAGGATAGTTCGATAGTCGCGCGTGGCCGGAATGGTTTTGTTGAGAACCTGCTGAGCCGACAGGTGGCGAGAATCATAAAGGTCGCAAACCGCGACGCACTCCGCACCCGGAACCTTCAACGAACTGTGCAGCAACTCGCACCCGCGAACTCCGACACCGATTGAGGCAAACCGCACCCGATCGCTCGGCGGAACTGGGCCAGATCCCCAGAGCTTTGGCTGAAGCAACGTGAAGTTCACCGCAGCTCCGGCTGCTGCCGCTCCAGAACCAGCACGAATAAAGTCACGACGAGTCAGCAAATGCTTCATGCGAAGGACCTCCGATATCCCCTGGACAGGTTCAAAAGAATCAGTACCTTTAAATTTAATGACCGCGCGCAACATCGTACATCAGTTGGGCGAGTTGCAGAACATCTTTCCGTATCCCGGAACGACATGCAACGTCGATACGCACACCTCGTACCTGTATCGCAATCTCGGGGACGAGATGTTCGATGACGTCAATTTCAAAACGGGCGTCGGTCCGGTGACCCGTAGGCTGATGGCTTGGGCTTACGTTTTCTTACTATGAGAATGACGGCTGGCCCGATTTGATTCTTTGCAATGGACACCCCGATGACGCGGTCGAAAGCTCGAATGCCGCGTCAATTTCAGGAATCTCGTCGGGCATGCCTGCTTGGCCCCGCGCTCGGCTTCTCCGGCCACTTTTGCTCAATTCGCAGAAGAGTGCTTGGTTGGAGCGAGATTCAGTTCCAGCAGCGTCACGCTGAATGGCACGAACTCCCAGTCGAATTCACTTCCGTGAATGTGAGACTGCTGGATCTCTACGCCAACGCGGCTGGGTTGGTCGCGGGAATTCATCGCTTCCGAATCGGAACTGAGGCTGAGATCTTTGAGAACTGAGCTTCGGCTCGCGAACACAGCTCCCAGTTGCGGCTCCAAATGAAATTCAACTTTCCGGGGATCCGCGGTCGAATTGACGGCATAAATGCGCAGCGTTTTTCCATCGGGGCTCAAGGTCGCGTCCAGATCGGGTTCTTGCAGATAAGATGAGACCGAAGAGTCCCGATCGACCTTCAGAGAGAAAGACCCGGCAGCCTTTTGATAAAGAATCTGCGAATAATAGGCTGGCGTGAGGTAGAGCCATCCTGGTCCAGGCTGAATCGCGCCAGAACCGAAGCTGTCCACGAGATTTGAACGGTTCGCGATTTCTACCAGATCGCTATAGCGATGCATCAGATTCTGGTAGCGCGACAGGCTCAGCGCGTTTCCGAGCGTCAACAGCATGCCCCGCGTCAGTCCAAATTCGCCGCCCGTGGCGTTCCACTCCGTGACGGCTACGCGAACATCTTTTCCTTTGCCATCGCGATCAATCTCAGCTTGCAACCGCTTGAGATCATCTTCGGTGCCGTTCAGGTCGCCTACCGAGTAGTGGTGCGGACAGAGATAGTCGAGTGTGCCGTCTGCCATGCGCAACGTGTCCCGACTTGGAAACGACGATAAAATCTTGATCGATGGATCGACGCGCCGCATGGCCTCGCCAAAAGCTTTGAGCGACGCATCGTATTCCGCTCCGCTCACCTCATTGCCAATTTGCCAATACTTAATGTGGTAAGGTTCGCGATGTCCGTTGGAAGCTCTCATGGCGCCCCATTTTGTTTCGGGTGCGCCATTGAGGTATTCGATCTCGTGCGCGGCGTCCTCCGGAGTCTTTCCAGTCCACCGCAGACAAATCATCGGTTCGGCCCCAATGGACTGGACGAGTTGAATAAACTCTTCGAGGCCCACGAAATTCTCCTGCACTCCGCCCCAGGGATCATCTGGAATTGGAGGGCGCGCATCCCAGTTCCCAATCAGTTGCGTCCAGTCAAGGAATTCCACGGTGGTACCGCCAAATCGGACGATGCCCGGATTCATCGCCCTGAGCGCCTTAACGATATCTGGTCGCCAGAGACCGAGCACCGCGTCGGTATCGATCAGGTAAACGCGGTCTAACCAAAGCGTTCCCGGTCCTTCAAATTCGATGGTGAGCGTAGCATTCTGGGCGCTTCGCTTGGCAGTCAGCAGGACCTCTGCTGCCCGCCATTCCAAGCTGCCGCCGCCGAGCGAAACTGCAGGTGCGAGGATGCGTCCGTCCCCGTGCAAAGAGGCGCGAACTCGGACATTTCCTTCGCTGCGCAGATGCAGCTTCAAACGGTAGGAGTGGCCGCCCTCCAGATAGAAGCCATCTTGCGATATGCCCGCCCACGTATTTGCCAAAGGTAATTCGATTTTCTGCGAGCGCTTGCCGTTGAAAGGGTGGTCCGTATCAAACGAGTATCTCGCGTCATGCACTGTACCGTCTGGATACCAGGGCCGGTATGGCTTATCAATTTCGCGCCTGAAGGCCTGATTCCAAGGAGGTTCCTCTTCAAAACTGGTGGAATCCACTTGCTGCGCGATCATCGAAGGGATCAAGTTGCACAAGAGCTCCATAAACTGGCCGCCTTGCTTCAAGTCGATCGGTCGCTTGCTAAGGCGGGCGCTGTGGATGATGACCGATTGTTTTTCCAATTTTTCCGGAACGCTTTCCAGACGGATATCGTCAAACCAGACTTTTCCTGTCTGGTCATGAAAGGCGTTCAAGGCCACGGTTATTCGTCCGGGTGACGGGACACGGAAGAGCACGGTCTCTTGCTGCCATTCGCTAGAATTCGCTGGAACCTGACCAAGACCTTGATCACCAGCCTGCGCCTCGATGCCGATCCGCGGGGCTGGAACTGAAACGGCCGAGTTTGCGGCGGCGGCCTTCACCCATCCCGTAAGGCGCCACATTGTTCCTATCGGTAGAAATATTTCCTGACGCAACGTGACAGAGGTCGAACGATCCGCGGCAACCATTAGCGACTGGGAGCCCTCCCTTGCGTTTGCTTTATCCACAGCGAGGGAAAATGCTTTAGGATCGGAAGCTTCAATCTCCCAGGATTCGGCTGCAACAGCAGCTTCGAAACTGCCATTCCGCAATGATTGGGTGTTGGTTGATCCAGCCACAAAAAGGGGGAAAGCCAGAATCAGCAAAAGGCTGCACCATTGGGAGCGAGCGAATCTCCCAAGGGCATGGCAGGAGCGGCCCCTGTTCCGACAAGAACGTAGGTTCATGAGAGAAATGTCTCGAGTGGACTCATTGGGCGAGATACCCTCCGTCAATGACCCAGTTCGCTCCGTTGACATATGTGGCGGAATCACTGCATAAATACGAAACCAATTCAGCGATCTCCTCGCAACTGGCAAACCGCTTCTGCAGGTACTTCTCGAATAATTGCGATGGATCGATGACCCCGGTCGCAATCAGGTTATTCGTGACATACGTCTTAATCGCCGCCGGACAGATTGCGTTAACCCGGATTCCCCATGGGCTCATCTCAACCGCCATCGTCCGAGTCATCGCTGTAAGGGCACCCTTTGTGCCGGAGTAGGCCACGAGATTGGCGTTCCCCGCGAGTGCATTCACGGAGCTGATGTTTACGATTACGGGATCGCGAGGCCGGGCCACCGCTTCGGAGATCTGTTTCAGCATCGCCTGCGCCAGGAAAAATGGCGCTCGCTGATTGATGCTTACCACCCGGTCGAATTCAGAGACCGTTACGTCCGGCATCGGCTTGTGAAAACTCCACGCCGCATTGTTAACTAAAGCATCGACGAGCCCAATTGTGCTCGCAGCCCGCTCGAATACGACCGGCCCCGCATCTGGCTCCGACAAGTCCTTGACCAAAGCGAAGGTTCTTTCGGCCGTGAAACCGTCTTCCGTAACCCGCGATAAAACGGCGCTATCACAATCGACCAACAATACGATTGCTCCATCCGCTGACAGTCGTCTTGCGATAGCCAGTCCCAATCCATGTGCCGCGCCGGTTACCACCGCTCGCCGTGGGGCATTACTTGCTGTGGTTCCATCCGGAATCTTTGTTGGCCCCAATCGATTTCTCTTTTCTGTCGGGCTTAGTTGCGCCCTGATAAACGACCTATGTCGCGCAGTTTATTAGTTCGGCCGCGAGACAGGCATGCCTGCTTCCCTGGGTCACAGAGGAAAATTAAAATTCTCATGGCTAATATTCAGATTTGGCAGGCCCGATGCTGACGACCGCCCGCAGTTCGCAACAACAGAAGCGTTTCGATCAATCTCCTGCCCCTGATGCGATCTCAGGGTCGGGATCATATCGGTCTGAGTGGAATAAGTCAAACAATAGGAACATGCTGTCCGTCTTCCGGAATTCTGAGCCGGATAGAAAGCGGTCATGGTCACTTTCCAGTAGCCGCGCAGCCTAGCGACCATAAGTAAGTCTTTCCGAAAAATGAAGCTGGGGCTGCGGAGTCATTCCGTATTACGGATATAATACCGTTGCTGAGGACCGGGCGAATCGGTTTCGGCGAATCCATCAAAGCTGACGCGGGGTGGTTTACGCGAGCACGAGGAGTTGAGTGTGCAGAAGAAAAAAGCGATGAAGTCACTGCGCGTGCAGGCGGACAAAAACTACATCGAAGTGATGGGCAAGATCTTCGCCGTCTTGGAACATTTTGTTGAGGTAAGCGCTACGCGGAAATCTGTTGCCTTCGCCGATCTGTCTCGTGCTGTTCCCTTGGCCCGAACGACCGTGCACCGAATTTTGTATTCGTTGGAAAAACTCGGATACGTCGAGAAGGACGAATTCAAATCGCACTATCAGTTGGCACCCAAGTTTTTTGAGCTGACCGGGCCAGTGATCCATTTTCGCCGATTGCAGTCGATTGCGAAAAGCGTCATGCAGAATCTCCTTCTTCGTTTTGGCGAAACCATCAATCTGGGCGTTCTCGAAGACGGGCAAGTGGTATACCTCGATGTTCTGCAGAGTCCAAGCTCTTTGCGGATCGCTGCTGTACCTGGCGAGCGAAACCCGGTTCATTGCACATCATTAGGAAAGGCCATGCTCGCTTTCTTGAGGGAGAGCGAAGTGAAATCGATTCTCGAACACAATCCCATGATTCGGAGAACCCCCAAGACGATCACCCAACAGAAGCATTTCTTGGAGCACCTGGCCTCCGTCCGGGAAAGGGCCGTAGCACTTGACATGGAAGAAAATGTCAATGGGGTGGTGTGCGTGGCGTCGCCTATCTTTGACCAGCGCGGTAAGGTGATCGCGGGTCTGAGCGTCTCCGGTCCGGCGATCCGGATGGAACCCAAATTGCCGCAGGTGCAGCAAGAAGTACGAAATTCTGCTTCCGCGTTGTCACGAATGTTATCGCCGGGCGCGCTGGCGCCGGAGGTGATTTCCCCTTACCGGCGGGTCATCCCCGGGAATCCCTCTTTGCCTTAGTTACCCTAGCGTTTCGGTTGCACGGGGTCGTGCTTCTTTTTCTCGACCCTGGGTAGTCAGAAGCTCTCCCGATTACTGAAATGATCGGCAATAATCACCGCGTCTCTTTCTTTCCAAGACTGTTAGGTGCAGTGGCGTCGTCCTGTCGGGCAGACGATTTTCCATAGTCGACACGAAGTGACACGATCTCATACGGATGTACAGGGACGGTGACTTCGCTCGATGGCGTTACCTCCAGAGGCTCCCCTTCAGGTTTTTCCATAAGATTGGTGAGATACGCCGCCCGAGCTCCGTCTGGGACTTTAACCTGCACAGTACCGGATTTTCCAGCCCATTCATACACTCGGAGTAAGAGCGCGTCGTTGTCCTCGGCTTTCTTCAGGGCCGTGAGAACGACATTGTCCTGCTTGATTCCAACAAACGAGTGCGAGGGCGACAGGGCCCCCGAGTGAGGCTGCACCTGCATCGCGCTCAGCTTGTAATTGAAGTCGTAGCCTCGACGCACCGTCAAAGCCTGCTTCCAATTTCCAGCATGAGGATAGATTGAGTAGCTGAAACTCTGATGTCCGCGGTCGGCTTCCGGATCAGGCCATGTGGGCGCGCGCAACAGCGAAAGCCGCAACACATTCCCCTTCGCATCGTATCCGTACTTGGATTCGTTGATCAGACTGAGCCCGTGATTCTGGTCGCCGAGGTCGGCCCAGCGTAGCGCGGGAACCTCGAATTTGGCGGCTTCAAATCGGTTGTTGCGCGTGGTTGGTCGTTCGATTGCGCCATAAGGAATCTCGTAAGTAGCCTCGTCACTGGACGCGGCCAGCGGAAAGGCAGCCTTCAGCAGGATGTGGCTCTCATGCCAATCAAGCTCGTTGTGGACGTCCACGCGATCCAGCCCGGCGTAGAGCGAAATATCTTGCACGAACTTTGACTGTTGCCATGTCCGAACGACGCGGATCGTTGCCCGCAAGGGACCTTTTTCAATCAGCTCTACAGAATCGGCAGAATCGAGTTTTGTGAATACCTTGTCGAAGTCGCTGTCAATATTCCATGCGTCATAATCTTTGGGAGTGTCCTTGAAAGCAATGAGTTCGTTGCCGCAGCCATTGGGGGCGATGAACTCGAATTTTGATCGCTTGTCGTAGAGGCTGCTGATGCAGCCGGATTTTGCATCGACGCTGAACCTAAGAGCTGAGTTTTCCAATGTCAGGCCACTGGCTTTCAAGTCCGTTGCCGCAGCCCGTTCGCCAGGAATCACGTACAACATCCGATAGCCAAGCGAAGGAACATCGTTTGCTTTAACTAAAAGTTGATAAGTATTGAGGGTCGGTTTCTTAGAAAGCACCTGAAATAATTGGGGCTTGCCTTCGGAATCCATGACCGCGATCGGTCCACTGTGAGCCTCCGGCAACTGTACGTCGACCGATACCAGATCCGTTCTCTCCCACGCCAACGGGTTCATGACGAGGACGGGAACGCCACCATCGCGAGGACGAGTGTCGATCTGCTGTTCCAGCGTGTGCCGAGCGTCAGAGGATACGTGGTCGGTCACAAGGCGAACGTCATCGTAGTCGCGCTGAGCATCGCGATAAATCACCCCAATGCCTGAGCCAGCCGCCAGATCGTGGAATTGATTGAATAAGACTTTCTTCCACGCCTCTGTCAGTTCTGTGTTCGGATAAACATCTCCCGAGAGCCACGCCAAGGATGCGAACTTCTCGGCGTTGAGCATCTGCTCTTCGCTTTCCCGCATGTTCCGTTTGTGTTGTGCCTGGGAGGTGAAAACACCGCGATGATATTCAAAGTAGAGTTCGTCATTCCAAACCGGCAGGCCGAATTTTCCTGCTGGAGCATTAGGTAGTTGTGAGTTGCCCGTCGCCAAGGTCTTGTAGTTCCACACAGGGGCATGTTCCGTATCCGCTTTCCCTTCGATATCGGAAAAGAACCCTTGAGCGATAGCAAAATTCGCTTTTGGAAAGATTGCATCAGGATTGGACCAGCGCATGCCACTGTCGAGCATGGCGCGGGTTATGCCGCCGCCGTGATCGCCGATGCCGTACAGGTGCATCATTTCGTGCGCGCCGGGATTGAGCGCTTCGGCGGTGGCGAGATCACGCGCCATTCCGAGCGGTTCGACCTGGTTTACGTAATCGTGCGGAAAATAAGTAAGGACACGACTTCCATCTGGAGATTGCCACCAGAAGATCTTTAGCGGCAGCTGATTGCTGTCATTCCATGCCATCTTCTGCGTCACAAAATAGTCGACGCCCGATTTTTTGTAAATTTGCGGTAGCTGCCAGTTATATCCAAACGAATCCGGGTTCCAGCCAATCCTGACATCGACACCGAACTTGTCCTTGAAGTAGCGCTTTCCGACCAACAACTGCCGAACCAGCGATTCGCCGTCAGGCATGTTCAGATCCGGTTCCACCCACATGCCGCCTACCATTTCCCAGCGTCCTTGTTTCACCCGCTCCAGGATCTGTTGGTACATCGACGGATATTTCTGGACCATCCACTCGCTGTATGCGGCGGCCGACTGAGCGTATGTTGCCTGCGGATACTCATCCATCAATTGCAGAGTGGTACCAAACGTTCGCCGCACCACGTCCACGGTTTCGGTCCAGGGCCACAGCCAGGCAGCGTCAATATGGGAATTGCCGACCATCCAGATGGACGATTTCTGCAGGTCTGGCTTCAGGGTTTCGAGCACACTGGTTGCGCTGTTCAGAGATTTGTCGAAAGCCGGCTGATCAGCTCTTGCCAGGGCGTTCAGATCCACCGCATTGGCGGACTCGGCGAGGCCCGCCTTCAACTGGCGCGAATCCGGAGACACCGGAGCGAGAATCGAAACTGCGCCCAGCTCCTGAAACAATTTTGTTGGATTCGGCCGGGAATCCGGATATTCAATACGCAGCCTTGCACCCTGGAAACGTTTCTGATCGACGGAGTGCAGCAGTTTCACTGCGACTAGAATCCGATCGCCTACGCGCGCATTATCGAAAAGTACCACGGGTTCGAGTTCGTCGCCCATGGCGATTCTGCGCCCGTTGAAATAGAGGATTTCTGTGACCGGCCCATTCGCGTCGTACTGAAAGTCGAACCAAATCCTGGCACCCGTCAAATCGTATCCGTTCAGATTCTTGGGAATCTCGATCCAACGGCGATACCATACCGCGTCATAGGGACCAGTCGTGCCCGGTCCCACTTCGTTCCACGAACTGTCGTCCAGGTCGGTCGATTCACCGTGAGGTATATCGCCCGCATGAATTTTCCACTTCTCCGCTGGCAGATATGCCAGATGGTTTAACTGAGTTGCAACCGACTCAAGCTTTCCCACCTGAGCAGATGCCGAACGTTGCCAGTTCACGGTCTGCTTTTCGAGGCCAACCGACCACGCTCCCTGGATCGTCTGCGAGTCAGACGCCAGCGATCCATCATAGGAGATCGACCCGGCGCGAAAATGCAGATTGGAGTTTTCCAGAGAGATCGTTTCGACCGGATTGTCGAATACAAAATTGTCCGGAGCATCGAGAGTCGCCGTAAAACCTTGATCTGATTTTGAAATACGCAACTCATAACGCACGGGCAATCCATGCTCCTGCACGGAAGCTTGCCAGCTTCCTGGCAGATTCTGGGCAGAACATGACCCGACGAACAACGCTGCGATGCAGAAATATGCAAATTTCATTGCGGCTCCAGGCTTAAATTGATGAATTTCGAACAGAATGTTTCGCGGAACGGCTCGCGATGTGACGCCAGCGATTTGCTCGGTTGCGTATCAAGGTCTCAGCGCTTGCGAGCTTCGGGATCGACCACATATCCAAAATACGTAACCAATATACTCTCTGCAACCAGAACTCCCCTCGGATCACGAAGGCTCAGCTCGAGAATAGACTACGTCAGTGCCGGAGAGCAGGCGGCCCGAGCAAGATGCGCGGACCGCAAGCTAAGTACGAAATTCGATTCGCGTGGAGGACTGACTCAGAAACTCGCCAGCGAAATACTCGACGAGCGCCACACCCCTGCTGACGGCAAGGAAACGGCCATCGTTATCGAGCTGTTTCCTTTAACAGGTTCCGTAATACGGACGAATGACTGACGAGTGCTTCGACTCGTTGTAGGATACTTGCCGTCTTAGAAGCTAAGTGGCTGTTCGCGTCAGCGGATACCGCACCCAGCAGTAAACCGCAGGAAAGGAAAACACGGGTCCCGGAATGTCTTTCTCTCTTCACTGGATCGACTGGTGCGTCTGTCTGGTTGTTTTAGGGTTCAGCGTTTTTCTGGGTCTCTATTTGGCTGTTCGCAAGAAGTCATCGCTCGATAGCGCTCATTTTTTTCTCGCCGATCGAAGCCTGTCTTGGCCTCTGGTCGGCGCATCGTTGTTCGCCACGAACATTGGTGCCGAACATCTGGTCGGGCTTTCCGGCGATTCTTATCGCTACGGCTTGGCGGCAGGTACGGTCGAACTTACCACCTGTATCTGCGTGGGTTTTGCGGCCGCTTTTCTTTATCCTTTCTACATTCGCAATCGAGTGTTTACCACCCCCGAATTTCTTGAGACCCGCTACCATCCTGCGGCCCGTGCATTCTTCTCCGCATTGATGCTGCTTATCTCCATCACCACTAAAATGGCGTTTCATCTTTATGCCGGCGCGCTGGTACTACGCGGATTAATCGGTTGGGACGTGATGACCGTGGTATGGGTTATGGGAGCGGTCGCTGCCTGTGTGACCATCATCGGCGGTTTTACCGCGATCGCGTATACCGATTCTATCCAGACCGGCATCATCATCCTGGGCTGTGGTTTGATGGCTCTCACCGGCCTGCATAAAGTCGGGGGATGGCACGCGCTCGTCGCTCAGGTTCCCCACGCTGTGCACATCGCGAAGCCCTACGACGATCCAAACTATCCGTTCCTGGGAGTGATGCTTTCCGCATTCTACGGCGGCATTTTTTACTGGGGGGTGGATCAGGTAAATGTGCAGAGGGTTCTGGGCGCGCGGAATATCGACCAGGCTCGATGGGGTGGAATGTTCACCATCGTTTTGAAATTCCTTCCCGTCTTCATCTTTGCGCTTCCGGGCGTGATTGCGCTGGCGCTCTTTCCCGGAAGAGAGAGCAAGACCACGTTTGTGACCCTGCTCAACGAGCTCTTGCCAACCGGAATTCGAGGACTGGTTCTTGCCGCGCTCCTGGCGTCCTTGATTTCCTCCACCCTTTCTGTGATGAACTCCGTTTCCACGCTCACGGTGCGGGATTTTATTCTGCATTTCCGGCCAGCCACCAGTGAACGCACCCAAGTGTTGCTGGGTCGCGTCGTAATCGTCATCTCAACGTTGCTCGGAATCATGGCCGCCTACGCTGTTTATCGCACGCCCGACGGCCTCTACAAATATCTTCAAACCGTCTCTATCTATCTGATCATGCCGGTTGCCCCCGCCATTGTCTTCGGCATTATCAGCAAGCGCGTTACGGCTATGGGAGCGCTGGCATCCGTAGGTGTGGGATGTATTCTGGCGACTATCTTCGTGACCGATCAATTGATTGGCGTTGCGAGGGGATCCGTTCTGTTTCCCTGGCTTCATACCAAGCTGACTCTCAATTACACCTACCGCGGCTTATGGGGAAGCCTCGCAGGAATTGCAACCTTGTTCTTGGTGTCGTTATTTACCACGAAGACGGATCCGGCCAAGCTGGAGAAGCTCACCGTAAGATGGAAAGGACACCAGGAACGCTTCCGTGGCATTTTCGATTGGAGATTGCAGTTGGCCGTGCTCTGCGTGATCACGGTAAGTCTCTACTGGGCGATCTGGTAAGTTGGCGTCTGCGGCGCCTGCGCTTCACGTTATCCGGCCAGTTCGTGCTGTGCCCCACGAAACAGCGCCCGCATGGCTCGCAGAACGAGCCGAGTCAAAACCACGATGATCACGACTAGGATCATCGCGAGGCCGCCAGCCACATATGGATGCCGCGTAGCCAGCCATGTGAGTCCAATCGCTAGAACATCTTCGCCCACACTGAGCGTGATATTCGATAAAGGTTCAGGAGATGGTGTCACCGCTGCTCGTGCAGCTGTCTTGCCACTATGCGCAATCAGCGCGATCCCCGCTCCCAACAGCGTCGCGAGCAACTGGTGCTTGGGAGATAGCTGGCTGGTGGCGCGGTAGGCCAGCAACCCAGCGACTGGCGCACGAATAAAAGTATGCAGCGCGTTCCAGATCAGGTCGAAGGCCGGAATTTTGTCGGCAAAAAACTCAATGGCGAATAGGGCTGATGCCGCCACGATCACTGGCCAGGCCTCCAGCAACTGTAGTTCGGGAGGAAGTGGCAAATGACCGAATCGCGCGAGCAATCCGAGAACTGCCACCGTTGCGTAAAGATTTAGACCCGCCGCAAAGCCGATTGCGGCCAGGAGTGCGAATAGTTCTGCCGGCGGGATTTGCGGGACGTTGAGCATCGGACGTTCGCAATCTTAGAGAAGAATCATACAGAGTCAAACGTGAATCGCCCTCTTCTGCTCCAAAATGCAAAAGGGCCGCTCAAAAGAGCGGCCCTAAAAGCCTTGTCCCCACGAGGTTTTACAGAGTGGATTCGATCTCAAAGCCCCAGGCTTCCAAAAGTGGCTCAGGGATATATTTCGAGTTCTTGTTGCGCCGGGCCCACTCGCGCAAACGGGTCGACCGCAAGTACTGGTCGGGCGAAAGCTTGTACTCGCGCACAACCTGTTCGAATTCGGTGATAGTCGGGGTGATTGGCCCGATCGGCTCAGGCTTGCCCCAGTTCGGATTTCCGCGTCGCTTTGCCATGAAAAATTGCCTTTCCGATCACAGGAATAAAACTGCTGATCGCTCAGATATAGGATTCTCCGAATCTTCCTTAAGATTCACTTATCGGAACACTCTGCGCACAACGATAGACTGGAACCTCCAAGCGACGCAGAGTTGATCGGAGACTCAGTATCTTAAGGTTGATTTAACCGAAAAGTCAATGAATAATTTTCCAGTCTTGGGGAAGGGGAGAATGGACTATCCCGCTGTAGAGTCTGTACTTAGCATCGATCTGGGCTCTTTCCCGTCGCCGAAATATTAGCTGGCTAGCCACCTGTTTCTATGTCGAAGTTCACCATTTGGTTACTAGGACTTTTACCGTTTTCGCGAAAAGAAAACTTTTCGAGATTACTGCGGTAACGGTGGTCCGCCGAGAGAGGTTGATCGCCTATCGGGAATGGACATAAAGTGCAGAAAGCGGGTTATCTCCAGAGTGGCGTCGTCGCCCAAGATCTTTTCGTTGCGATTCCTGGACGATAGCTTGAGGTATATGGCTCATGGCTCTGAAATCATTGGTGTTGTGCTCCGACGATAAGATTGTCCGAGTTTTACGCCGGATCCTTGGCGACCTCGACATCAATCTTGAACTATGCTCCGAGTCGCAAACTGCCCTACGTAAGCTGACCCGCCAAAGATTCGAAGCCATCATTGTCGACTGCGAGGCCAAAGGAGCTTCCGATGTGCTGCGCAGTGCTCGCAGCGCACCTTGCAACAAGTTCGCGGTTGCCGTTGCCATTGTCGAGCCTGAAGTGGGTTTAAGAGCAGCTTTTGGACTAGGCGCGCA
>Ga0070731_10003208_pt1 | contig 14908 bp, 5 predicted proteins | sample Coa_R1_2_FD_66448 | JGI IMG/M metagenome (GOLD analysis project Ga0070731, IMG submission 66448) | Surface soil microbial communities from Centralia Pennsylvania, which are recovering from an underground coalmine fire - Coalmine... | ecosystem: Environmental > Terrestrial > Soil > Unclassified ... | reverse complement strand
CGGCTGGCCGACGAGGACGGCGACCCGGCCGGCGAACTGCCGGCCCTGGCCGGTGATCTACTGCCTCTTGGGATCGGTGCCGGCGCGGCCGCCGCGCTCTCCCGCGAGGCGGCCATGGCGAAGCTCCGGGGCCTGCTGGCCACGGCGCCGATGCCGTTCACCGGCCTGGCCCGCGAGGTCTTCCCCGCCGAGCCGCAACGGGTTGCCGAAGCCGCCCTGGCCGCCATGGTGACGCTGGGAGCACGGATGCGCGACCCGGCCGGGACCCCGGTGCTGTCGGCTCGGTACCACCTGTTCGCGCGGGCCACCGAGGGCGCCTTCACCTGCGTGACGCCGGCCGGGCCGCACGTGTCGCTGGCCCGGCATGAGATCTGCCCGGACTGCCACGGGGCGGTCTTCGAGTTCGGCTGCTGCAAACGCTGCGGCGCGGTGCACCTGGCCGGGACCATCGACCGGGACGCCGCGGGCGAGCGGTTCACCTCGCGCGTGATCCGCGGTGACCGCCGGGCCTGGCTGCTGCTCGGCGAGATACAGCAGGCCGCCGACGAGGACGACGAGACGCTGGAGGACGCGGACGTCGCCACGGCGACGGACAGCATGCTATGCGGGCGCTGTGGCGCGCTGCACCCCGGTGCACCATCCGATGGCGCGACCGCGTCTGGTGACGGCCCCGCTTTTCCTGGCCGGGCGCCGTGCGGCTGCGCGGCGGAGAACCTGCGACCGGTGCACCGGCTGGCGGCGAGATCTGGCGCACCCCGCGGCTGCCTGGCCTGCGGGGCACGCGGCACCGGCCTGATCCGGCTGTTCGAAAGCGGCAACGAGGCCTCCGCAGCCGTGCTGGCCACTGCCCTGTACCAGGCACTGCCCGCGGCGGACGATCTCGCCGGCCGGCCCGGGGGCGGCCGGAAGTTGCTCGCGTTCAGCGACAGCCGGCAGGCCGCCGCGTTCTTCGCGCCCTACCTGGAAGCCAGCCACTCCCTGGTGCAGCAGCGACGGCTGATCCTGGACGGCGTGGCGCGCGCCACGGCCCGCGACGCAACCTGCACGGTGGACGACCTGATCGAGGAGACCGCCGCGGCGGCCGGCGATGCCGGGGTGTTCGCCCGCCGCGAGTCGCGGCAGGGCCGGCGCCGCGAGGCGGCCCGCTGGGTCATGCGCGAGCTCGTCGCCCTCGACGAGCGCCAGTCGCTGGAGGGGCTCGGCCTGCTGCGGGTGAGGCTGGACCGGGACCCGTCCTGGCCGCCGCCCCGGCCGCTGCTCGACCTCGGGCTCACCGGTGAGGAGTGCTGGCTGCTGCTGGCCGAGCTGCTCCGGACGCTACGGCTGCAGGGCGCGCTGACCATGCCCGGGGAGGTCGACCCGGCCGATGAGATGTTCGACCCGCGGCGCGGCCCCATCTACGTTCGCGGCGATGGCGCGGAGGCCAGGCTGAAGGTGCTGAGCTGGCTGCCCACCCGGGGGATCAACAAGCGCCTGGACTACCTGCGCCGGCTGCTGGCCGCGCTCGGCGACCGGCCGGCCGGCGGGACGGCGCCCGAGCCACGCGAGGTGCTGGCCGGCTGCTGGCGGGCGCTCACGGCGCTCCGCGACGGCTGGCTGTATTCTGCCGCGTTGCCCAGGATCGGCCAGGTCCACCAGGTCGACCACAGCTGGCTCGCCCTTGCCGCCGGTGCCCCCGGTGGGGAGGTGTGGCAGTGCGACGTGTGCCGGAGGCTGTCTGCCGTGTCGCTGCGCGGCGTGTGCCCGACGCTCGGCTGCGCGGGCCGTCTCGTCCCGGCCCGCACCGACGACGACGATCACTACCGTGCGCTCTACCGGCAGACCGCGCCGGTCTCGCTCACCGCGCGCGAGCATACCGCCCAGTGGACCGGGCTCGAGGCGTCCGATATCCAGCAGCGGTTCCTGGCCGGCGAGGTCAATGTCCTGTCCTGCTCCACCACCTTCGAGCTCGGCGTGGACGTCGGCGCGCTGAGCGCGGTGCTGCTGCGCAACATGCCGCCGAGCACAGCCAGCTACATCCAGCGGGCCGGGCGAGCCGGGCGGCGCAGTGACACCGCCGCGCTCGTGCTCACCTTTGCCCAGCGCCGCTCGCACGACCTGTCCCGGTACCAGGCGCCGGAAGCCATGCTGACCGGGCAGGTCCGCGCGCCCTACGTGCCGCTCGGCAACCCGCGCATCGACCGCAGGCACGCGCACTCGGTCGCGCTCGCCGCGTTCTTCCGCGACGCCAAGGAGAACGGCGGCCAGGAGTGGAAGACCGCTGGCGACTTCTTCCTGCCCGCGCCCGGGTCTCCGCACGCCCCGTGCCAGCGGGTCAGGGGATTCCTGACCCCGGTGCCGAGCGAGGTCACCACCGCGCTGCTGACGATCCTGCCCGCCCCGGCCCGGGCCCGGCTGGGCATCGCCGACGGGTCCTGGGTGGCGGAGCTGTGCGGCCTGCTGGACCAGGTCCGCGCCGAGCTCACCTACGACGTCGCCACCTTCGAGGAACGTCGCAGGGAGGCGTTCGAGGACCGCCGCAGCGACCTCGCCGCCCGGTTCGAGCGCAGCATCAACACCATCACCCGCCGCCCGCTGCTCGGCTTCCTGGCCAACCGGAACATCCTGCCCAAGTACGGGTTTCCCGTAGACACCGTCGAGCTGCGCACCGCGCACTGTGACAGCCAGGTCGGGTCCCGGCTCGAACTGAGCCGGGACCTGTCTGTGGCGATCCACGAGTACGCGCCGGGCTCCGAGCTGGTCGCCGGCGGGGTGTTGTGGCGCTCGGCGGGCATCTACCGGCTGCCCGGCCGGGAACTGATCACCCGCAGCTACACGGTGTGCCGCGGCTGCCAGCATTACCGGGAGGGCGGCGACGACCTGGAGCCGGCCTGCACCGCGTGCGGCCGCCCGGCCGACGGCCCGGTCCGCGAGTACTGCGTCCCGGAGTTCGGATTCGTCGCCGACCCGCGCACCGGCAAGCCGGGCAACGTCCCGCCGCAGCGGTCCTGGAACGGCGCCGTCCACGTGGTGTCGCTGGGCACCGAGCTTACCGAGACGCGCTGGCAGGCCCCGACCGGAGCGCTCGCCTGGTGTCATTGCGGCACCCGCGGCCGGCTGTTGTCGCTGGCCGAGGGGCCCGGCGGCAGCGGTTTTCTCATCTGCGACTGGTGCGGCTGGGGCGGGCCCAACCATGGCCGCGCGCCCAGATCCCATGTCAACCCGCTTCGCGGCAAGCCGTGCACCGGCCCGCTGCGCTGGCGGTCGCTGGCGCATACCTACGAGACCGATATCCTGCGCCTGCGGCTGGACGCCCCCGGGCTGGATACCCGGGCGCAGTGGCACACGGTGCTGTACGCGCTGCTGGAGGGCGCGGCCGAGGGCCTGGAGATCAGCCGCGGCGACATCGGCGGAGTCGTGCACGCCGGCGCCGACGGCAGCAGCGGCCTGGTGCTGTTCGACACCGTCCCCGGCGGGGCGGGCAGCGTGCTGCGGATCGCCGGCACCCTCGACCAGGCCGTGGCGGCGGCGCTGCGCCGGGTCGGCTCGTGCGACTGCGGCCTGGAGACCTCGTGCTACGGCTGCCTGCGCACGCCGGGCAACGAACGCCACCACGAGGACCTGAGCCGCGGCGCCGCGCTGGCGGTCCTGGAGTCACTCAGCGGGCTGCTACCGGCCGCGTCGCCATGACCAGCCGTGTGACCACCGCCGTTCGGGAAATTCACGATCATTCAGCCGAACGGACGGTGGTATCTCGCCCGCCTCAGCCGGGGCCGGACCGGTCGTTACGATGACCCGGCGCGTGTCGCCGGAGAATGTCGCAGGCCGAAGGTATGGTCTGGTGTCGTGAACCTGGCCAGTCCGGATAGTGCCGTTAGTCCCGAGGACGGCGCGCCCGCCGACGCCTTCGGCATCGACGCGTTCACCCTGGACGACCGGCTGCGATTGTTCGGGTTCGCGGCGGCGGAGAAGCGGCATGAGTACCTCTGGCTGCTGCGCGCCTTCGACCGCGCCCGGGCCAACTACCAGGTGCTGATGCACGCCTCCGACGCCAGCGCCGTGCTCGACGCCCTCGCCGTCGAGCACGCCGAGGCGGGCACGGTCGGCGACGTGCCGGTGCTGCTCGACGCGCTGGCCGAATGGCAGGTGCTGGACCGCTCCTACGACGGCACCCGCGCCGCCAACCTCGCCGAGTACCGCAACCGGCACTACGTCTACCAGTTCACCCAGGCCGGGTACCGCGCCTACCGCGCGGTGGAGGACGTGCTCGGCGCCAGCCTCGAGGACGCGCAACTGTCCCGGCTGGTCTTCCCGGACATCCTGGCCGACCTGGTCACGCTGGCGGAGGCCGCCAGAGCCGGCGACGCCGCCGAGGTGTACAGGAAGCTGTCCCGGCTGGACGGGGTCCTGGCGGACATGGCGCAGCGCGCCGCCCGGTTCTACCTGATGCTGGGCGACCTGGCGCGGACCAACGACACCCGGCCGGAAGTCTTCCTCGCGCACAAGGACGCGCTGCTCACCCACATGCGCGAGTTCCACTCCGAGCTGTCCCGGTACTCCCCGCTGCTGGCCGACGCCGTCGCGGAGGTCGACGCGGCAGGCGCCGACCGGATCGCCGCGCTGGCGGCCGAAGCCGACGAGCGGCTCTTCCGCGCCCCCGCCGAGCGCGTCGCCGACTGGCGGCACCGCTGGGGCGGGCTGGTGCAGTGGTTCGGCGCCAGCGCCCGCAGCGAGGCCGAGCGGCTGCAGGACGCCACGATCACCGGGATCGCGAACGTCACCGCGCTGCTCCGGCGGGTCACCGAATCCCGCCGCGGCGGGGTCAGCCGGGAGAGCCAGCTGCGCCACCTCGCGCAATGGTTCGCCAGCGCCCCGGCCGACGCCGACGCGCATGCCCTGTTCCAGGCGGTGTTCGGGCTCGGCGCGCCGCGGCACGTCTCGGCCTCCTACGACGACCCGGACCTCATCCCGGCCCGGCTGTCGTGGTGGGACGCCGAGCCGGTGACGCTGTCCCGGACCCTGGTCCGCACCGGCCGGGCCCCGTCGCTGCACGGACCGGGCCAGATCCAGCGCAACGAGGATGAAAGGCAGCGGCTGCGGGCCGAGCAGCTCAAGGCGACCGCGCAGCGGCGCGCGGCCGCCGCGCAGCTGGCCAGCGACGGCGTGTACGAGCGGGTCCTCGACGAGCCGGAGACGCAGGCGCTGCTGGGCCTGCTGGACGTGGCGCTCGCGGCACGGGTCCCGGTCAGCCGGACGGTCACCGGAGCACCCGGCCCGGTGGCCACCGGGTCGGCCCACGGGATCCGCCTCACCCTGTGCCCGGCGGCCGGCGCCACGACCGTGCGCACCGTCCGCGGGAGGCTCCACCTCGATGGCCTTCGGCTGGAGGTGACCGGACCCAAGGACCTCAGGGCGGCCGGGCGCGAGCTGACCGGGCAGGAGCCGGGGGAATGAGGGTCGCCGCCGACGTCGGGGCCCTGGAACTCGCCGAATACCAGCAGGCCGTCCGGCTGGTGCTGCGCCACCCGCTGATCACGGCCAGCTACCCGGACCGGACGGCGCTGCCGCTGGCCCGCAAGTGGGCCAGGCAGCTGCGCACGGATTTCGCCGAAGTCCTCGGCTACACCCTCCTCAGCACCACCGAGACGGTCCGGCTGCGCCGCGTGCAGGACACCCTGGACGCCACCCGCCCGGCCCTGACCCGGGCCCCGCGCCCGTTCGACCGGCGTCGCTACGCCTACCTGGTGCTGACGCTGTCCGCGCTCGGCCGTTCCGGCAGCCAGATCGCGCTCAGCGAACTGGCCGACGCCGTGGCCGCCGAGGCGGGGCGGATCGACGGACTGGGCATGGACACCGGCCGGAAAGCCGATCGCGACGCCTTCGTCGACGCGGTGGCCTGGCTGGAGGCGCGCGGCGCGCTGCGCATGGCCGACGGGTCCGCGGCCGAGTGGGTCAACGACCCCGATCGCGCCGAGGCGCTGTACGACATCGACCGGGAGATCGTCGCGGCCGTCTACGCGCCCAGCCGGGTGCTGCAGCACCTGAGCTCGGTGACCGAGCTGCTGACCGGGCCGGACCGCGATGGCCCCGCCCAGGGAATCAACGCCCAGCGCAGGCTGAACGCCCGGCGGGCCAGGCGGCTGGTCCTCGAGCACCCCGTCGTCTACTACGCGGACGTGGACCCCGGGCTCCGCGGCCAGCTGCGGTCGGCGGCCCTCACCGAGGACCTGGAGCGGCTCACCGGGCTTCCGCTGGAGCGCCGGGCCGAGGGCGTCGCCCTGGTGAACATCGGCCAGCGGCTCACCGACGTCGCCTTTCCCGGGACCGGCACGGTCGCCCAGGCCGCGCTGCTCCTATGCGCGCGGATCGCCGGGTACCTGCAGCGCAACGGCGCCCGGGTAGAGCACCTTCCCGCCGCCACTGCCGCCGAGCGGCTCGCCGAGGCGGCGCGGCGCATCGACTCGGCTCTGCCGGACCGCGGCCGGGTGGCTGACCTGCTCACCTCGGGCGGCGGTCTGGAAGACACCGGCGATCCCGGGGCAGCGGCGGCCATCCCGGCTGCGGCGGCGGCCCGTCTCGACAGCCCTGCCACAGCCGCCACGGACACCGAAACGGAGACCGCCGCGGAGGCGAGGTATCCGTTCCTCAGCGAGATGTGGCTGCGCAGCGAACTGCGCAAGCTGGTCGACGAGTTCGGTTCCGGCATGGCCGAGAAGCAGGTCGCCGACCCCTCGGGCCTGCTCGGCGACTCGCTCGGCCTGCTCGCGTCGGTCGGCCTGGTCTCCAGGGTCGACGGCGGCGTGCTGGTGCTGCCGCTGCTCGCCCGCTACCGCAGCGTCACCGCCCAGCTCAAGGAGCCAGCGAAACCGTGACCCGATTCCAACCCACCCGCGCCGGGATCATCAACCTGTGGGACTACCGCGATGAGGAGTTCTGCTTCGCCGGTGGCTGGCTCGTGCTGCGCGGCCCGAACGGATCAGGCAAGACCAAGGCGCTCGAGGTGCTCTTCCCGTTCGTGCTCGACGGCCGGATCGACCCCAAGCGGCTGAACCCGTTCGCCGCCGAGGACCGCACGATGAAGTCCAACCTGCTGTACCGCGGCGGCGAGAACGCCGTAGGTTACGCGTGGCTGGAGTTCCGGCACGCCGACACCGGCGAGGCGGTAACGGTAGGTGTCGGCCTGCACGCGCAGCGGCACCGCGACACTCCCGTCCGCTGGCACTTCGTGGCCGACGGCCGGGTGGGTGAGGACTTCTCCCTCATCACCGACGACGACCGGCCGATGACGCGCAAGCAGCTCGCCGAACAGATCGGCGAGGCCGCCCTGTTCGGGGCGCCCACCGAGTATCGCGCGGCGATCGACCACCGCCTGTTCGGCCTCGGCGCCGAGCGGTACGAGCAGTTGCTCACGCTGATCCTCACGCTGCGGCGACCGCAGCTCGCGAAGAACCTCGACCCGGTGAAGCTGTCGGACACCCTCAGAGACGGCCTCCGCCCGGTCGACGACGACCTGATCGCCGAGGCGGCGCGGTCATTCGACGACATGGAGTCCGTGGCCCTCACCCTGGAGGGACTCGCCGCCGCCGACGAGGCGACCCAGACGTTCCTGGCCAGCTACACGACCTACCTGCGCACCCACGCCAGGTGGGCCGCCGATGCCCTCACCCGGCGCCGCGAGGCGGCGACGGCGGCACGGAAGACCATGGCCGCGGACACCGGAGCGCAGCAGGCGGCCGGGGAACGACAAGAGGCCGCGGCCGAACTCCGCGAGGCCGCGGAAAATGCCGTCGCCCGGCTCAGGGCCCGGATCGGGCAGCTCCGCGCCAGCGGCGCCTACCAGGCGGTGGAGCAGATGCAAGACCTGGACCGCCTGGTCCGCACCTGCCTGCAGTCCGCCTCCGAGGCGTCCGCCGAGCTGGGCAGGCGCGAGGCAGCCGTCGCCCGCGGCCGTGACGAGCTCGACCGGGCGAAAAGCGTCCTGGCCGACATGCAGGCGGCCGTCTCCCGGATCGCGGCCGAGCTGGCCAGGCACGCCAGCGAGGCGGGCATCCGGTGGCAGCCCGCCGACGCATCGCCCGAGGGGCTCACCGAGCGGGCCGGGGCGCAGCTGGCCGTCCGCCTAGAAGCGGTGCGCGCCGTCCGCGCCGCGCTCGCCGCGTACCACAAGGCCGAGCAGGCCCGCGACCTGGCCAGGCTCGCCCTTGATCGGGCGCAAGACGCGCTGGACGGAGCCGAGCAGGCCGAACAGGCGGCCGCCGACGCCGTACAGCGGGCGCTCGACGACGCGGAACGTGCTCTCGCCGACTGGGCCGCCCGGCACGCCGGGCTGCTCCCGGACAACGACTGGCGGCGGCTCGCCGAGGCGCTCGGCGGCGCGATCACGCGGTTCGGCGAGCCGGACGCCCCGGCGCTCGAGGCCGTCTACAACGGCGCCATCGCATCCGCCGAGCAGGCCGTCCGCGACGAGCAGGCCACGCTGCGCGCCGAGCGAGCCGGCGCGGCGGCCGAACGGCAGCGGCTGATCGGGGAGCGGGATCGGATCGCGGCCGAGCGTGACGACGCGCCGCCCGCTCACCCCGGCAGGACCGCCGATCGCGCCGGCCGCGATGGCGCGCCGCTGTGGCGGCTGGTCCGTTTCGCTGACCACGTGCCGGACGACGGGGCCGCCGCGATGGAGGCCGCGCTGCAGGCGACCGGGATGCTGGACGCCTGGATCACGCCCGCTAATGACGCGGTCACAGCCGACGATGGCTTCCTGGTCCCAGGCGCGGCGGTCCTCGGCAGGAGCCTGGCGGACGTGCTCGAGCCCGAGTATGGCACGCCCGTGCCCCGGGACCGGGTCACCGCCGTGCTGGCCTCGATCGCGCTAGACGGCGGGCCGTTCGCCGCGGCCGCCGTGATCGGCGCCGACGGACACTACTCGCACGGTGTCACCGCCGGGTGGCACCGCAAGGAACACGCCGAGTACATCGGCGCAACCGCCCGCGCCCGGCGCCGGGCCGCCCGGATCGCCGAATGCGAGGCGACGATCGCCTCGCGTGAGGCGGAGATCGCCGGGCTGGACCACCGGGCCGCCGGGCTGGCCGACACGCTCGCCGCGTTCGCCGAGGCGCGAGTCATGCTGCCCGCAACGTCGGCGATCGCCGCCGCGCAGCGCGAGCATGCCCGCGCCGCCGGGCACCTGCGCGCCGCGCGGGAACACGCGGAGCGGGCCCAGGCGAGCTTCGACGAGTCCGTCGCCGCCTGCACGGTGACCGAGCGCGCGTTGCGGCGCGCCGCCACCGACCACGCCCTCGACCCGGACGGCGTCGATAGGGTGGAGGGCGCGGCGCGCAGGTTCGAATCGGCCACCGGCGACCTCGCCGCCCGGCACCGGGAGGAATCCCGTCAGGCGAGCATGGTGGCCGAGTCGGCGACCCGGCTGGATCACGCCACGGAAGAGGGGGCGGCCGCCGCCGACGCCGAGCGCACAGCACGCCGTCGCCACACCGAGGAGGCGGCCAAGCTCGAGGCGCTGCGCGGCACCGTCGGCGTGGCGGCGCAGCAGGTTCTCGCGCAGATCGAGGAGGCCGAAGCCGGGCTGACCGCGGCGCAAACCGGGGAGAAAGCCGCCCGCGCCGCCGAGATCGACGCGATCCGGGCCGCGGCCCAGGCGGCCGAACGCGTGGTCAAGGATCGGGAGGCGCTGGCGGTCGCCGCCGAAGAGGAACGGTTGACCGCCCGCGATCTCGGGCCGTTCGCAGCCAGGGAGCTGCTGGACGTGCTGAACTGCCCGCCCGGCCTGGCCTGGCCTGCGGCCGATGCCGACTGGGATGGGGCGGATCTGCCCAGCCCGGTGCTCGGCGTGTACGAAGCGATCCTCGCCGTCACCAGGGACCTCGCCCCGACCGAGACTTCGCTGAAGATGTCCACTACCCGGCTCACCCGGGCGCTGGAGGAGCTCCAGGCCCAGCTCGCCGCCGCGGGTCAGGACTACCATCCCGAGTGGGACGGCGCCGACGGCGTCATCGTGGTTCGGATCGCCGACGAGCAAGGGCCGCTGCCGGTCGCCGCCTTCGCTGCGCGCATCGCCGCCGCGCGCCGCGACCAGCAACTGCTGCTGTCCGAATCGGAGCAGCGCATCCTCGAGGACGCGCTGCTGACTAGGCTGGCCCAGCAGATCCACGACCGGACGGTGGACGCTAGGGACCTGATCCGCCGGATGAACAGCGAGATGCGGTCGCGGAAGATGTCCTCGGGCAAGACCGTCGGTGTCAGATGGCAGCTCGCTGACCATCTCGATGACGAGCAGCGCGCGGTGTGCGCGCTGCTCGACGCGGGCGCCTCCCGGCTCAGCCCGGACGCGCTCAGCAGGATGCGCAGCCACTTCGCCGCGCAGATCAAGACGGCCCGCGCCCGGCACCGCGAGCTGCCGTACCGGGAACTGCTCGCCCAGGTGCTCGACTATCGCCGGTGGCGCCAGTTCGTCTTCCAGCTGGCAGGCCCGGAGGGTGGCGAGGAGACGCTGACCCGCGCCCGGCATAGCCGACTCTCCGGTGGCGAGCAGTCAGTGTCGCTGCACCTGCCGCTGTTCGCCGCCGCGCACGCGATGCTCAACTCGGCGCACCCGCATGCGCCGCGGCTGCTCGCCCTGGACGAAGCGTTCGCGGGGGTGGATGACACCGGCCGCAGCGAGCTGATGGGCCTGGCGGCCCAGTTTGACCTTGATTTGTTCATGACCGGGTACGACCTGTGGGCGACCGAGGGCGCGATCCGCGCGGCCGCCCACTACGACCTGGCGCACTCACCCGTCCAGCACACGGTCAGCGCCTTGCTGCTGGTGTGGGACGGCACCGAGCTGATCGCCGACGAGGCCGGTGAGCTCGGCGCCGCGCTGGGCTCACCGGGAACACGCCGGGCGATCACCGTGGCAGCCAATGCATGAACGGCGACCTGGAGGAACTGCGCGGCGAGGGCTGGTCCCGGCTGCTCGCGAAGGCCAGGAAGAGCCTGGAAGGCAGCGGCGGCGCGCTCGACCGGTCGATCGGGCTGAACGCGCCCGCCGACGGCGAGCGCCGCCTGGTGATCGGCATCACCGGGCAGTACCGGCCGGAAACGGCGCAGCGCCTCACCGTCGCCCTCGCCGACCTGGACGCGGCGCTACGCCGACGGCACGGCTCGGGCCTGCGGGACACGCTCGAGGCGCTCGACGGGCCGCTGCGCGACCGGCCGACCGAGCGGGATCGGGAAGCGCGGCGACACGAGACCGCCGTCGCGGCGGCCACCGGTTCGGTGCTCGCCGCCGAATCCTGGTACCAGACGTGGCTGTCGGCGCTGCGGTCCGACGGCAGCATCACCCGGCTGGTGCGCCGGGACGACGAGCTCCAGCTCCACCAGGCCGTACGGATCCTTGAGTTCCTGCAGGCCCGCGACCCGGGCCATCCGGTCCCGTTGCCGGTGCTGGCCGAGCGGATCACCGGTGACACCAAGGCCCTCCTGGCGGGCGGACCGCTCGCCACCCTGGTGCTGCGCGCGCTCGCGATGCGCTCGGAACTGGACTGCGTGCCCCGGGACCGGGCAGGCCAGCGGGCACTGTGGGAGGCGTCAGGGGCCATCGCCGACGACCTGGCCAGCCAGGTGCTGGTGCTGAACCTGCGCTGTGCAGGCGACGACATGGTGTCGGGCTGGCTGAACGACGCCGCCGGGTCCGGGGTCCCGTTCCGTCTCACCCTCCAGCAGGCCACCCTGGTTTCCGCGCCCGCCGCCGGTGACATCTACGTTTGCGAGAACCCGGCGGTGCTGCGGGTCGCCGCGGCCGAACTCGGCGCCGGTGGTGCCGCACTGGTATGCACCGAAGGCGTGCCGAGCGCCGCCTGTCACGCCGCGCTCGGGAAGGCCACCGCACGCGGCGCGCGGCTGCACTGGCGGGCCGACTTCGACTGGACCGGCCTGCGCATCGTCGGTGCCGCCATGACGAGACACGCAGCGCGGCCGTGGCGGATGACCGCGCGCGACTACCGCGACGCGCTGGCGGCGGGCGAATCGACCCCCCTCACCGGCCCGGAGACGGGCAGCCCCTGGGACCCGCGGCTCGCGCCGCTCATGGCCCAACACGGTCGCGCCGTCATGGAAGAACGCCTGATCGCCACGCTGATCACCGATCTGAAAGCGTGATCGCCGAACGGACAACGCTCGCGGATCTCGAAAACTCCCGCGCTGGCTGCCCGAGGTCGACGGCGCCGGTCCTTCTTGGCAGCGTCATGGTGGGGGGCTAACCTGGTAGGCAAGGTGCGCCGGGAAGCCTGGTCGGCAGACATTCGCAATAGCCGGATTTGCCTGCCAGGGGTCTGTGATGAGCGGTCAAAGCTCTGCCGTTGGCGCGCTGCTCTCAGGTGTAGCATTTCGCGCGCACCGGGTCGGTGAGTGTGTAATCGGTCGCCCACGTGGTAACGGTGGTATGCCTGCCGGACTGTCACCCGGGGGAGCCGCTGGCGGCGTCGCGGCGGGCGCGGGGAAACTTAGAGCGAGCGGGATATGGCCGGCTTGCCACGGGATAGGCGCGCGGCCATGCAGGGAGTAGACCGCGTTATCGTCGGGACGAGCGGTTCACCTGGTAGCTTGCGCGCGCTGCGTTATGCGGAGCTTGTGGCCCGCGCCCACCACGCGTTGCTGGTTCCCGTTATTGCGTGGTCGCCGCCGGGGGCAGATCACGCGGTCTGCACAGCCCCGGTGGAGCTGCGCCGGGCCTTGCAGGAGATGGCCTGCCAGCGGCTTCGGGATGCGTTTATCGCGGTGTGGGGGGAAGTGCCTGACGATCCAATGGTGCAGCCTCAGGTCGAGCGGGGCCCCACAGGCTGGGTCCTGGTTAGCGTTGCCTGCCGTCCTGATGACGTGTTGATTCTGGGTGCTGGCCGTCAAAACCTCTGGGTGCGGCTGGTCCCGCGCGCCGTGAGCCGGTACTGCCTGGCGCACGCCCAGTGCCCGGTGATTATCGTCCCGCCTGATGCGCTCGCCCGGGAAATCGGGCATGGTCGGCTTGCGCGGGCGTTGTGGCGCCGGGCGCTGACACCGGCTCGCGTTGTCCGGGACCAACCCAGGCCAGCCGTTTAAGAGCTGGGGAACGCGGACTTCCATAGCCTGCTCGTCGGCAAAGAGGGGATTCGTCTTGATGACTGCTTCGATCGCAGGAGCCGCGTTCCTGGCCGGGGCGGCGGTGAGCCTGGCCACCAGCTGGCTGCTGGTGTCCCGGCTGGAGCGGGTCGGGGAGCGGCTAGGCCTGTCGGAGGCGTTGCTCGGCATGGTCGCGGCGCTGGCGGCGGACGCGCCAGAGGTCACCGCCGCCGTCAGCGCGACGGCCGCCGGCCAGCAGCGGCTAGGTGCCGGGGTCGTCATCGGGTCGAATGTGTTCAACCTGGCGGCCCTGCTGGGCCTGGGCGCGGTTGTGGCTGGCCGCATCGGGTTGCACCGCAAGGTTGTCCTGCTCGCCGGGACTGTGGCGGTGGCCGTGACGGTGGTGCTGGGCGTCGTGCCACCCGTCACCGGCTGCCTGCTCGGGCTCGTAGTCGTGGCGCTGTATGTGGTTGCCCTTGGTGTTTCCGGACAGGGCCTGGCCCGGTTGCGGATCCCCCAGCCGTGGATCAGCTGGCTGCGATCGGCCGTGTCCGAAGAGGAGGCCGAACTGGAATTGGCGCTGCGGCCAGCGCCCGCACGATGGCCGGATGTGATCGTAGCTGCCGGGTCGCTGGTCATCGTGATCGCCGCCAGCGTGACGATGGAGCGGGCCGCGGCAGCGCTCGGGAGCCGCTTCGCCGTACCGGAGATCGTCGTAGGCGGCCTGGTGCTCGCGGCGGTGACCAGCCTGCCGAACGCCGTGGCTGCGGTCTACCTAGCCGCCCGCGGGCGAGGCGCGGCAACGTTGAGTACGGCCCTGAACAGCAACACCATCAACGTGGCCATCGGCTTGCTCATCCCCGCGGCGCTGATCGGCCTTGGCCGCCCGTCCGGCCAGACTATCCTGGTCGCGGCGTGGTACATCGGCCTGACCGTGGCGGTGCTCGCGCTGGCTTACCGCGACCGCGGCATCTGGCGGGTGACGGGCATCCTGGTCATCGGGGCCTACCTGGTGTTCGCGGGCTCGACCGCGGGCCTGGCCTACGCCGGACCGCGGGCAACTCCGATCGCGATCATCGCTGGCCTGGTCGTTGCCGTCGTGTTCGCCGCACGGCTAGGGCTGGGCCACAACCAAGATGCGGTCAGCAACCAGCCAGGCGCGAACTCCGAGCGACCTGCCGGACCAGGCCCTGACGAGCAGATCCAACGCGACCCAGCGGGAGTACCCGGCAACGGCAGCTGCTCGCAGAGCGCACGTGCCCGGATACCCGCTCCGCCTGCATCCAGCGCAGGACGGGAATCGTTGCTGACAGGCTGGCCGGTCACACGGCTGTGGGTCCTGGGCCTGGCCGCCTCCCTCACCGTGGCGGCCATCGATGCCGCCCTCGGGAGCCGCGCCGTTCTCATCGGCCTGCTGATCGTGGGGCCCTGCTGCGTCGCGCTGACCGGCCGCTGGGTTCCGACCGGGCTGACTGGGGTGTGCGTGACCGGCCTGGCGGTCGCGCTGGGCTTTCCCGATGGCATCTGGGGCACAGCCATTTTCTTCATCTGGCTCGCTGCGGTAGCCGTGGTTGCAATGGCCACTACCGGCGCAGCGGCGTACATCCAGGCTTTTGGCCCTACCCGCCTGCGATAGGCGTGCCGGGGCTTACGACCACGAGCCTGCTTTGGACGCGCTAACTGGCTGCATGAGCCTTGAGGCGAAAGAACAGCCCCCAGACCACATAACTAGAGGTCGGGGGCAGTTCTCGCGGGTGGTGGCAGGTGTTGGGTTCGAACCAACGAAGGCTTAGCCGACGGTTTTACAGACCGCTCCCTTTGGCCACTCGGGCAACCTGCC
>Ga0070731_10003207_pt1 | contig 14909 bp, 23 predicted proteins | sample Coa_R1_2_FD_66448 | JGI IMG/M metagenome (GOLD analysis project Ga0070731, IMG submission 66448) | Surface soil microbial communities from Centralia Pennsylvania, which are recovering from an underground coalmine fire - Coalmine... | ecosystem: Environmental > Terrestrial > Soil > Unclassified ... | reverse complement strand
CGGCCAGGTCATGCAGCCGCCGCGACCCGGGCGGCCGCCTCGTCGCACTCGTTCAGCCGATGCAACGACCGGTCGGCCCCGAAGCGTTGTGCCACGCGAACGACCTCCGCCCCCAGGGTCTCGAGCTGCGTCCGGATGCTCTCGTCTCGCACGTGACCGTCGCTGTCGAAGGGGCCGAGCGCACCGGCGATCGGCACGACGTACGGCACGGCCCAGCCCCGGAGCGCCCTCGGGGCGAACTCCATCGTGTTGATCGCCTGGAGTCCCTGCATCCCGCCGGCGGCGCTGATCAGGCCGATCACCTTGTCGTGCAGGAACGACGGCTCGCGCCGTCCCAACACGTGCAGCCAGTCCAACGCGTTCTTGAACGCGCCCGAGATCGTCCCTTGGTAGAGGGGGCTGCTCCAGAGCATCCCGTCGGCGGCGTAGCACGCCTCGACCAGACGCTCGGCCGATCCCGTCGGCCGCTCGCGTTCCGGATTGAACATCGGCAAGTCGAGCTCGCGCAGGTCGAGCAGCGTCGTCTCGGCCCCCACGCTCGCCGCTCCCTCGAGCGCAACTTGCAACGCTGAACGGCTCCGGGAGACGCGCGCGAGCGAGCCGCCCAGGCCGACGACGGAGAGCGATCGGCCCGCTGACTCGCGCGCTTCGATCACAACCTGACGATTGCACATTCAACTCGCGCGATGAGTTCCCAGCGTGCGGCGAGTCGGGTTTGTAAGACTCGATTCCGACTGGAAGGAGGAATGATGGTCGAGCACAGGATCGCAAGCCGCAAGGAATGGCAGGCGGCCCGGGACGAGCTCGCGAAGCTCGAAGCCGAGCAGGCGAAGCGCAACGAGGAGATCAAGACGAAGCGTCGGGAGTTGCCGTGGGTCGAGGTCGAGAAGGAGTACGAGTTCGAGACCGAGGACGGCAAGAAGACCCTCGCCGAGCTCTTCGACGGGCGGTCGCAGCTACTCGCCTACAACATCATGTACGGCCCCGACTACACGCTCGGCGCCTGCCCGGGCTGCACGAGCCTCGGCGACGGGCTCGACGGCTCGCTCGTCCACCTCAACCATCGCGACGTGACGCTGATCTGCTTCTCGCGCGCGCCGATCGAGCAGCTGACCGCGTACAAGCGGCGGATGGGTTGGCAGTTCCCCTACGTCTCGACGTTCGACACCGACTTCGCGTTCGACTTCGGGCTCGCTGTGACCGAGGAGCAGGCGCAGCAGATTCCCGAGCTCAAGGCGCTCATCGACAGTCCACCCGACTGGCTCGTGCGGTGGTCGACGCAGATCGGGGCCGAGCTCAAGGACGGTCTGCGTGAAGCGCCGAGCTGGATCGCCTTCGCCGAGGAGAACGGGACCGTCTATCACAGCTACACCGTGGCGGCACCGGATCCGTTCGTCGCGCCGTACTTCAGCTTCCTCCTCGAGCGAACGCCGAAAGCTCCACCAGCCGAGGTGCTCGCGTGGCGGAAGGACGAGTACCCGGACTGACGGGATCGTTTCGCGCCCGCTTCGTGCGAACTAGTCTGAACCGGATGGCGCCCGGAACGAGGATTCACGGATCAGGGCCGGAACGAACCGGAGATCGTTGATGGCGGTCGACTCGCCGCCGATCGCGGTCGAGGAGCTTCTGCCGGAGCACTGGCCCGAGGTCTCGCGCATCTACGCCGACGGCATCTCGACCGGCGACGCGACGTTCGAGACCGACGTGCCGAGCTGGGACGATTGGGACCGGTCGCACCTCTCGGAGCATCGTTTCGTCGCGTTGCGCGGCGGCGCGGTCGTCGGCTGGGTCGCCGTCCGGACGGTCTCCGAGCGATGCGTGTACGACGGCGTGGTCGAGAACAGCGTCTACGTCGACGAACGCGTGCGCGGCAGCGGCGTGGGCCGGTTGCTCCTCGAGCGCCTGATCGCGTCGACCGAGGCGGCGGGGATCTGGACGATCCAGACGGGCATCTTCCCCGAGAACGAGCCGAGCCTGCGCCTGCACCAACGGGTCGGCTTCGAGCTCGTCGGCCGCCGCAAGCGGCTCGGCAAGCTGCACGGCGCCTGGCGCGACGTCCTGCTCCTCGAGCGGCGCAGCGACGCGATCGAGTAGGAGCTCAGGCGAGGAGGGCGCGAAGCGCCGCCAGCGGCTCCTCGCGCACGCGGAAGAAGGCCCAGCTCCCGCGCTGCTCGCGCTCGACGAGCCCCGCCCGCAGCAACACCTTGAGGTGGTGGCTGACCGTCGGTTGGCTGAGGCCGAGCGGTTCGGTGAGATGGCAGACGCACGCCTCGTGCCGCGGCTGCGCCTGGATCAGGCTCAGGAGCCGCAGTCTGGCGGGATCGGCGATCACCTTCAGCGCCGCCCCGAGCTGCTCGGCGTCCGCAGAGCCGAGCGGTTGCTGCAAGAGCGGGGGGCAGGCCGGGGCGATCGTCGTGGTCGCGCGCATCGAATGCATATTGACAGAGATCGATGACCGCGGCATCATTGTCGTTCGCGCAGGCATCGATCACCGTCGATACGCGGAGAGAGCAGACGTGTCCGACATTCTCGACCCCGTCACCCAGCATCACGTCAACCGGGCGGCCGATCGGCTGGCGGAGGAGTTCGCGGGCGTCTTCTCGCAGGAGACGATCGCGCGCTACATGGCCGAGTCGACCGACCTGCTCGGCGAAGCGCGGATCAACGCGTTCGTCCCCGTGCTGGCGCACCGCTTCTGCCGCGAGCGGCTACGTGCGCTCGCGCAGGCCGAGGGGATTCTCGGCAAGGACCAGCCCGAGGTGCTGTTCGTGTGCGTGCACAACGCGGGCCGCAGCCAGATGGCCGCCGGTCTGCTGAAGCTCCGCTCGCAAGGACGCATCAACGTGCGTTCGGCCGGCTCGACTCCTGCCGACGAGATCAACCCGAATGCGATCGCGGCGCTCGAAGAGCTCGGCATCGACATGAGCGAGGCGTTCCCGAAGCCGCTCACCGACGAGGTCGTGCGCGCGGCCGACGTCGTGATCACGATGGGCTGCGGAGACGCCTGCCCGATCTACCCCGGCAAGAAGTACGAGGACTGGCAGCTCGACGATCCCGCCGGCCAGGACCTCGAGACGGTGCGGCGGATCCGCGACGAGATCGACCAGCGTGTACAGAGGCTCATCGGCGAGCTGCTCCCGCCGGAGAACTGAGCGAGCAGCTGAGTAGGAGCACGCTGCTTCAGCGGCCGGCCGCCGAGTTCGTCGGCACGTTCGCGCTCGTCTTCGCCGGCTGCGGTGCGGTCATGGTCGACACAAAGACGCACGCGCTCGGGCACGTCGGCGTGGCGATCAGCTTCGGTCTCGTGATCACGGTGATGATCTACGCGGTCGGCCACATCTCCGGCGCTCATCTCAACCCGGCGGTCAGCCTCGCCTTCGCGCTCTCCCGGCACTTCCCGTGGCCGCGCGTCGTCGGCTACTGGAGCGCCCAGCTCGCCGGGGCGCTCGCGGCCGCGGCGATCCTGCGCGGTTCACTCGGCAACGTCGCGCACACCGGAGCGACGCTCCCGTCCGGGTCGCAGGGTCAGTCGTTTCTCTGGGAGCTCGTACTGACGTTCTTCCTGATGTTCGTGATCATGGCCGTCGCGACCGACACGCGCGCGGTCGGAGAGGCCGCTGCGATCGCGATCGGCGGAACCGTCGGCCTCGACGCGATGTTCGGCGGCCCGGTCTCCGGCGCGTCGATGAACCCCGCGCGATCGCTCGGACCCGCACTCGTCAGCGGCGACCTGCACGCGCTCTGGCTCTACGTTCTCGCCCCGTTCGCGGGGGCCGCGGTCGGCGCGATCGCCTACCAGCTCGTGCGCGGCGAACCGGTCGTCCGCGAGCGACAAGAAGAGGCGGCCTGACCTCAGCGCCGAGCTGGGAGGGAAGCGGTGAGGTCGCCGAGCTCGTGGAGTGATTCGCGGATGAGCTGGGAGAGCTCGCGGTCGTCGCCGTCGAGCCAGCGGTCGAACGCGACCCTGAAGACGGCGATCCCGACCTCTGCGACGAGGCTCGCGGCATCGGCGTCGACGCCGCGCTCGCGCAACGCGCCGGCGAGGGCCGCCGCCCAGGACGCGAGCTTGATGAGCTCACGCTCCTGGAGCTCTGCGTTCGCGGCGATCACCTTGCGCCGTCTCCCGGCGAAGTCGCGCCGTTCGTCGAGGATCGCCGCAACCGTGTCGAGGCCGGCCGCCACCGCCTCGAACGGCGGCGCCGAATCGGGGGCCGCCACGACGGCGCCAACAAGGAGCTCGTCCAAGCGTCCCGCCCCGGCGAACAGGACCTCGCGCTTGTCGGCGAAGTAGCGGAAGAAGGTCCGCTCGGTGAGGCCTGCCCGCTCCGCGATCTCGGCGACGGTCGTGTTCTCGAAGCCGTGCTCGCCGAAGAGCTCGAGCGCCGCCTGCTCGAGGCGGCCGCGTGCGTTGGGTTGCCAGCGTCCCATGCCGCCGATGATAGTGACGACAGCAACTGACATCAGCTGCTAGGGTGACGACAGTAACTGACATCGACGTTCGGAGGTCTTCCCATGCGCGTGTTCGTCACCGGCGCCAGCGGTCATATCGGCGCCGCTCTTCTGCCCGAGCTCCTCGCGGCCGGCCACGAGGTCGTCGGTCTCGCCCGTTCCGATGCGTCCGCCGCCGCATTGACGGCCGCGGGCGCCGACGTGTATCGCGGCTCCCTCGAGCACCCGGACAGCCTTCGCCGCGGCGCGGCCGCGGCAGGCGGCGTCATCCACCTCGCGTACCGCCACGACATCAGCCTGAGCGACCCGAACGGCTTCGCGACGGCCGCCGCCGACGACCTGCGTGCCGTCGAGACGATCGGCGCCGCGCTCGAGGCGTCGGGTAAGCCCTTCGTGATCGCCTCGGGCACGGCGATGCTCGCGTTCCTGCTGCCGCCGGGACAGGTGGGGACGGAGGCGGACGCATTCGGCCGCGATTCGACGCGTCCGCGAGTCGCGTCCGAGAACACCGCGATCGCGCTCGCCGAGCGCGGCGTGCGATCGTCCGTGGTCCGCCTCACCCCGACCGTGCACAGCTCGCTCGATCGACACGGGTTCATCCCGAGGCTGGTTGGCATCGCCCGCGACAAGGGCGTCTCGGCCTACGTCGGCGAGGGTGCGAACCGCTGGCCGGCCGTCAACACGTTCGATGCGGCCAGGCTCTTCCGGCTGGCGCTGGAAGCCGCGCCGCCTGGGTCGCGGCTGCACGCGGTCGACGACGAAGGCGTGCCCTTTCGCGAGATCGCCGAGGCGATCGGCCGCGGGCTCGGGCTCCCGGTCGTGAGCATTCCGGCCGACGAGGCCGAAGCCCAATTCGGGTTCCTCGGGGCGTTCGTATCGATCGACAATCCGACGTCGAGCGCGTGGACCCGTGAGCTCCTGGGCTGGCGGCCCGAACATCCGGCGCTGATCCCGGACCTCGAGGAAGGTCACTACTTCGCTGCACGTCGGCCTGTGGCCCGCGTCGCAGGCGCAAGCAGAAACGCGACGTCGTGACGTGCTCGTGTTCGCAGGTGGACGCAGTCCTGCCCGCGGACCCGGAGGCGCCCTCGCGCGCCTCGCGCAACACTAGCGTCCAGTGACTGCTCGATTCCGCCAAGGAGGTCTCATGTCGCTTCGCCTGACGATCACGCTTTCATGTGCTCTTGCCGGCGCCGTGCTGACGGGCCCCATTGCCGGTGCGAGCGCGCCGCCGGTCGGTCCGCTCCCGCCCGGCCGGACTGCTCGAATCCAGACGGCGGCCGGCGAGCTCGTCGCGGTCGCGCTGCCTCGGAGTAACGGCGGACGCGTCTGGCGCATCGCGCGCCCGTTCGACAGCTCGATCGTGACCGAGGACTCGGAGGCGAACGTCGGCAACAACGTCGTCGTGGTCTTCCGCGCCCGCGGGAAGGGCGGGACGCGCCTGGTCTTTGCGCTGACGAGGGGCGAACGCGCACACGCGTACCAGGCGCGCACGTTCGTCGTGAACGTCGGCTAGCGCACCGCCGAATCCTCCCGAGCCCCAAGGCGCGCCAGCACCGCGTCGATCCGCGCGAAGCCGCCCTTCGCGCCCTCCTCGACGCCGTACTGCATCGTCGTGTCGCGCTCCTCGGTCGTGGCGAAGTGCATCGTCTGCGTCAGCTTCGTCCGATCGCCGAGGTCATCGAACTCGAGCGTCTGCAGGTGGTTCTGGAACGTCTGCACGAGCCGTTCTGGAGGGTCGACCTCGCGGAACTCGCCCTCGACGATGCCGAACGCAGTGCGGAAGCGATACGTGCCGCCAGGGCGGACATCCATCTCCTCGACGACGGTTCCGTCGCCCCACCATTCGGGGATCAGCTGTGGATCCGTCCAGACGGAGAAGACATGAGCGCGTGGCGCGTCGAAGACCCGCTCGACTCGGATCTCGAGCTCGTTCGGGATGGTGACCCTGGTCTCGTTCATCTCAGCCCACGGCTTTCTTCACGAGCGCGCGGATCCTGGCCTCGTCGCCGGCGGTCAGCTTCGTCAGCGCGAACGCGACCGGCCACATGGAGCCGTCGTCGAGCCTCGCCGTGTCGTTGAAGCCGAACATCGCGTACCGCTCCTTGAACTTCCCCGCGTTGCGGAAGAAGCAGACGACCTTGCCGTCCTTGGCATACGCGGGCATCCCGTACCAGGTCTTCGGCGTGAGCCCCGGGGCCGCGGCCTTGACGAGCTCGTGGAGTCGCTCCGCGATCGCGCGGTCCTCCGGCGACATCGAGGCGATCGATTCGCGCACGGCCGTTTCCCCGTCCTCGTTCGCCTTCAGCTCGCGCGCGCGTGCCTTCATCGCGGCCTTTTCCTCCGCCGTGAACCCGGCCTTCTTGCCGCTGCCCTTGGCGGACTGCTGCTTGCCTGTCTTCGTCGTGCTCATCGCGCTCCTTTCGTCCGTTCGACGACTTGTGCGAAGCGGTCGAGCCGCCCCAGCCACGTGCTGATGCCCTCGAATGCGTAGGGCAGAAGTGTGCACCTGCGGGCGCGGCCGACCTTCTCCGTCGTGACGAGCTGCGCCTCCTCGAGCAGCCGAACGTGCTTCTTCATGCCCGTCAACGACATGCCGAACGGCTCGGCCAGCTCGCTGATCGTTGCGCTGCCGACGCCGAGCCGTTCGAGCACGGCGCGGCGAGTCGGGTCGGCGACGGCTGCGAAGGCCCGGTCGACGGTCGTCGGATACTGAACCATTAGATTCACTATAGCAACTCATCTAGGGGCGCGACCGGGGAATGCGCGGGCGACGCGCAGCTGCGCGACGCCCGCGACCGTCTCGTCGTCGCGAAGCTCGCCGAGCTGACCGGTCTGCCGCTGAAGACGGCGCCGAACACGTTCGCTGCGCAACGCTCCTTGGAGGGCATGGTCGCGGTCTCGGCCGGACTGAGAGGCATCGCGGCGGCGCTGATGGAGATCGCCAACGGCATCCGCCATCTCCCACAAAGCCGACGACGAAGGATGGAGCCTCCGCGATGCCGCGCTCGCGCTCGGCGCTACGGTCGGCGGCTCTGCAGACGGTGGGATCTCGCCCGCGAGGCTCGCGAGCTACTGGCTCGCCATGGAGGTCTCGTCGAACGTCGCGCCGAGCCCGCAGCGAGCCAGTCCCGCGGACCGGCCCCCTAGGATGGCCGGACAGGAGCTGATGTGATGGGAGGACGCGCCACAAGGCCGCCGGACCGGATTCGCGTTCGGCGCAACCCGAAGAAGGGCCGCTACGAGCGCTCGACGGTCGAGCAGATCCTCGACCGGGGACTCGTCGCCCACGTCGCGTTCGTCGACGGTGGCGAGCCGGTCTGCATCCCGATGCTCTACACGCGCATCGGTGGCGCGATCTACGTCCACGGCTCGCGTGCGAGTCGAGCGATCCGCCTGCTCGCTGCCGGTCGGCCGGCCTGCCTGACCGTGACGCTGACGCAGGGACTCGTGCTCGCGCGCTCGGCTTTCGAGCACAGCGCGAACTACGAATCGGTGGTCGCCTTCGGTCGCTTCGAGCCGATCGACGATCCGGCCGAGCGTCTCGCTGCTCTGGCAGCCTTCACCAACAAGCTCCTCCCCGGCCGCTGGGACGAGGTCCGGCAGCCGAGCGCGAAGGAACTGAAGGCCACGACGATCCTCGCGCTGCCGATCGACGAGGCGTCGGCGAAGGTTCGCTACGGGCCCGCCCGACGACGACGACAGCGAAGACGCCGCACTCGACGTGTGGGCGGGCGAGATCCCGCTTCTCACGTCGTTCGGCGAGCCGATCGCCTCACCTGGTCTGCGGGCCGGCATTCCGACTCCCGCCAGCATTCGCGCTCTGCTCTCCGGCGCCGTCGGCTGACGGGACCTCAACTAGGTCGGGCCGACGTCGTCTGGTCTGCGGCCCGGAAGCAGCCGTGGATGTGGTCGTTGACGATGCCGACGTTCTGCATGAACGCGTACACGCTCGTCGGCCCGACGAATCGGTAGCCCTGCGACTTCAACTGCTTGGCGAACTCTTCCGCCTGCGGCGTCGATTTGGGCAGCTCGGCGAGCGACCTCGGCGCACGCTTGCGCGTGCTCTCGTGGGACTTCGCGAGTGCCGCCAGGCTCGGCGACGCGGATCTGATCGCGCGCGCGTTGTCGACCGTCGCCTGGATCTTGCCGCGGTTGCGGATGATCGAGGCGTCCCCGACGAGCCGGTCGACGTCACGCGCGGTCATCGCCGCGACCTCGGCGGCGTCGAAGCCGCGGAACGCCTTACGGAACGCGTCCCGTTTTCCGAACACGACCAACCAGCTCAGCCCGACCTCGAACACGCCGAGGGTGAGCGCCTCGAAGAGCGCGGTCTCGTCGTACGTGCGAGTGCCCCAGACCTCGTCGTGGTAGCGGCCGAAGACCGTGTCGCCGGCACCCGCCCAGACGCAGCGAGGCTTGCCGTCGTGCCCGACGATCACATCCGAGCTGCGACTCATGGCGGCGTGCCACCTTCCACCCAGCGTTGCAGCAGATCGACGTTGGCTACAGGCCACGCCCCGTCGCAGGGCATCCGGCCCTCGCGAACGGCCGCGAGGATCCGGTCGGCGTTCGCTTTCACGTCGTCGAACGACCAGAGATCGAATCTCGACCGCATCGCGCCTCGGTCGCGCTCTCGAAAGAGCGGCTTGATGTCGCTTGCGTAGCTCGGTGCGCCTTCGCTCGTGTCCGTCATCTCGTCCTCCTCGTCCAGCGGTGAAGCGCGGACCAGCGCGCCCCGAGATTGTCACCCCGCGGGCCGTCGCGGCATCGCACGATCACGCGATCTCAGGCGCCGGTCGCTTGATTGCTTGACGGGCATATAGCCCAGTTGGAATACTCACTCGCGCATGGCCGCCCTCGCCGCACTCCAGGTCCTTGCGGAACCGCGCCGGCTCGCGATCCTCGACCTCCTCCGCGAAGGCGAACGGCCGGTCGGCGAGCTCGTCGACCGGCTCGGCGTCAGCCAGCCAGCCGTCTCCAAGCATCTCCGCGTCCTCAGAGACGCCGGCCTCGTCGACGTCCGGCCGGACGCGCAGCGCCGCCTGTACCGCATCCGGCCCGAGCCGCTCGCAGAGCTCGACGACTGGCTCGCCGCCTATCGCGAGCTCTGGACGACCCACCTCGATCGCCTCGAAGTCCATCTCGATCGACGGAGGGCGCGCTGACCGACGCAGAGCTTCTCATCGACCGCGAGCAACCCGCAGTCCGACTCGAGCGCGTGCTCACCGACCCGCCGCCTGTCGTCTGGCGCGCCCTGACCGAGCGCGAGCAGCTTCGTTCGTGGTTTCCCTGCGACGTGATCCTGAGCGGTGGACGCTGGCGGGTGGGCGCGGCGATCGCCTTTCCGTTCCCAGCCGAGCGGCACCTGACGCTGGCCGGCGTCGTGCTCGAGGTCGACGAGCCGCACGCGCTCGCGTTCACCTGGGGCGACGACACGCTGCGGTTCGAGCTCTCGCCGGAAGGAGACGGAACCCGTCTCGTTCTCATCGACGAGCTGCCGCCGGGCTCGGCGGCCCGCAACGCCGCCGGCTGGGAGCGGTGCCTCGACCTCCTCGCGGGCCTCGAGCCGGCGGCGGACGGCTGGCAGCCGCGCTTCGAGCACTACGCTGCAGCCTTCTCGCCGGCGCTCGGCCTGCAGCAGGGCCGCTCGTCATGACGCGGTCGACGACGGCCCGGACGGTCGCGGTGCCGGCCGCGACGCTCGCGCTCGCTGCGGCGGCGTGGGTCGTCTCCGTTCGGCAAATGCACGGAATGGACGTGGGCGTCGCGACGAGCCTCGGCTCGTTCTGGTTCTTCGTCGCGGTCTGGGTCTCGATGATGGCGGCGATGATGCTGCCGGGCGCGGTGCCGGCGCTCGTCAGACGCGCTCGCAGCGGACCGTCTCTGCTCGCGGTGCCGCAATTCGCGATCTCGTACCTCACGGCGTGGACCGCGGTCGGGCTGATCGCGTACGCGGTCTACCTCCCGCACGGCGCGGTCGTCGCCGGCGCGCTGACAGTCCTGGCCGGGTTGTACGAGCTGACGCCACTGAAGCGGGCGTGCCGGCGCCGCTGCCGCGAGAACGTCCGCTCCGGATCGCAATTCGGCCTCTACTGCATCGGCTCGAGCATCGGACTGATGCTCGTCCTGCTCGCGATCGGTGCGATGAGCGTGACGTGGATGGTCGTCGTCGCCGCGCTCGTGATCGCCCAGAAGCTTCTGCCGCCGAGAGCGCTCCTCGACGTCCCGCTGGCGGCGGCCCTGGTCGGGCTCGGGATCGCCGTCGCCGCCGAGCCGTCGTCGATCCCCGGAATCACCTGAACGAGAGGAGAAGACCAAGATGACGAATCACGCCACGGGAACGCGCGAGGAGTGGCTGGCTGCCAGGCTCGAGCTGCTTACCGCGGAGAAGCAGCTGACCCGGCAGGGCGACGAGCTCGCCCGGCTGCGCCAGGCCCTGCCATGGGTGTCAATCGACAAGGAGTACCGCTTCGAGACAGACGAGGGGAGCGCGTCGCTGGCAGACCTCTTCCGCGGACGCTCGCAGCTGCTCGTCTACCACTTCATGTTCGGGCCCGACTACAGCGCGGGGTGTCCTGCGTGCTCGGCGATCGCGGACGGCTTCAACGGCTTCGCGATCCACCTGGCCAACCACGACGTGATGTTGTGGGCGGTGTCGCGGGCTCGGCTCGAGAAGCTGCAGGCCTACAAGCGGCGGCTGGGCTGGACGTTCCCGTGGGCCTCCTCGTTCGGAAGCGACTTCAACGCCGACTTCGACGTCTGCCTGACCGATGAGGACGAGCGTTCGGGATCGTACGAGTACAACTTCCGCGAGTCGCCTGTTTGGTCGCCGCCGGAGGACAGGCGCGGTCCGTTCGAGGCTTGGGCCTCGACGACCGGGACGGACTGGGCGACCTACGCGCGCGAGCGCCCCGGCATGAGCGGCTTCGCGCTCGAGGACGGGGTCGTCTACCACACGTATTCGGCCTACGCACGCGGCCTCGACGGCCTCTGGGGCATGTACCAGTGGCTCGACCGGACGCCGCGAGGGCGAAACGAAGCTCGCGCCGCCGACGATCCGCTCAACTGGTTCCGGCGCCACGACGAGTACGACCGCGCGTAGGCGTCCGCGACCGAGCGGAAGAGTTACTGTCGCGCGCTCGGCGGCACGAGGCCGTCGAGCGCGAGCGTGAGCACGCGGTTGACCGCGGCGGCACGGGCGGCGGCGCCCGGCGCTCTCTCCATCGCGCCCCTCGCCATCAGCAACACGAGGAACACGTCGTCGAGCGCCGTGTCGCGCCGCAGTCTTCCGGCAGCCTTGGCGTCCTGGAGCGGACGCTTCAGAAGCTCGGCGATCCGTTGCCGCTCCTCTTCGAGCCGAGAGCCGACGCAAACGTCCTCGCGTGCGAGCTCGCTGAGGACGTACATGTGGACCATCGCCTCGACGAGCGCCCGCAATAGCACGAAGAACGCATCCGCGTCGCCGTCGTGCTCGGCTGCGAGTCGTGCGACGCGTTCGACGTGCTCGCTGAGGATCTCCGCTGCGAGCGCGCCGCGATTGGGAAAGTTGCGATAGAGAGTCGCTTGCCCGACGCCGGCGCGGCGAGCGACCTCGTACATCGCCACGTCCGCGGATTCCGCGAAGAGCTCGCGTGCCGCATTGAGGATCGCCTCGCGATTACGCTTGGCGTCGTTGCGCAGCCCATCGGTGACGGTCACGGGGCGATTCTACAACCGGACAAGGCTATCCGGTGGCGGCAGTGAGCGGGCAGCCGGCCTTGCTCTGATATAACGCTTCGTTCGTGGACAGCTCTGTCCGGATCCGGAGAAGTGGCTGGCCGTCCTCGAGCCGGACGGCTGGTCGCTGATGCGTCAGGGCCCGCTCGCCGGTCGCTACGCCGCGGTCGCCGCGATGGTCATGTGCGCGCTGATCCCGTATCTCGCGCTCTCAGCGGCACTCGGACCTCTCGAGCCGATCATCGGCGGGCAGCTGCACATGAGCATTCAGACGCTGAGTCTCGGCTCGGGGTTGGCGAATGCCGCGTATGCGGTTGGCACGGTGCTTGCCGTCCAGTTCTCTCTGCACTTTCCGCAACGCCGCATGTTGCTCGGGTACGCAGTGCTGCTCGTGATCGGCTCGATCCTGGCGGCGGCCGCCCAGGATCCGGGGATGTTCATCGTCGGTCGCGTGATCCAGGGGCTCTGCACGAGTCTGTTGCTGATCGCCGCGGTGCCGCCGCTCGCCCTGGGCTACCCGCCGACGAAGCTCCGCGACACCGCGATCATCATGAACATCTGCATCTTCGGTGCCGTCGCGCTCGGCCCGTTCATCGGTGGCCTGCAGGCGCAATCGCATGCCTGGCGGCCGTTGTTCTGGATCATCACGGGGATCTCCGTCCTCGCGCTCGTGCTTGCGGTCTTGACGTTCGAGGACGCTCCGCCGGCCAATCCCAATGGGCCGCGCGACCTGCCGGCCATCGCGCTGGCACTCGTCGGCTGCGTCGCCGCCTTCTTCGGTGCGTCGGAGCTGACGAGTCACCGCTTCCTGAGCCCTGAGGTCATCGTGCCTCTGCTCGGCGGCCTATCGGCGATCATCGTCCTCGTCGTCTACCAGTACCGGGCCACGCGGCCCCTGCTCACGGTTCGCACCATGCTGACGAGCACGATGCCTGTCGCGGGCATCGCCGTTGCCTTGTTCGCAGCCGCCGCGTCTGTCTCGGCCACTGCGCTCACGGCCGGGGTGCTGGCGAGCCGTTACAGCCCATTGCACATCGGCGTGCTCTACCTCCCCGAGGTCGCCGGCGCGGTGATCACCGCCGTCGCCCTCGGCGTCGTGCTGAGGACGCGCGCAATGCACTACCTGCCGCTGGTCGGCATGCTGATGCTCGCAGCCGGAATCGCGGTCTTCCGGATCCATGTGCCCTCGAGCCAGTCGCTCACGCTCGTCGGGTCGGGCCTGACCGGCATCGGGTTGGGGGCGACCGTCGCGCCCGCGCTGTTCGTGGCGGGTTTCTCGCTAGAAGCGCTCAACCTCCAGCGCGTGTTCGCGATCGTCGAGCTGTTCCGAGCTGTGGCGGCGTTCATGATCGCGCCGATCTTCGCCCACTTCGCGGTCACGGTCGGCCGCAACGTCGACGTCGGCACCGGAATCGCTCTCTGGATCGGCTTGGGCCTCGCGGTCGTCGGCGCGGTCGTCGGCGTCACGCTGTACGTGCTCGGCGGAGCTCGTCCGCAGACGCCGGATATCCCACGCTTCCTCGCAGGCGAGGGCCCGGCGTGGTACTCACCCCCGCTGCTCGCTCGGCTCCGCCAGCACGTGCCGACCCGGATCGTCGCGACGGAGAGCGTCGACTGAGATGGCCGCCGCGCCGGGGCCGGTGCTCTTCGCCTACGACGGCTCCGATCTCGCCCAGTACGCGATCGCGGAATCGGGCCGACAGCTCGCCGGCGGTCGTGATGCGATCGTCCTCTGCGTCTGGCAGCCGGGGGCCGTCGGCTTCCTACCGGTCGGCGAGGAGCCGTTCGACGCTCTGGACGCGCTCGGGGTAGAGAAGGCGGCCGAGGCGACCGCAGCTCACGGAGCGTCGCTGGCCGAGCACGGGGGATTTCGTGCGGAGAGCGTGACGGTTGAGGCCGCTCCAACCTGGAAGGGAATCGTCCAGGTCGCAGAGGAGCGAGGGGCGAGCCTCGTCGTGCTCGGTTCTCACCGCCGCAGCGGGATCAGCGGGCGCCTCCTGGGCAGCGTCGCCGCGGGTGTCGTTGGCCATACCGCTCTCTCGGTTCTCGTCGTTCACCGGCAAGACTGAGGGTCGATCGGCGCGCGGCGCGAGTGCCTGCCGCAACGTCTTCGAGACCGACTCGACGACCGCGTACGCAAGGGCCTGCGCTGCAGTTCGGTCCCAAGTCCCGGCCGGCGAAGCTCGTGAACACAGAGCTCCCACGCGTTCTTGCTCGTCCCCGCGCACACCGCGTGACCGAGGACTTGCGATCGAGTGGCCGACCGCGTTCCCTCTTCAGCGGTCGACGTTCGCAATCTCCTCGAGTGCCCGGAAGAGGGCGGCGAGGTCGCGCCGCTCGTAGCCGAGCGCCTGCGCTCGCTCCAGCACCTCGTCGGCACGCTCGGCGGTCGGCAAGGGGATCTGCAGGTCTCTCGCCGCGGCGAGTGCCAGCTCGATGTCCTTGTGCATGAAACCCACGTCGAACCACGCCTCGTCGGGCGGATCGAGGATGATCGACGCACGCGCCCGCAACATCGGCGAGCCGATCGGGCTCGCTTCCATGATGTCGAGCGCCCGTTGCCGATCGACGCCCGAGCGTTCGGCGAGGAGCAGCCCCTCGGCGAACGCGAGCATCTGGACGGCCAGGCTGATGTTGATCGCGAGCTTGAGCACGAGCCCCTGTCCGCTGGCGCCGACGTAGTTCGGCGTGCCGAGCTCGCGCAAGAGCGGCTCGACCTCGCGGTAGGCGCCCTCGTCGCC
>Ga0070731_10003204_pt1 | contig 14920 bp, 13 predicted proteins | sample Coa_R1_2_FD_66448 | JGI IMG/M metagenome (GOLD analysis project Ga0070731, IMG submission 66448) | Surface soil microbial communities from Centralia Pennsylvania, which are recovering from an underground coalmine fire - Coalmine... | ecosystem: Environmental > Terrestrial > Soil > Unclassified ... | reverse complement strand
GGCGCCGCCTTCGCCGGCGTTCCGTTCCTCGCCCCGCTCCTGACGATCGGCGGCGCCGACGCCCTCGCCTGGATCACGGCCCGGGGCGGCATCCCGGTCCACGTCGGCGGCTGGGCGGGCGGGCTCAACCGGGGCGCCGTCGAGGACTCGTCGGCATTCGGCCCCATCGGAGCGGTCTTCGCGGTCACGACGCCGTTCGTCGCGCTCGCCCTCTATCTCGCGCGGCGGATCGACGTCCGCGCGCTCGCGCTCGGGCTCGCACTGCCGGTCTTCCTGCTCCTGTTTTCCTTGCGGTCGATCTGGGACCCGTGGACGACCCGCTTCCTGATCGCGCCGGTGGCGCTCTCGGCGCCCCTCGCCGCCGCCTGGTTCCGCTCCCGGACCGCGCTCGTCGCCACCGCGGCGGTCGCGTCGCTCGTCGGCGTGCTCACGCTCGTCCACGACGTGCGCAAGCCGTTCTCGACGTCGCTCGGCCATCCGTGGCAGCTGACGTGGAGCGAGGCTCTGACCAACGAGGAGGGTCTCGGCCTCGACCGGACCTTCGACGCGCTCCAGCAAGGCCTGCCGGCGAACGCCTGCGTCGGCGCGGTCGCCGGCGTCGACGACCCGACCTATCTCCTTTACGGAGCGACCCTCGCTCGCCGGGTCTACTACCTGCCGGTGGCCGGCGCCCCCAGTCAGGCCTTGCAGCACCACCTCTTCTACGTCGTCGTCTCGACCGGCGTCGACCGGGTCGCCGCCGACGGGTTCAGGCAGCTCGGCTGGCGCGAGCAGGCGCTCGGGACGGCCTGGCTCCTCCTGCGCTCGCCGGCGACGGGCGCGGCGACGGGCGACTGCCGCGTCTGAGATCTGCGCGGCCCGACATACTTCGACGAGCCGCGGTGCCGTCGCTCCACCTCATGCAACGCCTCGCCGGAACGGCCGTGCAGTGGTACGTGGCATGAGCCTGGCGCTCGACCTCTGGCGGCGGCGCTCGCTCGTCGCAGGCGGCTGGCTCGTGCCCGCCGCGGTCGCGTCGGTGCTCTTCCTGGTCGCGTGCCTCTTCGCCTACGGCGGCCTGCTCTCGCACGCGCGGCCCGGCGACACGACGAGCTATGCGACCTACGGCCGCGCGCTCGTCGAGCACGGCCGGATTCCGTACCGCGACTTCTACGACGAGTACCCGCCCGGCTCGGAAGCGATCTTCGTGCTGCCCGCGCTGATCTGGAACGCGCACTACGTGCTCGTGTTCAAGCTGCTGATGGCGGCCTGCGGCCTCGGCTTCCTCGCCTGTGCGGCGTGGCTTCTCGGCCGCTTGCGGCTCTCGCCGCTTCGCCTCGCGCCGCTCGTGGTCGCGCCGGCTCTCCTCGGCCCGGTGTTCCTGAACCGCTACGACCCGGTGACCGCGCTCCTGACCGCGCTTGCGCTCGTCGTGCTCGTGCGCGGGCGCGACCGTGTGACCGGCGCGTTGCTCGGTGCGGCGACCGTGATGAAGATCTACCCGGCGGTCGCGGCGCTCGTCGCCGCCTGGCGCGTGCGCGACCGGATCGGCGCCGCCGTTGCGTACCTCGTCGCCGGCGCAGTGCTCTTCCTGCCGTTCTTCGCGCTGGCGCCGGGCGGCGTCGGCTTCAGCCTCTGGACGCAGGCAAAGCGCCATCTCCAGATCGAGAGCCTCGGCTCCTCGATCCTCCTCGCCCTCGACAAGCTCGGCGTCTACCACGCGCACTGGATCGCCGGCAAGCCGGGGTCGATCGACCTCGGCGGCGGCCTGCCCGATGCGGTCGGCGTGCTGTCGACGATCGTCTCGCTCGCGCTCGTCGTCCTCGTGCTCTGGACCTATGTGCGCGGGCCGGACACGCTGCCGCGGCTCGTCGCCGCCTGGACCGCCGCCCTCGCGGCCTTCACGTTCTTCGGGAAGGTGCTCTCGCCGCAGTACCTGACCTGGCTGCTGCCGTTCGTTCCGCTCGTCGCCGGGCGTCGCGGGCTCTACGCCGCGGGCGCACTGACGGTCGCGCTGGCGCTGACGCAGCCGTACTCGTACGGCGGCGACCTCCGGCACTACGACTGGACGGTGTGGGTGCTGCTGCTCCGCAACGGATTGCTGGTCGCGACGTTCGGCTTCGTCTACGCGGCGCTTCGCCGCGCCGAGCCGTAAGCGGAGGCGCCCAGTACCATGCGCGCCATGCCGACAGCGGTCGTCACCGGCGGCGCCGGGTTCCTCGGCTCGCACCTCTGCGACTACCTGCTCGAGCAGGACCATCGCGTCGTCTGCGTCGACAACCTCGAGACAGGCTCGCTCGAGAACATCGAGCACCTGCGCGACACCGCGTTCAGCTTCGTCCACCAGGACGTCGTCGACGGGATCTGGATCGAGGAGCCGATCGACTTCGTCTACCACCTCGCGAGCCCCGCGAGCCCGATCGACTACCTCCGGCTGCCGCTACAGACGCTGAAGGTCGGCTCGCACGGAACGCACAATGCGCTCGGCCTCGCGAAGTGGAAGCGGGCCCGGTTCGTGATCACCTCGACGAGCGAGGTCTACGGCGATCCGAAGGAGCACCCGCAGCGCGAGGACTACTGGGGCAACGTCAACCCGATCGGCCCACGCGGCGTCTACGACGAGGCGAAGCGGTACGCCGAGGCGCTGACCATGGCCTACCACAACCAGCAGGGTGTGAACACGGCGATCGCACGCGTGTTCAATACGTATGGCCCCAAAATGAGAAAGAACGACGGGCGCGCGTCCGTGACGTTCCTGCAGCAGGCGCTGAACGGCAAGCCGCTCACCGTCTTCGGCGACGGCTCGCAGACCCGCTCGCTCTGCTACGTCGACGACCTGATCCGCGGGCTCTACCTGCTCGCGCTGTCGGGCGAGCACCTGCCTGTCAACCTCGGCAACCCGGAGCACGAGGTGACGATGCTCGAGCTCGCTCAGACCTGCATCCGCGTCACCGGCTCGCCGAGCGAGATCGTGTTCGAGGCGCTGCCGATGGACGACCCGCAGCAGCGCCGACCGGACATCACGCGTGCCCGGCAGATCCTCGGCTGGGAGCCCGAGGTCGACCTCGAGGAAGGCCTGCGTCGCTGGCTCAAGGCGCTCGGCCGCGAGCCGGTCGAGGTCTAGAGGAGGGCCTCCGCGGTCAGGCGCAACCCGGCGTCGAGCCCGACCGACGGCTCGAACCCGAGCACCTCGCGCGCCGCGATGACGTCCGCCCACGAGTCGCGGATGTCGCCGGGGCGCGACGGCGCGTAGCGCTTCTCAGGCGCCCGGCCGACGATCTCGCCGACGAGGTCGGCGAGCCGGTTGACGCTCGCAGGCGAGCCGGCCGCGACGTTGAGGATGCGTCCGTTGGCGTCCGGTGCGTCGGCCGCGCGGATCGTCGCGTCGACGACGTTGCTCACGTAGGTGAAGTCGCGCTGCTGCTCGCCGTCGCCGAAGATCGTCACCGGTGCGCCGCCCGCGACCGCCGTGATGAACAGCGGCACGACGGCGGCGTACTGCGAGAAGGGGCTCTGCCTCGGCCCGAAGACGTTGAAGTAGCGCAGCACGACCGCCTCGAACGACTCGTACACGCGGCTGAAGCTGACGCAGTAGCGCTCGGCGGCCAGCTTGGCGACGCCGTAGGGCGAGATCGGGTCTGGCAGCATCGACTCGGTGCGGGGCAGCACGCCGGCGGAGCCGTAGACCGACGAGCTCGACGAGAAGACCACGCGGCGCACGTCCTCGTCGCGGGCTGCGAGCAGCACGTTCAGCGTTCCCTCGACGTTGACCGCGTTCGAGGTCAGCGGATCTTGCACCGAGCGCGGAACGGAGCCGAGCGCGCCGAGATGGAAGACGACCTCGGTGCCGCGGATCGCGTTGTGGACGCGCTCGTAGCTCCGCAGCTCGCCTTCGACGACCTCGATGTCGAGCCCGGTCAGGTTCTCGCGGCTGCCGGTCGAGAAGTTGTCGAGTACGCGCACGTCGTGGCCGCGCTCGAGCAGGCCGCGCACGAGGTTCGAGCCGATGAAGCCGGCTCCGCCGGTGACGAGGCAATTCACTGTCGCTCGGCCACGACGTGGAAGTTGACCGTGAGCGAGCCCGGGATCGGCTCGCAGAGCGACGGCACGCGCCGGTCGAGCGACGCCGCGAGCGTGTTCATCGTCCAGACGAGCGGCCGGCCTGCCCACACGGCGTGGAGGCGCTTCGCGACGAGCTCGAGGTAGTGGCCGTTCAGAAGGGCGAGCGCCGAAGTGGTACCGGCGCCGGCCTCGATGCTCACCGACCTCCAAGCGCCATTGTCGGCGAACAGCCGCTCGAGACCGGTGTGCGTCCAGCGCCAGTGGTCGCCCGGATCGGGGTGGTAGACGTAGGTGCCGTGCGTCGCGGAGAGCACGCGTCCGCCCGGCCTGACGACGCGGTGGAGCTCGCGGACCGCCTGCGCGGGGTCGTCGACGTGCTCGAGCACCTGAACGCAGAGGGCGAGGTCGAAGCTCTCGCCGTCGAACGGCAGCTGCTCCGCGCGTGCCCGGACGTCAGCGGCCGAGCTCGCCGGGTCGACACCCACGTACTCGCTCGCGGCCGCGAAGTAGGGCGCGTAGGGCTTGTCACCGCAGCCGACGTCGACGACGCGAAAACCCGCCGTGCGCGCGCCCTCCTGCTCGAGCCAGCGCGCGAGCGGAGCGCGCAGGCTCCAGTTGTAGTCGCTCCGGCGCGGCCGTCGCTTGGTTTCCCCGGCGGGGCTCATGCGACCCTGGCGGCCGCCGCGGCCAGCCCGAACGTGAGCCACGTCAGCGCCGCGATCGGCACGCCGGCGACATCTCCGACCGCGTTCCAGGTTGCGGCCGCGACGACGATCCAGCTGACCAGCACGAACCCGAGGAACGGCCTTGGGCCGAACGCGCGCACGGCGAGCACGAGCGCGGCCACGAACGTCGCGAGAAGCAGTACGCCGCCGACCACGCCGGTGTCGGCGAGCGACTGCACCCACAGGTTCTGCACGCCCCACGCGTGCGCCGGCGAGGGGAACGAGCTCGGCGCCTGGTTCGGGAACCGGCGCTTCGCTGCCGGAATGTACGGCGCGTATTCCGTCGTCGAGCGGTCGAAGCCGACGCCGAGCCACGGATGCGCTTCCCACATCTTGAAGCCGATATACGCGAGCAGGACGTGCTGAGCTCCCGTCTGAATGTTCTCCTCTTCGCTCTTCGTCGGCGTCGCGCGGCCCAGGAACGAAAGGAAGTTCGAGACGTCGCTGCCCCGCAGCTCGTAGACACCGGCGCCGACGACGGCGACGGTGACGACGACGGCGAGCGCCCGCCGCGCGGTCAGCGTGCCGGCGCGCCGGCCGACGAGGAGCGCGAGGAGCGCGGCGACGACGACGCCTGCGTAGGCGAAGACCGACGCCGGCAGGATCGTGCCGGCGATCCCGGTCGCGAGGGCGACGCGCACGAGCCAGCCGCGGCGCCCGAGCACGATGCCGGCGATGCCGATCATGAGCGTCATTCCGGAGAAGACCGCGAAGTCGTGGATGCCGATGTACGAGACCTCGCGCTGCGCAGGGCGGCGGCCGAAGAACTCGTTCACGAGCCCGAGGAACTCGAGGATGCCCCAGATGCTGGCGGAGACGTTGACGGCGACGAACGCCGCGAGGAAGCGGTCGAAGTCGACGCGCCGCCGCAGCAACAGGACGACCGACGGGGCGAGCAACGCGTACTCGCCGATCTTCGACAACGTCACGAGATGTTTCTTCGTCAGCATGTGCGGCCGGTAGAAGCACGAGACGAGGAGCAGGCCGATGAGCAGCGCCGCGAGCACCCAGAGCACGAGCGGGCTGCGCAACGGCGCCCAGCCGAAACGGAAGCCGGCGTACAGCGCCGCGAGGACCACGAGCCCGACGGCGATGTCCGAGGAGAAAACGTGCAGCGGCCCGATCGACGTGCTCACGGGCTGGTACATGCGGTGCAGCACGAGGAGCGGAAGCGCGGCCGCGGGTACGAGAGGCAACAGCTCCACGGCGCGCAGTCGGAACGCCAAGAGGCGCCACTATACTCGTCGCACCGATGCGCTCCCGGACCTTCCGCCGTCGCGCCGCGACGGCAGTCGGGGTGTACGGCTCCGCTGTTCTCGGATTCGTCGCGACCGTCGTCGCGGCACGCGAGCTCGACAAGGCCGACTTCGCGCGCTTCGCGCTCGTCTTCGCGACGACGGCGCTGCTCCAGGTCTTCGTCGACCTCACGATCGACGAGGTCGTGATCAAGTACGGGAACCGCTACGTCGCGCGCGAGCAGTGGGGACGGCTGCGACGGCTCGTGCGGGTCGGCTTCGTCATCAAGCTCGCGGGCGGCGCGATCGGCACCGCGGCGATCGTCGGCGCCGCCTTCCTCGCGCCGCTCATCTGGAAGACCGGCGGGGTGCGAGGAGCGCTGCTGATCGCCGCGCTGATCCCGCTCATCCAGCAGCCGGAAGGGATGGCCGGCGCGGTGCTGACGCTGCGCAACCGCTACGACGTGCGCGGCTTCTTCCTGCTCTGGGCGATGGCGCTCCGGCTCGCCGCCATCGCGGCGGCGGCGCCGTTCGGGGTGCTCTGGCTGTTCGGGGCGATCGTGGCCGCGCAGCTCGTCTCGTCCGCGTCGATCGGCGTGGTCGCGCTCGCCGCCTTCCGCCGCTATCCGCAGGTCGCGGTCGAGCCGCTCGGCGAGGACGCACCGGCGATCCGCGCCTTCACGATCCAGTCGACCCTGTCGTCAGGGCTCATGTCGTTGCGCTCGTTCCTGCCGACGGTGCTCGTCGGCGCGGTCGCGACCGCGCCCGAGGTGGCAGGCTTCCGCGCCGCACAGGCGCCGCAGACGGCCTTCCAGACGCTCTCCGGGCCGGCGCGGCTCGTCCTGCTCGCCGAGCAGACGCGCGACGTCGAGCACGGCCGCGCCGACCGCGCCTTCGCGCTGCTACACCGCTACATCGGCGGCACGGCGCTGCTGGCCCTCCTCCTCACCCCACCCGCCTGGATCTTCATGCCGACGCTCGTTCGCATCGTCTACAAGGCGAAGTACCTGCCGGCGGTCGACGCGTTCCGGCTCATGCTGCTCGCGGCGGCGCTGCAGCTCGTCTTCGGCTGGACGAGGACGTTTCCGGTCTCGATCGGGCGCGTCGGCCTGCGGACGGTCGGTCAGGTCGTCGAGGTCGCCGTGCTCGTCCCCGCCGTGCTCGTGCTCGGCGCGGCGTACGGCGCGACGGGAGCGGCCGGCGGCGTCCTGGCCGGCGCCGCCGCGCTCGCCGTCTTCTGGACGGTCGGCCTGCTGCGGCTGCCGCAGCCCGTTCCTGCGTGAGTCCTTGAAGGTGCTGGTCGTCTCGGGGATCTGGCCGCCCGATGTCGGCGGCCCCGCTTCCCACGGGCCCGAGGTGGCGTCGTTCCTGGCCGCGCGTGGGCACGACGTCGAGGTCCTGGTCACGGCCGACGCGCCTCCCTCGCCGGCGCCCTACCCGGTGCGCTGGGTGTCGCGCGCGCTGCCCCCGGGCGTGCGTCACGCGGCCGGCCTCCGTCTCGTCGCGGAGCGGGCGCGGCGTGCCGACGTCATCTACACGACCGGGATGGTCGGTCGCTCGACCCTCGGCGCGACGCTCGCGCGCACGCCGGTCGTGGTGAAGCTGACAGCCGACCCGGCGTACGAGCGTGCGCGGCGCTGGGGGCTCTGGCACGGCTCGCTGGACGAGTTCCAGCGGGCGCCCTCGGCGCAGTCGGCGCCGCTTCGCTGGGCGCGCGACCTCGACGTGCGCCGTGCGGCCCACGTGCTCACTCCCTCCTCGTATCTGCGCGAGCTCGTCGCCGGTTGGGGCGTCCCTTCGGAGCGCGTGACCGTGCTGCCGAACCCGGCGCCCGTGCTCCCCGAGCTGCGGCCGCGCGAGGAGCTGAGGGCCGCGCTCGCGTTCGCGGGCCCGACGCTCGTCTTCGCGGGCCGGCTGACCGCGCAGAAGTCGCTCGACGTCGGCATCGAGGCGGCGCGGCGCGCAGGGGTCGCGCTCGTCGTCGCCGGCGACGGTCCCGACCGTGCCGCGCTCGAGCGCCTGGGCCACGCGCGCTTCCTCGGACCGCTGCCGCGGATGCGCGTGCTCGAGCTCTTCCGCGCCGGCGACGCCGCACTCCTCTCGTCGTCGTGGGAGAACTTCCCCCATACGGTCGTCGAGTCGCTCGCCGTCGGGACGCCGGTCGTCGCGACGAGCACGGGCGGCGTGGCAGAGGTCGTCGTCGACGGCGAGAACGGGCTCCTCGTCGAGCCCGGCGACACCGCCGCGCTCGCAGCCGCGATCCGCCGGTTCGTGGACGATGAGGCGCTTGCGGCGCGGCTGCGCGCGAACGCGGCGGCGTCCGTCGAGCGGTACTCGGCGGAGCGGATCTACGAGCAGCTCGAGGCGATCCTCCGACGCGCGGCGAAGGGCGTGCTCTAGGTGTCAGACACCTCGGGTGTCGGGCACTCCCGGCCGCGCGTCCTCTTCGTCGGTCGCACGCGCTACCGGCTGCCGCTCGAGGGTCCGCTCGCGCGCAAGTGGGATGCGCTCGCCGACGTCTTCGACCTGCGCGTCCTCGCGAGCGGCAGCGGGCACGACCCGCGCTTCGCGCTGATCGGGCGGCGGCCGCTCGACGGACCGCACTTCTACGCGACGCTGCCGCTCCGCGTTGCGTACGAGCTGCGCAGGTTCCGGCCGCACGCCGTGATCGCGCAGAGCCCGTTCGAGGCGGCGCTCAGCATCCTCGCGCTGCGGTCGACGGGGTCGCGGGCGAAGCTCGTTATCGAGATCCACGGCGACTGGCACACGGCGACGCGGCTCTACGGCTCGCCGGCCCGTATCCTCCTCGCGCCGCTCGCCGACCGGACTGCACTGTGGGCGCTTCGCCGCGCGGATGCGATCCGTGCCGTGTCGCAGTTCACCGCGGAGCTCGTCCGCGAAGCAGGACGCGAGGCGGATGCGGTCTTCACCGCCTACACCGATCTCGGCGTCTTCGCCGGTCCGGTCGAGCCCGTGCCCGTTGAGCCGAACGTGCTCTTCGTCGGCGTGCTCGAGCGCTACAAGGACGTCGAGGGGCTCGCCGCCGCCTGGCGCGAGCTCGCGCGCCGCCTGCCCGAGGCGCGGCTGCACGTCGTCGGAAACGGGCGGCAGGTCGAGGTCGCCGAGGCGCTCCAGCGCGAGGGCGTCCGCTGGGACCGGCGGCTCGGGCAAGCCGAGGTCGCGGCCGCCCTCGACGAGTCCCGTGCCCTTGTCTTGCCGTCCGCCTCGGAGGGGCTGCCCCGGATCGCCGTCGAGGCGTTCCTGCGCGGCCGGCCGGTCGTCGCGACCCGCGCCGGCGGCACGCCTGAGATCGTCCAGCACGAGGTGACCGGCCTCCTCGTCGAGCGCGGCGACCCGGCCGCCCTCGCCGACGCGCTCGAGCGCGTCCTGCGCGACCGCGAGCTGGCGCAGCGGCTCGGCGACGCGGCATACGCCGCGGCGACGCGCTTCCTGACGACGCCCGAGGACTTCGCGGCCGCCTTCCGGAAGCTCGTCGATTCCGTGCTCGCGCCGTAGACTGGCGCGCGGAATGACACCCTACGGGTCTAGTTTGGCCGTCAGCTCCGTCCGGGGAGCGGTCTCGCAGCGCAGCGACCCTACCGAGGCGCCGTCTTGACCGTTCAACAGGGCAAGCAGCTCGTCAAGAACGCGCTCTACCGCTCGATCGGCGAGACCTCGGCGGCGCTCGGCCTCGTCTCGAACGGCTCGACGGTGCTGCGTGTCCTCATGTACCACAAGATCAACGACATCCCCGACAATCCGACGACGGTGCCGGTCGGGCGCTTCGACGAGCAGCTCGCCCAACTCCGTGAGCTCGGCTATCGCGTCGTCGATCTCGACGCGGTGCTCGACCACTACACGCTCGGGGCGCCGCTGCCGCGCGGCGCCGTGCTGATCACGTTCGACGACGGCTATCGCGACATCGTCGAGAACGCGTTGCCCGTGCTGCAGAAGCACGGCTGTTCGGCGGTCATCTTCGTCCCCGTCGCGTTCATGGGCGACGAGATGCCGCTGCCGCACGAGATGCACCTCGCCGAGCGCGGTGTTCGCAACCGCACCCTCGACTGGGGCCTCGTCCGCGCGCTCGACGCGGCCGGCGTGCGCATCGAGTCGCACGGGATCGCGCACCGGCCGCTCGCCGAGGTCGCCCTCGACGAGGCGGTGCGCGAGATCGCGGTCTCGAAGCTGAAGCTCGAGGAGCAGCTCGGCCGGCCGGTCCGGGCCTACGCGTACGTGAAGGGCTCCGAGGCGCACTTCCACCCCGTGCACGAGAGCCTGCTGAAGCAGGCCGGCTACGACATCGCGTTCACCTCGATCTCGCGCGCGAACGGCCCCGGTGCGGATCCGTTCCGGCTCGGGCGCTACAACGTCGAGCCGTACGCGGAGCGGACGTTCGAGCTCGTCCTTGCGGGCGCGTGCGACCTGATCGCGCTCAAGGACACGGTCGCGGGCACGCACGCACGGCGCCTCTTCAACCAGGCGCTTGGCACGTCGACGAGGTGAGGCGCCGCTTGTCGGCGCCGCCCCCAGGACACGCGGGCTCTGCCCGTGTGTCCGTCTGCGTCGCCGACGGCAAGCCGCGAAGAGTACGCAGACGATGAGAGTCGTCGAGTGCGACCCCGACCGGCGTCGCGACGTCGCGGATCTGCTCGAGCGAGTGTGGGGGAAGCGCACCGACGAGTCCGAGCTCGACTGGTTCTACGGCGGCAACCCGGTGGCGCCGGCGTCGGTGCTGCTCGCGGAGGACGGCGGGCGCGTCGTCGGCAGCGTCGCGATCGTCTACCTCCGCCTCTCGGTCGGCGGTGAGGCGGTGACGGCGGGGATGCCGGTGCACCTCGCGACCGATCCGGCATTCCGCGGCCGCGGCATCTTCCGCGAGCTGCAGGGAGCGAACGAGGAGCGGGCGCGCCGGCGCGGCGCCCGGCTCCTGTTCGTCGTGCCGACGCCGGCGTCGGCGTCGGTCCTGCGGCGCCGCCTCGGCTGGACGCCGCTGCCGCCGCTCCGGGTGTGGTCGCGGCCGGCGCTGCCGCTCCCGCGCCGCTCGCGGCGCGTCGAGCGCTTCGATGCGAGCGTGGCAGGAGTCTCGGTGCCGCCCTCCGGTGTCGTCCGCGACGCCGACTGGCTCAACTGGCGCTTCGCCGACTCGCCACGGCGCTACACCCTCATCGCCGAGGGCGGCTACGCGGTGCTCGGCCGGCGCGGGCGGTTCGGCGTCCTCGCCGCGACCGGTGGCCGGCTCGCCGCGCCCGGAGGGCTGGTCTCGATCGCTGCGCCGCCGCCGTGGGAGCGGCTGCGCTACCTCCGCGCAGGCTGGATGCCGACGCCGCGCACGTTCGCGCTCCTCGGCAAGTCCCTCGACCCGCGTCTCCGCATCCCGGCGCGCCCGCACTTCGAGCTCGGCGACCTCGACTTCTTCTAGATGCGCCGCCTGGTCTTCGTCACGCAGCGGATCGACCCGGCGCACCCTGCGCTCGGCGTGACGATCCCCAAGCTGCGAGCTCTTGCCGCGCGCCTCGACGAGGTCGTCGTGCTCGCTGCCGAGGCGGTCGACGGCCAGCTGCCGAGCAACTGCCGCGTGCGTCTCTACGGCGCGCGGACGCAGGCCGGTCGCGGCGCTCGCTACGTGGCCGCGCTCGCCGCCGAGCTGTCGCCGCGGCCCGTCGCCGTCCTCGTCCATATGACGCCTCTGCTCGCCGACGTCGGTGGCCCGCTGGTTCGCGCGCGCCGTGTGCCGCTCCTGCTCTGGTTCACGCACTGGCGCGTAACTCGGCGCCTGCTGCTGGCGGAGCGGCTCGCGACCGCGATCCTGACGGTGAACGAGCGTTCGTTCCCGCTCCGGTCGCCGAAGGTCGTGCCGATCGGGCACGGTATCGACATGGAGCTGTTCGGCTGCACAACGCGCGACGCGGGTGACCGCCTGCGCGTGCTCGCGCTCGGGCGCACCTCGCCCGCGAAGGGACTGGAGGCGGTTGCGCGCGCGGCCGGGCTCGCCGGCGCCGAGCTCGAGGTGCGCGGGCCGTCGCTGACCGACGCCGAGCGCGCCGAGGCGGCGCGGCTCGAGGGGCTCGGCGTCCGGATCGAGCCGCCGCTCCCGCACGCCGAGATCCCGGCGCTCTACGCGCGCAAGGACGTGCTCGTCGACAACATGCGCGAGGGCGCGCTCGACAAGGTCGTGTACGAGGCCGCGGCGACCTGCATGCCCGCGCTGGCGTCGAACGAGGGCTTCGCCGACGTGCTCCCCGCCGCGCTCCGCTTCCGCCGCGACGACGCCGAGCAGCTCGCGGACAAGCTGCGGAGGCTCGCGGACGTCGACCGGAACGAGCTCGGCCGCGAGCTCCGCGCCCGCGTCGAGGTGCGCCACTCGGTCGACCATTGGGCCGACCGCGTGCTCGAGGTCGCCGGCCAGTGATCGTGCTGCACTCGCAGAAGGTCGCCGGCATCTCCGGCTCCGAGGCGCACCTGCTCTCGCTGCTCCCGGATCTGCGCGAGCGAGGCTGGGACATCCGCTTCCTGATGCTGCACGAGCACGAGCCGGGCGCCTGGGAGTTCGCACGCGCGCTCGAGGCCCGCGGCGTGCCGGTCGACGCGATCCCGATGCGCGCCGACGTCGACCCGCTCACGTTCACACGGGTGCTCGCCTACCTCGCGCAGCACCGGCCGACGATCCTGCACACGCATCTCGTCCACGCGGACGCGTACGGGCAGACCGCCGGCACGCTGGCGGCGATCCCGATCCGCCTCTCGACGAAGCACGGCTTCAACGAGTTCCGCGAAGGGCACCTGTTCGCGCTCGGCGACCGGACGATCGGCACGCTCGCGCACCGCCAGATCGCGATCTCGCGCGGCCTCGCGCGCTATCTCGCCGAGACGGAGGGCTTCGCCGAACCGGACTTCGAGATCGTCCACTACGGGATCGCACCGAAGCCGGAGCCGGCGCCGTACGACGGCGACGCGCCGCGCTTTCTCTGCGTCGGGCGGCTGATCCCGATCAAGGGGCACGTCGTGCTGCTGCGCGCCTTCCGGCGCGTGCTCGACGAGCGGCCGGACGTGCGACTCGACATCGCCGGCCGCGGCGTGCTCGAGCACGGCCTCAAGGACCTCGCGCGCGAGCTCGGGCTCGAGCACGCGGTGCGCTTCCTCGGCCACGTGACGCCGATCCAGGCGGCCGTCGAGGGTTCGCTGGCGGTCGTCGTCCCCTCGCTCGGCGAAGGCTTCGGCATGGTCGCGCTCGAGGCGATGGAACGAGCGCGGCCGGTGATCGCCGCGTCGATCGGCGGGCTCGAAGACCTGGTGCGCGACGGCGAGACCGGCCTGCTCGTGCCGCCGGGCGAGTCGGAGCCGCTCGCGGCCGCGATCATCGCCCTCGCGGGCGAGCCGGAGCGTGCGCTCGCGATGGGGCAGGCGGGGCGAGCGCGGGCGCTCGAGCGGTTTCCCGAGGATCGCTGCACCGAGCGGACCGAGGAGGTCTACCGGTACTGGCTCGACCTGCGCCGCAGCAACGGGACCAGCCTGGTGAGCGCCACGGCCGCGAGCAACGCGAGCACGAAGTCCCACGGCACGCGATAGCGCGTCGTCCCCGCGAAGACCCAGGCCTCGGCCGTCTCGAACAGGGCGAACAGGATCGCGAGCACCCGTATCGGCGCACTCACGAAGAAGAGCCCGGCCAGGGCAAGCGCGTAGAGCGGGATCGTGTACGCGGGCTCGAAGACGTGCTTTGCGGCGTGGAACGCGCCGCCGCTCTCGGGGCCGCCGGTGTCTGCGCTCACGGCCGGGCTCCACAGGAGCTCGGTCGCCTGGACCATCAGCTTCGCCTTCTCGCCGGGATGGTGCTCCCAGAACTGGAAGACGAGGTGCTCGTAGTACGACTGCTGCGCGCACTCGTGCACGTCGACCTTGCGCCCGCCGTGCACGTAGAAGTCGCGCGCCTGCGTCGGGGTCACCCACCCGCGCTTGTGGACTTCCGGCGGGTCGGGCACTCCGTCGATCCAGATCCCTTTCGCGAGCAGGCCGTACGTCGCCGAGTTGTTCGCCTTCCAGAGCGCGCGGGCGTCGGTCGTGATCGTGAAGCAGCCGACGTCGACCTTGTTGCGGACGAGCCAGGGCAGCAGCGCGATGGCCGCGAGCACCGGCACGAGCACGACGCCCCGCAACGGCACGTGACGCCACGCGATGTACGCGGCCAGCACGAGCGGGAAGACGAGCAGGCGGGCGTTCGAGAGGACCGCGAGGCCGGAGACGACGCCGAGGGCCGCGGCGAGACGCCACGAGCGCTCGCGGTCTGCCCAGACCGCGAGCAGGAACATGCCCGCCCCGAGCGGCTGGTCGAGGATCTCGCGGTTGACGTGGACGTCGTGCCAGATCAGGTACGGCTGGAGGGTCGCGACGAGCGCGGCGATGAGGCCGACCTTGCGCGAGAAGAACCGGCGTCCGATCTCGTAGACGATGAACGCCGTGCCGACCGCAACGGCGATCTGCACGAAGCCGACCGACCACCAGTGGCGGCCGAAGATCCAGTAGACGACGATCAGGAACCAGCCATAGAGCGGCTGGGTGCTTGCGCTCGGCTCGCCCGGGACGTAGCCGAACGTACCGCTCTGGAGGAACACCTGTGCGAGCGTGTCCGACTTCTCGACGTTGCCGACCAGGATCCCGCCGCGGTCGTAGACGAGCGCGGCGATGCGCGGCAACGCGCACGCCGCTGCGATCACGCCGTACGGCCAGGCCCGTCTCAGTCTCACGCGGCAGCGAGAGCCGGTTGGCCTACGCCGGTGTAGTTGCGCTGCCAGAGCTCGAGCATGCAGAGGCACCAGAGGCGGTGCCCGTGATCCGCCTGTTCGTCGCGATGCTCGCGTAGAAGACGTTCGAGCTCGGCGCGGCGGAAGAGGCCGCGGTCGTTCCCGAGCAGGAGATCCTCGGCGA
>Ga0070731_10003203_pt1 | contig 14924 bp, 13 predicted proteins | sample Coa_R1_2_FD_66448 | JGI IMG/M metagenome (GOLD analysis project Ga0070731, IMG submission 66448) | Surface soil microbial communities from Centralia Pennsylvania, which are recovering from an underground coalmine fire - Coalmine... | ecosystem: Environmental > Terrestrial > Soil > Unclassified ... | reverse complement strand
TCGAGGGTGCCGCTCACTTTTTCCCTCCTTACTTCTGGTGGCCACCGGATAGCAAACGGTGTACGCGCCAACGCGATGCGAGTCCCTACCCGTTTGGGTGGGATCGACGTCAAGTTCGGGAAAGGAATTGATCTCTTTGTGAATTCGTTGTGCATAAGGGAACGATCCGAGTGTCCGTCCACCCAAGCGAGATCGTCACGATGATTTCGGGAGATTCAAATGCAACAGTCCGAAGTGACCATCGTCAACCAGCTCGGCCTTCACGCGCGAGCGGCAGCGAAGCTCGTGTCGCTTTGTTCGAGATATGTATCCAACGTCGTGTTGTCCGCGGGCGACAGGCGCGCCAACGGGCGACAGTTCATCGCGATCATCCTGCTCTCGGCGAGCATGGGCGCGAAGGTTTCGCTTCAGATCGTCGGTCCGGATGAGGCAGAGGCAATGGCCGCGGTTACGCGGCTGATCAGCAATGGTTTCGGGGAGGGGTGATTCGGTTACTTCGCAGCAAAGTAACCGACCCCAGTTCCTAGCATGGTCAATAGGCTCGAAACTATCACGACCTTCTTCTTGACGCGGATAAATTCACTATCGGGCAACGCCAGCATTCGAAGCATGAGTTTCACCGTATACGTCGCTGCGGATGCGCAGACCCAGATGAGAAGGCTGGTCATGAGCCATATACCGCAATAGAACCCCCAGTCTCCGAGGTGCGTTAGAAAGTTCTTGAGCCGGACTACCATCAGATCGGGCTTGAATCCTTCCGAATCGAGTTTGTACCCGGAAAGCAATAGACCAAGAACGATATACAGACCAATGGCCGAGAGGATGAAGAAGAAACCGGCTCCCAAGCTCCAAATTGCTCGATGAGTTCCGGCTTTCGGGCCGCTTACGGCGAGAAGGTTGCCAATGAGGAAGCAGAGTAAGAACCACCATACAAATCCTTGGAGATTCACTCCGTGAACGACCAGCGCCGCTCCCGCGACCGCGACGACGCAACAAAACCAAAAGGCGGAGGAGTCGCCATTCACGGCGTCTTCGGATCCATCTTCGAACGAAAGAAATCCGCCGCGGCATTGAGACGCGCCCGAGTATTCGTGTCGCCGTCCATGAAGATGTGACCGAAATCATCTCTCGCCAGAGCTTGAGCTCCACATTCCTTCTCTGCGGTGCGAGCCAAGGACGCCGCGCGGCTCCCGATCACTCGATCTTCTCCCCCTCCGATTACCAGCCAATTGGAGCAATCCTTTGGCAGGATCTGTTCTGGATCAAGTTCCTTGGGGCAAAACAAGTAGAAGGGAATCGCGTTGGGAACGGAATCAAGGACCATGGCGGTATATTGGAGATCGCCCGCCGCTAATGCATTCACAAATAGCAGGCCGCCCACCGACAGTCCATATAAGAATCGGAATCGGTATCTCGAATCAGAGTTGAGCTCCGACACGCGCTTTCGGTAGTCTGATATCAGCGCGTTGAGCGAGGTGTTCCCTTCGGTGGACAAGCCATAGCCGCGAAAGTCATAAATGTATACGTCCAAGCCCAACGATCTGTAGTCGGCGAACGTGTCATATATCTCGGCGGCAATCATCGACGTGCCTTGCGCGATCAGCAGGTAACCGCGCGGGTTCGCCGCTCGCCAAACGAGGCCATTGATCCGGCGCCCGTCAACGCTGCTGAATTGACTCCGCCCAACTTCATTCCAGTTGACGCGGGCCTTGGGGTGATGGATTGCCTCCTTGAACATCTCAATAGCCCTCACTTCAAGAGGGCACACCGGCTTCTCGAGATCTGTGCGGTCGGGTGCTTCGAGCGCATTGGCCGCCCCGCACATCAGGAGGGAGAGGCCGAAGAGTATTGGTGGGGTTCTCCGGCGGCGAAGGACTACTAAGCACGGGAGCCGATTGAGCATTTCAGTCACCCAGGAACCAGACTTATTTAGTGAGAGCTATCTCTTCCGTGGCCGGCGTTCCGGAACGCCTTGAGGTCGTCATTGAAAGCCCCGCCAACACTAGTTGGAGAGTTGAAAGGGCTGACCGATGAAGATTCCAGCAGTCGTCTTGTGCGTATCACTGGACCAATCAAACCTTATCCCCCCGGTCAGGGACTTTCCATCCGACACGAGATAGATCGGCACTTGCACGCCAGACACCTTGTTCTTGAAGTCGCGTGTACCGGAAACAGATACGGCCAGATCCTTGGACACCGCTTGGCGGAACTCCAGGGTTAGAAGTTCCTGTTTCTTGTCGGCCGGAACTCCTACTGGACCGGAAATGCAAGAGATCGGACCCGCACCAGATGGCATCGCCGGACAAAGAACCTTGGAAGTGGCGTCCTTGTATGCTTGCTGGACCTGAAAACTTCCAACGGCGAGCGATTTGTCACCAACGCTGTAGGACCCAAACACCTGACCCGACCAAACCGACTTGCGATCTGTGACCTTTGATAGATCGGGCGATGAGTAGTATGTGAAATCCTGATAGCCGCCCTTAGCACCAAGGCCCCAGGTGAAGAAATAGAAATTGGGCGAAGCTATCAAGTCATAGAAATCCTGGAGAGCGGCAGGATCCTTCACATATTTTTCAACCTGCTCGGAAGCGCACTCGACACTCGCTGGCTTGTTAACGTCCTTTGAGTCACGCAACGCTTTGGCCAGGACGGTATTGCAAAACGCAAGCAGAGCCTTGGCATTTGGTGGTCTGAATCCCACCGCGACCAAATTGGTCACCTTGAACTCGACGGTCGTCCCGCTTGCGAGTCCGTCCAGGGTGCCGAGCGTTGTGGAGTCGTCGCCTTTGGAAAGAGGCGCTTGTACGGTGACACTCCAAGCGGACGCGCTTCCCCTTGCGGCCTGGGATTGGTTGGTGGGGAGTGTGCTTTCGGTTAGTGAGCCGGAGATTTTCAAGGTAACACTGCTCGAACCCTGTTCAGAACTTATCTCGATGCCGTTTGCATGCGACACCGAATTTTTCATGGACGACGCGCCCACATTGACCAGGTTTTGATCGAGGGATTGGGCACCTGACTTGGGAATCGTCGAAGGATCCTTGACCAGCATGTCCTGGGACCAGGATCCTTCCGAAATAAGGACTGCGAGAAGGATCGAGAAGCCTTTGAAGATGCTCTTCATACCGTGAACTGAAATACGCCAGCGGAAGGAAAGTTCGGCCTTGTCACTGTGTAAGGGCCGCGTTTGAATACTTGCGCTCCCGCAACTGAGCCGCTCAGGGTCATCGTGTTTCCGACATTTCCGAGGATCTCCCATTCGAGGTTGTGGATCCCAGAAGCCAACGGCACCGGCGTCCCCACGGGAACCAGTTGATCGTCTATGTAGAACCAGCACGCGGTACCGCCAGTTGCTTGTACGGTCAAAACCAAGTTGACGCTGGCCATTCCTACCCCCGCTGCATTAGATCAACGCCCAAGTTGCAGTGTAGAGAGCGCTTTCTCCATTGAACCTACCCAAACATGTGGGATTGCTCGGCGGGACAAATTCCCACCCGTGCTGGTAGTAGCGCTGCTGTGCGCTCGCACGACACAGTGAAGAGTTGAGGAGCGGTTGGATATTTCTTCGCGCCTCTTCTACTCCCCAATTTGCTGGAGGCCACTTGGAGAAGAGCCCGATTGTGCTGCCGTCACTAACTCCGATGGATCTACATCGCGAGGCCCTTGTTCACGGAACAATCATTGGTGTCGTACCTCATTTGGGTGCGGAGCTATCGACGAAGGCACGGAACATCCTTGGCGCGCATGGCAGGCTGGATTTGCAGAAGCCGCAGATTCCGCGCGACTTGCGGACAATTCTCAAGGATGACGAAGTTGTCTACTTGGTCGTTGGCAAGTGGCCGCCGCCGTTGCCTGAGCCCGTGAATCCCACGTACGACACCTGGCTCAAAAGGCAGAGCGACATTTCGAGAGCGCTCAGCGAGGGACTGCCGATTCAGTTGATGGTGGGGCGGTGGCCGATCAAGTAGCGAAAGTCAAGGACAAAGGGCGCTAAAGATGGCGAAGGGATACTTTCGAATCTGGCCGCTTGATGACAAGGGGATGCCGTTGGGCGACACGGCGGCTAAACCCAATCCCTATGACGAGAAAGCCTTTGACTTATATTTCGGTGTGCCTGATGCGAGTCAGATCGCTCCGAAGGAACAACTCGAGCTTCAAGTAGATATCGAGAAGGTTCTGCGAGCGGTACAGCAGCTCTATAGAGCGCAGCCTGGCTTCCGGCTTTACTACGTTAGATTGTTTGCTCTCGCGCAACTTGGGCTTGAGGGTGAGAACACATCAACGGATCTTGCGAGGTCAGCCTTGCAAAGCGTCTCAGCCGAGATAGTCGACGACAAGGCGGGCAACGTGAAGAATTCACATCTCAAGATATTGGGGGGATATGCGCTGGCCTATTCTGCGTTGCTCGCCGGCGGTTATGCCGCCCTGAAGTGGTGCGACCTTCCCACAGGCGCGCTCGTCTGCCTTGGTATCGAGCACGATACATTGGCAAATTTTCTGATGTTGTGGATAGGATCGGCGCTCGGAGTTTGGCTCTCTTACGCCATAAGAACGACCACATTTACACTTTCGGATTTGTTGATTACCGATAGCGATCGGCTGCTCCCGTCGATTCGGTTGATCTATGCGGGATGCCTTTCGATGCTGATTGGACTCATCCTTGTCCTGGGCATCGCGGATATCAAGCTTGGGAACGTTCCCCTGAGCCAGATCGCGACGCGACCCATGTTGGCTTTCCTAGTTGGCGCCTTTTGCGGGGTATCAGAACTGACGCTCCCGACTGCCGTTGCTAGGCGCGCGAGCGATTTTGTCTCGAGTTTGAAATAGCAGGCCGCTAAGACGCGCCCTGTGACCGCGGCGACTTCTACTTGATCCAGGAATCCTTGAGTGTCACCGTTCTATTGAGTGAGAGCGCCGAGGCAGCCGAGTACGGTCGATCAACGACAAAATACCCATGCCGCTCGAACTGAAACCGCTCCTCCGCCTTCGCATCCTTTAGCGAAGGCTCCAGGAACGCGGCAATCACCTTCTTCGCATTCTTGTTCAGGTCGTCCATGAACGTGTGCGTGCCGGCACCCGCCTGGGGCTCCACGAACAACCTCTCGTAGAGTCTCACCTCGCATTCGTAAGCGTGAGCCGCGGAAACCCAATGGATCACGCCCTTGGTCTTCACCTTGTCGGCGCCGGGTGTTCCTGATTTCGTGTCCTCGATCAGCTCGCAGTGCACGGCGTCGACACGACCATCGGCGCCCTTCGTGCACCCCGTGCACTTCACCACCCATCCATACTTCAGCCGCACCGTGTTGCCGGGGAACATCCGGAAGAATCCCTTGGGCGGCACTTCCGCGAAATCCTCGCGCTCGATCCAGAGTTCACCGGTGAACGGAATCGAACGCTTGCCCCAATCTTCCTTCTGCGGATGGTTGGGCGCGAAGCACTCGTCGACTTTGCCCTTGGGCCAGTTGTCGATGACGAGCTTCAACGGATCGAGCACCGCGATCCTCCTCGGCGCAATCTCGTTCAGCACCTCGCGCTGGCAATCCTCCATCACCGAGTAGTCGATGAACGAGTCGGCCTTGGAGACGCCGATGCGATCGATGAAGAGGCGAATCCCCTCGGGCGTGTAGCCGCGGCGGCGCAACCCGACCAGCGTCGGCATGCGCGGATCGTCCCAGCCTTCGACCAACTTTTCGTCGACGAGCTGCTTCAGGAACCGCTTGCTCATCACCGTGTAGGTGAGATTGAGCCGCGAGAATTCGATCTGCTGGGGAAGCGGCCGCTGCAGCAAACCGAAAGAGGCGATCTTCTCCAGCACCCAGTCGTAGAAAGGCCGCTGGTCCTCGAACTCGAGCGTGCAGAGCGAGTGCGTGATGTTTTCCAGCGCATCCTCGATCGGGTGCGCATACGTGTACATCGGGTAGATGTGCCACTTGGCGCCGGTGCGGTGATGCTCGGCATTGCGCACTCGATAGATCGTGGGGTCGCGCATGTTGATGTTGGGCGACTTCATGTCGATCTTCGCGCGCAGCACGTGCGCGCCATCGCTGTACTTGCCGTCGCGCATCTCCTCGAAGACCTTCAGGTTCTCCTCGACGGATCGTTTGCGATACGGCGACTCCATGCCGTGCTCGGTGAGCGAGCCACGCGTGGCGCGCATCTCGTCGGCCGTCTGCGAATCGACATACGCGTCGCCATGCTTGATGAGCTCGACGGCGAACTCGTACATCCAGTCGAAATAGTCGCTCGCGTGATAGAGGTTCGCGTCGTCCTTGCCCCAGTGGAAGCCGAGCCAATGCACCGAATCCAGGATCGCGTCGACGTATTCCTGCTCCTCCTTCTCCGGGTTCGTGTCGTCGAAGCGCATGTGGCAGATACCGCCGTACTCCTGCGCGAGGCCGAAGTTGAGGCAGATCGACTTCGCGTGCCCGATGTGCAGGTAGCCGTTCGGCTCCGGCGGGAAGCGCGTGCGGATCTTCGCGGGATCGAGCGGCGCGTTCGCATGGACCGACGAAGGCCCGGGCTCCCCGCCCCATTTTCTCTGCGCGTACTTGCCCGCAGCGAGATCGTCGTCGATCCGCTGGCGGATGAAATTGGTGATGTGGGCGCTCTCGGGCGGCGTCTTGGGGTCGTTCATAACGCTATTTTGCCCGACATGCTCAGGTGGGGTTTGGAGAAGGCTGCCGATGTTAGGATTCGCGCGTGAAGAAGCTCGCCGCCGCTGCGATCCTCGTTCTCGCCGCCCTGCCATCCCAGGCCAACACGCTCACGTGGACTGGAGGCGGCTCCACGGCCAATTGGTCGCAGGCCGCCAACTGGAGTCCCGCCGCGACTCCGGGTTCCTCCGACACCCTAATCTTCAACCCTACGTCGAAGAACACGTCCAACAATGATTTGAGTGGCCTCGCGGGACTTTCGCTCGAATTCCGCGGTGCGGCGGACTACATCGTCCAGGGCAATCAGTTCGAGGCGATGTCCATCTCTATCGACAGTGATCAGGGCAGCGCTTCGCTAGATCCCGACGTCACCATCGATAGCGGGGTGGGGATCGGCGGAAATTTCGCCACGTCGGCATCGCGGGCCATCTTGCGCTTCACGCACAACGTGATCCTCTCGAGTAGCAGCACCATATTCGCGAGCTCGGTTTCGCCGCAGACCCAAGTGCAGTTCCTCGGGAACGTGAGCGGCCCGGCGCGCCTGCTTGTCGAGGGCGGGTCTTGGTTTTTCTCGGGAAACAACACGTTCAGCGGCTCGCTGGAGGCCCTCGACGCGGGATCCATCCACACCATCATCGTAGCGACGAGTCCGTTCGCGCTTGGCACCGACCCCGTGTCGTTAGTCAACGGCGCCGAGCTCCAGATTTCCAATCCGTCGTCCTCCGAGATGGTCGTGAGCACGCCGGTCATCGGGCCGCCGCCGCTCAAGGTCCAGGGCTCGGGGCCCGTTCGCATGACCGGGGCGCTGCAGGTCGGCGCGGTCACGGCGGATGTCGATCTCGCGCTCGATGGGATCATCTCGCATCTCGATTCCATCGAATCGGGCGCCGGAACCGTCACGCTCAACAATCCGGCGAACTCCTTCAACAACATCATCTTCAGGAATACCTTGCAGGTGAATGGGACGCTGCGCCTCGGGGCGGCGGGCGTGGTCCCCGCCTTCGAGACGATCCTGGTCTCGGGAACGCTTGTCGTCGATCACGACAACCCGCTCGAGAATTTCAACTGTTCCGGAACGATCGACTTCGCCCTCGGCGCCTCGCTGAGCTCGGGCTCGGCAAGCCCCTGCCATCTCGCGGTGCACATTCCGCCGGGCACGGCGATCGGGCCAGGTTCGGCCTACACGCTGGTTCGGAACGGTCGCGGAACATTCGTGGGATTGCCCGAAGGAAGCACCTCGACAATCGGCGGTCAGTCGTTCCGCATCACTTATGTGGCAGGAAGCGGCACCGATATCGCTCTCGTGGCCGCTGGTTCCGGCGTGGTCCCATTGATCACGTCGCTCTCGGGAGTGCATACCGCCGCCCCCGAAGGACAGTATTTTCCGCTGAGCGTGTTGTTGCGCAATGGCAGCGGCGCGCCGATCACAGGGACCACCGTGCACTTCGCTGCCGATCCCGGATGCGCCCAGTGGCCAGACGGCGCGTCCAGCCTCGACGCTGTCACGGATTCCCAGGGAACCGCATCGTCATCCACGCTACTGATGCTGCATCGCGCAGGGTACTGCAGCGTCACCGCGCAGGCGTTGGATTCGACGACACTCGCCCTGGACCCGTTCGTGTTCGACGCGACCACCGCAAACCTGACGGCGACGCCGGGGAGCATCGTTGGGACGCCCGGAGTGCCGGTCAACATCACATTCCGCGCGACGGATGCCAGTGGAACGCCTTTGGCCGGCTTGTTGTTCACCATGTACGTTGCCGGTTCCAGCGCCCCGTTGTCGAACTATCAGGGAACGACGAACACCGACGGCACCATCGCGACGCAGCTGTTTCCTGCGCAGAGTTTCTCTCCGACCACCTACACCGTCCATGGCGGCGCATTTGGCCGCGAGGTGGTGATTCCCGTCGCGCAATACCTGCAAGTTCAGAACATGTGGTGGGGCGGGCCATCGGAAAACGGCTGGGGCATGAGCCTCATCGAGCACAACGACGTTCTCTTCGCCGCGCTCTACATCTACGACGCGAGCGGCAATCCCACGTGGGTCGTGATGCCGGGGGGATCGTGGGATTCGACGAGCATGATCTATACGGGTTCGCTCTATCGGCCCACGGGGTCACCGTTCTATGCATACGATACGACGCATTTCGCGGCGGGCAGCGCCGTGGGCACGATCAAGCTCACGTTCCTCGACTCGGGCCTCGCGATGCTCGACTACACGATCGGATCGGCGACGGGCCACAAGCAGATCGAGCCCGAGCCGTTCGGGGCCAATGGGATCGTCGGCACCGACCAGACCGATCTCTGGTGGGGCGGCACGAGCCAGAACGGCTGGGGCATCACGATCATGCAGCAGGGATCGACGCTGTTCCCGATCTGGTTCACCTACGGCGCGAACGGTTCGCCGATGTGGTACGTGATGCCCGGCGGGACGTGGACGTCGTCAACCACGTACTCGGGAAATCTCTATCGCACGACGGGCTCGCCGTGGATCAGTGCGCCTTACGACTCGACGAAATTGCAGGTGTTCGAAGCCGGTACGTTCGGCATCACGTTCACCGGCAACGGCGCGACCTTCACCTACACCGCCGACGGCCACAGCGGCTCGATCCCGCTCGTGAGGGAGCCCTTCTAGCGGGCCGCCCAAAAAAGGGGCGTGGCGCGGCCCCGAATGTTAAGATTTTGTGATGCGCACACCCTTGACCAGACTCCTCCTGCTCGCCCTGGCGGCGTTCGCGCTGCCCGTGGGTGCCGCTTCAATCACCTGGAGCGGCGCGGGCGCCAATACGAACTGGTCGAACTCCGCCAACTGGCAAGGCGGGGTCGTCCCGGGTGCCGCCGACCGGGCCGTCTTCAACGGCACGTCGCCCTCGGGGCTGGTGAACGTCGATGTGCCGGTGACAGTGATCGGCTTCGACTTCTCCGGCGACGCGAACTACACGCTGTCCGGAAGCCTCGTCGTCACCGTGAGCGGGACGACGCCCTTCACGGTGACTTCGTCCGCGGGCGGGATCTTCACGCTCCAGACGGGCGTCACATTCACCGCCGCGAGCGCCACGTTGTCCGTTACCGCGAGCACCTCTCCCGGCCCGCAGTTGAAGCTGCTGAAGGGCCTCACGACATTCGCGGGCGGGACGGTGCAACTCCAGGCGGGCACGGCCCCGTACGGGCAGATCATCCTCGAGAACGTGCGCCAGTCGGCCGCGACGGCGTACACGGTGAGCGGAAACGCCGCGTACTTCGGAGGGGACAACGTCGTCACCGGGCCGGTCACGTGCAATGGGCGATCGCTCGGAGGCAGCGGCGTGAGGCCCTTCGGGACGGCTTCGATCCAGATGAACCAGGGCGTGCTCAACATCATCTCGTCTCCGGGCGGCACCACGATCGGTCCGGTCAACCTGCAGGCGCCGTTCAGCTCGACGAACGCGCAGGGCAGCCTCATCAATTCCTCGGGTCCGCTGCGCATCCAGGGCACGCTCACGGCGTCGAGCCAGCAATCCATCAATGCGCTCGCCGACATCACCGTGACCGGCAAGCTCGGCGGCGGCGCGGTGCTGGAGATCGAAGGGCCAGGCACCGTCGAGTTCGATGGCGCGAACGGCACCTTCAACGGCGTCCTCAACGTGGATTCTCCGGCGAGCCTCGTCTTCGGGGCCAACAGCGTTCTCGATTCGAGCGCGCGCCTCGGCTTGACGGGCGGGTCCCTTACCGTCGATTCGACGACGCAGACGGTCTCGGCGTTCTCGTGCTCGGGCCAGTTCGAGATCTCGATCGGGCACGGCAGCCTGAACGTGAACGGCCCCGTTTCGGCCGGCTCCTGCTCGTTGACGCTCGACGTTCCGGCGACGCTCTCGCCGACGGCGGGCGTGATCTACACCGTGATTTCGAACGGAGGCCAGAGTCCGCTCCCGGTCTTCGTGGGATTGCCCGATGGATCGGTCGTGAACGTGAACGGCACCGCCATGACGGTGAGCTATCACGGCGGGCTCAGCGGCCGGGACCTCATCGTCTCGGCGACGGGCTCGTCGCTGCCGCCGCCGCTGGTCGGACAGCTCACGGACATGTGGTGGGGCGGCACCGCGGAGAACGGCTGGGGATTGAGCATCGTGCAGCACGTGGACACGCTCTTCGGCGCGCTCTACATCTACGACGCGAACGGTAACCCGGTCTGGCTCGTGATGCCCGGCGGGAAATGGGATGCGACGCACACCACGTACACGGGCTCGCTCTTCGAGCCGATCGGCTCGCCGTACTTCGCATACGACGCCACGAAATTCGTCGCCGGCAGCGTGCGCGGCTCGCTCGCGATCACGTTCCTGGACAACAACAACGCGACAATCGATTACGCGATCGACAGCGGCTCAGGACACAAGGTGATCCAGCGCCAGGTCTTCGGCAACGGCGCGGCGGCGAGCGTCGACTACTCCGATCTCTGGTGGGGCGGCTCCGCGCAGAACGGCTGGGGCATCACGATCATCCAGCAGGGCAGCACGCTCTTCCCCGTGTGGTACACGTACGACGCGAACGGCAAGCCCTTCTGGTACGTGATGCCGGGCGGTACGTGGAACGCGGCGGGCGATACGTACTCGGGCGCGATCTATCGCACGACCGGATCCCCGTGGGTCGGCATGATCTACGATCCGACGAAGCTCACCGTGACCACCGCGGGCACGTACTCGATCAAGTTCGCCGGCACGGGCGCCACGTTCTCGTACACCGCGGATGGGCACAGCGGGACGATGGCGCTGGTGCGGGAACCCTTCTGACAGGGTACTGTCTCGGAGTGATGCGCTCTCCACTCCAGCTCGTCCTCGCATTCCTCCTTCTCGCGCTCTCCCTCGGCGCCGCAGCTCAATCGTTTTCGCTTCCGGACCTCGACCAGCTCGAGGGCAGGCTCGGCATTCGTCCGGACCAGAAGCGCCAGTACGACGCGACAATCGGTGCCACGAAACGCGCGCTGCTTGCAGCGGGGCTTGCCGCGGTGCAGGTGAAGGACGCGATCACGAGGGAGATGGCGAAGAAGGATCCGGACTACATCACCCTCATGCTCACGCAGAAGGACGTCCTCGAGCAGCCGAAGCCGCTCTTCGAGGAAGCGGGCCGCGAATGGGACAAGCTCTTCAAGCAGCTCGATGACCGGCAGCTCCGCATTGCAAGGAGCTGGGTGCGCGAGAACCTCGGGAAGTATCTCCCTTAGCACGTGATTGCGTTGCTTCGTTTCGTTGCCGGTGCGCTGGCGTTCATCGCGTTTTCGGCGCACGCGGCCTTCAGTGGCGCGATCCTCGATGCCGCGGGTGCGCAGAAGGCGATCGCCAAGGGCGCGATCGCCTGGGACGTTCGCCCTTCGGAGCAATTCTTCGACGGCCACGTTCCCGGCGCGGTGAGCCTTGGAGACGTCGGCCTCGCGTTCGTGAACCAGGATACGCAGCGGCTCCTGCCCGCGCCGACGATCGCTTCCCGCCTCGGCGAAGCGGGCATCGACCTCAAGCGGGAAATCGTGATCTACGGCGCGCCCGCGAGCCTCGACGCGTATTTCATGGAGTGGCTGCTCGACTACTACGGTGCGCGCAAGGTCGATGTCTTCCACGATGGATTCGACGCGTGGAAGGAGGCGGGCTTGCGTGTCGCGACCAGCGAGGCGAAACGCAAACCCGTGAAGGTGCGTCCCTTCGCCAATCCGAGCATGTGGGCCACGAAAGGTGAAGTGGTCTCGCGCATCGGATCGCCGGCAACGCAGTTCGTGGACGTGCGCCGCTTCGGCGAATACAACGGCGATGAACCGGGCGCGCAGCGAGGCGGGCACATCCCAGGGGCGACCTTCATTCCGCACGATCTCGCCCTGGATGCGGATGGAAAGCTCAAGAGCCTCGCCGAACTTCGCAAGCTCTACGCGAAGCTGGATCCGCACAAGGAGACCATCGTCTACGGCAGCACCGGTCCCCGCGCCGCGATGACGGCGGCGATCCTCGCGAAGCTGGGTTTCCGCAGCGTGCGCGTGTACTACCCGGGCTGGATCGAGTACGGCAACGATCCGGACACGCCGATCGAGTGAAGCCTAGGGTCCGGTCTCTTCGGCTTCGCGGGCTGCCTTCTTCTCCTTGTATCTCTCGATCGCCCAGACCACGAGCCCGATCAGGAGCAGCCCCGCGAATCCCCACTTCTCCCAGTGGTGCATGTCGTGGAGCGCCGCTTCGAGCGCTTCGCCGAACAGGAATCCCAGTCCCGCGATGAGGTTCGCCCAGATGATCGCGCCGATCCCGTTGTAGAACGCGAACGTGGAATGCTTCACGCTGCCCATGCCGAGCAGGATCGGGCCCGCGATGCGGAAGCCGTACATGAAGCGGATGCCGATGATGAGCGGCATGTGCCACTTGGCGAGCATCGCGTCGAAGCGCTCCGCATGCTTCGCCACGTCGGGAAAGCGCTTGAGCATCGTCGCGCCGTGGTAGCGCCCGAGCATGAAGAACACCTGGTCGCCCGTGAACCCCGCGATCGCCGCGATCACGATCACGATCCAGAGCTCCAGGTAGCCTCGATGCGCGGCGAGGCCCGCGAGCGCGAGGATTGTCTCGCCTTCCAGGAACGCGCCCGCCGCGACGGTCACGTACCCGTACGTGTCGATCAGGTACGGAATGTCGAGGTGCATGCCCCCTAGTCTAGGGGATGAACGGGGGGGAGAGCAGCCTCAACCCGATCGAGAACCAGCGCTCGGCGGTACTGGAATCGAGCCGGTTTCCCATTGTCGCGTCCATCTGCACGCGGTCCTTCACGATCCAGTAGCGCATGCCGAGCTGCACGAAGGGCCGGCCGCGATCGTTCGCGTAGACCTCCGGGATGAAGAAGAGCTCGTCGCGGAGCCGGACCTCGCTGCCGATTCCCCACGTGCCCACGGTCTTGTCGAGGTCGCGGCGATTGATGAAGCCCGCGTTGAAGTGGACGACCTGCGCGTCGTCGTTGAACGAGACGCTCAGCGGGATATACGCGTACGCGTCGCCGGGCCAGCCGTTGGCCGAGTCGCGATGCAGGTGGCGGTCCGTGCCGGCGGCGACTCCCCATCCCCAACCGTTGGGCTCGAGCGGCTTGAAGAGGACCTTCGCCTGGAGGATGTTGTCGGTGAACTCCATCGACTCGCCGCTGAACCTCGTGCCGGCGCCGCCATAGGTGAGCTCGAACCACCCGAACGGGTTGCACGCGGGCAGGGCCCAGTACTCGGTGGAGTCGCGGTTGTCGCGGATCCAGCTTTCGACCTGGCAGCTCTTCGGATCGACGATGCGCGCGTCGTCCGTGTACATCGGGCGCGCGGCGCGTGCGGGGAGTGCGGTGGCGAGGGCGAGGGCGAAAAGAAGGGTCGGGAGGCTCGGGATCGCGCGCATTGGCGCGATTCTAAGCTGCCATTGTGACAGCCGGGAAGACTATCGAGAACCGCGTCCCCGCCCCGCCGTCGCCGTCGTTCACGGCGATCCTGGCGCGGTGGCGCTGCGCGATCTCGTTCACGATCGCAAGCCCGAGGCCGCTGCCCTCGGTATTCTCGTTGTCCAGCCGGCGGAAGCGCTCGAAGATGCGCTCGCGCTCGGCGGGCGGAATCCCGGGGCCATCGTCGATCACTTCGAGCACGGAGTTGCCTTCGCCGTTTCTCGTGACGACGCGCACCGTCTTGGCGCCGTAACGCGCGGCGTTGTCCACGAGGTTCGAAGCCATCTCGCCCACGAGGACCGCGTTGCCCTGGATGCTCGCGGGCGCAAGCTCGAACTCGAGCTCGACGTTTCGCGAGTCCACGCGGCGAAGCCAGACGTCCGCGTTGTCCTTCACGATTTCCGCAAGGTCGCAGCGCTGCTCGGGCACCGCCGGGTTGGAGACCGGATCGGCGCGCGCGAGCGAGAGGACCTGCTGCGCGAGGCGCGCGAGGCGCGCCGCGCCTTCGCGGGCCCGCGCGAGATGCGCATCGCGCTGCGCCGGGTCGCCGCTCTTCACGAGATCGAGCTGTGTCACGAGTCCCGCGATCGGCGTTCGCAGCTGGTGCGCGGCGTTGGCGATGAAGCGCGTCTGGGTTTCCTGCGCGGCTCCGAGCCGCGCGAGCATCTCGTTCAGCTCGTGCACCAACGGGCGAAGCTCATCGGCGGTGCCGGCTTCCTCGACGGGACGCAAGTCCTTGTGGGAGCGCGATTGCACCTCGCGACGCAGGCGCTCGACGGGCGCGAGGCCGCCGCGGACGCCGAGGACCACCGCGAAGATCGCAGCGATCGAAAGCAGCGTCGTGGGGATCGCCGCCGAGAG
>Ga0070731_10003202_pt1 | contig 14925 bp, 16 predicted proteins | sample Coa_R1_2_FD_66448 | JGI IMG/M metagenome (GOLD analysis project Ga0070731, IMG submission 66448) | Surface soil microbial communities from Centralia Pennsylvania, which are recovering from an underground coalmine fire - Coalmine... | ecosystem: Environmental > Terrestrial > Soil > Unclassified ... | reverse complement strand
CGCTCCTTCGCCGATCGCGGTAGCCATCGACGATCTCGACTTGTGCCCGCGATACAGCGCGCTCGTATTTGAAAACGTGACGGTGCGCCCGTCGCCGTTGTGGCTGCAATACCGGCTGACGGCCATAGGGCTGAACCCCATCAACAACATCGTGGACATGACCAATTTCATCATGTCCGAACTGGCGCAGCCCATGCACGCCTTCGACCGCGACCTGCTCCAGGGCGACACTATCTTTATCCGGCGCGCGCGCCCGGACGAGTTCTTCCTGGCATTGAACGAACAGGAGTTCACGCTCGGCCCATCCAACCTGGTGATTGCCGATGCCAAAGGCGCGGTGGCCCTGGCGGGCGTGATCGGCGGCATGGACAGCGCCATCGTGGAAGGCACCACGCGCATCGTGCTGGAGAGCGCCTGCTTCAACGCGTCGAGCGTGCGCCGTACATCGTCCGCGCTGAAGCTGCGCACGGATGCCTCCATGCGCTTCGAGAAAGCGCAGGACCCGGCTAACACGGTTCGCGGACTGGCCCGGGCGGTCGAGCTGCTGCAGGAGATATCGCCCGGCATCCGGCTAGCCGGCGGCCTGGCGGATCAGCGCAGGCCCGTGGCTCCGCCGGCGCCAATTCTGCTGCCCATGGACTGGCTGGTGCGCAAACTGGGCAAAGACGTCAGTCCGGATGAAGTGCGCGACATCCTGGAGCGGCTGGCGTTCGGCGTCTCGACGCACGCGCCCGGCGTGTTTTCGGTCACGGTGCCTTCGTGGCGGGCCACCAAGGATATCTCGGTGAAGGACGACCTGGTGGAAGAGGTCGGCCGCATGATCGGCTACGATTCCATCACGCCCCGGCCGCCTGCCGTGTTGACCACCGTGCCGCCCGCTAATCCGGAGCGGTCCTTCCACGCGCACGCGCGGGAAGTATTCGCCGGCCAGGGCTTCACCGAGGTATATAACTACTCATTCGTAGCCGAGGCCGACGCGCGCGCTTTCGGCATGGACCCGGCTGATCACGTCATGGTGGCCAACCCGATCGCGCCCGATCAGTCTTTGTTGCGCATGTCGCTGCTGCCGGAACTGCGCGGCAACGTGTTCCATAACAGCAAACACTTCGACGCCTTCCGGATATTCGAAATCGGCCGCGAGATTCACAAGCTGCCGCAAGGGCTGCCGCGCGAGATTCCGCACCTGGCCGCCGCCATCTACCGCAAAGACGGAGACGGCGCGGCGGGCCTCTACGAGATGAAGCGCGCTGCGCAGTGCCTGATGCCGGGCGCCGAGGCGCGGCCCGCCGACGCCCGGCCGTTCGAGCATCCGGCGCGCGCGGCGGAAATCCACTGGCGCGGGTCGGTGGTGGGGCGATTGTTTGAATTGCATCCTTCACTCGGCGATGGCCGGACCGCCATGCTCGATCTCGATCTCCCGCTGGTCCAGGCCGCCGGGCCCCAGGAGAAGTGCTACACGCCCATACGCCGCTTTCCGTCCAGCGCTTTCGACCTATCGGTTGTGGCCGGCGCGCGCGAGCTGGCCGGCGACCTGCAAGACAAGCTCGCGGCGCTGGCCGGGGCGCTGCTAGAATCCATCGAGTATCAGCGGCAGTATGCGGGCCCGCCGCTGGCGGAAGGCGCCAAGAGCGTGTCCTTCCGGGTGACGCTCGGCTCGTCCGAGCGGACGCTGTCGTCGGAAGAGGTGGGCGAGATCCGCGCCCGGCTGATCGACGGCATGCGTGCGCAAGGCTACCACCTGCGACTGTGAGCACTCGCCGCACGCAGCCCGGCGGTTGGGTTGGCACTCGCACTCGCCGGCCGTGCCGCCGGTGTCACGCGGAAGTGCCCAAGGGCCGTTTCACGTTCTGCTCGGAGGCGTGCGTCCATGAGTGGAAGCTGCGAACCGATCCGGGGTACTTGCGCGAGCAGGTCTTCCTGCGCGACCGCGGCGTGTGCGCGCACTGCGGCGTGGATACCGAGGCGCTGCGCAAAGAGAAGCGCAAATTAGACTACACGGCGCGGCGGCGATTCGAGAAGGAGTGGGGCCGCCGGCGGCATTTATGGGACGCCGATCACGTCGTGGCGGTGGCGGAAGACGGCGGCGAGTGCGATCTGTCGAACATGCGCACGCTGTGCCTGCGGTGCCATCGGCTGGCTACGGCGGAGCTTCTCAAGCGGATGCGGGACAAATCTCGTCCGGACTATTTGCCGACGACCACGATCGAAAACGAATCCGGGACCATCTGACCGCGGCGCTGGCCGGGTGGCGGCGGGGTGAATTCCCCGGTGATCGAGAACACCTGGCCAGTCTTCGTATCCACCGTCATGGTGCGGGCGCCCATCTTGGTCTGCACATTCTGCGCCACGACAAAATCCGTTGGGCTTTTCTCTTTGATAACGGTCAACGTACCGTCGCCCTGGGAGCTGAACGCCTCCATGGTCTTGGGATTGAATCCCGCGCCATCCACGCCTTTGCCTATCGGTAGCGTGGTGATGATCTTGCCGTCCTCGGCATTCACCATCGCCATATTCGCGGGATCGTGGCAGGCAGCGAACAGAATGTGATGTTTCTCATCCAGTGCCAGGCCGCCGGGGCCGCCGCATTTACCCGCCAGGTCATAATGCGCCGTCACCTTGAGCGTCTTGGCATCCACCGCGGCGATATTATCCTTGTCTTCGATGTCCACCCAGATGTGGCCTTTGCCGTCGCTGACGGCTTGCTCGGGCGCGCCGCCCAAGTCGACCGTTCCCACCACGGCGCCTTCTTTGGCGTCGATCACCGTAGCGTTCGGTGCGCGATGGCTGAACACCCAGACGCGAGCGTTGAACGGATCGAAGAGAATTCCGTCCGGTCCGCCGTCCACGTCGATGGTTTTGATGGTCGCCAGCGTCTTGGTATCCCACATCACCACCGGCTTGCTGCTGCCGAAACCGTGATGCGACTTGGGATCCACCGCCACGCCACGCGCGTTGGCGTTGGGGATCTCGCCCACGGGGGCTAGCGTATCCAGGTCGAATACCGTAATGCGGGCGCCGGTGGCTCCCGGCCGCGGAATATACAATCGCCGGCCTTCCTCGTCCGCATAGACATAGTCGAAGCCGCCCGCGCCGCCTACCTTCACCGTCTTTACCAGCTTGTATTCCTGAGCCAGACCGGCGCACGCCAGCGTCGCGAGGCCGGCCGCCGTCAGTAGAAATCGCCGCATAGTACACCCTCCCGGTTGCCTACCGTATCACACGTACACACGGCGTACACGCGCGCTGATGCTGGACAGGATATTGTAAGAAATCGTACCCGCCACGCGCGCAATCTGCTGCGCGTCAAGGCTCACCTCGCCCTCCGCGCCCAACAATGTCACGTCGTCTCCGGGCTTCAGCTGCGGAGCGTGAGACACGTCGATGGTGGTCAGATCCATCGAAATTGTGCCCACGATGGGCGCGATCTGGCCGGCGGCGATAACTTTCCCGCGATTGGAGAGCCGGTGGAAGACGCCGTCCGCGTAGCCCGCGCCCAGTATAGCGATGCGCATGGCGGAGGGTGCGCGGAAAGTGCCGCCATAGCCCACCAGCGTGCCCTCCGGAATTTCCTTGACGGCCAGAATTTTAGCTTTCCAGGTGAGCGCCGGTTGCACGTCCAGGATCTGCCGGGGCCCCGCGCCGCGCGCCGGAGAAACATATCCGTACAGTGCGTGCCCCGCCCGAACCATGTTGTACCAGCCGCCCCGCCGGGCGTAGCCGATGGCATTGGTGCTGGAAGTATGCACGCAGTCGACGGGAATGCCGGCCTCTTCGAGCGCTTGATAGCACGCCTGGAAGCGGGCCATCTGCGCATCGGTCTGCGGCGACGTAAAATCCGCCGCCGAGGCGAAATGCGTCATCAGGCCTTCGATGCGCGCGTGCCGCAGCGCCCGCAGGGCCGCCACGATTTCCGCCGGCTCGGCGCGCGTGCCCAGCCGCCCCATGCCGCTGTCGATCTTCAAATGAAAGGCCAGCGGCCGGCCGGCCCGCTCCGCCATGCGATCGAGCTCCGCGATGTCTTCCAGCGAGTGTGCCGTTGGGGTGAGTTGGTGCTCGACCACAGCCTCGCGTTCCTGAGATAGAAAGCCGGCCATCACCAGTATGCGTGTCGTGATTCCAGCCGAGCGCAGCGCCGCGCCCTCATCCACCGAGCTGACAGCCAGCCACTCGGCGCCCTCGCCGATCAACGCACGGGAAACTTCCAGCGCGCCGTGCCCGTAGGCATCCGCCTTGACCACCGCCATCACCTCGATGCCGGGACCTACGGCGCCGCGCACGTTGCGGTAATTGCGCGCGATTTGATCGAGGGACACCAGAACGTAGGAACGAAACCGCGGCGCCATCATTTCATTATCGATTGGAACAGGCTTTCGTACGCGTCCGCCACCGCGTCCCAGCAGTAGTATTGCGCGACGCGCTTGAGTGCCCGCCGCCGCAGCGCTTCCCGGTCTTCCTCGGGCATCGCGAGCGTCTGTTCTATTCTGGCGGCCAGATTGTCATGGAACGGGATTCCCGCGTCGCCCGCCACTTCGGCATTCTCGGGTGTATCCCGGTAGAGCACCAGCGCGCCGCGTCCCATGGCTTCGATCAACGCGGGATGCGTGCCGCCTACCTCGGTGGCGTGAATGTAAGCGAAGCAGTGCGAATCCAGCTCATGATAATCGTCCCCGTAAATAGCGCCGGGCATGACGATGCGGGGATCGCGCGTGTCGCGGACCTGACGGATGTAATCGCGGGCATAGGGCGCATCTCCAATCAGCGCCAGTTTTATGTCCGTGCGCACCTGCTCGAATGCCTGGCGGACTTCCAGCGCGTGATTCTCCGGCTCCATGCGGCTGACATAGAGAAAATAGCGGCCCGGCTCCAAACCCAGCCCGGCCAGAGCAGCGGTGGATGGCACTTTGCCGGTGGCGGCGCCGTACGGAATGAACGTGGTTTGCTTCCCGTAACGCCTGCCGTAATATTCCTGAATAGCGCGCGCATCTGTGACTACCGCGCTCGGCAGGAAGGTCGCCAGCCACTCCGACGCCAGATACCACGCTTTTGCCGCGCGGTTCCACTTCTTGCGCTGGCGCTCGAGGCCGTCCACGTTGAGCGCCACCGGCATACCGAACAGCCGTGGGACTCCAGTGAAGACGGCGTTGGCGCCATTGCAAAAAAGCGCTACGTCCACGCGATGCGCCAGCAGGTGCAGCGTCGAAAGGAAGGTGTGCGCGATGGTGTCGAAATATTTGTGCCGGATGGTGGGAAGGTGCTGTAGCCTTACGCCGCGATAGTTCGGCGGTGCCGAGCGCTCCCGGCAGTAGACCCGCACCTGGTGCCCGCGCGCCGCCAAACGGGTGGAAAGCTCTTCAGCGAAGGTTTCAAAGCCGCCGTAATTAGCAGGGATGCCGCGCGTACCCAGGATGGCGATGCGCCAGCCGTCCGCCACTACGTCTTGGCCGCTTGCGAGCGCGATACCAGCCGCGGGGCTTTCTTGGGAGCCTTCACACTGACCGGCGCGTACTTGAACCAACTGGCGATGTAGGCGTGATCCACCCGCCTCCGCCGTTGGATTTCGGCGCGCTTGGCCATCACCCGCCGCCAGTTGCGCACCAGAAACCAGAACGCCCGCAGGGAGCTGTGCTCCCACACCAGGCAGCACAACACTACCGTGAGATCCCGCAGCGTGATCGAGAACATGTTACGCCGGTACAGGTCCGGCGAAATGTTCTTGATGCGCATCAGGAACCGGTTCTTCACCGAGTGCATGTTGATTTCGGGCGGCAATGCGCCGCGATTGCCGGGCAGCACCTTGCGCACATGATAACCGCGCGCATAGGGCACGTAGATGCACTTCCAGCCCAGCAATTGCGCCCGCCAGGCCACATCGGCATCTTCGCGGTAAACGAAGAAATCGGAGTCGAAGAATTCGCCTTCGAGCGAGATGTCGTCGATCATCTCGCGGCGATACAGCGCCGCCGCGGCGGTGGCCCCGAAGACGAGCTCGTATTGCAGGTAGTGTCCGTTGTCGATCTCCTGGCTGCCACGATCCAAGTGCCGCAGCATGGGATTGAAGTAGATCCCCGTAGAGTCGACCACTGGCTTGGCGGGGATCTCGAAAGTGGCCGACATGGTCAGCAGCTTGCCGCATACGCTGCCGATGTTCGGATCGAAGTTGCCCGCATCCACCAGCGCCTGAATGAAATTCGGCAGCAGCAGCACGTCGGGATTCAGAGTGAGCACCCAGTCGCCATCGGCCAGCCGGATGGCTTGGTTCTGCGCGGCGGCGAAGCCGACATTCTCCTCGTTATAGACAACCTGGCAACGGTTCTCGAATTGTTCCAGGATGTCGATAGTGCCGTCTGTCGAGGCGTTGTCGATTACGATGACCTCTTTATTCGGGTAACGCTGCTCAAGCACCGATTCAAGGCATCTCTTGATAAAACGGCCGCTGTTAAAAGTTACGATTGTGACGGATACGGAGTCGTTATGGGACATGAACAAGAACCTGAATTAACACCAATTGGTACATCCGTTCACCCCAAACCGCGGGAAAAGACAACACTACCACCTCACTCGGCGGGCCGGAATAACATCTTACCGGCCAACCCAATGACCTTGCCATACGCTCTGATGGGCATCAGGCTCCTCAATGCCGCCACCTCCGCGAACATCCTCGGTAAGGAGCCCAGAAGTACAGCCAGGCAAATCATTCTAGAAGTACTCGAACGATAATGCTTGGACGCAAACCCTAGTAGACTACGATACCAATAAAATCGACGGTTCTCCAGCGAAATCTTTACTAGAGAATGGCTTCCCGTGTGTTTAGCCACAGCCTCCGGGGCGTAGCGTATGCGGTATCCCTTTTCTTTCGCCCGCCTGCAAAAGTCCACGTCCTCGAACCACAACGGAACGAAGCGCTCGTCAAAACCCTTGAGGTCTTCCCACACATCGCGACGTATCATTAAAAAAGCGCCGGCGGGCTGCTCCACATCACTGGCCTTAGAGAAGTCAAAACCCAAGCAACGGTAATGCCAATTGACGGGGTTGCTCGGCCAGAGCCGGTTGACGAGCAAGACTTCGAAGCAAAGAGCTAGAGGAGACGGCAGACTGCGCACCGCAAAGCCAGTCTGCGGCCGGCCATCCGCGTCCACCAGTTTGCCGCCGGCGCCGGCCACTCCGGGAGACCGGCAGCACTCTATGAGCGGGCCGATTCCAGTCTCCAAAATAGCGTCAGGATTCAATAACAGCAGGAACGGCGCGTCGAGCGCGCGTATGCCCTGATTCACGGCGGCCGCGAAGCCGCGGTTCTCGCGATTGGCGATCAGTGGCACGCCGCGCCGTGTCACCTCTTCGCGGGTCTGGTCGGTCGAGGCATTATCCACCACCACAATCTGACAGCCGGCGCGTAGCGCATGATCCAGGCACGCTCCGATTTCCGCCCCGGATTCGTGTGTCACAACCACGATGCCCGCCTCACCCATGTGTCACTTTGCCCCACCGGCGGTGAGCAGAAAATACAGGGTCCAGTAAAGATCGCTTCCGGATTCGCGCTGCACGCGCCGGATTTCACGCTCGCCTTCGCGAAGAACTTCGGCGCCGCGGCCCTGAGAGGCGGGTTCCGCCAGTTCGTGCCACCGCCGCAATCCTTCCGCTTTGCCGCGCAGCCAGGACCAGCCCCGGCCGTGGCGCAGAGCCAGCACCCCCCAAAGTCCCTGCGCCACCGCGATCGGCCATGCCTCGCGCAGGAGCATGCGCCCGGAGTAATACTTGGCGACGAGAAAAACCTGGTTCCGCGCGATGCGCCGCACCGTCTCCGGATGCCAGCGTCCCAAAGTCGCGCTGCCCCGGTGCCAGGCAACCGCGTCCGGCACGTACCGCCCGGCGCACCCGGCCAGCGCGCACCGCAGTCCGAAGTCCACGTCCTCCAAGTACGACTCAAAGCGCTCGTCCAGCAGGCCGGCCCGGTCAAACAATTCAGTGCGAAACATCGCCGCGGTCATGGGGGCGGACCAGATCCGGCGCTCCTCGCGAAACCGCGGCCCGTCGGCGCACCCGTGCCCCACGCGCCACGGCGTTCCGCCGCGGCATACCGCATCATAGGTTCCGTCGATGCGGCCGGGATCGGCGGCCTGCAGAATTCTGCCGGTGGCAAACCACACCTCCGGCGGCATCGCGCCCGAAACCTTCTCCAGCCAATCGGGCGCCAGTTCCACATCGTTGTTCACAATGGCCACCAGCGATGTGCGGCTCTCGCGAATGGCCCGATTCACGGCCCTGGCAAAGCCTCCGTGCGTGCCGATGCGAATTACCCGGGCGCCCAAGCTCCCGGCGAGATCCGCCGATCCGTCCGCGGAGCCGTCGTCCGCCACCAGCACTTCGGCTGGCGCGAGAGTCTGCGCCCGTAAACCGTGCAAGGCGCCCTCCAGCAGGTCGCGCCGGTTCCACACCGGCACGATTACCGTCACATCGCCGCTCAACACTTCCGCCGCGGAAGCCGCTTCTTCATCAGAAACAGCAGGTTGTGAATCCCGTCCCGCCAGGGATTCAGTTTTTTCTCGCCGATGCGCGACGTATACATGATGGAGATCTCCCCGAAGCGCACGCGCGGGTTCTTCAGCGCCTCGATCTTGATTTCCTCGGAGAACGCCATGCCGTCCGACTCGATGTGCATTTCCTTGAGAATGGATCGCCGGAAGACCCACATGCCCGACTGCGAATCGCGCACCCACCGGAAATATAGAACCGACATCGCCAGCGAAAGCATGAGATTGCCGAAATGATGCTTGAGGCTCATGGCTTCGCCGTCGCGCACCGGAAAACGCGAGGCATTCAGAAAATCAACCTCCAGGTGCCGGAAGGCCTCGAGCAGGTAGGAGAGGGCGTCCACAGGGTAGCTGTGGTCGCCATCCAGGGTCACGATCAGGTCGCCGGTGGCGTCGGCGAATCCGCGCTTGTAGCTGCGGCCGTAGCCCCGCACATCTTCGCGGATCACCTGCGCGCCCAGGCTGGCCGCCACTTCGGACGTTCGGTCCGTGGAGGCGTTGTCCACCACGATCACCTGATCGACGAATTCGGGCATGGCGCGCAGCACGCGCTCGATGCCCTGCTCCTCGTTCAGGCAGGGGATGATCACCGTAATGCGGCTGCCTTTATACAAGAACCATCTCCATTGCACTCCATCCTAGCAAGGGTCTGAAAAACTTTTCGGAAAATACCCGATTCGTCCGATAAGAAATGCAGGAGGGAGTATGGCGGGCAACGCACAGAATCAATATCTGGAGAGCAGGGTTCTTTCCGCCGACGGGGTGGAACTGGTGCAGATGTTGTGCCAGGGCGCTCTGGAATCCGTCGAGAACGCGCGCCGGCACCTGAAGCAGGGCGACATTGCGGCGCGCTCACACCAGATCAACAGAGCTATCGCCATACTGTCCGAACTGGCGTCCTCTCTCAATCACGAAGCGGGCGGAGACTTGAGCCGCACCCTGTATGGCCTGTACGATTATATGCAGCGGCGATTGATCGAAGCCAACTTCCAGCAAAGCGATCCCCCGCTTGCCGAGGTATCCAAGTTAATGACCACGCTGCTGGAGGGTTGGATGAACTGCCGGGCGCCGGCAAATGCGCCGATCGCGGACTACCCGGCGGCTGCCGAGCCGAAGTCGCCGCGCGCCTCGTTTACCTATGTGCCGCAGGGATACGCCGATGACGGGTGCGCACGCTCCGAAACAATCCAACCCCACTTCGCTTTCAGCTATTGACTCTTGATCTGAAGCGGCAACTATTTGGCGCGGGTCACGGCGTGATTTCGGCGGGACCGTCGATCAGCTTGTCCAACATACCGCGCAAGGCCGCCACCGAGCGCACCTGGGCCGCCGCCAGATTCTCCTGCCGCACCAACTCCATCTCTTTCATGGTTACTGGAATGGACTTGGGTGCGACGATCCCGATCTTGATGCGGGACTCGCCGATGTGCAGGATCTGGATCTCAATGTCGTCGCCGATGAGGATGGATTCTCCGGCGCGCCGCCGCATTACGAGCATGCAGCCCCGCGCAGCGGCAATGCTTCCCGGTGGGAATACGGTGAATCGGCCTGGATTGCCTGCCGGCCACGCAACGTATGGAGATTCACGACGATAGGAGCCAGCAGGTTAACTGTGGGAGGCGCATTTTCCTCGAGCGATAGAATGGCCAGGCACAGCACTTCGCTGCCGATGGCTGGCTGCGGGCCGCCTCCCAGACCGATAGCATCCAGATCTTCCGGCGACATATTCAGCTGGTAGCCGGGGCAGGCGGCCTGGGCGGGCAATGTCGCGAAGCACAGGCCGGGATTGGAGAGGCTTTGCAAGAAGACCAGTGGTTTGTTGACGGGCTGCTGGAGGGCCAGAAAGCGCGTTTCCTGCTCGAACGCAGGGATACCATCGGGGAATACCAGGATGGCGCTCTCATCGTAGTCGACCGGTCCGAAGTAGCGGGTCTCGCAGCGCTGTGGGGTGGTTGTTTGAATCGTTGTCATACGATCCGGATAGAGCAAGAAGAGTTCCAAACCCGATTAGGCTAAACATTCCCAGGTGCGCCGCGCAGGAGGACGTTCGCCGTAGGGTTGGACGGGGCGGGCCAGGCGCGCCAGCCGGAGCGCCGCGTGGGCCCTGTCGGCCAGCACCCGGCGCCGGGCCTCGCCGGCCACCCGCCGCCATTCGACATCCAGCTCCGGAATGCGCGGATCCTGGCCCGGCAGGCCGGCTCGCATCTCAGCCCACTTCCGGCAGTAGTCCTCGAAGGCCCGCTGCGCTTCCGCGTAACGCTCCTCGGCGACCAGCCTTTGCATCGTGCGCGCGCAGCTATCCAGTTCCGGTGCGGTCATCTCACGCCATTCCCGCCATTTCGGCGTCCTGCTCGGCGGTGAACATCTGCTGGAAATACGTGGATTGCTGCTGCATGGAATAGATCATGGCGTCCGCCGCCGACATCTGGTTCGTGAGGTTCGTCTGCAACTGCGTGACCTGAGCCTCCTGGGTGGTGATCTGCGTATTCGTCTTCGTGATGGACGACTGCGTGGTGGTGACGTCCCCGGTTAGACTGCCGCTGACCGGATCCGAGATGCTGCTCAAGGCGTTGGTTGCGGCCTGCAGGAACCCGCCGCCGGTGGGCGATCCCAGGAAGGCCACCGCCGCCGCCGGTTGTGCGCTGGTGGCGGAATCGAAGACGTTTTGGTCGAACGACAGCTGCCCGGTGGTATCGCTGAAGTTCACGCCCAGAGCGGCCAGCGAGGGAATCTGGCTGCCGCCGCTCGCATAGTTGGCCAGCCCCTGCAGGCTGTTGGTCAGTTCATAGACAATGCTCTGCCCAGCCAACGGTCCACCGCTCTGTCCCATGTTCTTGTTCAGCTCCGTGATGGTGGCGTTGTAGGCCGACACAAAAGATTGCAGCGCATAGCCCATACCCGCGGCATTAGGCGCCACGGTGACGGTGGTGGGCGCGCCCACATCGGTGCCGGTGAGGTTCACGGTGAGGCCCTCCGCCAGGGTCACCGTACGTGAACCGCTGCTGACCGCTTTACCGTTGACGGTGTATTGAACGGGTTGGCCAGCGGGCCCGCTGGCCGCCAGCAGATTCTGTGTGCCGTCGAATAACTGCATGCTCACATCGCCGTACTGCGCGCTCTGCAGCGAGAGCCGGTAGTCCGGGGCCGTGGAACTGCCCACCTCCAGCACCGTGGCCTGCACGCCGGCGTTAGCCCCGTTAATGGCTTGCGCCAACGCGTTCAGGCTGCTGCCTTGGGGCACGATGGAAGGGTGGATTTGCTGCCCCGCCACAGTCAAAGTATAGCTTTTGCCGGTGCTGATGCTCTGCTTGGTGGGATCCGTAACCTTCGTCAGGGCGTCGAGGCTGAGCGCATCGCTGTAAGATCCCAGGTTATCCACCTCCAGCGAGTAACTTCCGGCGTTAGCGTTGCTGCCCACTGTCGCGGTGGCCACGTTATAGTTCGCGACGCTCGCCGAAAGCAGATTGCCGGCTGCCGACGAAAGGCCGGAAATGGCCGACTGCACCGCCGCGAAGTCGCCGCTGAGGGTCTGTAACTCGCTCGACTGGCTGTTTAGCGTGTTGACATTATTCTGGAGTAGCTGAATGGGCAACGATGCGATCTGCAACTCGCGCGAAATGGCGTTGTTCAGATCCTGCGAGTAGTTGCTCATGCCGCTGAAGTACTGCCCCGAATACGAGCTCAACGAGTTGATCGGAGATACGCTGCTGCTCATAAAAAAGTCCTTGGCTAAAATAGCTCAGGCCAGGCCGGAAAGTGTCCGGCCTGGCCCTTGCGGTTAGTGCAGATGCGGTACTTACGCATTCTTCAACAGCGTCAGCACGGCCTGCGGTTCCTGGTTGGCCTGCGCCATGGCGGCGATAGATGCCTGTTGCAACACCTGCGCCTTGGTCAGGTTGGCGGCTTCGGCGGCCACGTTGGCGTCGCGGATGGTCGACTGAGCGGCCGAAAAGCTGGTGATTTGCGATTGCGCCAGATTGATGGCGTAGTTTAGCGTGTTCTCGCCGGCGCCGACGATACCTTGTACGGAGCCGAGACTCTGGACAGCCTGGTTGATGGCGTTGATGGCCGCGTTGGGATCGCCCCCGGTGGTGGCGCCGTTGTAGCCTCCGTCAACGGTAGTGCTCAACGTGCTGCTCGCCATGCTGAATGTGCTGGCGCCCTGGATGCTGATACCAGCGCTGGCGCCGGACCCCGCCGCGTCGAGGACCGCGGTGACGCCCGTGATGCCTTGGGCGGAGAGGGCTTGATTGATGCCATCGACTTGAGTCTGGGTGGCGGCGCCGGTGGCCCCGACGGTGTAATTGGCGGTCGCCGAACCTACTGTGATGGAGAGGATGTCGTCGGCGGTCAAGGTACCGATGGCCTCGTTGTTCAAGCCGGTGTTGGCCAATGTATCGCCCGCGTGGTCGATCAAATCGGCGCCGGCGCTGGTGGTGGTGGCCTTCACTGTAAAAGCATTGCTCGACTGGAACTGAAGCTGGCCGCTCTGGTTCAGGCTGGCGCTGATGCCCAGCACATTGAGCTGCGCATTCAGCTCGTTCACCTGCCCCCCAACCGTATCGCCGGTCTGGCCGTTAAGGGTAATGGTGTTGGATCCGTTCGCAGTGTCCACTATGAAGGTATCGGCCTTGCCTGAGCCGATGGCCGTGGCTACTGCCGTGGCAACGTTTACCGCCGCGGTGGTCAGCACACTGGTGCCCGCCAGGCCCAACCCGCTGGAACTTACCGATTGGTTTGCCAGGTTCACTTTCACGGTGGAGTTCGCGTCGGAACTCTGGCCGCCGCCGATATACACTCCCAGGTCGGTGGAATTTGATTTGTTGTTGTCGCCGAGGCCCACATTGTCCGCCTGCCGGTCTATTTCTTTCAGAAGCGAGCTGTATTCGCCCTGCAGCGTAGAGCGGTTGCCGGTGAAAGTTTGGGAGGCCGACTCGGTGGCCAACGTCTGCAACCGGTCCAGCATCTGCGAGATGTTGCTCAAGCCGCCGTCCACAATCTGCAATTGGCTGACGCCCTGGTTGGCATTCAGCACGCCCTGGTTGAGAGAGGCGATCTGGTTGCGGTAGCCGTTGGCCACCGACAGCCCGGCGGCGTCGTCGGCCGAGGAGTTGATGCGGTAGCCGGAAGTCAACTGTTGAATGGTATTGCTCTGGAACTGGTTGTTGACGCTCAGGTTCTGCTGCGCCAACAGGGAATCGATATTGGTTTGAATGGAAATCACTGGGTAATCCTTATTTTGAGATTCCCGGCTTCATGCCGGGGCGGCGGCTTTCGCTGCCTGCAATCCTCATATCGGCGGGGATCGGAAAGGCTGCGCATCAATTCGTACTTAGGGAAATCTGCGTAGAACGGAAGTTCCATGCGGCCGCCGCTAAAGTCCGGCGCCCTCGCGCCGATAAGGCTTATGAGAGCCCAAAGGTCTCGATACATTGCGAGTCGACGAACAAAGCCCCAACCAGCAGGTTTCCTCCAGCCCCAGCCGCGCCGCGGAATCGCAGCGCATTCAGGTGGATAGCGGCAGATACTCCGGTTCGGCCGCCTCCGCGGGCGCCGACCACGTGGATCTTTCCGGCCTGGCAGGACGTATTTCGCAGACCATGCACACCCTGTCCGCGCAATCCGCGCAGCGTGTCGGCCAATTGCGCCAGGACTTCCAGGCCGGCCGCTATCAACCCGACGCGCAACAGCTCAGCCGGGCCGTCATGAGGTAGCCGCGGCATGCCGGATCACGATTCCCCACGACTTCTGGCGGCTGCGCGGGCCCGCGTGGCCGGCGCGCGCTCTCTATTGGCCCGACCGCGCGCTTGCAACCTGGACGAGTGCGTCACGCTGTTGCGTGAGGCGCAGGGCTATTTGGAGTGGCTGCGGGACAGCCTGCCGCGCGCCGGGTCCGCGCGTCCCGACCTGCGCGGGCAGGCCCTGGCATTGGCGGGCGAGATCCGGCAGGCCGGCGTACTCCTCGAACAGGCCGCCCGTTTTGGGCGCCGCTGGCTGGAGCGCCTGCAGTCCGCCGCAGGATATACCGCCGCGGGAACCTGCGTGCCCCTGCAGCCTCGCGGGCAAATCTCCCTCTTCGGATAGAACACCATGGGTACCCTCAACGCTTCATTAGCCGGAGCCGCCAGCGCCCTGGACGCGCTGCAGTATGCGCTCAGCGTCTCTCAAAACAATATTGACAACGCCTCCACGCCCGGATATGCCAGGCAGACCGCCAGCCTGATAGCCGATCCATTCGATCCGGCTGCGGGCCTGAGCGGGGGCGTGGCGCAGGGTCCCGTGATGGATTCGCGCGACCTGCTGGCCGAGCGTGAGGTTTGGCAGCAGGCCGGGGCCCAGGGCGCAGCCACCGCCCAGAACCAGGCGCTCGCGCTGGTCCAGAATGCTTTGCCCACTT
>Ga0070731_10003201_pt1 | contig 14926 bp, 10 predicted proteins | sample Coa_R1_2_FD_66448 | JGI IMG/M metagenome (GOLD analysis project Ga0070731, IMG submission 66448) | Surface soil microbial communities from Centralia Pennsylvania, which are recovering from an underground coalmine fire - Coalmine... | ecosystem: Environmental > Terrestrial > Soil > Unclassified ... | reverse complement strand
CTCCCGCGTAGATTCGGCAGGACCGTGCGCGTCCTGCCCTCGTGGATCACGCGTTCGTCGAGAATCTCCGCGCCCACCTTCGCGCACAAGCCCTCGAAGTCCTTCACCGTGCACAGGTGGATGTTCGGCGTGTCGTACCAGCTGTAGGGCAGCGATTTCGAAACGGGCATGTGGCCGCGCAGGATGTCGAGGCGATGGCGCCAGTAGCCGAAGTTCGGGAACGTGACGATGCCCTCGCGGCCCACGCGCAGCATCTCGTTCAGGACGCTCTCGGCGTTGCGCATCGCCTGCAGCGTCTGCGAGAGGATCACGAAGTCGAACGAATTGTCCCCGAAGCTCGCGAGTCCCTCCACGATGTCCGCTTGCACGACGTTCACGCCGTTCTTCACGCTCGCGAGCACGTTGGCCGCGTCGATCTCGATGCCGTAGCCCGAAACGCCGTGGGTCGCCGTGAGTCCCGCGAGGAGCACGCCGTCGCCGCATCCGAGGTCCAGCACGCGCGAGCGCTCGGGGATCCACGAGCCGATGAGCTCGTAGTCGTAGCGTTGCATCATGTCCCCACCCGCTCGCCGCGATAGCCGCGCATCTCTTCGAGCTCGCTGCCGCCGAGGCTCAACGGCAGCCGGCGCTCGCCCGCGCCGATCTCCCCGGCGATGTTGTCGGCGTATGCGGCGATGAGCTGGTGGTAGTGCGGGTCGTCCAGGAGGAACGCGTCGTGTCCGTTGGGAGCGTCGATCTCGGCGTAGGTGACGTTCTTTTTCGACGCCACCAGCGCCTTCACGATCTCGCGCGAGCGCAGCGGCGGGAAGCGCCAGTCGCTCTTGAACGAGGCGACGAAGAAGCCGGCCGTCGCGGTCGAAAGGGCGCGCGGGAGGTCGCCGCCGGTCTCCTTGGCCGGATCGAAATAGTCGAGGGCCTTCGTCATCAGGAGATACGTGTTCGCGTCGAACACCTGCGCGAACTTGTCTCCCTGGTAGCGCAGGTACGACTCGATCTCGAACTCAACGTCGTAGTTGAAGCCGTACTCGTCGCGCTTGAGCACGCGGCCGAATTTCTCCGTGAGGAGGTCATCCGACAGGTAGGTGATGTGGCCCAGCATGCGCGCGAGTTTCAGCCCGCGCGCCGGCACCGTGTCGTGCTCGTAGAAATTGCCGCCGTGGAAATCCGGATCCGAAACGATCGCCTGGCGCGCCACGTCGTTGAAGGCGATGTTCTGCGTGGACAGCCGCGGCGCCGCGGCGATCACGAACGCGTGGCGGATGCGGTCGGGAAACTGGAGCGTCCACTGCAGCGCCTGCATGCCGCCCAGCGATCCGCCGATGGCGGCGGCGAGCTTCTGGATGCCGAGGCGATCCATGAGCCGGGCCTGGGATGCGACCCAGTCCTCGCAAGTCACCACCGGGAATGCGGCGCCGTAAGGCTTGCCCGTCGAGCGGTCGATGGAGCCCGGCCCCGTCGATCCGTGGCAACCGCCGATGTTGTTCACGCCGATCACGAAGAAGCGATCGGTGTCGAGCGGCTTGCCGGGGCCGATGAGGTTGTCCCACCAGCCGATCTTCTCCGGAGCGTCGGCGTAGTAGCCCGCGACGTGGTGGTTGCCCGAGAGCGCGTGGCACACCAGCACCGCGTTGGAGCGATCCTTGTTGAGCACGCCGTACGTTTCGTAGACGAGCTCATACGAGGCGAGCGTCTTGCCCGCCTTGAGGATCAGGGGCTCGAGGAAGCCGGCGCGTTGCGCCACCGCGGCCCCGACAGAACGCTGGGGTCCCCGTTCAATGGGGACAGGATTCAACACTCGGTTCGCTCATGTCGAAAATGAAAAAACCCGACGGACCAAAGGTCGTGTCGGGTTTCGTCTCCGCCACTCGCTTTAGCCGTATTTGTTTAGCGCCCGCAAGCTGAGTCAAATCGGCGCTCGAAACGTCATTCTATTCCCATCCGGAACACGCATCAAATGCCGTGCCGGCCGCCTTCCGCGCTAGCCCCCGTTGTGGGCGCGCATCCATTGCAGCGCGGCGTCGCCTTCCATGGGCCGCGCGATGTGGAAGCCCTGGCCCTCGTCGCAGTCCATGGCGCGCAGCGCCTCCATCGTGGCCGCATCCTCGATGCCTTCGGCGGCGACGGCGAGCCCCAGGTTGCGCGCGAGCGCCACCGTCGACGCAACGATCGTGCGGTCGGCCGCATTGGTGAGCATCGGCCGCACGAACGACGAATCGATCTTGAGCGCGTTGAGCGGCAGGCGGCGCAGGTGCGAAAGCGACGAGTAGCCAGTCCCGAAATCGTCGATCGACACGCGCACGCCGAGCGACGCGATGCTCTCGAGAGCGTTGCGCGCGCGGTCCGGATCGTGGATCAGCGCGCTCTCCGTGATCTCGAGCTCGAGGCATCCTGGCGCCGTGTGGTGTTCCTCGAGGGCGCTTCGCACCTGGCCGGCGCAGCGGTCGTCGAGGAGGTGCCTTGCCGATAGGTTCACCGAGACCGCGACGTCCGGGCCCCACTGGGACTGGTACTCGAGCGCGGTATCCAGCACGCACAGCGTGAGCGCCGAGATCACGTCGGAGAGCTCCGCGAGCGGAATGAAACGCGAGGGCGGGAGCACGCCGAGCCGCGGATGCTTCCACCGGGCCAGCGCCTCGAATCCGCCGAGGTGTCCGTCGGCGAGCCTCACGCGCGGCTGGAAGTGCGCCACGATCTCGTGCTTGCGCACCGCGTCGGCGAGCTCCGAAAGGAGCACGAGGCGCTCGTGCGTATATGGATCGAGCGCGGCATCGTAGAGCACGTGGCCCTGGTGGCGCTCCTTCGCGGCATACATCGCCACGTCGGCGCAACGCATGAGGCCGCCCGCGTTGTCCGAATGATCGGGGGCGAGCGCGATGCCCATGCTCGCGCCCAGCTCGAGGCGAAGGCCGTCGATCTCGATTGGAGCGACCGCGGCCGCGTGCGCGCGGGCAGCCGCGACCCGCGCCTCCTCGGCCGAGCGCACTTCGGGAAGCCAGACGGCGAACTCGTCTCCGCCGAGGCGCGCGACCTCGCCGCCGCTGAAACGCTTCATCTCGCGGTCGAGCCGTTGCGCGACCCGGGCGAGCAGGCGGTCGCCCACGTGATGCCCGAGCGTGTCGTTCACTTCCTTGAACCGGTCGAGGTCGATCAGCAGGAGCGCGCCGTGCTTGCCATTGCCGCTCAGCTCGGCGAGGTCGTCCTCCAATCGCAGCCGCAGGCGCAACCTGTTGGGAAGGCCCGTGAGCGAATCGTGGTGCGCGAGATGCTGCACGGCGAGGAAATGCTGCTGCCGCTCGAGCTCGGCGCTCGCGCGCGTCGCGAAGATGCGAAGGAGGTCCTTGGTGAACTCCGCGTCCTCCAGGGCGTGGCGGAAGCACACGGCGAGGATGCCGAGCGGCTTTCCATGCGAGTCGACCAGCGGAGCGCCCACGTACGACTGGATGCCCAGCGAGCTGAGAGCGTAGTCGTGCGGGAAGAGCTTCACCGCGTCGGCCGGATACACGCACACGCCTTCGCGCAGGACCGTCTCGCAGGGCGAGCCTTCGAGCGGATATTCGTAGTTGGGCGCCGGCACGCCGATGCCGGCGGTCGCGATGGTTCGGATGGCGGGCGAGCCCGAGGACACGACCTCGCCCACGAAGGCGAGATCGGCTCCGAGCAGTCGCGCAAGGTGCTCGACCAGCGAGCGGAAGAACGATTCGCCGACCTCCGCATCCACGCCGCGCGCGATGTCCTGCACGAGGCGCTCGTGGCGGCGGCGATCGGACAGGTCGCGGCTCACGCTCACCACGCAATCGGCGCCGCGGATGTTCACCTTGTGTCCCGAGAGCAGGAAGGTGCGGACCTCGCCGGACTTCCTGCGGAACTCCACTTCGAAATCGCGCGCGCGCCCATCGCGCGCGAGGGCCGTGATCCAGGCCTCGCGCTGCGCGGGGCTCACCCAGATGCCGATGTCGAGCGACGAGCGGCCGAGCACGTCGCTTGCCGAGTACCCGGACTCGCGCTCGAAGGCTTCGTTCACCTCGAGGATCACGCCGTCGGACATGCGCACGACGGAGATCCAGTCGGGAGAAGAGCGAAGCGCCCGCGAGAAGAGCTCCTGCGATTCCTCGAGGGCGGCGCGGGCCCGCTCGAGCCCTTCGTGGTTGAGCACGGCGGCGGCCAGGTCCGCGATGGAGCCGGCGAAGAGCTGCTCGTCGGTGCTCCAGTCGCGCCGCTTCGCCACGGTCTCGGCGCACACGACGCCGATCGCCTTTCCCTCCCGCCAGATGCCCGCGTCGAGAAGCGACACCACGTTGTCGCGGCTGAAGTAGGGCTCGAACTCGCTCGTGCGCGGATCCGTGGCCGCGTCCGGCGCGACGATGGTGCGGTTGCCCAGCAACGCCCTGAAGTACGTGGGATAGGCGGCCGCTTCCAGTTCCGCGTGCGAGCGCGGGTTGCCCGACGAGTCGTGCTCGTGGACGAGGCGCAGGATGGACCGGTCTTCGTTGAACAGCCACACCGAGGCGCGCCGGATGTCGAGCGTCGAAGCGAGCGCCGCGGTGAGCGCGGGCCACGCCGCGGCGGGCTCGGCCACCGGAATGCCGCCTTTCAGCAGGCCGAACAATGCCGCCTGCTGCGCCTGGACGCGGAGGTGGTTGTTCTCGTCGCGGTCGACGATCATCGTCGTGACAGTCTAGCCGTTAAGCTTCTCGATGAGGGACTGCATGCGGTCGGGCTCGTCCGTCTTCAGGATGCGCGCGACCACCGGCGCGATGTCCGGCAGGCTCGTCATGAGCACGCGCTGCTTCACCGCGAGGAGGTGGGCGGGGTGCATCGAAAAATGCCGGAGGCCGAATCCGAGCAGGAGCCGCGTGAGGTCCACGTCGCCCGCCATCTCGCCGCACACCGCGACCGGCTTCTCGTGCTGCTGCGCGGTGCGGATCACCCCCGCGAGCAGGTTCAGCACCGCCGGGTGCAGCGGATCGTAGAGGTGCGCCACGCGGTCGTCGGCGCGGTCGATGGCGAGCGTGTACTGGATGAGGTCGTTCGTCCCCACCGAGAGGAAATCGAGCTTGCGGATGAACATGGGCAGCGCGATCGCCGCGGCCGGCACTTCGATCATCCCGCCCACCGGCGTGTACTCGTCGAACTTCTCCTTCTCGTCGCGCAGCTGCTGCCGCGCGTGCTCCACGGCCGCCATCGTCTGCGTGAGCTCGTTCCACGTGGACAGCATCGGGATGAGGATCATCACCTTGCCGTGGCGCGAGGCGCGCAGGATCGCGCGAAGCTGCGTGTTGAAGATCTGCGGCTCGGCAAGGCAGTAGCGGATGGCGCGCAGGCCGAGCGCCGGATTCACCGCCGCCTGGGGGTGCTCGCCGGTTTCGAGCGGCTTGTCGGCGCCGATGTCGAGCGTGCGGATCGTGACGGGCATGCCCTTCATGCGCTCGACCACTTCGCGATAGGCCTCGTACTGCTCCTCCTCGTCCGGAAGGTCGCGGCGGTTCATGAAGAGGAACTCGCTGCGGAAAAGGCCGATGCCCGTGGCGCCGCTCGCCTTCACCGCATCGATGTCGCCCGGCAGCTCGATGTTGGCGTGCAGCTGCACCGCGGTTCCGTCGAGCGTGGCGGCGGGCGCGCTCTTCAGGCGCTTCAGCTTGTCGCGCTCGAGCCGGGCCTGGTTCTGCTTGAGGCGGTACTCGGCGAGCACGTGGGCATCGGGATTCACGATCACCACGCCCTGCGTCCCGTCCACGATGATGAGCTCGTCTTCCCGGATCATCGTGCGCGAGTGGTGCAGCGCCACGATCGCGGGAATGTTCATGGAGCGGGCGATGATGGCCGTGTGCGACGTGGCGCCGCCCAGGTCCGTCACGAAGGCGGCGAACGGATGCTCGCGGAAGAGGATCACGTCGGCGGGCGAGAGGTCGCGGGCCACGAGGATCGAGGAGTCCGCGCGCACGGGCTTGGTCGCGATGCGGCGCTGCGTGCCGGCGAGCGCCCCGAGGACGCGCTCGGCCACCTGGCGGACGTCGTCTTCGCGTTGCTTGAGGTAGGGATCCTCGATGTCGCTGAACTGGGCGAGGAGCTCGTCCAGCTCCTGGCGCAGGGCCCACTCGGCGTTGCAATGCTGCTTGCGGATGATGTCGCGCGGCGCTTCGGCGAACGCCGCGTCGTCGAGGAGCATGCGGTGCACGTTCACGAAGGGCGCGAGCTCGGCCGAGGCGCTGTGGCGCACGCTTGTCGTGAGCTCGGTCAGCTCGTCGCGCACTTCCTTCACCGCCTTGTCGTAGCGGCGTTGTTCCTTGAAGATGTCGCCCGCGGGGATCTCGTAGTGGTCGACCTCGGCGGACATGCCCGCGAAAAGGTGCGCGTGGCCGATGGCGATGCCGCCCGACACGCCGATGCCGTGCATCGTGAACGAGACCGTGAAGGCCGCGCCGTCCATCACTCCCCTTCCCCGAACTTGTCGTTGAAGAGGGCTTCGATCTCGTCGATCGCGGTTTGTTCGTCGGCGCCATCGGTCTCGAGCTCCACCGTGGATCCCATTCCGGCCGCGAGCATCATCACGCCCATGATGCTCTTCGCGTTCACGCGCCGGCCGTTGCGCTCGATCCAGACCGCGCTCTGGAAGCGCGAGGCGAGTTGCGTGAGCTTCGCGGATGCGCGAGCGTGCAGGCCGAGCTTGTTCGTGACTTTCACGGGGCGCCTGATCACGGCTCGCCCATGCGCATCACGCCTTCGGATGCGCCGGAGAAGGCCTTCTCCAATGCGACCTCCAGGGGCTCCTCGCGGTAGGTGAGCGCGCGGATCAGCATCGGCAGGTTCACGCCGGCGATGCCCTCGACCTTTCCCGGCTTGAGCAGCTTCGCCGCGATGTTCGAGGGCGTGGCCCCGAAAATGTCGGTCAGCACCAGCACGCCCTGCCCCTGGTCGAGGAAGCGGATGAGGTCCTCGGCCACCGGGATGAGCGCCTCGGGGTCGTCGTGCACGGTGACGCCCAGCTGGCGCAGGTAGACGGGCCGGCGCCCCAGCACGTGGCTCGCGGAGTGGATCAGCGATTCGCCGAAGGCGCCGTGGGAGACGATGAGGATGCCGATCATGCGGCAATCTTATAATGACGCCATGGATCGCAAGTCTCCCCGGCCTACCGACATCACGTTACACCAGCAATCCGGAGTCCTCGACGTGGCCTTCGACGATGGCGCGAAATTCTCCCTGCCCGTCGAATACCTGCGCGTGTACTCCCCTTCCGCGGAGGTCCGCGGCCACGGGCCGGGCCAGGAAGTGCTCCAGGTGGGCAAGCGCAACGTCGCCGTGAAGGCCATCGACCCGGTGGGCGTCTATGCCGTGAAGTTCGTCTTCTCCGACGGCCACGATACCGGCATCTACTCCTGGGACTATCTCTACGACCTCGGCCGGAACAAAGAGGCCAACTGGCGCTCCTATCTCGAGCGCCTCGGCGCGGCCCACGCCTCCAGGGATCCATGACTGAAAAGACGCATTTCGGCTACACCCAGGTGCCCGAGGGGGACAAGGCGCGGCGCGTGGGCGACGTATTCCGGTCGGTCGCCACGAACTACGACGTGATGAACGACCTCATGTCGCTGGGGCTGCATCGCTGGTGGAAGCGCTTCACGATCGAGATGAGCGGGGTTCGCGAGGGCTCGCGCGTGCTCGACGTCGCGTCGGGCAGCGGCGACCTCGCCGCGGCCTTCGCCCGCCGCGTGGGGCCCACGGGCCAGGTCTGGATGACCGACATCAACGCGGCGATGCTTTCCGTCGGTCGCGACAAGCTGATCGACGCCGGCGTCTTCACGCCCCTCGCGCTCTGCGATGCGGAAAGGCTTCCGTTCCCGTCGAACACGTTCGATTGCGTGTCGGTGGCCTTCGGGCTTCGCAACATGACGCACAAGGATCGCGCGCTCGCGGAGATGTCCCGCGTTGCCAAGCCGGGCGGCCGCGTCCTCGTGCTGGAATTCTCCCGGCCGTGGAAACCGCTCTCGAAGGCCTACGACGCCTACTCCTTCTCCGTGCTGCCGATGCTGGGCAAGTTCGTCGCGAGGGACGAGGCCGCCTATCGCTATCTCGCCGAGTCGATCCGCATGCACCCGGACCAGGAGTCGCTCAAGGCGATGATGGAGACGGCGGGCCTCGCGCGCGTGGATTACTTCAACCTCGCCGCGGGAGTCGTGGCGCTGCACCGGGGCTACAAGCCGTGACGCCGTTCGCCCCGCAGCCCGCCGCGCGGGCGCTGAACCACCTGCTGCGTTCGGCGCCGCTCGCGATGGAGCGCCTCGCGAAGCACGCGGGCCGCACGGCACGATTCAACGTGGGCCCGCTCTCGCTCGCGTTCACGGTGCAGGCCAACGGGGAGGTGTCGGCGGCGAGGGACGATGCGGCGCGCGACCTGGAGGTGCACATTCCCCCGGCCTCGTTGCCGAAGTTCGCCGGCCGCGACGAGAACGCATGGCGTGGCGTGCGCATCGAAGGCGACGTGGAATTCGCCCAGGACGTCTCGTTCCTCGCGCGCAACCTCGACTGGGACGTGGAGGAGGATCTGTCGCGCGTCGTGGGCGACATCGCCGCGCACCGGATCGTGACGACCGCGCGCTCGTTCGGCCGATGGGGCCGCGATGCGGGCAAGCGCCTTGCCGAAAGCGCGGCCGAATACTGGACGGAGGAGTCCCCGCTGGTCGCCTCGCGCGTGAAGGTCGCCTCCTTCGCGCAGGCGGTCGCGGAGTTTCGCGACGCCGTCGATCGACTGCAGAAACGCGTCGAGAAATTGGAGTAGGCCGATGACTCGCGCCACGCTCGCCACCTTGCTGCTGGCGTGCGCGATGCCGGTGGCTGCGCTGGGGGCGCTCGATCGCGGCGAGGAGGGGCGCGCCTTTTCGGTCACGTGGGAAGCGCCGAAGGAGCTGCGCGAGCTCTTCGAGCGATTCCTGCCGCCGCCGACACCCGAATCCGAAGGGCAGGCCGCGCAGGCGCGCCGCCAGTGGAGCAGCGACGTGCACAAGCGCGTGCCCGACATGGCCGCGGCCGAAGGCTATTTCTCGGCGACCTTCGAGATCCGCTTCGACGATTCGCAGGCTCACGCGGTCGTGAGCGTCGATCCCGGGCCGCGCACCGTGGTCGATACGGTCGAGATCGCGTTCGACGGAGACATCGCGGGCGATGGACCCGAGCGCGAGCGGCGGCGCGAAAGGCTGCGCGCGGGCTTCGCGATGAAGCCGGGACAGGCCTTCCGCAGCGCCGACTGGGAAAGCGCGAAGACCCGCCTCGAGCAGTCCCTCACCGATCGCGACTACGCCGCGGGAACGCTCGTGCGCTCCAGCGCCGAAGTGGACGAAGCGAACGCGAAGGCGAAGCTGAAGATCGCGCTCGAGAGCGGTCCGCCATTCACGTTCGGCGAGGTTACTGTCGTCGGCCTCGAGCGGTATCCGGAGCGCGTCGTGCGGCGCCTCGTGAACATCAAGGCCGGCGAGCGCTACAGCCGCGAGCGCCTCGAGCAGTTGCAGCGGCTCGTGCAGTCGGCGCCGTGGTTCTCCAGCGTGGTGGCCGAGATCGACACCGCGAAACCGAAGCTCGCCCCGGTGAAGGTCACCGTGATCGAGCGCGCGGCGCGCGATGCAGGCGTGTCGTTCGGCTACGGCACCGACGACGGAATCCGCGGCGAGACCACGTACCGCGACCGCGATTTCCTCGGCCGCGCCTTCGACCTGCAGAGCTCCGTGCAGGCGAGCCAGAAGCAGCAGATCGGCTACGCGGACGTGTACCTGCCGCCGGGAATCTGGTCGGGCCGATGGTTCGACGAGTTTCCCTACAAGGACAGCTTCGGGGTCCTCACCGAGCACAGCATCATCGAGAACGACAACTTCACGCGCTTCGCGGTCGCGGGCTACCGGCACTGGTACCAGGAGAAATTCGAGCTCCAGGCGGGCTTGTCCTACCAGGTGGAGAAGCAATACCCGACCGGCGCGCCCGTGAACTACACGAGGGCGCTCGCGCCCGTTCTCACGATCACGTGGCGGCCCGTGGACAGTCTCTTCGATCCGAAGCGCGGAGGCGTGCTGAACCTGCAGCTCGCGGCCGGATCGAAATCGCTCGGCTCGGGCCAGGATTTCGTGAAGGCGTACGTGCAGGGCCAATACTGGATTCCGCTTGGGTCCATGGACCAGTTGCTCGCGCGCATCGAACTGGGGCGAACGTTCGCGCCGAGCCGCGAGGGAATTCCCGACGACTTCCTCTTCCGCGCGGGCGGCTCGCGCTCCAACCGCGGGTACGCATACCAGAGCCTCGGCGTGCAGCAGGGCGACGCGGTGGTCGGGGGCCGCTATCTCGAGACGGGAACGATCGAGTACGTCCACTGGCTCGACAATACGTGGGGCGCGGCGACCTTCATGGACGTGGGCACCGCGGCCGATTCCCCGCAGCAGCTCGATGCGCTGAAGAGCTACGGCATCGGCGCGCGCTACCGGACTCCCGCGGGGCCCTTCGCGCTCGACGTCGCCTACGCGGACCGCGACAAGAAATTCCGCCTGTCCTTCTCCGTGTCGATCGCTTTCTGACATGCGACGCGCGCTTCGCTACCTCGTCTACACCGTGCTCGGGCTCGCGGTCCTCGTCGCCGGAACGATCTATTGGATCGCGGGGACGCAGCGCGGCGCCGAATTCGTGATCGGAAAGCTCCAGGAGCTGCTCGGGACCGCGACGAAGATCGAGGGCGTGGAAGGAGCGATCGGCGGGCAGCTCAGGATCCGCCTCTTCGAGGTCGTGAGGCCGGAGCTCGTCATACGCATCGAGGATCTCGAGACGGACATCTCGCCGGTCTACACCGGCCGCCTCACCGTCAATCGATTTCATGCACGGAGCGTCGAGGTGCGCACGTCACCCGCGTCCCATCCCCAGGCGGCCCAGGCATCGCCGCCGCAATTCGTGCCGCCCTTCCCGGTTCGGCTCGGTGACGGCGGCGTGGGCACGTTCACTTATGGAGCCATCGGCTCCCACGACAAGGACGTGATCCTCACCGACGTCGTGTTGCGTGGCGAAGGCGATGCGGCGCGATGGACGATCGCCGAAGCCCGCGCGGGCACGCCGTACGGAAAGGTAAAGCTCTCCGGCTCCATCGCCGCTGTCGAACCCTTCGGCCTCGATGCCGGCGCGGACTTCGATGGCGAGGTGCAGCAACAGCCGGCGCATGCGACAGCCAAGGCGACGGGCACGCTGCGGGCGATCGAGGTGAAGGTGGAAGCGGCGGCGGCTGGCGCCCGCGCCAGCGCGAAGACGACGATACAGCCCTTCGCGGCGCCCGTCGTCGGGTCGATCGCGGTCGATGCCGGCGGCGTCGATCTCGCGCGGTGGATCGCCTCCATGCCATCCACACGCCTTACGCTACAGGCGAAGCTCACGCCCCGCGATGGAGGAATCGCAGGATCGCTCCATCTCGCGAACGCGGAGCCCGGACCCTGGGACGCGCGCCGCCTTCCGCTCGTGTCCGCATCGACGCAGCTCGCCGTCGCCAATGGCGGAGTCGATCTCTCCGCGCTCGACGTGAAGCTCCCCGCCGGATCCGTGCGCGGCACGATGCACGTCGGAAGCGCGGGCGCGCAGGCCGACTTGCACATCGAAGGCGTGGACCTCGCGACGTTGCACGGCGGATTGCGCAATACGCAGCTCGCCGGGAAGCTCGCGATCGCGGGCGACAGCAATGCGCAGCAGTTCGAGGTGGCGCTGGAAGATCCGCGCTTCGCGCTCGAGGGGCGCGCCACTCTTGCCGCCAAGCGAATCGAGGTGCAATCCGCGACGGTCCGCGCCGGGGGAGGAACCGTGAGCGCGACGGGCGCCGCCGCGCTCGCGGGCAAGAAGGATTTCCACGTCGAGGGCGAGGCGCGCGACTTCGATCCGTCCGCATTCTCGAAGGCGCCCGGAGGCAGCCTCAACTTCGCGTTCGCCGCGAATGGCGTGCTCGGGGACGCGCCGGCGGGCGAAGTGAAGGTCGACATCAAGCCGGGTACGTATTCGGGCCTTGCGACTTCCGGACACGTTCGAGTCGCGGGAGACGCCCATCGCATCGCGAGCGCCGATGCCGACGTGTCGTGGGGCGAGGCTCGCCTCACTGTGAAGGGAAGCCTGGGGCGCGCCGGCGACGCGATGGACGTGACGCTCCACGCGCCCGATCTCGCGAAGCTCGCGAAACCGTTCGGAGCCAGCGCGTCGGGAAGCCTCGATTCGCACGTGAAGCTCGCGGGCCCCTTCGAGACGTGCTCGGTCGATGTCGATGCGCAGGCCGCGATGGATCCGAAGAGAACGGCGAAGGTGTCGGTGCGAGGAGCGATCGCGCGCAAGGGTGATGCGTTCGCGTGGGCCGGGCGTGTGGAGGCCCTCTCGGTGACCGGGCCGGGCGCGTTCACGCTCGTCGCGCCGGCAACCCTCGCGATCGCACGCGACGACGTGGACCTCGGCGACGCGACGGTGCGCGGCGACTGGGGCGAAGCGCATCTCGAGGTCACGCGATGGGCCAAGGGCGCTTTCGAGCTGAAGGGCTCCGCGCCCTCGGTGAACGTGAAGAACGTCGCCCGCACACTCGATCTCGAGGAGCCCGCGCGCATGAACCTCGTGTTCTCGGCCGGATGGAACCTGCGCGCCGCCGAAACGATCGAGGGCACGGTCACCGTGAAACGGGAATCGGGGGACGTGTTCGCGGGCGACCCCGAGCTTCCCATGGGATTGTCGGAGGCGGCGCTTGCCGTTGAGATATCGAGGGGCCGCCTGCACGGCACGCTCAACGTGTCCGGTACGCGCATCGGCAACATCCGCGGCGAAGCGCACGGCGCGATCGGGCGCGAAGGCAATGCGTGGGAGTTCACGAAGGCCTCTCCGCTCGATGCGCGCGTGGTCGCCACGATCCCGGATCTCAGCATGCTGCAGCCGTGGATCGGCGACGAGGTGAAGGTCGGCGGCCGGCTCGACGCCGATCTCGCGGTGACCGGCACGGGCGCCGATCCTCGCGTCGAGGGCAAGGCGCGCTTCCAGGACCTCGCGCTTCGCGAGGCGCGCAGCGGCTTCGAGCTCACGAAGGGAACGGGCTCCCTTCGCCTCGACGGCAAGTCGCTCGTCATCGACGATTTCTCGGCGAAATCGCCGTGGCATGTTCCCGACGGCGCCCGCGACGCGATGAGGCACGTGCAGGCTCCTCCCGACGGCGGAACGCTCACGGCGGCCGGCTCCGTGGATTTCTCCTCGCATGCCGGATCGATTCGCGTGAAGATCGACAGGATCCCGGTGACGCAGCTGCCTTCGCGTTTCATCTCGGTGAGCGGCGAAGCGAGCATCGTGGCCGAGCCCAAGGCCACGTCGATCACGGGATCGTTCAAGGCCGACGGCGGATGGATCGGCGCGCTCGCGCAGGCGGCGCCCACGCCTTCGGACGACATCGTTGTGATCCGCGCCCAGGCGCAACCCGCCGATACGAAATCGAAGCAGCCGATCCGCATCGACATCTCCGCATCGCTGGGCGACGGCATCGCGTTCCAGGGGCGCGGACTCGACACGGAGCTCGCCGGGGACATGCGCGTCGTGGGCGAGATCGGCGCGCCGCTGCGGGCGACGGGCTCGATCCGCACGGTGCGTGGAACCTATGAAGGTTACGGGCAGAAGCTCACGATCGACCGCGGCGTGCTCACGTTCGCGGGACCCATCGACAATCCGAAGCTCAACATCCTCGCCACGCGCAAGGGCCTGCAGGTGGAGCCCGGTGTCGAGGTGACGGGCACGTCCGCGCGTCCGCGCGTGCGCCTCGTATCGACGCCCGACGTGCCGGAGTCGGAGAAACTCTCGTGGCTCGTGCTGGGGCGCAGCGCCTCGGGCGCGGGGCCGGGCGACCTCTCGATGCTCACGACGGCGGCGGGAGCCCTGATGGGCGAAGGCAAGCCCGGCGGCGGGCTGCAGAAGAGACTCGGGATCGACGAGATCTCCATCGGGCACTCGGACACGGGAAGCCCGCTGGGCGTCATGCCGCAGAGCACCGTCGCGGGCCGCACGGGCGCGCCGGCCGCGACCGACGTGGTGACGATCGGGTCGCAGCTCACCTCGAGCGTGCGCATGAGCTACGAGCAGGGATTCGCCGATGCCGAGGGCGCGCTCAAGGTCACGTGGAGCATCACGAAGCAATTCCACCTCCTCGTGCGCGCGGGATACCTGCCGGGGCTTGATCTCGTGTACCGGTGGACGCTCAAGTGAATGACTAAGTCAAAAGCCATCAACACAGAGCACACGGAGGTCCACGGAGGACACAGAAAAAAAACCATATGTGCTTCGTGACCCAGTTCGCTTGGGCACGAAACGCCATCAGTGCTTTGGCCTTTCCTCTGTGTCCTCTGTGGACCTCCGTGTCCTCTGTGTTGATGGCTTTAGTGTTTTAATTACGAATGGAAATCCGGGAAGGATTCGAAGGGGCGGTCGGCAACACGCCGCTCATACGGCTCGCGAAGCTCTCGCGCGAGACGGGTTGCGAGATCCTGGGCAAGGCGGAGTTCCTGAATCCCGGCGGATCGGTGAAGGATCGCGCCGCGCTCTACATCATTCGCGACGCGGAGCGCAGTGGCCGGTTGAAACCCGGCGGCACTGTCGTCGAGGGGACCGCGGGCAATACCGGCATCGGGCTCGCGCACATCTGCGCCGCGCGCGGCTACAAGTGCGTGATCGTGATCCCGGACAACCAGTCGCAGGAAAAGATGGACCTGCTGCGCACGCTGGGCGCCGAGGTGCGTCCGGTTCCTCCGAAACCCTACGTCGACAACGACAACTACCAGAAGATCGCCGGACGCCTTGCCGAGTCGATGCCGAACGCGATCTGGGCGATGCAGTTCGACAACGTCGTGAACCGGCAGGCGCACTACGAGACCACGGGGCCGGAGATCTGGCGCGACACGAATGGCGAAGTCGA
>Ga0070731_10003200_pt1 | contig 14928 bp, 19 predicted proteins | sample Coa_R1_2_FD_66448 | JGI IMG/M metagenome (GOLD analysis project Ga0070731, IMG submission 66448) | Surface soil microbial communities from Centralia Pennsylvania, which are recovering from an underground coalmine fire - Coalmine... | ecosystem: Environmental > Terrestrial > Soil > Unclassified ... | reverse complement strand
CGGCCATGAATACTTAACATGTTAAGTATTTTTGAAAGTAAGAACTCGATCCAGCCCATATCCACCGTTGTAAAACCTACCCGGGTCTTAACAGAGACGGGCAGGGCATCCCCTGCCGCCTCTTTGGTGGCGTCAATGATCTCGCCGGCCAGTCCCCTATTATTTATCAAGGCCGCGCAGGCGCCGTTTTTGATGACGGTTTTGACCGGGCAGCCCATATTTAGATCTACCCCGTCGTAGCCCATGCCGATTAAATCCTTGGTGGTCTTATAAAAATTTTCCGGCTGCAAACCCCATAACTGGGCGATCAGGGGTTTTTCTTTGGCTGTCAGCTTGAGTTTGGGAAGCAGATGTTCCCTGCCCGGGCTTTGTAAGCCATCGACGTTGACGAACTCCGTGAAAAACAGATCCGGCTTGGCGCAGTCAGATACGACCTGACGGAAAACCGTGTCCGTCACGTCGTCCATCGGCGCCAACACAAAAAAGGGCTTTGGCAATTCCTCCAAAAAACTCATTTAGTTATTTTACAAGATTAGGCGGCTTTGTTATCCGGCTTATCTGTATCTGAAGGCTCCGGTGAAGGGCTGTTGGAGTCAGTCCCCGTCAATAACCGCAGTGCGTTCTCGTCGCTGCGGGCTGCCTGGTCAGCTTCTTCCCGGCGACGAGATTCAGCTGCCTCATCCGATGTTCTTTGCATCCTATCCCTTACTTCGGCTGCAACATACCTTCTGTATCTCTCTCCGCCACCCAAAACCATTTCTAAAGCTCTTATATGACCATGTGCATCTTCCAGCTGTTCGAGGCGGTTGCTTTCTGGCTTCGTCAGAAACAGTGGGTCGTCCTCTGGTGTTTGCGGCGTTATGTTAAGGTCTTCTTCACCCATAAGATAATTTTACCCTAAGCCTTTAACGCCTGTTTGATTCGGGCTTCGGCCGGTAAATCTTTGTCGACTTTTTTGAGGGCCTGGGCGGCGTCCTGCACCGAGTAACCTAAGGCTACCAACCCCTGCATGGCTTCGTCGTTGGGATTGGCCGAGGCGGTTAGAAAATCGACCGCGTCTTCATCCGCCGCCAGTCCGACTTTGTCTTTGAGGTCCACGACCACCCGTTCGGCCACGCGGCGCCCCACCCCGACGGCCTGGGTGATGAATTTGACGTCCCCGCCGGCGATGGCCTGGCGCACAATCTGCAGATTGGCGATGCTTAGGATCGACAAAGCCATACGCGGACCAACGCCGTTTACAGATAGCAGTTGCTCGAACAGCAGTTTGGATTGGATGTCGCGGAAGCCGAATAAATCGTGGGCGTTTTCGCGGATATGCTCGTAGATAAAGAGCTTGGTTTCCTGCCCTTCTTCGAGCGCGCCAAAATCTTCGAACGGTACATACAGGCCGTAGCCGATACCGCCGCACTCCATAATTATCATATCGAGCGTTTTGTCGGCGACCTTCCCTTTTAGCGTCGCTATCATGGCCTTATTTTACCCTAACTGAGCTGGCGTGAGTTAAAGCCGCCGCCAGCGCGTCGGCGCAGTCATCGGGCTGAGGCACTTCTTTGAGGCCGAGCAATACCCGGACCATTTCCTGCATCTGCTTCTTTTCGGCCCGGCCGTAGCCGGTTAAAGCTTGTTTGATTTGCAGCGGCGTGTATTCCGCTATTATGAGGCCGGCTTGGCGGGCCGCCAGCAGGACCACTCCCCTGGCCTGCGCAACCGTCATGGCTGTGGTGACATTTTGGGCGAAAAATAATTTTTCGACCGCCATTTCTTGCGGCTTGGTCTGAGCGATTATATCTGATAGCTCATCAAAGATGGTTTGCAAGCGTACAGCGTCGTCTTCTTTGACCGGCGTCCTGATTACTCCGGCGTCGACCAGCTGGCTTTTGTCGCCGCTACTTTCAATGACGCCAAACCCCAGAATTCCCGTGCCTGGATCAATCCCGATGATTCTCATGCTAGGAACTCCTCTTTGTCGCCGTTGATTATAATCGCTTGGTCGTCGGTCATTGTCTGTAATGGGATCTTGTCATTTTTCAGGTTTTTCACATATTGATCAATGCCAATGTAGTCGAGGGTTTTGTAGTGCGGTACGGGCACGTAGTTTATAAATCCCAAGCCGTCCCACGACACTTCTTTTTCGTAGCCATCCGGAACGTAGTTTGGGCTGTCCTCATCTTCCTCCGTATCCGAATATTTTAAAGTTGGGCCCATAATAATTGCGCCGGCGCTTTCGCCGCCCAGAATTATCTCGTTACGCCGCACGCTGTCGCCTAGAAATTTATCTAAGCCAGTATATCGTAAAGCTCTGCGCAGCAGAAAGACGTTGCCGCCGGCTAGCCAAATAAAGTTGTGTTTGGCAAGCAGCTTTTCGGCGCCGGGCGTATGGAAGTATGGACGCAAATCAATTTCTATGGGCTCTAAACCTATCGACCGCCAATATTCAAAATTTTCCTCGACCCTTATCTTACGGCTTTCGAGGGTTTTGTAGTCTTTAGCATTGGTGATTACAGCCACTTTATCGACGCTGCCTAAAAATTCTCGCAGTCTGTGATCATATTTTCCGGCTCTATACGACGATAAAAATAGGCGCATTTATTCCTTAATTTTAGCAGTCTTGGAGACGCCCGGCCGTTAGCTAACGGCCGGGCATTGCTGTCTCCGACGTTCAGCCGATCGAGACGTAGACGCCCCGTTCCATGTCCAGTCCTTCGGTCTCTTCCACCACCTCAGGGTGGGCGGTCAGATTTGACTTCTTGAGCTTGAGATCGAGGAACTTGTCCCAATCGGGACGCTGCAGCAGGCTGCGCCCGATTGCTTCGAGCGTTCCGCTGACGATGAGCTTCGCCTTGGAGGCGGTCCGCCAACGGAATACGCGACCATTCGGGAACCTGATGGTCGCCCGGCCGTTACGAGTCGCTTCGGCCCAGGCTCGAACCCTCGAGAAACGATCATCGCAGATCGCCTGGAACGGCTCGCGCAGTTGCGCAAACTGCTGTCCGACAGCGTCGAGCGCCGCCTTTTCAGCAAGTTCGATGCGCTTCAGCGCGGCCTTGGCGTCCACGTACTCCTGTGCTTCTTGTCCGGCCTGAGCATCCGACTGGATAGCCGGCTTTGCTGGCACGGGAGTCTGTCTTGCCATTCGACACCTCACGAGTCGGTAGAATTCTACAGAAACAGCTCAATTATTATAAAATTTTATGAGTTTTTATTCAATCAAGATTCAGGTTGTCAGCCAGTTCGAAGTTGGTGTTGGTGGCGGTGACGTCGTCTAAATCTTCCAAGGAGTCCATGAGGCTGATGATTTTGCGGGCGGTATCCGGATCGGAAATTTCTAGAGGGTTATTGGGAACGTAGGTCAGTTCGGCGTCGACTACCTCGTGACCGGCGCTCTTAAGTGCGTCGCGGACTCGGGCCAGATCGTTTTGGGCGGTGTGAATCACGGTCTCGCCGGTTTCCTCTTCTTCGAAGATGTCTTCGGCGCCGGCGTCGATGGCGGCCAATTCCAAATCATCGCCCTGCCCTTTGACGCGTATCACACCTTTGCGGCTGAATTGAAAAGCCACACTGCCCGGTTCGGCCAAGCTGCCGCCGTGCTTATTGAAAGCCGAGCGGACCTCCGGCAGGGTGCGGTTTTTATTATCGGTCGCGACTTCCACCAGGACGGCCACGCTGCCCGGGCCGTAGCCCTCATATAAAGCTTGTTCCAGCTGGGCGGCGGATTTATCGGCGGCACGCTGAATCGAGCGCTCGATGTTGACGCCGGGCATATTGGCGGCTTTGGCTTTCTCTACAGCCAGCGCCAGGGCCGAATTGGATGCCGGATCTGTCCCGCCACGGGCGGCGATGGCAATCTGGTTGCCCAATTTAGTGAACAGCGCGCCGCGCTTGGCGTCATTGGCGCCTTTTTGGCGTTTGATTGTCGCCCATTTAGAATGACCGCTCATATCTGTTATTTTAACACATCTAAGGAGTTATTTGAATGGCCGCGGCCGTAAATAATTAATTGCTCAAGCTTGAAAAAAACCGTTGGAGGTCCAGCAAGGAAGTAAGTTATATATTTATATTGAGGAATTATTACGCTGGAGGCAACTGCTGGACAACGCCTATAGGCAAGACCAGCTTAACAGGAGAAGGCAAAAAGAACTATATTACCAGTAGGATTTATACAGTAGCTACTTCTAGCTAAAATATAAGGTTGCAAGCCGAATGGACATAGCCTGGCGACTCACCTGATATTTATCAGCCAGTTCGCTAATAAGCAGTTGGGCTTCATCGGTATCATTTATTAAATCTATTTGGCCTTTCTTGGCAATATCAGCCTGCAAACTCTCTTCTGGCATTAATAATTCAGCCGCAAAACGATTAGCTTCAATTTCTTTAATATCTGTGCCTTCGCTGGCGTGGCCGTCTCGCAACATCATCACCCCCTGGTCATAATTTACCGGACTTTGTTTGTGTAAAAACAAATGTCCAAGTTCGTGCGCTATGGTGAAGCGTTGGCGTTCGTGGCCTTCGGAGGCATTAATACCGATATATTTTGAGCCAAGTTTTTGAAAGGCAAAGCCTGAAAGAACATCATTAAAGTCTTCACGTTTAATTTCTGCGCCTGATAATTTGGCAAACTTTTCAACATCAATAGGGATATCATTCAGGCCGTACTGTTGAAGCAATGAATCAACTAGTATTTTAATCTTTCGTCTGTTCATAGCGTTACCCCCTTAGCTACTTATTGTTTCTTTAATTAATCTACGAATCTGCGGGTCGCTAACGTCTCTCGCCGAAATATTACCTTTCGGCTTATATGTTAATACTTCATCAAGGAGGCGGGCTGGATTCATATCAAACGCCAGAGCAATTTTACAGAACATACTTAAAGTAAGCGATTGGCGGCCGTGTTCAATATTACTAACCGAAGTTCGGGTAACATCAAGACTATTAGCCAATTCTTGCTGGCTTATGTGTCGCGCCGTGCGCAGTTGCTTTACCACCTCTGATACACCTAGTTGGAGTGAATCCATCTGAACTAATTATAGGGGTAGTTAAGGATAATGTCAATTATATTTACTGTCAAAATTACTACGCAAGTGAGATTGTCCACAGCCGCCATTTAGGCTATGATGGAATAGTTAGAAATGGGAAAAGCTCCGGGTTCCGGAGCTTTCTCGCAGACATAATTGGACACTACGTCTGCTCCAATTCTAGCACAACAACAATTAACTGCTAGAGAGGAGTTTTTCTTATGGCAGACAAAAACAAACCCCGCAACCGGTCGGCAATTACCGGAAGGTACGTCAAGGCTAAATACGCCAAGGCACACCCAAAGACTACAGTTAAAGAGACCAGCGGGAGGAAAAAGTAAATGGTGCGCATTTACGACGCTGAATTTTCATCTGGAGGTAATGCCCATCATCATATTGAGACCTTCTGGTGGATAGACGGAGCTGGGAACAAAGGTAAATGGAGTAGGGCCGAAGCCTACAGCTACGTCGTTGCTCACCCAAAGATAGTGTATGTCGCCGAAGCTGGACGACAGGTTTTAGTCGGTGACCGCCAAAACCCACAAGGCACAAAGTGGATTCAGACCTACGCTGACGGTTATTGGCGCGATAATCTTACAACCTTAGCCGAGCGACACCGCCAAGGTCTTCCTAACCTTTAGTAGCTCAATCCAGAACTAGGCAGTAAACGGTTCAATTGTAGTCCGTACTATAGATAGCCTATCATCAACACTAACTGCTGGTAGATGAACGACCCGTATCCCGGCGTTATCATAAGCCTGTGCTAAGTAGTCGTGTGTTAGCTTCGCTTCTTCGGCCGTTTCCCGCCTTACTTCTGTAGTGGTATATGCACCGACGGGTTCACAGAAAAGAGCTAGGGCATACTTGGCTACAGCAATTCGCCTTTCAACTTCTGGGATAAATTCTCCAAATCCGTTTAATCTGCTGTAGGCAATTGTGTCAATTAGACTTCTGTCCTGAAAAACTAGTTCTGTGCCATCGGGAACTTGGCCTTCAAGCCTTTCCGACTCGTCTGCAACTACAGGGCCAAATAATTTGTAGTCAATCCAAGGAACAACTGGCACATAACTTGAGTCTTGTCTTTCTTTGGCAAGCTCGCGTGAAATGACTGTTTCCGCTGGTTCAGGGACGAAATATGCGTCTGGAAATTCAGACTTTAGTGCTTCAATAAGCGTTGTTTTGCCAGAGTGTGGGCCGCCAGAAACAGGAATCTTGCGCATTACCTACCGTAGATTCTTGCCAGCGGTTTTAGACTATCCCAGTGGTATGTTGGTATCGGGCCGTATGGGTCAAGTTGCTGGTCATTCACTAAGGCGGTCTTCATACCTAAAGCCCGACCAGCACCAACATCGTCAATTTGTAAATCGCCTACGTACAAGGCTCGGTTAGGGTGGACAATACCTAGTTTCTCAAGAGCCATTGCTACGGGTTGAGGGTGTGGCTTGCGCCGTTCTGCGTCTCCACGGCCAACAATGACATCAAACAAACCGTCAAAGCCGTGATGAGTTAGCAACCTATCGCGCGACTTATTGCCACGAGTAGTTACCAAGCCCGTAGCCTTACCACTATCTTTTAATTTCTCAATAGTGGTTACTGCCTCATCTGCTGTGTAGAACATATGGTCAAAGGAACCTGATACCGTGTCATTAGCTTCCTGAAATTCTTCTTCCGTTATCGCCGCCTCTGGAAAGCGGCGGTTATGCTCATTAACCATTAAGGTGCGCATTTCCGTATAGTCGCTACGATTTCCAAACTCGCGGATTTCGTCTTCTGTAAACTCGGAACGTAGCATAGTTGCTACTGACGAAAGACGGGCAAACAATTCCTCCTTGTCGCCAAAATGCAATGTGCCGTCTAGGTCAAAAAGTATTGCGTCAACACTTCTAGATTCGTCCAGCACGCCTCTCCTCAAGATTAACTTTGCGGCGTGCCAGCCCAATACGGCTTCACGAGCTTTTTCACCCGCTACTCCAACATATGTGTCGGGCGCAACTGCTAGAACCCTGTCTTTTAACTCTCCATCGGGAAGTGCTTCGCCAATAACATTTTGAATACCAACACTATCAAGTTTCTTGCCCTGCGTAAGTCTTACTACCGTATCATATGCTTTGGGGTCGCCAGAAACACGCCCTGCTGTCTGAACCAATTCACTTAGTACTTCTGCGGATTCGTTAAGCGTACTTCGGGAACCTTCTTCATCAATCGCAAGTCTATCTAACTGAACCGCAAAATAATTATAACCAGCAACTACTCTACCAATCATATCGCCGTATGCTCGTTCCCAACCGTGGTCTGACAAATCACGCTCGTGGCGACTAGATACAAGACCCTCTGTTGCCCTGCTTGTAAGAGCAATTGCTTGCTCAAAAAGTGATTCAGCGTTTTCAAGCCGCCAAGGGTTAATCTTATGCGACATCGTTGATGAGCCTTTTTCACCAGCAACAAGCCTTTGGTTCAGCTTGTTACCAAGTATTTGTAGCCAGACGTTGTCAGTCGCATCTTTTCCGACAACTGCTAATCGTGAAACCGTGGATAGTAAATCAGTTACTGCCAAGTGGTCGTTACGTTGATTTTCAACTGGGGCATAGACAAAACCCTGGCTCTCCACAAAGTCCTTTGCGTATGCGTCATAATCAAAATCAGGGAATAAAACAGACATCGGGTTGTGGTTTCCTACCGCTCCACTAAACTTACCTGACAACCTCATACCGTCCAGCTCTCCCATAACTTGGGTAACATTTGAGAGTAGGTAGCCAAATTGCTTGCCAGTTGTGGTTGGCGAAGCCTTTTGAGCGTGAGTGATACCTAAAGTTGGGGTGTCTGCATAAATTGTTGCTAGATGTGCTAAGCGGTCAGCAACACGACTAACGGAAGGGACAATTACTTTGTCAGTTGCGTCACGAAGCATTAGGTTATATGCCAAATTGTTTGTGTCCTCAGAAGTCATACCGAAATGAACCCACTCTTTTAAGTGACCTAATCCGCTTTCATCAAGCAGGTCCCCCAGATATACTTCAACTGCTTTAACATCGTGTTCAAGTGGTGGCTTACCGTTATAACCCAGGTGGTCAAGACGAATTACTACACTTGGGTCAAATGTCTCTTTTGAATACAATCCACGCAGGGTGGTCTTCTGTTCTTCACTTACCTCAATATCAATCGGCCCACGCTCGGCTAAGTTAATTAGAGCTTCTATTTCTACCTGCGCCCTGTAACGATGCAAGGCTCCCTCGGAAGTTATATCGTCTAGCTCCCAAGAAAAAGGCTTTTCCCTACCAGCTAGGGTTGTACCTTGCTGTAAGCTATCTAAAATTAACTGGTCAGGGTTAGGGTGCGTGGCAAGCGGGTCATAAGCCTCTGGGGGTTGCTGATATTGCTCTAAAACTTCTATGGACATCGTAAATCCTTACCACATAATAATTTAGTTTGATTATAAAATATTACGGTGTAAAACCAAAGCATAAGCCACCCTATTAGTGCCACTGTGTGCTACGTTACGACCCCTCTAACGCGTTTTGGGTGCGGACAACCATATTGGTACATATCTGGCTATTCTTAGCAAACTTGGCTAACTACAATAGAAGTAGGTATGCAAGCACATTTAGTCAAACCCAAGCAGAAGATAGATTGGATACAAGCCAAAATGCTGTATTTGCAGGATAATACACTGTCTTACGCGGATATTGCCCAGCTTTTTGGGGTATCAACCCGGCAGGTTGAGCGACGTGGCAAGGAAGAAGATTGGTCAGGGTGTCGGTGTGATGTCGGTCAAAATGTGGAATCTGTCATCACCGCCAAGATTGTGGACGAGCGAGTAAAGATAAATATCAAGCACCAAAAACAATACGCCGCCGTACAAACCTACATTCGGACTTATATGGTCGCAATCAATAATCACAACCAGAAGATTATTGATGAAGCCCACATAAAAGGCGAAGTACCCAACCCCAATGACCTTTATAGCCCGAAGAAGCTATACTATCTGACCAAAACCCTACGATGTGCTATTGAAGGTGAACGAGTAACCGTTGACCTACCAAACATCATCGTGGAATATAAAAATGCGTAACTGAAAGAAGTTGAACCTTTCCTAGAAGGTCATTATTTTAATGTTATGGGTGATTTGTCCATAGCAGTAGCAAATCGTCAAGCATTAGCCAATATTAAACGGCGTTATGATACGGGCGAGATTAGCCAAGCCGAGGCAAAGCGTCTGGCACAACCAATCATAGAGCGTGTCAATAGACGGGCGGCAGAAGTCGCTAAAAGGTACGGCAAGTCCAGATATATCGTGCTGGATTTCGTATCAAGTATGAGAAATAGCTACTAAGCATTGTAAATATAACAATCTAGGTTTTTAGCGAAAACCACCCGATTTTTATTAAAAACTCTGCCGATTTATTGGTTTTGGACTGGAAAATAAACAAAAAAATCAAAAATAGCTAAATTCTAATTTTCAACTTTTTAATATACCTTTACAGCCATTTCAGGACTGATATCATTGATGGATTACAAGATAGTCAACCTAAATAGGGAGCCGAGAGGGCGGCTTCAAAAATAGTTACCAAAAAGTAATAGCTATCAACGAATCAGGTTCTGGGCAGTAACCGTTAAATAACTTGTTGGTTATAAACGGCGGTTTTTCCGTACACTCGGACTGCCCAAGGACCGTCATTTAGAGCTAACAAACTGACAACCTTAATTACGAGGGTGTTCTATGATGTTGTCCAAAAATACCACCATCGTTCACATAAAAAATGAATCGGATTCCTCAGAAAATTCAGGTTCAACGCCAAGCGCGGTGGAGTTTAGTAAAGCCTTTGACGAACTGGCGAAGTTCCTACTGAACGAATATAGAAAAAAGAAGAAGTCCGAACGGTCAGAAAGCCCAGGTAATAATTGACATTACAAGCATTTTGTTTCAAAAAATATTAATATATGTGGGGGATAGTAATGAATAAAACTAAAGCAATTGCCCTTTGTCGGGTATCAACTAAGAGTCAAGAATTAGACGGCAACCTAGAGCCGCAAAAGGAAAATGTCAAAAAGGCGGCAGATGTTCTGGGTGCTGAATTGGTTAAAGTTTGGGCCTTAGCAGTATCCAGTCGTAAAGGCAAAAATGTTAACCGAAAAGACTTGAAGGAAATGTACGATTACTGCAAACACAATCGGTCAGTTAAGTATCTTATCGTAGACGAGGTAGACCGATTTATGCGTTCTATTGAAGAGTACTTTTGGTGGAAAATGGAGTTCAAGCAAATAGGGGTACGGCTTGTACACGCTAATCGTCCCGATATTGACCCCGACGATGACCGCGCCGTGTTTGACGAGCTGATAGACGTGTACCGTGCCGAACAGAGTAATAATGAACGAATTAAGAAAACACCGGAAAAACAGAAGGCGAAATTATTTGCTGGATATTATCCTAGCAACCCCCATACCGGCTATAAAAAGTCAGAAATTCCTGGCCTTCACGAACCAGACGAACCAAATTGGACAGCAATGCGTAAAGCATTCAAGGCTATGGCCGCTGGTGAATGCGATATCCACGAAGGTTTAAGACGAGCGTTAAAAGATGGTCTTCGTACTAAAAATTACGGCCCACGGTCGGTAGGTGGACGCACAATTGATATGTTTCGCTGGAAGGCATTGATGATAGACCCCTACTACTGTGGGATTTTAGTTTTCTCCGACTGGGAACTACCCGAAATTGAAGGCTTGCATACGCCAATGATTACACGCGAGGAACACGATATTCTAAAGGCAATTGTCAAAAACAAGGGCAAACGGTTTGTTATTAACCGTAATAATCCTGAATTCCTACTGTCTAATGAGGCCGAGTGCGCGCGATGCTTAATGGCTGGCTGTAAGCACCCTCGCCTTGTTGGTTACTGGCAAAACAACGGGGCTAAGAAAGGCTACAAACGTTATCGTCGTTATCGTTGCCGTGAGTGCAACCTTGGTGTTCGTCAGGAAACCCTACACGAGGGTGTAACGGAAGAACTGTCTAGTCTTGTACTTACGTCTGAGCAAAAGGATAAATTAAAAGAACGCGCCCACAAACTATGGGCCTCCTACGAAAAAGAGCGCATTGAGACAGCTCGGATTGCTCTGGGTAGGGTAGCAATACTTAAAGACCGAAAGAGCAAGTTAATTAACAGCTTAATTGATAACCCTGAATATTCGGCTGACATCAAAGAAGAACTGGAACAGATAAAATCCAGTATCCTAGAGGCTGAGAAGGTAGCTTCGGAAGCACAGGATTTTGAAAAAGATTTCGTTGAATTTATAGACTACGCATTTAATCTTCTGGATAACATCAAGGATAAATGGTGGCAATTAGATAAGCCCACCCTTCGGGTCTATAAACAGATGATATTTCCTGCTGGAATCCAGCTAACGCCAGACAAAAAAGTTTATATACCCCAAAAGAGCCTCGTTTATTCCTTTGGGACAAACAAAAAGCCGTCCGAAGACGGCGATTCTACTAATGTGGAGGGCCCAGTGGGATTTGAACCCACGACACGAGGCTTAAAAGGCCTCTGCTCTAACCAGGCTGAGCTATGGGCCCGCGTTCAGCGGAAAATCACCTTACATTATCTGTTTTTCGGCTGAAAAGGTCAATCGGCCTATTTGTGTTTCCTGGAGTGGGATTTGGCATGCATGAAGCCGCCGCTCCAAATCAGCAGCAGGCTCAAAAGCAGGCCGGCGCCGACAATCCATGATTCGGCGTTCTGTAAATTTTTCCAGGTTTTTAAAGTGGTGACGTCAGTGTTGACCAGGCTGTTGAGCATCGGTCCGGCCACAATGGCCAGCAAAGCTCCGGCGCACAAAGCCGGCAAAAGCTGGGCCAGGCGCATCCTGCCAGAAGCCGCCGCTCTGAAGGTCAGCAAAAGCGTCAGCAGTAGCGGCGCCAGCAGCAAGATGAGGTCGACATCGTTAGATGTCAGCGACGTGATTTTGGTCTTTCCAAACAAATGCTCGATGTCGCTGCCCGACAATGTGATAGCCGTGAAACCGCCGCACAGCGCCAGGAAACCGAGCGCCGCGTCACTTTTCAGTAAGTACGTTAAGACGACCGGCAAAAACACTAAGACAGCGAGCAGAACTTCGGCCATAATGAGCTAATTCTAGCATAAGCCTATTCGATACTGACGGGGGTGCCCAGATTGACGCCCAGTTCTCTGGAACGCTCTGATTTCAGCTCCAGCACATACTGAGCTGGATTTTCCGGCTTATTGACGAACCGGTCCGGATAGGTATTGGGCTCGACATCAATTTCCTGCCCGACGACTTTGTGGTCCGGATTGATCCACAAAATGTCGATTGGGAAGCGCATGTCCTTCATCCAAAAAGCGTACTGACCGGCTTTGCTAAACACGAACAGCATGCCCTGATTGGGCAATATACAGGGCCTGCCACCCAAACCCTTAGCCTGGGCCGCGGCGGTCCGGGGCACCTCGGCCTTGATAGTTTGCTTACCGATAGTCACATTCTTATCGTCGCGGTAGGGCCCGCAGGCTGAGTTGGCGATATCGGTTCTTGATGGCGGCTTGGATTTATCTTCGCCGATGACTAAAGCCACAACTATCACGACTATGACCGCCGCGACAATCAGCGCCGGAACCGTCATATTTTTAGAAAAACGGGCTTTTCTCACTTGCCCTAATTCTATACTAGAGTCAAAAAATCTCTAAAGATAATCTTAAGCGCCGACCCGGTCCTTGCGCCGCCGGGCCTTGGCGTTATGCTCGACGTAATCGATGATTTTATCGGCCACATTGCGGCCTGTGACTTGCTCGATGCCAAAACCAGGGCTGGCGTTAACTTCGAGGACCAGCGGACCGCGCTTACTGCGCATCATATCAACACCGCAAATGGCCAGGCCCATAGCCCGGGCTGCTTTAATCGCTACCTTTTCTTCTTCGTCGGTTAGTTTTACGCTGGTGCCTTCGCCGCCTTGGTGCAGGTTGGAACGGAAATCATCGTTAAGGCTTTGCCGCTTCATACTGGCCACGACTTGGCTGCCGACCACGAAAGCTCTGATGTCCGTGCCGGCGGACTCTTCTATGTACTCCTGGAGCAGAATGTTGGTTCCGTCGTCATCCATCAAGTAAAAGCCTTGGAGTACCGAACGGGCTGCTTTGCGGCTTTCGGCCAGGACTACGCCCCGGCCATGGGTACCGCGGGCCAGTTTAATGATGATCGGCGGACCGCCCAGTTCTTCCATGACTGTGTCTATATCGCTTAAACCTCTTGAGAAAATAGTCTTAGGAATGCCCACCCCGGCTCTTGATAACAGCTGCGTTGAGCGGAGTTTATCGCGTGACCGGACGATCGAAATCGAACTGGTAGTCGTGAAAACGCCCTGCATTTCGAACTGGCGGACTATGGCCGAGCCGTATCGAGTATAAGACGAGGCGATACGCGGGATGATGACATCAAAGCCTTTGAGGGCCTCGCCTTTATAAATAACCACTGGCTTGCTCTGTTCGATACGGGCCTCGCAGAGGATATAGTTAATAATCTCAACGTCATGTCCTCGCTTCTTGGCCTCTTCCACTAAACGTTTAGTTGAGAAGTTGCCCGGCCCCTTTGAGAGAATAGCTATTTTCATAAGTTTAATTCCTTTTTAATCCTGCGCATTTCATTCTTTAGGCGCTTTTGCCGTTGGCCTTCTTCTTCGTGTAAAGGCGCGCCGCGGCTGACATCAACTATAAATTTGTTTCTTAGCATACTGCGTCCAATCAGTATGGGATAAAGTTTAGTTGAACGGTCGGTCAAAGTAAAAGTCGCTTTAACGGTGCGGCCTTTGAGCTCCATCGGTATTTTGACCTTATAGCGCAGTTCGCGGTGGCCAAAGGAATTCGCAACCCTTGTCAGATCGATATCCTTGCTTTTGAATACGACCGTTTCGCCGGTAAAAAATTGGCTGCCTTTGCCAAAAAAAACGCAGTGCAGTTCATTGCCGGACATTTTAATCATACTGCACCAAATGGAAGAAGCATCCGCGCCGGTATCAATCTTGGCTGGCACCGCTTTTAAACCCAGGGTCGGTAAATTTACTTTCTCGGCCCGGCCGATGGTTGTCTTACTTACTCCGGTCATAATCTGTTAATTATATAATTAATCTGTTAATTAGTCAATGTAGTTCTCACCCTGGCCTCCCACCTTGACACACTATATTTTACAGGTAATACTCCCTGTGAATGGCCAAATTGATTTATTTTGTCGGCAAGCCCTACCCCAAAGCCTTTGATTTAGATGTATTTAAGCGCAGCGGCTATAAATTCGGCGTTATCCTAGATAAGAATGTCAACCTGAAGGACCGGGATCGCTACCATAACGTTGTCGAAGCCGATTTTTCGTCGGAGGGCGCGCTGCTGGCCGATTTGGCTGATCACAACTTGGAGGCCGACGGTCTGATATGCACTTATGAAAACTATGTACTGGCTAAATCCCAAATTGCCGCGGCGCTCAGATTACCTGCTCCGAGCATCCACTCAGCGGAAATCAGCACCGATAAATACCTAATGCGCCAGGCTTTTTTAAATGCCGACCCATCGATTACACCCGGTTTCGGCTTGGCTGAATCCGAAGACGAAGTTCGGGCGATTGCGCGGAAGCTGTCTTACCCATTGATGATTAAACCGACTAATCTCGTCAAAAGCTTACTGGTGCTTAAATGCGATGACGAGACCGAACTGCTGCGGAACTTTCGGTACGCCAAGGGCGCGATAGACGATTTATACGCAAAATATAAGGTCTATGGCCGGCGGCCGCAACTGATAATCGAAGAGTACTTTGACGGCAAGACATGTTCGGTTGCTAGTTTCGTCGACCAAGTCGGCCAACCTCATTTTTACGACGGCATAGTGTCACTGGTGAACGCCCAGGATTTAAACATCGCCGA
>Ga0070731_10003199_pt1 | contig 14931 bp, 16 predicted proteins | sample Coa_R1_2_FD_66448 | JGI IMG/M metagenome (GOLD analysis project Ga0070731, IMG submission 66448) | Surface soil microbial communities from Centralia Pennsylvania, which are recovering from an underground coalmine fire - Coalmine... | ecosystem: Environmental > Terrestrial > Soil > Unclassified ... | reverse complement strand
CATAAGGCCAAGGCAAAGCCGAAGCCGTCCGCCACTGCGGTGCACAAAGCACCGGTCGCCGCCCAGTCCGCTCCAGCGCCGCAGCCAACCCCCGTTTCAGCCCCCGTCCGGGCAGTCGCTCGGCCGCAGCCTCAGCCAACCGCGACGCCCGCCGCCAAAGTCAAAAAGCAAACTTCGGTTCCGGCTTTCGCCATCTTTGTCGCGCTGCTGGTCACAGGGTTTTTGACGGTCGCCGCCATCGCCGCCTACCGTCAGTAGTTATTCGGTGAAATTTTGGCGCAGCCATTCGTCCAGAGACCCGGCGCCGCCGGCGCTAAGGCAAAGCACCAGGTCGCCCTGCTCGGCGTGATGGTTGATTATCTTTCGTAAATCCTCGTTGAGCTGCGCGGCGGCGGCTTTGCGCCGGGCCTGCACACTGATCAATTTAAGCAGTTTTTCCGGCGTCAGCAGTTCCAAGCTTTTATCCTCGCGGGCCAGATAACTCGGGACAATATACAGATTCTTGACGCTGTCAAACAGAGTGGCCAGCTCATCCTTTATAAAATGCTGACGCGTATTATGCAGGCCTTCATAAACCACGACAACGTTATCGCCGGCCACTTCGTGGGCCAGCTGCAGAGCGCCGCGGATCTTGGGCGGCGTGTGGGCTGAATCTGTATAGATGTTATCTGAAATCCGTTCGAACCGTCGCGATACGCCGGGAAAATCATTTAGGATCTCAACCAATGTATCAACGGGCTGGCTGAGTTCTTTGGAAAGGCCATTGGCCACTAACCAGGCGTTTTCGCGATTAACTGCACCGGCCAGTTTGATGAGCCCGCCGCCGGCATCGTTTTTATCCAGGATGTCATATTTTGGCTCGGCATCGATGCCCAGCCGCTCGACGTCATCATGCCAAAGGACGACTTTGTTTGACTGCTCAAAGAATTCCAAAAAGGCTTCTTCGTAGCTTTCGCGGGTCGGGTAGATATCCTGATGGTCATAATCTATGCCGGATATCAAGGCGATTTCCGGATAAAAACTAAGAAAGTTGCGGTCATATTCATCTGCCTCATAGACGAAGTATTTGCTCTTAGGGTCGAATTCTCCAACATCGCCGAAGCTCAGTTTGGCGCCGCCGGAATAACTCAGCGGTATGCCGAGTTTTTTAAAGGCCCAGGTAGCCATGGCTGTGGTTGTCGTTTTGCCGTGTGTTCCTGCCACGGCGATTAACTGCATACCTTTGTCTTGGATCAGCTTGCTTAAAAACTCGTCCCGCTTCGACATTTTGATGCTGTTTTGTTTGCAAAATTCGAATTCCGGATGGTCGGGAAAATCCATCGGCTGAGCCGACCCGTAAACGTACCAGTCGATCGGGTTTTGGGCGTGGACAGCCGCGATAAAATCACGATCTACGCCAATGTGGGTATCACTGATGCCATGCTCTTTTAGATACTTCAAATATCCGCTCGGCCGGGCATCAGAACCGCTGACCTCATAACCGGCTTCGTAGGCAATTAGTGCCAGAGAACTGATAGCCGTGCCGCCAATTCCCGAAAAGAAGACATGCATAAATATAGGTTATAGGGTTTAGGGGCCAGGGTCTAGACTGCTATGATTATGATTATGCTTATGCGTAATTTGATAACCAAAATCGGCCGGATTTCGGCTCGGACCTGGCTGATCCTATTCATCGTAAGCGGCCTGGTCTGCGTCTTCGCGCTGCGGGCCAATAACGAGCATATGGTCAGACTGCGCAATGACTTGTACGCCGCCGACCAGAGTAACGGCGATGTCAACGGCGCTTTGAATAAACTGCGCGACTACGTTTATGCCCATATGAACACCAACCTGTCCAGCGGCAATAACGATATCAAACCGCCGATCCAGCTCAAATACACCTATCAGCGGCTGTATGATGCCCAGCAAGCCTCGGTCCAGGCCGCCAACCAGGCGATTTATAGCGCCGCCCAGCTTTACTGCCACGACAATGCCGCCCAGAATTCCACGGCCGCCCAGCTGGCCTGCATCCAGAATTACGCCGTTAACCATGGTGTCAGCGACGCCAACATCAACATCCCGGCGGGACTGTACGAGTTTGATTTCGTCAGCCCGGCCTGGTCGCCGGACTTAGCCGGCTGGAGCCTCATCACCACTGTTATCTTCGCGTTGGCGGGCCTGCTTAAATTCGGCCTGTCTAAATTAAGGCGCTAAAAAAATACCCCGGTAATCCGGGGTATTTTGACGAACTGACCGCCAGCTTACTACTTATTCGTGGTGTTGGTGGTGGTTGGAGTCGTGGTTTGGGTGTTAGTGGTGCTGTTGGTCGAAGATGAAGTGTTGGCGCTGCAGTTAGGCCCGTTTGGATTTTGCTGCTGGAACTGCTTGATGGCCTGGACCACTTTACCGCTGTCCTGCAGGTTTTCCCAGAACGCTACCTGATTGCGGTTGATGATCATCTCATCATATGGCGAGTGCAGCTGCTGACAACCGAGCTTGGTCAGCTGCGGGTTGGCCTGGGTCTGGTCGGTGCTGCTGGAAGTCGTCAGATAGTAGACATCTTTTAGGATGAAATAGCTGTTGTTGAGCTTAGTGATGTGGCCGAAGTAGGTCGTGTAAGCGACCGAACCGCTGGTCGCCCCGCCGTTTAAGAAGACGGCCTGATATTTGCTGGTGTCGATCTGATTTGATTCGCCGGAGGCCGTCGAATTGCCGCTGAAGATCAGCCAGCCGATGGCGACCAGCAGGACTATCGCGACTAGTGAAGTAAAGACGAACCATTCAATCCGGACAGCCCGTCCGTTCCAATCGAAATGTTTGTGACGACCAGGGCTGACCGGAGCGGCCGGCCTTTGATCTCCACGGGACATATATTCCATGTGTTTATACCACCTTTGTTCTTGTTAATACCCCATTATACTAACGCATAAGCGTTTTGAGATGCAAGGCCTTTGGCAAAGGGGTCTTTGCTCGACCGGCCGTGGCTGTCAGCCTTTGCAGGCTCCGATAGGCATTAGCGGCACACCGTACAACACCTTTATAACAGGGGTGGCGGTTCAAAACCAGTTGACAAGGGAAAAGTCCAAAGAGTATTTTAGGGGTACCATTACTAATTAACGGAGAGAGGGAAGTAAATGGCCTACAAGCATACTAATAGCAAAGGTGTCACTTACTATTTGAACGCCAAAAAAGTGACGCTACGCGGGGGCAAAGCCCAGACTATCTATTACTTTTCAAAGGACGAGCGGGCTGACACAGGCGTGGACCTGCCAGACGACCGCACAGTGAACGAAAACCCGCGCAACGGTTTTCTAACCCTGAAGCGCAAAGGATAAAAATATCGAGCCGGCTTAAAATAAGCCGCGAGCTTTAAAAAACAGGCCCACAGCGGGCCTGTTTTTGTATATCGGGTCGGCTTTTGTATAGTGGGGTAGTATGCCAGCGCCAATCTTACAAGTCGAAGGTCTGACCAAAACCTACAGTGGCAAACAGGTCGTCAAAGGTATCAGTTTTGATGTCAAGAAAGGCGAGACCTTTGGAATCCTGGGGCCCAACGGCGCCGGCAAGACCACCACTTTAGAGATGATCGAAACACTGCGGCCGATTGACGGCGGCCAGGCGGTTATTAACGGCGCGGATGTCGCCAAAGACCCCCAGGCCATCCGCTACATGATTGGCGTTCAGACCCAATCGACGGCTTTTATGGACAAAGTTAAGCTGACAGAACTGCTCGAGCAGCAGGCGGCGGCTTACGGGGAGAGGATAAATCCTCTGGAATTGCTGCGCCAGGTCAATCTGGACAGCCAAGCCGACAGCTACATAGAAAATCTGTCCGGCGGCCAGAAGCAGCGCTTCAGCATCGCCGCCGCGCTGGTACATAAGCCCAAAGTTTTCTTTTTGGACGAACCGACCACTGGCCTCGATCCGCAGGCCCGCCGCCGGCTGTGGGATTTGATTAAAAAGGTTAAATCCCAGGGCATGACAGTCATTCTGACCACCCACTACATGGAAGAGGCCGAAATGCTCTGCGACCGGGTGGCGATCATGGACGAAGGCCGGATCGTAGCCATGGACACGCCGCAGAACTTAATCCGCCAGCTGCTCAAGAGGGGTTTCAAAAAGGCCCGCAAAGTCGAACAAGCCGATCTTGAGGATGTGTTCATTGACCTGACTGGTAAGGAGCTGCATTCATGAAGTGGCTGATACTGCTGGCAGCGATAGTGCTAATCCGGCTGGCTTTCCGGTTTAAACTGCTCGGCCGGCGCTCCGGCGGCGAGGCTAGCCGACCCAGCGACGCCCAAAAGCCTTTACCGCCCTGGCGGCGCAGCCTGTTCACGGTCGGCGTATTCGCCAAAGTCAGCATCAAACGCTACTTCCGTGACCGGGTGGCGATTTTCTTCACCGTCCTATTCCCGCTGATTTTCCTGTTCGTGTTCGGCAGCCTGGGAAAAAACAACAATGTCTCGTTTCACATCGGGCTGATCAACCAAAGCGGCACTGCCTTTGCCCAGAAATTTGTCAGCAACACTAAAGCCAGCGGCACTTTCAAGATTGACAGCACCGTAACCAATCTGTCCCAGGCCAAGGCCAAGATGAGCCGCAGCGAGATCGACGCCACCCTGGTCTTGCCGCCGTCGTTTGGCGAGATAGGTCATAGCGGCTACCCTTCGGGCCAGGCGATAATCTACTTCGACGAAAACAGCGCCCAGGCCGCCCAGACACTTCAGTCAGTCATCCAAGGCCAATTCGAAAACATCAATTCCAGCCTGATAAAAATCAAGCCGCCGCTTAGCGTTATCAGCCAGTCGACTAACACCCAGGGGCTGTCCAAGCTAGATTACACGGTGTCGGGCCTGATCGGCTTTTCAATTATCGGCTTGGGTATTTTCGGCCCGGTCAACTACTTCCCGCTGATGAAGCGCCAGGGAGTTCTGCGCCGGCTGCACATAACCCCCTTGCGGGTCTGGCAATTCTTTGTGTCGAGTGTCTTATCGAACGCCGTCATCGGCCTGTTCTCGATCGCCATAATGATCGCTGTGGCCAGCTCGCCGCTGTTTCATTTCAAAATCACCGGCAACTATTTGGAGCTGGGCGTCTTTTTGGTTTTGAGCATTCTGACAATCTTTGGAATCGGCCTGGCCATCGGCGGCTGGGCTAAGAACGAGAACCAGGCGGCACCGCTGGCCAACATAATCGTTTTCCCGATGCTGTTTTTATCGGGCACTTTTTTCCCGCGCTATGTCATGCCGCTGTGGCTGCAGCACGTCACGGACTTCTTGCCGCTGACTCCCATAATTGACGGCATCCGCATGATTTCCACCGAGGGTAAACACCTGACGGACATTGGTCCGCAGCTGGGCCTGATGGGGCTGTGGGCGGTCATTATCTACGCCATCGCTTTCCGCGTTTTTAGATGGGAGTGAGATACTTAACAAGTTAAGTATTTTTAGCCTTTAAGAGACAACCCCTAAGTTTTATACTGATTAAAGCATGATAAAAAATGCCGCTTATTTTTGTATGCCAAGGCGCCGCTCATGAACCGCTGGCTGAACCGAGCCAATCGCCGGGTATCACTGACCAGCGCCGCTGCTTTACTAGTGGGCGCCTCTTTGTTCGGCCAGCTGCTGGGCTTTATGCGCACCCAGGCGGTCAACGGCAACTTCAACACCACCGGCCACATCACCACCGATGCCTATTTCGCGGCGTTTAAAATCCCCGACTTCTTCTTCTACACGATTGCCGCCGGGGCGCTGGGCGTGGCGTTCATGCCGTTTTTGGCCGACAAAATGCACCAGGGCGACCGTCAATCCATCTGGAAACTGACTTCCAGTCTGATAAATTTCCTCGGCCTGCTGATGTTCGCGGTCGGTTTGGTCCTGCTGATATTCACCCAGCCCTTACTGCGTCTGGTGGTCGGCCACAACCTAAGCCCGGCCGAGACGCACGATGCCGTGACCATCATGCGGCTGGTGGCTTTTAACCCTTTGCTATTCACTTTGTCGGGTATTCTGACCAGCCTTCAGCAGACTTTTGGCCGGTTTTTCTTTTACGCCCTGGCGCCGATTCTGTATAACGGCTGCATCATCGCCAGCGTTTACATATTCAAGAATAATATCGGACTAGTCGGGCTGGGCATCGGCGCCCTGGCCGGCGCTCTGCTTCAGCTGATAATCGTCCTGTTCGGATTATACGGGCTGCGGTTCCGCTACAGCCTTGGCTTCAGCCTCAAGAACCCCGATTTCCGGGGAATTTTACGCAACTTGCCGCCGCGTTCAATCGACCAGGGCCTGGACTCCATCAACAGTATCGTCGAGACTAACCGGGCCAGCACCCTGGCGCCCGGCTCGATTACGATTTATGAGAACGCCTACACACTGCATCTGGCGCCCATCCTGTTGATCGGCACGGCGATCTCCACGGCTGCCTTTCCGCGCTTAAACGCCCGTCTGGCCCAAGGCCGGCCGGATTTGTTCCGGCGCGATTTCTTGATGGTTCTGCGGGCCATCATCTGGATCGTCGTGCCGGTGGTAGTCATCACTTTCTTCACCCGGGCATATCTGGCGCGGCTGATCTTTAAAAATCCCCAGCCCGACATCGCGCTGGTGCTGGAATTCCTGGTCGGCGCCATTTTCTTCCGTACCATTTATACGCTGATCAGCCGCTGGTTTTACGCCCAGAAGGATACGCGCACGCCGCTGTTCGTTTCGCTGTTCGCCATCGCCCTGAACATTTTTCTGGCCTTCACACTGGCCAAGCAGTCGGCCTACGGCCTGGCCGGGCTGGCCATCGCCCAATCGACCGTGGCGGCGGTTGAGGTGATAGTGCTGGTTATTATAATGCTCTACCGCGACCGGAAGCTGTTTGACGCCGAGTTTTGGAGCGGCGTCAGCCGGATTCTGTCAGTCACCGGCTTCACGATTCTGATCACCTACATAATGGTGACGCTGATCCCGCTGGCCGACACCGACCGCGGCTTCATCAAACTCTCGGCCAAACTGCTGGCCATAATCATTCCGACCCTTGTGCTGCACATCTGGCTGTCGGCAGTGTTCGGACTGGAGGAAGTCCAGCCGGTCATCGAGAAACTGCGCAAACTGGTCCTCAAACCAGTCACAATCGAGTAAGTTACCTCGTTATCTACTATTTTAAATATTATGAAAACATTACGCATGATTGCATAATGAGAGCACGCCATGAAAAAAAAGGAAATCCCTCGGACGGTCTTAAAATATTTATACTTTGATAAGGGTCTCTCCCTCAGAGCAACCGCAATTTCATTAGGTATATCCGAGCCTACTGTAAGGGACAGATTTAAAAGCCACGGATTTGTCCCACGTAGACAGGGAAGTTGGGCGGTTAAATATCAAAAGACGCCCTTTAACGGAAATGACCAAGAAAAAGCTTACATTTTGGGATTTAGAATGGGCGACCTAAATGTATATATGACATCTGAAACCGCTAGGATAATTATTGCTAGGACAAATTCTACTCAAACCGATCAGATTGAACTACTCCGCACACTCTTTAGTGGATACGGAGGTGTTAAGGTTAGCGGAAGCTTTAAGTCTAAAAACGTTAATTGCTATTTAGACAAGAGCTTTTCATTCTTGCTAGTAGATAAACCATACGCCGTAGATCCATGGATAAGGCATAATAAACAAAACTGCATTGCTTTTATGGCGGGCTATATAGATGCTGAGGCTAATTTAATTATCAATCAAGGAAAAGCAAGGTTCAAAATTGATTCATACGATGAGGCGATATTAAAGTGGATGCACGAATGGTTTTTGAATAACGGTATCAAATCAAAAATTCGTCTAATCGCCAAGAGAGGCGAGGTCAGATACGGTGGTGGTTATTGGAATAATAACCTCTGGAGACTTAATGTTAATGAAGCTCATTCCTTGCACAAACTCTGTAAGCTAGTGATACCTTACTTGCGTCATCGAAAAAGGATAGAAGATGTTAATAAAAGCCTCATGAATATTATGCAGAGGAAAATAAATGGCACCATCTGAGCAAAGCTCTATACGTAATTTTGTAATTACCAGTCACGTTGACCACGGAAAATCTACACTAGCCGACCGGCTGCTGGAATTGACCGGCACGGTGGAAAAACGCAACATGAAGGCCCAATTCCTAGACAAAATGGAACTTGAGCAAGAACGCGGCATTACCATCAAACTGGCGCCGGTGCGCATGAAATATAAAGACTATGAGCTGAATCTGATCGACACGCCGGGCCATGTTGATTTTAGCTATGAAGTCAGCCGCAGTCTGGCGGCGGTAGAGGGTGCGATTTTAGTAGTCGATGCCAGCCAAGGCATCCAAGCTCAAACTCTGGCCAACGTTTATCTAGCACTGGCGGCCGATCTTAAAATTATTCCCGTGCTCAATAAAATAGATTTGCCGGCAGCCGACACCGAGCGGGTCAGCGCCGAGGTCATGAATCTACTGGGTTGCAAGCGAGAGGACATTCTACTAATTAGTGCCAAAACCGGGCAGGGCGTCGAAGAGTTACTAGATAGGATTATAAGCGACGTCCCGCCGCCGTCCGGGCAACCGGCTGCGCCGTCTCGGGCTTTAATCTTCGACTCACAGTACGACGACTACCGCGGCGTGATCCTATATGTTCGCCAGTTTGACGGCCAAATCGACAAAGGTAGTCCAATTAAAATGCTCGGGACTAAAGCTGAAGCCGTGGCTCTGGAGGTGGGCTGGCTGAATCCCGATATGCGGCCAGCCACCAGTCTAAAAACCGGCGAAATCGGCTACATTGTGACCAATCTGAAGTCGACTCACTCCGGTCGGGTAGGTGACACGGTGGCCAAAGTAGACGTCGAGACTCAACCGCTGGCCGGCTATAAAGATGTCCGGCCATTTGTATACGCCGGCTTTTTTCCGGAAAGCCACGAGGACTTTCAAGCTCTCAAAGACGCGATTGAGCGGCTTAGCCTCAGCGACTCGGCGCTGCAGTTTAGCCCAGAGAATTCGCCGGTGCTCGGTTTTGGCTTCCGATTGGGCTTTTTAGGACTGCTGCACATGGACATCGTGCGCGAGCGGCTAGAACGCGAATATGACCTGAGCCTGATCATTACCAATCCTTCCACCGACTACCAAGTCAAGTTAACTTCCGGTGAGGAGCTGGATATTAAGTCCGCCACCGAGCTGCCGGATATCAGTCAGGTTGCCGAAATCCGCGAGCCTTGGGTCAAGGGTGAAATCGTCTGCCCCAATCAATATGTCGGTGGTGTTTTGCAGATGGTTGCCGCTAGCCGCGGCCGCCAAAAACACATCGGCTACGTCGATGCGGATCTGGCCGTCATCGACTTTGAGGCGCCGCTAGCCAATTTGCTGACCGATTTTTACGACCAACTCAAAAGTCTGACCAGCGGCTACGGCTCGTTCAATTACGAACTGGCCGACTATCGACCGGAAGAGCTGGTGCGGTTGGATTTTTATGTGGCTGGCGACAGAGTCGACGCCCTGTCGGTAATGGTTCACAAAACCGAGGCCGAGCGTATCGCTCGTAGCGCCGTGGCCAAGCTAAAAGAGGTCATTCCGCGCCAGCAATTCAAAGTCGCCCTGCAGGCGGCGATTGGCGGCAAATTCATTGCCCGCGAAGATATCAGCGCTTACCGTAAAGACGTCACGACTGGCCTATACGGCGGCGACGTCAGTCGCAAAAAGAAAGTCTTAGCCAAGCAAAAGAAAGGCAAACAGCGGATGAAACGCTTCGGCAAAGTGGATATACCAGCCGAAGCTTTTGCTGTAATGTTAAAGAGAGATTGATTCAATGACGCGCGAAGATTTCATTAAGGTTTTGCCCGATTTGGTCAAGGATTACCAGATACCGGCTCAAATTGTCAGTCGAATTAGAAATATCGACTTACTGATGGTAGTGGGCGGTACTGGCGTGGGCAAGACCGTGATTATCAAACGGATGGGAGTTCCTTACGTAATCGCTGACACCACCCGGCCGATTCGGCCGGAGGAAATAAATGGCTCGGATTATTTTTTCCGGACTGATTATGAACAGCTCATAGCCGAAATAAAAAACCGCAACTTTGTCCAAGTGGCAATTGGTCCAGCCGGTGATTTTTACGGCACCAGAGCCAGCGCTTACCCAGAGATAGGCTTTGCGGTTTATGCGGTGGTTTCCGATGTTGTTCCGCTTTTCCGCCAGCTGGGTTTCAATGAGACAATCTGTGCCTTTGTGACGCCGCCCAACTTTTTGGAATGGATGAGCCGGCTCGACCGCCATAACGTCGAACGCGACCAGCTGGCCGGCCGCTTGGCCGAAGCCAAAAGATCGTACGAGTTCGCCCTTAATGATCCCCAGACGCATTTCATTTTGAATGACAACCTGGACAAAGCCGTCGAACAGACCAAAATGCTGCTGGCCGGCACGTCCGACAGGGACCGCGAGGCCAGAGCCCGCCAGGCCTCCCAGGAAATTTACCAAGAACTATCCTTCGCCTAAGATATAATCATAAAATGAAAGAAACGGGCGGTGCTTCCTCGGCGCGCAGAGGAAAGTTAGTCGTGATATCCGGCGCTTCAGCCGGCGCGGGCAAAGATACCATCTTGAAAATGTTCTTAAAGAGACATCCGCAGTGGCAGAATCCCCCGTCGGCCGTGACTCGACCGCCTCGGGTAGGTGAAGTAGAGGGGGTGGACTATCTTTTTACCAGCATGAATGAGTTCAAGAACATGAAAAAAGCGGGTGATTTTTTAGAAACTGACTTTCACGCCGACCACTGGTATGGAACTCTGGAAAAACCCATAAGCGATGCCCTGGTCGCCGGTAAAAACATAATCGTCCGTAAAGATGTAAACGGCGCCACCGAAATCAAACGGAAAATGCCCGAGGCCGTGGTAATTTTCATCGATGTGGAGGGTCCTCATGTCCTGGAAAGCCGCATCCGCTCACGCCAAACCGAGACTGAAGAGCAGATTCAAAGACGCTTACGGCTCGCCGCAAAGGAGCAGGATTTTAAGAAAATGTTTGATTACGTCGTGGTGAATTTGCATAACCGGGTTCAAGAAGCCGTCGAAACCATTGAGAGAATCGTGGGCGCCTAGGTTGGCACTCTTGACACGAGACTGCTAACTCCTTAAAATGTAAGCACACTAGCAGAGATGCTAGCGGAGTGCCAAATGACCGATAGACAAGCCAAAATTTTGCAGGCGATTGTCGAACAATACGCCGAAGTCGCCAGTCCGGTGGGCAGCAGTTTGCTGGCCAAGGCTTTTGGCGTTTCTAGCGCGACCATCCGCTCCGAAATGGCCGAACTGGAACGCTTAGGTTATATCAGCCAGCCGCATACCAGCGCCGGCCGCCTGCCGACCGATAAAGGTTACCGTTTTTACGTAAACCAGTTGGCCGAAGGCCAGGAGCTGCCTAAAGAGCACCGAGCCCAGCGGGCCTTAAGCGCCCGTGTCCAGCACGGCGGCCTGCCGGAGCAAACCATTCGCAATACCGTTGATACACTGGTTGAATTAACCCATAATCTTGGCCTGGCAACCATCGGTCCCCAATTATATATGAGCGGCCTATCCAACCTATTTGGCCAGCCGGAATTCATGCAGCCCGAGCAGGTCAGAGAAGTGGCCCGACTTTTAGACAACATCCAGCCGTGGCTGAATGAGGCCGCGCCGAATGAGCCGCTCAGCGTTTACATCGGCCGCGAAAACCCGATCGGCCGCAGCGCCGGCGCGTCCTTAATCATCAGCCGTTTCCGCAGTCCGTTCAGCGACCGCAGCTACATCGGCGTACTAGGACCGACGCGCCAGAGCTACCGAGATGTCATGGGCCTGGTCGGCCGGGCCGGCAAAGTCCTAGAGGAGACACTATATGTCTAAACACGAGTCAGAGTTTAGGCCTATTTCTCCGTTCTACGATCAACTTGTAGGTTTGTATACCCAGAAAGCGTATCTAGAAGAAGGTCAAGGGCATAACGCCGATAAACTAATTGGCCTAGATCTGGCAATTGATGCAGAAGCTAACGCCGTAGCTAAGACACTAGGTATATCCGTGGAAGAGGCAAAAACCGCCGCCGCAGTATTAGCTAAAGACTTTAGATCTGATATGAGCCAAATAACCCCGGAGGACATAATTGGATGAGTAAGAAACCGACCGTTAAAGAATTAGAGCAGAAAATCGGCGAGCTGACCGAAGCGCTGCAGCGCGAACGGGCCGACGCCGAGAACCTGCGCCGCCGCACCACTGAAGAAAAAGCCCGCCTCGGCGAGTTTTACAAAGCTATGATTATCCAAGAACTCCTGCCGGCTTTGGACAACCTGGAACGGGCCTTAATGCATACGCCAAAAGACTTAAAAGACCACAACTACGTTAAAGGCGTAAAAAGTGTCATAAAGCAATTCGAACAAAGTTTCGCCCAGCTTGGGGTTAAGCGCATCAAAACCGTTGGTGAGGTTTTTGACCCCAGACTGCACGAAGCGGTGCATATGGAAGAAGGTGACGGTACGGTTGAAGTTGTTTGCGAGGAACTTCAACCCGGCTACACGCTAGGCGACGAAGTCATCCGTCACGCCATGGTCAAAGTAAAGATGGAGAAAAAGTAATGGATGCATTTAATTTCGAAAATGCCGGTGTCTTGAATGAGAATGGCGTTGTTCCATTTTACGCCCCGGAAGTTAGTCAAATTTTAATGTTTGATAGGTTGGTAAGACAGCAGGAAGAGGGTCTTTCTTATTGCGAGTCTTCCGCAGAACGAGCTTCGTTTGAGATAACGATAGCAGATCTAATTAGAGCGAGGGAGGAGCTAGAAGGCGTTTTAGACGAAGAGGGCAGATCGGACCTCGAAAGATTAAGAAACCACAAAGGAGAGTAATATGGCTAAAATTATTGGCATCGATTTAGGAACAACTAACAGCGCCATGGCGGCAATGCAGTCCGGCAAGCCAGAAATCATCGCCAACAGCGAAGGCAACCGCACTACGCCCAGCGTGGTGGCAATCAATAAGAACGGCGAACGGCTGGTCGGCCAGGTGGCCAACCGTCAGCGCGTCACCAACCCGACCAACACCATTTTTGGTGTTAAGCGTTTGATTGGCCGCAAGTTCGAGGACAAAGAAGTCCAAAAAGACATCGAGCTGATGCCTTATAAAATTGTCAAAGCCGGTACAGGCGTAAAAGTGGAAATGGCCGGCAAAGAGTACAGCCCTGAGGAAGTCAGCGGCATGATTCTATCCAAACTCAAAGCTGACGCCGAGGCGTTTTTGGGCGAGCCGGTCACCGAGGCCGTGATTACCGTGCCAGCCTACTTTGACGACAGCCAGCGCCAGGCAACCAAGGACGCCGGCAAAATCGCCGGGCTGGAAGTCAAGCGCATCATCAACGAGCCGACGGCCGCCGCCCTGGCCTACGGCCTGGAAAAAGGCAAAGAAGAAAAAATCGCCGTCTTTGACCTTGGCGGCGGCACTTTCGACATCTCGATTCTGCAGCTGGGCGACGGCGTGTTCGAGGTGCTCAGCACTAACGGCGACACCCACCTGGGCGGCGAAGATTTTGACATGCGCATCGTCAACCACTTCGTGGAGCAGTTCAAAAAGGAATCGGGAATCGACATCAAAGACGATAAAGCCGCCATGCAGCGCCTCAAAGAAGAGGCCGAAAAAGCCAAAAAGGAGCTGTCGACTACAGAGGTCGCTGACATCAATTTGCCTTTCCTGACAGCTGACGCTGATGGGCCCAAACACTTTGAATACAAGCTGACCCGCGCCAAGCTGGTCGAATTGGTCCAGGAGCTAATCGACAAGACCGAAGAGCCGGTCCGCAAGGCTCTCAAGGACGCTAAGCTCGAGCCTAAAGACATCAACGAAATCGTACTGGTCGGCGGTATGACCCGTATGCCGGCCGTCATGGACAAAGTTAAGCAGATTTTCGGCAAAGACCCCCTGCAAGGTGTTAATCCGGACGAAGTTGTCGCCGTAGGCGCCGCCATCCAGGCCGGGGTGCTGCAGGGCGACGTCAAGGACGTGCTGCTGCTGGACGTCACGCCTTTGAGCCTGGGAATCGAAACATTGGGCGGTGTCACCACCAAATTAATCGAACGTAACACCACCATCCCAACCAGCAAAAGCGAAGTTTTCTCGACTGCCGCCGACAATCAGAACAGCGTGGAAATCCACGTTCTGCAGGGCGAACGCGAAATGTCCGCCGACAACAAGTCACTTGGCCGGTTCGTGCTGGACGGCATTCCGCCGGCGCCGCGGGGCGTGCCGCAGATCGAAGTCACCTTTAATATCGACGCCAACGGCATTTTAAACGTTACCGCCAAAGACAAAGGCACCGGTAAAGAGCAGAGCATCACCATCCAGGGCAGCGGCAATCTGGATAAAGCCGAAGTCGAAAAAGCCGCCAAAGAAGCCGAGGCCCACGCCGAAGAAGACAAGAAAAAGCGTGAGACGGTCGAAGCCCAAAATACCTTACAGAATGCGGTCTACCAGGCCGAGAAAATGAAGACCGACTACAAAGACAAACTGAGTGAAGAGGATGTCAAAACTTTGGACGAAGCCACGGCCGAGGCCAAAACCCATCTGGAAGCGACCGACAAAGACGAGCTGGAAAAAGCAGGCAAAGAATTGAGCGACAAAATCATGCCAATCGGCGCCAAGATGTACGAAGCCGCCCAAAAAGACCAGGCTCCGGCCGAAGATGCTGGTTCAGAGGATAAGCAATCTGGTAAGGGAAAAAGTAAAGACGAACCAATCGAAGGCGAAGTCGTCGACGACAATAAATAGCCTGGAGCAAGATTAATGACGGATCGAATCGCAGAAGAAAACTTTGGACGTAATACAGGCGCTAATGCTTACGTTGATCTAGTTCTTGCTAATCCAGAGCTATCTGATGCGAGAGTAATTGACATTGCTAGCAAAGCAGCCCAGCTAGCCATAGATGCCCACCAACCTTATACAAATGACTTG
>Ga0070731_10003198_pt1 | contig 14931 bp, 13 predicted proteins | sample Coa_R1_2_FD_66448 | JGI IMG/M metagenome (GOLD analysis project Ga0070731, IMG submission 66448) | Surface soil microbial communities from Centralia Pennsylvania, which are recovering from an underground coalmine fire - Coalmine... | ecosystem: Environmental > Terrestrial > Soil > Unclassified ... | reverse complement strand
CCGGATTTGAGGAACACTTCGGCCGGTAGCGTGATGTCCGTCCTGCAGAAGAGCTTTCGCATCGCGACGCGGGGCCACGGCGACGTGCTGGATATCACCGCGCAGGTGACCAGCATCGTCGCGGAGAGCCGCATTCAACAGGGCATCGTGAACATTGCAGGTGTGGGCTCCACGCTGGGCGTCACGACGTTGGAGTTCGAGCCGGGGTGCGTCGCGGACCTGCAGCGCGCCCTTGAACAGATCGCACCCGCTACCGGCGATTATGCGCACAATGCGCGCTGGGGAGACGGCAACGGGTACGCTCATCTGCGCAGCGCCCTGGTGGGCGCATCGCGCAGCTTTCCAATAACCGGCGGGCGCCTGGCGACGGGCACGTGGCAACAGATCGTGCTGTGCGATTTCGACAACCGCAAGCGCGACCGGCAGGTTCTGGTAACGGTGGTAGGCGAGTAAGCTGCTGCTAACGCGCGGGGCTCAGAACTCGATATCCAGGCGTTTGGCCACTCTGTCCAGAGTGTCCACGAGCCTTTCGACCTGGCGCTCGGTGTGCGCGGCCGTACAGGAGATCCGCAGCAGGTTTTGCGCGGCGGCCGGGCGCAGCACCGGATTGATATAGATGCCCTCTTCGAGCAGCGCCTTGCACAGGCGGCAGAGATCCACTTCGTTCTGCACGGCGACGGGGACGATGGCGGTCTCGCCATCCAGCACCGGAAACCCGCACAGGCGCAGTTCCTCACGCAGGCGCCCGGCGATGCGCAGCACCCGCTGCTGGCGCTCCGGTTCCTTGCGCATGACGTCCAGAGCCGCGCCCACGGCCGCCACGGATGCTGGAGGCAGGCTGGCCGAGAAGACGAACGGGCGCGCGGTGTGCTTCAGGTAGTCGATCACTTCTTTAGACGACGCAATGAAACCGCCGACGGACGCCAGGGACTTGCTGAACGTACCCATGATGATGTCGATGTCATCGAGTACGCCTAAATGCTCGGCGGCGCCCGCGCCGGTGGGCCCCAGCACGCCGATACCGTGGGCTTCATCCACGTAAATGCGCGCCCCGTAGGGCTTGGCCAGACGCACGATGCCGCGCAGATCCGCGATATCGCCCTCCATGCTGAAAACGCCTTCGGAAACGATCAGAATGCTCTCTTCCGGAGGACAATTCTCCAGGCAGCGCTCCAAATGCTCGAGGTCGTTATGACGGAAGCGCACGGTGCGCGCCGTCGAGCGCAGCGCGCCCTCCACCAGGCTGGCGTGCAGGTTGTGATCGTACAGCAGGGCGTCGCCTTTTTCAGTGAGCGCCGCCAGCGAAGCGTAGTTGGCTTGAAAACCGGTGCCGAAGATGATGGAGGATTCCTTGCCCACGAAGGCGGCCAGTTCGGCTTCCAGCTTCACGTGCAGGTCCAGCGTGCCATTCAACAAGCGCGAACCGCTGCAGCCGCTGCCGTATTTGCGGACGGCATCCATGGCGGCTTCCTTCACCTTGGGGTGCGTGATCAGATCCAGGTAATCGTTGGAGCCGAACATCAGCACCTTGCGATGGCCCATGCGAACCTCGCCCGGCCCGCAGCCTTCACGCTCGCTGAAGACTTCAAAGTACATGTACAATCCGGCGGCCTGCAGTTCGCCCGGACGCGTGAAATTCCGGCACTTCTCGAACAGGTCCGGGGACTTGGGGCTGCGTCCGGCGGCCTTTCGGTGCTGTGCAATGGTAGTCGAAGAGCTGCGCATCGTTCTCAGTTCCATTCGTAGATTCGGTACGTTTTATATCTAATGGCGCCCATGGCCTTCAGAGACCGGTTCATCAACACATTATCTTCCAAGATCCAGGACATTTCGCTATGGCCATAGCCCATCCGCCGTGCGTTGCGAATCAGTGCGGCGTAAAATCCCGCAGCCACGCCCGCGGTACGGTACTCCTCCACCACCCCCAATGCTACTACACGCAATTCTCTTATCAGACGTTGATAATACAGGATCTTGAAAAGACCTAACGGAAACAAACTGCCACCCGCGTGTTTTAGCGCGAGATTGATATTGGGCAGCGCCAGCGCGAAGCCCACCGCGCGGCCGGCCACTTCACCAACCAACACAAGATCCGGATTCAGGATCTGTTTCATCTCCGCGGCTTCGTGCAGGAACTCTTCGCGCGTCATGGGCACAAAACCCCAATTACGCGCCCACGTGGAGTTGTACAGGCTCCAGATCATTCCCACTTCTTCATCGAACTGTTTCATGCGGATCGACCGGATGGCCACCGCCTGGGATTCGCCGGCGCGCCGCGCTACGCGCTCCACTTTGGCGCCCGTGACTTCGTTGGGAGTCGATTTGTACGCAAGCAGGTCCTTGCACTTGCGGAGCCCGACCGCTTCCAGCATGCGCGGATAGCTGGGCGAATTGTACGGCATCATCACGTTGGGGCTGGAATCGAAGCCCTCTACCAGCATGCCGCATTCATAATTCGTCGATGGACTCACCGGGCCGCGAATTACTTTCGCGCCGCGCTCCAGCAGCCATTGGCGAGCGGCGCTCATGACGTTGCGAGCCACTTCCACATCGTCCACCGCGTCGAAAAATCCGAAGAATCCGGCATCCTCTTTGTGATAATCGTTGTGGTTCCGGTCCACGATGGCGGCCACCCGCCCGCAAATCTGACCGTCGCGGCGCGCCAGGAAGCACTGCAATTCGGCATGCTCGTAGAACGGATGTTTTTGCGTGTTCAACAATTCCTTTTGGGCCATACGTAACGGAGGCACCCAATATGGGTGGTTGCGGTACAACCGGTACGGCAGGTCCACAAACTGTGCCATCGATTGCTTATCCTGAACCGCGATAATATCCACGCCTCCCAAACTATGCGGCCTCTTTTCCCAAGGTTCTGTATAGCGGTGGTGCGATCAGCACCAGAAGACCGGCCACTGCGGCGCCAGCCAGCAGGTCGATGGTGTAATGGTATCGAAGATAAACTGTAGCAGAAATGATCGACAAGGTGTAGGCGAAGTAGAGCCAAAACAACCGCTTTGAGATCATCCGGCTTCCCCACCAGGCAAGCATGGTAAGCTCCGTGTGGCCGCTGGGAAAGCAATCCCAGGCCTTGGATTCGAGACGGTCCAGCGTTATCTGCAATAATCGGGTTACCCAAAGGCCCCGCAAATCGACCGACTGCAGGTGGCGCAGGAAGAAGCGGGGGCCGCGCGCGGGAACCAGCACGTAGCCCACGTACGATACCAGAAAGCCCAGGGCGATCAGAAACGCATAGAAGCGGAACTCCGCATATCGCCGTTCCCGCCAGAGCAGAAATGCGATCAACAGCACCACCGGAACGAACAGGGTATAGACGACTTGTAAATATTCGGTCAGCCAGGGTGTGATGGTGCGCTCCAACCATACCGTGGGATTGGCGCCCCAGATGCGGTAATCCAGGTGGGCCAGTTCGGCGTCGGCATCCTTGCCCCGGATCGCCGGCAGGAGCACCGCCATCTCGCGGTAGCACCAGGCCACGTACGGCAACGGATACCAATGCCGGAAGACCCAACTGGCACGTCCGGTATTCCTGATTGCCAAAATGGCGAGCGCGATAGCCCCCAGGTGCCCGGCCAAAAGCCATCCAGGCTCGGGCAGGCGATTCCAAAATAACAGGATGGCGCCCGCCGCAGCTGCGTAATAGGGTATGACGACCTTATCTACCGGCCAGAGGCCTCGCATCGCCGATGGTGTCAGAACTTCAGCCAACCGGCCTCCTTGTACCAATCGAGTGTGCGGCGCAACCCTTCTTCCAGGTTGGTGGGCGCACAAAAACCGATCTCGCGGCAGGCCCGTCCGGGATCGCACACCCAGCCCGGGCAGCAGGCTTCGGTTACTTTGTCACGGGACAGGATACCTGGCGTACGGCTCAAGCGGCTCCACCATTCGGCGCCGGATCCCAGGACGTAGGCGGCACTCTCCGGTATGGCGAGCGTGCGGAAGCTGCGGCGCATCAGGCGCGCCGCCGTGCCGGCGAACTCATCCCAGGAGGCTGCAGTGGCGTGAGCCATATAAAAGACACGGCCTCCCGCGTTTTCCAGTTCCGCCGCCGCGATGAGACCATCGACCAAGTCTGCCACGTAAACCAAGCTAAAGTAGCGCCGCACGCGGCCAATTTGCAACATCCATCCACGAGCCACGGCCCGGATCATCTGGAAAACGTCGGTATCCCGCGGGCCGTAGACCACTGGCGGCCGCACGACCACCGACCGTCCGGCTATGGGCGACTGCCGCACGATCCGTTCACCAGCCAGCTTCGAGCGCCCGTAAAGCGAGACGGGGCGCGGCTCGTCTTCCTCGGTGAGCGCGCCATCCGCGGGGCTGGGACCGGCCGCCGCCAGACTGCTTACGTGCACGAACCGGCCGACCTCGCCCGCCGCGCGTACAATCTGAGCCGTGGCCAGGGCATTGCCGCGGTCGTAATCGGCGGGAACGCGGGCCTTGGTGACACCGGCGAGATGAATCACCGTCCGGATGCCGCGCAAAGCTTCGGGAAGCCCGGCGCCCGTGTCGAGATCGCCCGGCACGAGTTCAATCGCCTTGGCGACGTCTATGGACCAGGAAACCTTTCCCATGCTGGTGGGGCGTACCAGGCAGCGCACCGCGCGGCCTTGCGCCATTAAACGCTCAACCAGATGACTTCCGATGAAACCGGTCCCGCCGGTCACCAGAATCATTGGGGAGCGCTGCGGAAAGCCACTTCCCCAAAGCAGCTCTCGGCCGACGTGCCGGTGTGCTGCGTATTGATCTGCAGACGGATGCCTCTCACATGCGGGGCCGGCCGGCCATAGGCTTTTTCATAATCACCCGCCAGATTGCGGTTCTCGGTGAGCCATTGGTTCAAGTTCGCCGTTCCAGAGCGGCAGACGACCGCGTAGATGTGCACCAGGGGAATGGAGCTGGCGCTTTCCATGATTCCGGGCGGCGCGGTGGAATCCCAGATATAGCTGAGGACACGTTTATCGGTGAACGCCACCAGGATCTGGGCCGCCTGGTCATCACTCCGGGAATGCCGGAAGTCGCCGCCTTTAGGTACTTCTCTCACCTGCCACTTCCAGTTGAGAAACGGGGCTTGATGCGGATCGACGTCCACTTCGCGCTCCAGTCCGTATGACGAGGCGTGACTCTTCAAATCGAGATAATTGCTTCGGCCTTCGGTGACGGTGGCGATCTCCGGCTTGCCGTAGTTCACCTTCACCTGCCAGCCATCCGGCAGATGGCCTGGCTGCCAATTGAGGGTATTCAAAGCAATGACGGCCATCTGGGAAGTGCTTGCCGGGGATATCAAAGCAATAATTAACAATAGTAATAACGCGCGCAGTTCTAAAACCCTCCGCTAATTCTTATCATCGCACGATTTGGCGTGTTTCGTTGTCCGCGCGTTACTACTGCGCCAGCGCCTCTACCGGCGCCGCCGCCGGCTGCTTGTGCTTGCACTCGGCGTTCGGACACTGCAGCACCGCTCCGGCCTTCAGCCACTTCTCCACCATGTACGGACTGCCACACTCGGGGCACTTCTCCTCGACGGGCTTGCCCCAAGTGACGAAGTTGCAGTCCGGCCAGCGGCTGCAGCCGTAAAAGGTCTTGCCGCGCTTGGAGCGGCGCTCCACCACCTCGCCCTCGCTGCATTCCGGGCACTTCATCCCGATGGTCTTCTGCTTGACGTATTTGCAGGTGGGATAGTTGCCGCAGGCCGTGAACTCGCCATACCGGCCGGTCTTCAGGACCATGTTGTTGCCGCAGTTCGGACACTTTTCGTCGAGCGCCACGTCGGGCTTCTTTTGCGTCCCGCCGATTGGCTTGGTGGTTTTGCAGTCGGGGTAGCCGGTGCAGGCGAAGAATGTGCCAAAGCGGCCCTTCTTGAGGACCATGGGCCGGCCGCAGTTCTCGCAGTACTCCTCGTCGCCCTGCTCGGCCAGGTCGATTTTGTCCACGTCCGGCAGATCTACCGTCAACTCGCGTGTGTAGGTGCAATCGGGATAGCCGGTGCAGGCGATAAAACTGCCGTGGCGTCCCCATTTGATGACCAGGGGCTTGCCGCACTTCTCGCAGATCAAGTCGGTGGGCTTTTCCATCCGCTTGATGTCGGTCATGTGCTCTTCGGCATGTTTCAGATCTTTATCGAATTTTTCGTAGAAGTCGCCGATAGCCTCGCGCCAGGGAATTTGGCCTTCTTCGATCTCGTCCAGCTGTTCTTCCATGCGGGCGGTGTACTTGACATCGAAGATATCGTCGAAGCTTTCGATCAGCAGGCCGGTGACGACCTTGCCCAACTCGGTGGGGATGAAGCGGCCGCCATCCTTCTTCACGTATTCGCGCTCCTGAATGGTGGAGAGGATAGATGCGTATGTCGAAGGCCGGCCCACGCCGTCGGCTTCCAGCTTCTTCACCAGCGTGGCTTCGTTGTAACGTGGAGGCGGTTCGGTGAAGTGCTGTTCGGGCAGAATACGGCGGAATTTCAGGTGCTCGCCCTCGGAGACGGCGGGCAGCCTGTGTTTCAGCTCCTCGTCTTCCTCGTCGGTCTGGTCTTTGCCTTCTTCGTAAATCTTGAGGAAGCCGCCGAACTTCATTACCGATCCGGTGGCGCGAAACACGTATTCGCCGGCGTCCTTGCCGCGCGCCGAGATATCGATGGTGGTCTGGTCGAATATCGCGGGCGTCATTTGCGAGGCTATGAAACGGTTCCAGATCAGACGGTATAGCTTCAACTCGTCCTCGGCCAGGTACTTCGCTACATCATCAGGACTGTGTTCCATGGATGTGGGGCGAATGGCTTCGTGGGCATCCTGGGCGTCCTTCTTCGAGCGGTAGATGTTGGGGGCCTCGGGCAGGTACTCCGGTCCGAACTTGACGGCGATGTAAGCGCGCGCTTCCTGCAGCGCTTCCGGGGACACGCGCGTGGAATCCGTACGCATGTAGGTGATCAGGCCGACGGCTCCCTCTTTACCCAGCTCGATACCCTCATACAGTCGCTGGGCAAGCATCATGGTGCGCTTCACACTGAAGCGCAGCTTACGCGAGGATTCCTGCTGCAGCGTGGAAGTGATGAAGGACGCCACCGGGTTACGGCGCTTTTCGCGCGTGCCGACGGATTTGACAACATAGTCCGCGCCTTCCAATTGCGCGACTACAAGGTCCGTGGTCTCCTGGTTGCCCAACTCAGGCGTCTGATCATCCTTTTTAATGAGGCGCGCGCTCAGTTGGGGCGGCTTGCGGCCGGCCAGGTCGACTTCGATAGTCCAGTATTCGTTCTTGACGAAGGCGTCGATTTCACTCTCGCGCTCGACAATCAGGCGCAAAGCCACCGTCTGCACACGTCCAGCGGACAGGCCCCGGCGGACCTTATCCCAGAGGAGCGGGGAGATCTTATAGCCCACCAGCCGGTCGAGCACGCGGCGAGCCTGCTGCGCGTCCACCAACTTCTCGTTGACCATACCGGGGTTCTGGAATGCCTTCTGGATGGCGTTCTTGGTGATTTCGTTGAACATTACCCGGTAAATCTGCGGCTCGCCGATTTTCTTGCCCTGCAGCTCCTCCTGAAGGTGGGAGCAGATGGCTTCGCCCTCGCGGTCAGGATCGGCAGCCAGGTACACCGCTTCCACTTTCTTGGCGGTTTGCTTCAACTCATTGATAAGCTTACGTTTGCCTTCGATGATGACGTAGTTCGGAGTGAAGCCGTGCTCGATGTCGACGGCCAGGTCTTTCTTCGGCAGATCCTTTACATGTCCCAGCGAAGCTTTGACCACGTACTGCTTGCCCAGATATTTATTGATGGTTTTCGCCTTGGCAGGCGATTCTACGATGACGAGAGCTTTCGGCATAAAGAGACTTCAACGACGTTCCGCTGACACCCCAGAGACTACCACACTTTTGCGAAATTCTTTCCGGGAAGCTGCTTAACCAGACCCAGCATCTCCAGCTCGAAGAGCGCGGCGATGAGTTCTGAGGCGGAGGTATCTTCTAGAATCTGAAGCAGATCGTCCAAATGTATGACTTTGTCCACCTGCAGGGTGGCGAGCAGCTTACGCCCAACTTCGGGCAAGGTACCCTCTATCAGGGATGCCTGCCCGCCAGCGGCGGATTCACCGCCAGTCCCCAGAATCCGGCTGCGCCCACGCTCGATAAGCTGGCGGCGGACCTCGGCGGGCAGTTCCACGATCACGTCGTTCCAGTCCTGCACCAGCTTAGCTCCCTGTTTTATCAGTAAGTTAGGTCCCCAGCTCGACTTCGAAGTGATGTTACCCGGCACGGCGAAGACCTCCCTGCCCTGGTCCAGGGCGAGTTTCGCCGTAATCGCCGAACCGCTATACTGGGCGCCTTCCACCACCAGCACACCGGCGCTCATGCCACTAATGATGCGGTTGCGGATGGGGAAGTTTTGCGGGAATGCGGTGGATCCCATGGCAAACTCGGATATGAGCAGGCCCTTGGCGGCCAGATCTGCTGCCAGCTTGCGGTTTTCGGAAGGGTAGATGACATCCACCCCGCAGCCCAGCACCGCCACGGTATCGCCACCGGCTGAGAGCGCGCCCTTGTGGGAGGCGGTATCGATGCCGCGTGCCATGCCGCTCACTATGGTCAGGCCGGCGCGCGCCAGATCAGCGGAGAGCCTTTCGGCAGCCGCCAGGCCATACGGCGTGGGCCGTCGGGTGCCCACGACCGCGAAATGGAACGGCTGCAAAAGTTCGAGGCGTCCGCGCGCAAACAGCATAACCGGCGGGTCGAAGATCTCCGCCAACAGAGCCGGGTATCGCGGGTCGCTGCGCGGGATGGATACGGCGGCGTGCTCGGCCATGGCGTTCTGCTGGTCGAGGGCATCCTCGAACGAGCACCCGCTGGCAATGCTTTGAGCCACGGCGCCGCCCACTCCGGCCGCCTCCAGTTCGCTCCGAGACGCGCGAAAAACGGCCTGCGGCGTGCGGAATCGATCGAGCAGCTTCCCTGCCATGCGAGTTCCCAGGCCGGGAACCAGGGTCAGGGCCAGCCAGTGCAATTCCTCTTCCCGGCTGATGGGGCGCGCTGGGTGTTCGGTGGTCAGGCCTTGCATTCGGATATCTCCTAAGATGGAAGATGGCGGGGCTCTGCGCTTCTCTCAGAAAATCATGCGCCAGGAACCATCGTTCTTCGAAGGCAGGGAACCCGTGCTGGTATACATTGCCAAGCGGCTGAACGATGCGTTGCGGCTGGAGTCGATCTTCAGCGATGCGGGCGTAGACTACGGGGTTGAGGCTGACGAGTATCGCGGCGGGTTTCTCTTTCCCCGGGTACGCGCGGGCGCCTTCTTCTACGTTCTGCCGGATGCGGCGGACACCGCCCGGCGCGTGATGCAGGAAAAGGGTTATCGCCCGGCGGAGCTGAAACGGACTTGAGAGTAAAGACCGCGTGCCTGGGGACCGTTGGGGGTGGTTGGTATGCCGGGCCAGCGGGGCGAAACCTTCAAAAGGTTTCTCCCCGCGCCCCTCTTCCAACGTTGCGCGAAGCATTCTTTTTGCACTGTATCTTATTCAGTAAAAGTTACTTAAACGAAATTGGGTTCGTTTCGTAATAGCCTCTCGGCCTCGATTCTCAAGAAACGCTTGCTTCATGAGTCAAAGTAGTAGTCATAAAATAGCACTCTGCAATTAAAATAGCAATGGCGTACTAAACTCGCTGCGACACCAGTCCCTCAGCACTGCATGCAGGCCCGAGCGTGGGTCAACTTCAGCGCCGCTGTTCCCGCGCGAGCCTTCCGGAAATGGGATTTCATCAGAACGTGACGCACTCGCGGCCAAAATGACTTTCTAACAGATCGCTCGAGCACGGGGGCCGGCGCTGGAGTGAGCCACCGCAGGCTAGGCAAGGCTGGCAGGGCACCCACGCTGCTTGTTCCACATTTGCCGGTTTTGCAGAAATCATTGATAGAATCCGCCGGGGAGTCGCGCTATGTTACATGGAACGAATAAAGGACCCACACCTGTCCCAGCACGACCTGGAGCGCTACCACCTAGGTATGGTGGTGGAGGAAGCGGATCTCGCCCCGCTAGAAGAGCACATTCTGTCCTGCGCTCATTGCGCCGGAAGAGCGGAGGAAATAGGGCAGTACGTGGATGCCATGAGGGCGGCGGCGTGCACGCTGGAGGAAACCAGGGAGATCGACAGTTTGTCCGAGGGAAACCGGCTGACGACCGCTGGGACGTCAGTCTGCCTCACCTCGCTGGCGAGTCGCGTACGTTGTTGGCGCGGGGAACGCGCTGTCTCTCATACGGGAGCCTCACCCAGCCCTAACGGCTGAAATCAGCCGGCGCCAGGATGCGCTCCAAACCTGGCTTGCGGATGAATACTACGGCTCTGGATATCTTGTAAGGGCTGAGGCAATCAGGAGAATCCGCTGGATGCCGCGCGGCGTCAGAATCCGGTCACTTCGGGTGTGCGTGTCGCGAATGTTGATGGACCGGCAAGCTATCGGAAAGGCGGGCGACGGCATGTTCTGTTCTTGGATCAATCTGGGGCATCCATGTGAATTTCCGAGTTCCGGACGGCTCGACCGCTATTATGCGTAGAGGGTAAGCGAAGGGTTCACCCCAAGATCACAATGGCCGTTCGGGTAGGACGCACTAACGCATCTGCCCAGCCCGACGTCGCCTGCAATGGCTGCCCGTAGGAGCGTTCCAACTGTCTTGCCAATGCGGTCCGGTCTAGGCCATCCGGTTAACGGTTTTTTTTGGGCGTTTAGATTTGCGGGGTGTACCTGGAGGTGGTATACTGCGGTCATTCGGCGTTCACTCTAGTGAGCGGCCCCGTAAGTTCATTTAGGTAGGTCGTAGCGATCCCAAATCAGTCATGGCCCGGCGAAGCGGCGGAGCGCTCCCCGCGCCCAGCGGCACAGCCGGCTACATAGAGGACATTATGGTAACTACGGCAGAAAATCACCCCCCTCATACAGGCTCGCCGGGCGCTGCAGATCGCGACCGCAGTGGTCCTGTGGTTATGGCAGAGAACACCCGGCCGGCTACCAAGAAGCAAGTCGCGGCCAACCGCCTGAACGGCCTGCGCGCGCGCGGGCCCGCCACCCTCCAGGGAAAATCGGCCTCCGCGCAGAACGCGGTCAAACATGGCCTGCTCTCCACGAAGCTGTCAGCGCTCACCTGGGAAGATCCGGACGAGCTCGCCCACCTGCGCCAGGTCATGACGGCGGAGTTGCAACCGCAAGGTGCGTTCGAGACGGCGCTCGTTGAGCAAGTGATCGACGCGCTTTGGAAGATGAAGCGGCTCAGTTACTACGAAGACGGGGTTGCGGCATATCACTATCTGCGCACTATCGAGCAGCGCGAGCGCGACAATGCGGCGGGTCTGGTGCGCGCTCCGGGTAGATTACTCGACTCGCTGCCGGGCAACAAGAAGACGATTGTGAACCAGGTCCTCCACGACCATCACCAGCAGAATGCCCGGCAAATCCACGAACTGCAACAGGAACTCTTGCCCAGCGTCGGGGAGGCCTTCATCCGTGATGTCGAGGGGCCGAATGCTATGGCGAAGGTCCGGCGGTATCAGGCTGCGCTCGAGAACTCTTTCTACCGCGCATATCACGAGCTGCAGCGCGTTCAGGCGGCGCGGCGGGGTTCTCCGGTGATCCTCCCAGAAGCGGTGGACATCGGGGTTTCGATTACCGCCCCAGCCGGCGAGGGCGGGCCCGACGAGGATTCGAAGGGCAGAGAGGCTACTGAAGGGAGCACGCACGATTGAGTGCTCACCGACAAATGATCACAGGAGGTTTCTAAATGGAAGATTTCGAGATGGCATTGTTAAGGGAACGCGCCGCAAAGGCGATCGTAGAATTCCCCACGGTTGACCAGGCCGCTGCGTCCGTCGGCGTCGATGCCCCGACTTTGGTCTCGTGGCTCGACGACCCAGCATTTTTGTCGTTGGTGGAAAGGGCCGCCCGCAACTTGCCTGTCCTGACGTCCGTTCGCTTGATCCAGTCTGCACACGATGCCGTCGTAGTTCTCGCCGACATTATGCGGGACGCGGGCAATCCGGCGTCAGCGCGCGTGGCAGCCGCAGATCAACTGCTGGATAGGGCTGCAACGGTGAATATCGGGGCCGCAGTTGGACAACTCCAACAGCAGGCGACATCACTGGATCGCATTAGCTCTATGACCAACATACTAGCAATCACGTTCTATAAAGCCCAAAAATATCGTCTCGGACTCTTCCCGGAATATGAGCCGATTTATGCGTTCCTACAGTCCCACTACCCCGACGTGTTCCTGCCCATTGAAGATTCCAGGCGCTGCAAACCCTCCCCATGCCCGGAGTACCTTACGCGCGCAGTAGCAGAAGCGGGGAAGGGCGATACGTAGAAGCGGTACACCAAACCTTACATGCCGCAGTGGTGAGCAAATTGGCAGTCTGATGCCACGTCACTCGTCTTCCGACGACGCGTCTTTTCACCGCAGTACCTGGTTCCACGAACAGCCTCTGTTGCGGCTCTGCGGACGATCCCGGCGCTGCTTTTTTTTGTGAAGACGCGGGTCACGGGATCGGATCAATTATCGGCATACTCTCATTGGACGCATAACTCAGTAGCCGCTGGGTTTTTGGGCTGTGCCCGAAACCTTCACAGGGTTTCTCCCCCCACGCCCCTCTTCCAACACTCATCTTAGTGAGCGCGCTTTCAATTCGGCCGGTGCTGACTGGCCCTCGCCAGATCCTAGGCCGTTTGGAGGCGCAGCCAATGGTCGGCGTTCGACCAGCCAGGATTGCCGGGCAAATCGTTCAAGTCGATCTTTCTACTCTCCCCCGTCCGCGCCAAACCATAAGCGGATTAGAGACGCACCCGGAGAAGCACTGAAGCGGAATAGTGAGCTTCGGGCGTCGCAGTCCCTCGATCACCGGACCGATGATGAGCGTTATCCTGTCGCGACACCTGCCGCATGCCCGGATAGTCTACCGTTAGCACCAGACCTCACGCCTTCCGCTTCAGTGCCGGCCATTGCGCGAATGCCAGCCACCAGAGCATAATCACGGCAAGCGGCGTGATGCTTACCAGCGACCAGCACGAAACTCACCTTCTTTAAGAGATCCTGGCGGCAGCAGCAATGCCAGCGGTGGGAATCCAAGGCAGCTATTCATTTCTTTTTTCCGCCTTTCTTCTTCGCCTTCCCTCTCCAACGCGCCTGCCCGCCTAGCGATTGAATCCTTCGTTTTTCCTCGTCGCCCATAGTGGCGAATCCTTTGGGGACCTTCGCCTGCCCACCCTTGCGGCCCAACGCCGCCGCTGCTTTATTCAGATCCTTCGCCATAAGTGCCCAAAAAGAATAGCAGAAAGCGCTTGTTCCTGCAAATTTCCCTTGACATCATAGCAGTAAGCGGTTACACTTACTTTATAGCAGTAAGCGATAACAGGATAGATCAAATGAGCCGATACAGCGTATGCCCGGATCCCAGCAGCTACAACGACGACTACGGCTGGCACTCGGGGGGGTACGACGTCACTGAGGTCGAGGAACCCTGGGAAAACGACGACGAATGGGCGGACGCCGAACTCCCGCTGCCCACCATGGAAGACGAGCGGCGCGGCCTAATGCTGGCGCATGAGATGGAATACCGGCGCGCACAGGCACAGCCGGAAGCCGCGGAAGACGAGATGCTCGCACGCCTGCGTATCGCGGCGGGCGTCACCAGGCAGCAAGCGGCGTTTGAGTTCGAATACCTGGCGGTGGCGTGATGCGCTCTAAGCGCGGCCGTTCCAAAGACATCACGCACTATGCGCGCCTCAGTATGGCGCAACGCGCGATGGGAACTTCGCCGTTCCAACTTTGCCGCAGACTGACACAAAATATCCCCCGAACTACAGAACAGGAGAACAACATGACGAACGGAATACTGCGATTCAACACCAATGCCCCAGTCGAACTCGCTCTGCAGTGGAACGACGGGAAACGCGTCGAAGGACGCTATGGCGAACAAGTGATGTACACGCTCGACGACAACCGGGTGATGTACGTGCCGCCGGTGGTGGCACAGAAGATCCGCGAACTTGGGATTCGGGCGCGCGAGCCGTTTGAGATCTGCAAAACGGAACTGCGTCAGGATAACAAGCGCTGGATCGAGTGGCGCGTCAGGAAAATCGAGGAACCGCGGCATCCGGCAGAGTTGGCGAACGCTCCGGAAGCCGCGGCAGCAGATCCGAGCAATAACGCCCAGAACCATCGCAATGGTAGCACACACCAGGCTGCGAGGACGCTCGATTTTCAGGCATCGCCCGACGGCACCTTACTTCCGATTCCGGTGACTGGACCTGGCATTATGGCCATGGAGCTGGCCATGAGTGGGGCGGCGGAAATCGCGCAACGAGTCGAATCCCGCTCTCGCATCCGCAACTACTCGCTGCAGTTCACCAGCGAAGACATCCGGGCCATCGGGCTGACCATGTTTATCCAGGCCATGCGGGAGCGAGGTGTGACGTGGGACCAGCGCTAGATCTGAACGCGAGCCCGGCACCGCAGGTCGAGGTAGCCTTTCCTGTCCCGCCGGACCTGCCGCTGTTTCCTCTTGCTGTGGAGAGCACCTGCACCGAGGTGATTGTGGCGCCAGAAACGGCGGTGACCGTGGTTCCCACCGATGCCTTGGCCGCGAAAGCCCAGAGCGCTCGAGTCCTGTCGCCCAGCCAGGTGCGCACCTTCCTCGACTGCCCGGCCCGCTGGTGGTTCAAGTATGGCCTTGGGTTGCCAGAAACGAAGAGTAGCGCCCTCGCTCTGGGGCTCGCCATTCACCGGGCTCTCGAGGTCAACTTCCGGGAGAAACTCGGAACCCATGAAGACCTGGACACCATCGGTGTGGTGATGCTCTTCCGGGACGCCTGGCTCGAGCAGGCCGGGCAGATTCAATTCACCAAAGACGAGAGCCAGCACGAGATCCGCCGTATGGGAGAAC
>Ga0070731_10003197_pt1 | contig 14931 bp, 11 predicted proteins | sample Coa_R1_2_FD_66448 | JGI IMG/M metagenome (GOLD analysis project Ga0070731, IMG submission 66448) | Surface soil microbial communities from Centralia Pennsylvania, which are recovering from an underground coalmine fire - Coalmine... | ecosystem: Environmental > Terrestrial > Soil > Unclassified ... | reverse complement strand
CGAGAAAACAGCAGACCGAGCGAGCCTGCGAAGCGGCAAAGCGCGCCTCCTAAGGAAGAGAAGCGGCACGGGAAGTAGGGCTACAGCACTCGGAACTCAGCGTGGTGCGGGGGCGGAGACGCCCCCGCGACAGCCGCCGGGGACGGCGGCGCTACTTTTTGGGGAGCCGTAGTTTTCCTGCAAGGGGGTTTCGGACCGGCGTTCTACAAGGGAAAGCTGACGGCGCGGGTGGTTGGCATAGATGGTCCCTGCACGTTAAGTTCAGGTACTGGAGTGTGGGCCGAGGCAAATCCGGTCTGCTACAATTTTTGAATTCGAGCCATTGAAGTCCTAGCCACCTGAGCGGGAGCGCCGAAGGAGTCCCAACAACCATGTTTTCCGGGAAGCAGAAAATTCGAGTTATCGGCGCCTTCGCCGCGCTGGCGACGTTGGCTTTGAGCCTGAGCTGCACGGGATTCTTTCAGAACCCGACATGGACATCGATTACAATCCAGCCCCCCAATCCAGCGGTAGCGGTCGGATTCAGCCAGACGCTCACAGCCTGGGGAACTGACACCAACGGTCAGCGCTCGCAGATCACGCACAATCTGGTTTGGGATTTGTCGGGGGCCAGCAATGGGGGAACGGTAGCCACACTAGACCCCGCCACCGGTCTGCTAAAGGGAATCGCCCCTGGGACAGTAACGGTAACCGCGTCTTCCGAGGGAATCAGCGGGACGGCAACAGCGACGGTAGCCCAGGAAGTTAGCACAATGACCATCACCCCGGCCACGTCTTCTATTACGGATAACGGCAGCAACTACCAGCGGTACACGATCACGTCTGGCAGCACCGACATCACCTCACTGGTGACGCTCACCGCTCAACAAAATGGCCAGGCTGTTAGCAACCTCCCCTGTGGATTCGAGCTCGGCCTCGCCGGCGATGGCACTCAGGACTGCCAGCCCGCAACAGCCCTTTTGTCGCCCGGAACTTCGCAAAGCTACAGCATCGTGGTCACTTATGCAGGGTATACCGGAACCTCTCAGGTCTCGGCGACGCTAACTGTAAGCGAGTGAAGATCACGAAAGTCATGATGTGCAAAGCGGGGCTGCGCCTGCGCCGCGCCAGATGTCCACGCGGTCCAGCAGGGCTCCTGACGTATCCTTGGCTTTGAATGCGCCAATTTCATCCACAGTTAGCCCTCGGTCAATCCCACTTAATCTGGCTAAACAATGGAACTGGTCAAAGGCACACTCTGCAAGAAACCCACGCGAGCGGGTTGCGGGTGCAACTCGCGTCGCGTGGGAGGAGGGAGCCTACCAACGGAGTCCGAACGTTACTGGGACGAACGTCAGATCCGTGCCGTGTGTGGTAAACATTCTGGAATAGCGCGCCTCGCCGAATGCTTTGAGCCGGCTCGAGCCTAAACGAAATTCCACTCCGGCTCCTGCGTTGACGCCTGCTTTGTACGTGCTGGACGAGGCTACAACCTGGTCCACGCCAACCGATGCCGGATAACAAACTCCAAAAAAAGGATCGCAGTAAAACATGTTGACCACCCCGGGCGCGGTCAGGGAAAGGCTTCGATAAAACAGCCCCGGACCGGCAAAGGCGTACGGCGCCACATGCCAGTGCGGCGATCCATGCAACACAGGCAGAAAACTGACCGACCAGATACTGGTGTAGCCGCCAGGTTCGCCGAAGCGTGCTAGCGCCGCGCTGTTCAGATTCCAGTGGTTGTAGTTGAAATCAAGGTCGAGAGCAATGTGGGGCGAGGGCATATAGCCGCCGCGTACATCGAAGTTCCAGCCGGTATCCACGTTGTTGCCCGCGCGGCCAGTGGCTTCCGTGAAGCCGCCGCCTGCGCTTAGATCCATGTGCGACCATTCCGTCTGTTCCGGTTGCGACCACTGCGCGAGGGCGGTACCGAACATTGCCAGGAGGCTGATGCTAAGAACGAGGCAGGTACGAATAATCCTCATGTTCTAACTCCGCCTTTATAGATGCCGACTTGGCAAAGCGGGTTTGCGGGCTTTGATCTGAATATCGCTCTCTGAAGGCATACTTTTTGTGGGCTGCGGACCGGATTTTTACTACGTGATTACGATCACATTCTGCCCTTTGCTCCTATGTGACCATAATCCGAGAGGGGCCGGTTGTGTCGAATCGTCCCGCAATCTCGCAACCGAAGTCCCCCATTGCCCAGCGCGATGAACAGGAACTGCGCGCGGCGCGGTTCGCCATGCGCTTGTCGCTGGCGGTCGGCGTGGTGATGTTGCTCGGCAAGACCACTGCCTATTACATGACCGGGTCGGCCGCAATCCTGTCGGATTTCGCGGAGTCGGTGGTGCATGTGCTGGCGGTGGCATTCGCCGCGTTCAGCTTGCGATTGAGCACCAAGCCTGCGGCTCCGACGTTTCTCTACGGGTTCGAGCGCATCGCGTTTTTCTCGGCTGGATTTGAAGGCGCGATGATCGTGGTCGCTGCCATCTGGATTCTGGTGGAGGCGATCGAAAAATGGCTGGCGGGTTTGCCGCTGGAACATCTGGGTTCAGGAACGCTGCTGCTGTTGGGCGCGGGGCTGCTGAACGCATGGCTGGGCTGGTACTTGCTGCGCGTGGGGAAGCGCACGCATTCGCTGATCCTCGAAGCCGACGGCAAGCATGTGCTCACTGACTGCTTCACCAGTTTCGGCGTGGTCGCCGGACTCGGCCTGGTCATGCTAACGGGATGGAAGCCGTTCGATCCGCTGGTCGCAATCGCGGTTGCGGTAAATATTTTGTGGTCCGGAGGCCGGCTGGCGTGGCGCTCGGCAGTGGGACTCCTCGATTACTCTGATCCCGCTACGGGCAAACAGATTCGCGAGAAACTTGATGCGATCTGCAATGAACTCGGCGTCCACTACCATGGCGTACGCTATCGGACGACGGGATACCGGCAGATCATTGAGGTGCATTTGCTGTTTCCACACGCCGTGGCCGTGGGAGAGGCGCATCGCCTGGCCACTGTCATTGAAGAGCGGCTACCGGCGGAATTAGGCGCGCCTGCTGAGGTGATTACGCATCTGGAATCGCTGGAGGATCACGAGGACGTGCATTCTACAGAGCACTACACGGGACGGCCGGAATGAATTGTTGATTCTTGATTGTTGAACGAAAACCATGGATCGGGAGTTTTTAAATCAACAATCATCAATCAACAATCATCAATCAACAATCATCAATCATCAATTGGATTCTCTACTCTTTCATCATCGCGTCGATGGTCGAGTACAGTTGGTTGTTGTCCTTCACTTCCACATAAGGCTTGTTGGGATTGCGGCTGCTGACGATGTAGACCGTGGGCGTATGGTCGAGATTGATCGCCTTCCCCAGGTCGCGGTCGGCATTGACTTCGGCGGCAAGCTTGCCACTGGGGTCGACGAGGAAGGGCAAACTGGTCTTATGGTCAGCCGCGAACTTGTCGGCGTAAGAGCGCAAGTTCTGGGGATTGATTTCCAGTTGGTTCTGGAAAATGTAATCGCGGAATTCATTGCCCAGTGTCTTGGACTGAGTGTCGAAATAGCGTGCCATTACGGCAGCGGTGTAGGACCAGTTGTGCATGGGCAGCGGGAAGTCGTGGCGTATCACCGGAATCTTGTAGGTCTTGGACGCCTGCTCCACCAAAGGCGCGGTGCGGCGGCACATGGGGCACTGCAAGTCTTCGAAGACCACGATGGCCACCTGAGCCCCTTTGGGAGGACGCAGCACGGAACTCACGGTATCCTGCGCGGAAACGCATAGCGCCGCTGATAGCAACGCGACAATGAAGGAGCAACGAGCAAAGTTGTTTTTCATCATGTGTTCGAACGTGTCCTGGAAAGAGATCCCCACATAATCTTAGACGCTGGGAACCCTGTTGGGGCAGCCTAAGGGCACGCTCCAAAGACCTATCCAATGGTAACCGAAACTCTAGGGAGATGCCAGTCTGTCCGCGACCGGGATTGTCCGCTGGATATGGTGCATAAGACGTAAACCTTCGTGCTGCGAACTTGCCGCCGCAACGCGCTATAGTTAAGAGTTCCGCTATACCTCCATGGTGAAACCGTTCTGCTCACCCCGTCTGGGTTGGCTGGCATTTATGCTGGCGCTCGCAACTTTCGTGTCTTTGCAGGCATGTGGCCGAGGGCGTCACCACGTGCGGGAAGTGGCCTATGTGTCAGCGCCACAAGCGGCTTTGCGCGACCAGGTGGCCGCCATTTATAACCGCGTCGGTAATGTGAAGAATGGCGAGCGGGTCGAAATTCTGGATCGTGAAAAGCGCTTCGCCCGCGTGCGCACCGCCAGCGGATTGGAAGGCTGGATTGAGCAGCGCTTTCTTGTCGACCAGAAGACCTTCGACGGCCTGCAGAAACTGACACAGGAACATCAGAACGATCCGGTGCAGGCGCCCGGGCTTTTGCGGAACGAGACCAACCTGCACATCACACCCGGACGAGAGAGCGAGCACCTCTACCAGCTTGCATCGGGAGCGAAGGTCGCCATTCTGGAGCGTGGCACTGCGGAAAAACAACTTGGAGGGGCACCTGCGCCCAAGCCGGTTGCGGCCAAGCCTGGCAAAGCCGCGGCCGGCCCTGTGCTCGAGGATTGGTTGCTGGTACGAGACGATCAAGGGCGCGTGGGCTGGGTGCTGGCGCGTATGGTAGATGTGGATGTCCCGCTCGACATTGCGCAGTACGCGGAGGGTCAGCGCTTTGTGGCCTTCTTCGCGCTGAACCAAGTGCAGGACGGAGAAAAGAAGGTGACGCAATACCTCTGCCTGATGACCGAACCCCACGACGGCCTTCCCTATGACTACGATCAGGCCCGCGTCTTCACCTGGAATGTGCGAAAACACCGGTACGAGACCGCCTACCGGGAGCATGGTTTGGACGGAGTGCTGCCGGTGACCGTCACTAAAGAGGACTTCGACAAGGAAGGCACCTTGCCGGTCTTTATACTGCGAGTGAAAGACGATGCCGGCAACGTGAGCGAACGCAAATACAAGATGAACACTCCCATCGTGCGGCGTGTTCTCGCGCCAGGGGAAGTGGCTTCGCGGCCAAGCAGGAAACATCACTAATGCCACGCCCATCCGCCCACTTCGGCCCGAAAATCTACTAAATCCCATACCGATCATTCTTGGTTTCTACCGATTTCAGTACCGATCTGTTACGCCATAACACTAAGCACCTGAAAACAAGACGTTTGTACGTTCCGCTGTTTGGATTCAGAGTTGCATAATCGTTTTGTCCGGCTGTTATCTGTGTGCTCAAGATTGTTTTGTTTGTAGGAACGATAAAGCCCGCGTTAGACGGGCACAAAAGGCAGCAGTTTTTAAGTTCCCAGCTCTCACAATTTCAGGTTTAGAGGTTTCGACAGGTTGCAAGTCTATCGGATCGCGCCATCGTTCCCAGGCCACGGGCCAAGCGCTGGATCCGCAAGCGAAATTTTAAGGAGGCAGGAAATGCGATTTAGCAAATCAATGAGGCTTTTTGCGTTGTTGGTAGGGATGGCCTTCTTGCTATCAGGCGTGTTTGTGTTCGCCCAGGAAACCACGGGCGGAGTGCAAGGCACAGTAAAGGATGCCAGCGGCGCGGTTGTCGCGGGCGCCCACGTAGTCGTGACAGGAACGAACTTGGCGGGTAGCAAGGCCCTGGATACGGATTCCAGCGGGTACTACCGCTTCGCCAACCTGGCGCCGGGGACGTACACCATCACCGCGACGGCAAAAAACTTCAAGACTGTAAAGCGGGAAGGTGTAAGCGTTGAGATCGGCCACTTGCCCACTCTTGACCTTACGCTGGAAGTTGGTACCAATGCCGAGGTGGTCGAAGTTACAGGCGCGGCGCCTGTCATTGACGTCACCACAAATACGAACCAGACCAATTTGACGAACGATACACTGCAGGAAACCCCGCACGGTTACAGCTTCCAATCCGTCATTCAGTTCGCGCCGATGGCCCGCGCTGAACCATTGGGCGGGTCTATGGGCGGCAACGGTGGGGCCTTGCCTGGAAGCAGCGGCAACGGCTACAACGCAGGATTTATGGTCGGCGGCGCGGCCGACTCGGAGAGTTCCTATCTTGTCGAAGGACAGGACACCGAGGACATCTCGGGCGGCGCCTCCCGGGCTCAAGTTCCCTTCGATTTCATTCAGGAAGTTCAGATCAAGACCTCGGGAATTGAAGCGGCGTACGGCGGGGCTCTGGGCGGCGTGATCAACGTGGTCATGAAAAAGGGCAGCAATGCCTACCATGGTTCGTTCTTTGGCAGCTACGAGTCCGACTCGCTGGACGGGTCTCCCAACGGCACTCTGCGCTACAATCCCCTTCCCACATTCAATGCTCAAGGGGAACCTGATACCCAGACGTATCAGCCCAAGAAGGACCACTTCCGGTACGCTCAGCCCGGCTTTACCGTTGGCGGCCCGATCATGAAGGATCGCGTGTGGTTCTTCGCCGGTTTTGAGCCTTTTTACAGTTCAACGGGCAGAACCGTGAACTTTGCGCCGGGTTTATGCAATACGGTGCTTGCCGGTACTTGTACGAACCAGGCTCTTGGGAACCAGTTCTTTACGCAGGACCTCCAGCAGTACTACGGAACGGCCCGAGTGGATGCGACTCTGACGCAGAAGATCCGCGTTTTCGGGTCGTGGCTGTATCAGTACCAACGTGAATCCGGAGTCAACCTGCCGGGAGCGGACCCAATCAACTCGCAGCAGGGTTTTCTGAACGGCTCGATTTTTTCTCCGCTCACCTCGTATTCGCACGGCCTCGGCTTTTCTTCGCCCAACTCGACGTACAACGTTGGCGCCGATATAAGCCTGACGCCGAAGATCGTGTCTACTACTCGCTTCGGCTACTTCTTTAACAACTACCATGATTTCGGCTGGCCCACGACTGGGGTTGAACTTGTTTTCAATGAGGGACCGTTCACCTCTACCGGCGCCCTTTTACCCGACAATGCGGGCAACCAGTACCCCATCTCCCTGCAGACGCCAGCGGGCACATCAACTGCTCCGCACAAGACGGGCTTCACTGAGTTCAATGCCAGTAAGCACGATCAGTTTAACGAGGATGTAGCGTTCTTCAAGGGCGGATGGTGGGGTACCCACAACCTCAAAGTCGGTTATCAATTCAACCGTCTGTGGAACGTGATTAACCAGCACGGGAATATACCGCAGGTGCAGGTAGCGGCCACCCCTGGGGTTGCCTATGGGGCCAGCACGGCCTATGGCGGCAGCCAGTGTAATGCGCTTGCATCGTTCTGGGGATTCACGACAACCAGTTCAGGACCACAGCCTAATTGCTGGGGCGAATACGGCTATGTCACCAATTCGGATTTCGCCACCATTCTGAAAAATTCTGCTGGAGCGGTTGTGCCGGCCATCGATCATAACCATGCCTTATTCGTCCAGGATGCATGGACCATCGGTCATGGTTTAACTCTCAACCTCGGTCTCCGGGTCGAGAAGGAGAGCCTGCCTGTTCCGCCGGGAATAGGGACTCCGAACATCACAACCATCAAATGGTCGTGGAGCGACAAACTCGAGCCGCGACTGGGAGCGGCGTGGGGATCGGCCAACGGCAAGCTGAAGATCTTCGGCAGCTACGGTGTTGTTAACGACGTCATGAAGCTGCTGCTTGCTCAGACCTCGTTTGGCGCGCAAGGATGGGATAATTGCAGCTACCCTCTTGGCCCAGATGCTAACGGCACCTTCGTGCCACAAGACCTTACTTTCGTCGGCAATGCTGCCGGCCGCGCTTGCCCGACCGCCCCATCGAACGTGGGGGCTACGTTTGAGGGCGGCGTAACTCCTCAATCTCTGATCGATGCCCACACGGGCGTTTCGCTGATTGAAAATACGAACTTCCGCCCCGAGGAACCGGTCGCGCCTGGCGTGAAGCCTTATCGCCAGCACGAGTACGTGGCGGGTGTGGACTACCAGATCGCGAAGGACTGGGCATTCGAAGCCCGCTATGACCGTCGACGTCTGGACCATGTCATCGAAGACGCTTCGCTGGCCGATCCGAGCGCTTTCGAAATCTACACCATCGTCAACCCTGGCCAAGGCGTCAACAAGACGCTGAATGGCTATGCCAACTTCTTGACCAGTCTGGGTGCTGCATACGGACCGGGCGTCCCCGCATTCAATGGCAATCCCGCCACTCCCTTTGGCACTTGCACCGGCTGCCCGAACAACCCTGAGGCCGTACGTAATTATGATGGGATCGAGTTCCGGGTGACCAAAACTACCAGCCACGGCTGGGCGGGAATGTTCAGCTACACGTGGAGCAGCGCGTGGGGGAACTACACGGGGTTGACCACCACCGACCAGATTGACGGCGGTGCCGGAGGACGTAACTCGCCGGATACAACCCGCTCCTTCGACGAGCCGTTCTACTACTTCACCTACAAGGGAACCTCTGCCAACGGACCTCTGCCGACCGATCGTCCCAATGCCCTCAAGGGGAACGTTTATTACACCAAACCCTGGAAAGGTATGAACACGACCATAGGCCTCTTCCAGGTAGCGTATCAAGGCAGCCCGGTGAGCGCCTGGTCAGACATAGGTTATGGCTACGGGCCCGGCAGTATCCCGGCCGCCATCGAGGGCACGTATATTTGGGGCCGCGGCAACTGGGTAAACTCAACGGTTGACCCGACGACGGGGTTCACCACCTTGGGCAACGTCTATGCCCGCCGCACACCGTGGTACACCCAGACCGACTTGCAGCTCACGCATGCCTTCAAGGTCAACAAGAACAACGAAGCTCAGCAACTCTCCTTCAGCGCAACCGCGCTCAACCTGCTCAACCAGCATGCCGTGATCGCGTACTGGCAAGGGCTCAACTCGCAGTTCGTCCCGAATTCTTTGTTCCAATACGGGATTTTCGGTGGCGCGGCGTTCTACCAGCAAGTTGAAACCGGTTACGACCCGCAGGCAGCGATTGGGGGGGGCAACGTGGTGCTGAACTCGGCGTACGGCCAGCCGAACCAGTGGCAGATCTCGCGCAACCTCCGCCTCGCGGTTAAGTTTACCTGGTAAACTTTGTTCTCTTCCTAATAGGGAGCCGGTCTTCTGGCTCCCTTCTTTTTTGCACAAAAATTCAGCCCCACGCTTGGCGTGGGGCTTTTTCATTACCAGCGGTTCGATTGCTCACTTCCCGAAGATCACCGTGCTGGCGAAGTGCGAACTGGCGGCCATGTAGAACAGCAGCGGCACCGACAAAAAGAAATTTGTCCGCGAGGCCAGGAAGGCCTGGCGGGCCAGTACTGCCGCATTCGCGGGAGGCGTGCCGGCCAGCGTTCCGCGAATGATCTTCTTGTTATTCGGCCAGATGATGCCCCAGACGTTGAACAGCATGATGATGCCCATTCCTCCGCCTACGCCGATGCAGAGCACGTGATCATCGTCCCCGCCCACAGGCGTGCGGTTCACGAAGAGCCAGCCCGCGGCGTAAACCAGAATGATCGTGATGAGGCCGAGCACATAGCCGCTTGGCGCCAGCTTCCTGATCACAATGAACAGCAGGAACCAGACCAGCAGCCAGAGGGACAGGAAGAACCCGATGGCGCGGGCGGCGCTGACGCCTTGGCGTAGCGCATCTGGACCTACGTAGAACTGTGCCCAATACCAGAAGCCGAAAAAGACGGTGAGCAGTGCGCTCCAGCGGAACCAGTTCAGCGCGGGCAACGTCATGTTCTGGAAAATTTTGGGTTTCGCGGCGGCGTCCACTTGCTTCATGAAAGGGACGTTCACCACGTTAAAAAAATAGAGCAGGCCAATCCACATAATGCCCGCCAGAAAGTGGAACCAGCGCAAGATGAGCTGAGTTGCCTCTGCGCCTGTGATCGTGGGAGCTACAAATAGGGCTGCTGCGTCAACGAAGCGGTGCATCGAATCTCCTCCAGCTTGCTCGAAGTGTAGTTCTGTGACTCGCCGGGCAGCCTGGACCACGGCTATTCGGCGCAAGACAGTCAAGGCTGTAAACGATTAGAGACCCAAAGACACTCGCGGAGGCTCGGATGGACCCCGAGGCTCCTTGAGTCGAGGAAAGTCTGCTCTTCGTTGCGGCTGCTGTCAACTACGATGGGGCTACGATGGGGCTGAGGTAAGTTCCCGGTTGAAAAGCGTAGCGGATCGCCGTATTGTACAGACAATTGTCCGCTGCGGTGATTTGCCATTTAGGTTGCCGGCAGCGAGGTTGTCCCCCCTTGTTCCTGTAGCAGCGGGAAGGCTCCAGGAACATGCTGTGGATTTGAGCCGGTCCAAGCGCGCCTGTGGGCTGGCAGGCTGGAAAGATCGTAGTTCACAACCAAGGAGATCGGCTATGGACAGCAATAAGCCGGCGCAGAACATTCAGGATTCCTTCCTTAATACGGCCCGCAAGGAGCGAGCAAGCATCACCATCTATCTGCTCAGCGGAGTGAAGTTGACGGGCCGCATCCGCTCCTTTGACAAGTACTCCGTCGTGCTGGAGGCGAACGGTCAGGAGCAACTCATCTTCAAGCATGCCATCTCGACCGTGGTAATGGGACGAGTGGTGTCTACGCATGTGACCTCAGTGGCGCATCCGGAGAAGGTGGCTGCGCCGGCGGCAACGCCGGTGGCAGCGGCGAGTGCCTCGGGCACCGAAGGGTAAGGACAGGCCTTTTCGGCTTTGCGAAGTTCTCAGCGCAAGAAATCCCGCGACATGACGCGTGCAAATAGGCGTGTGCCCTTCGGGACTCCGGCGGCACCGCTGGAACCGCAGCGCGAACGTGCGTTCCTGGTGGGCATGGAGGTGCGAAGCCGTCGCGGTAAGGGAACCGTCACCGCGCAGGCCGCTGCGGCCCGGGAAGCGGCTAGCATGCAGGCTGCACCATCTGAAAGCGCCGGTCATTCGCAGAAAACGCGAAAAGATGGGGCCGCCAGTTCCTCCAGATCCGATGGCAAGCCCAGCATTCCAGAATTTGACGCCGACGAGTCGTTGGCGGAGCTTCGCACGCTGGCCGAGAGCGCTGGCGCCCAGGTGGTGGGAGAAATTCTGCAGCGGCGAGACCGGCCTGATCCGGCGACCCTGATCGGCGCCGGAAAACTCGAGGAGATCGCGGGAACCGCCGCTTCGGTGAATGCTGACGTCCTGTTGTTCGATCACGATCTGTCGCCTTCGCAGCAGCGCAATATTGAAAAAATTATTCAACGGCGGGTGATCGACCGGACGCAGCTCATCCTCGATATTTTTGCGCGCCATGCGCGAACCCGAGAAGGCCAGTTGCAGGTGGAATTGGCGCAACTGCACTACCTGTTGCCGCGCCTGGCTGGACGCGGCGTGGAGATGTCGCAACTGGGCGGCGGCATTGGAACGCGCGGTCCCGGCGAAACGCAGCTGGAAACCGACCGGCGGAAGATTGCGAGGCGGGTGCGGCACGTAGAGCAGCAAATCGAGAATGTGCGGCGGATTCGCGCGCAACAAAGGCAGCGTCGGGAATCGGCGCCCGTGGCGACAGTGGCGCTGGTGGGCTATACGAACGCGGGAAAGTCCACCCTGTTCAACGCGCTCACGCGAGCCGGGGTTCTGGCGTCGTCGAAGATGTTTGCGACTTTGGATCCTACTATTCGCGGGGTGGCTTTGCCTTCGAAGAGGAAGGTATTGCTCTCCGACACAGTGGGCTTCATCCGAAATTTGCCGCACACGCTGGTATCGGCATTCCGCGCGACGCTTGAGGAAGTGCAGCGGGCATCGCTCATCCTGCATGTATCGGACGCCAGCAGTCGACTGTCGGCGGAGCAGGACGCCCAGGTGGAGATTGTGTTGAAGGAACTGGAAGCGGAGAAAAAGCCGCGGCTGCACGTGATGAATAAAGTCGATTTGCTGGACGAAGAAGTGGCGCAGTCGCTGCAGGCCGATGCCGCGCGGGATTCAACTATGGTTTATGTTTCGGCGGTCGACGGCACCGGCCTGAAAATTCTGCTGGAGCGCATCGACAAGATGATCCAGGAAGACCGGGTCAGCCGCGTGCATTTGCGCGTGCCCCAGAAGGAAGGGAAGGCGCTGGCCATGCTGGAAGCGCGCGCGAGGATTTATTCGCGAAAATATCAGGACGGTGCCGTCGAGTTGGAAGCGGACGCGCCGGAGTCGGTCGTCCGGCGCCTTCATCCGTGGGTAGTGAGCGGCGGAAACTAAGATACAGTTTCTGCTCGGCAGGCTATTTCTTCGGCTTAGCTGTAGGCGGCAACAGCCCGCTCAATCGCAAATACATCGCCTCCGCGCCGTAATGATCGGACCAGGAACTAGCCAGGATGATCAAAGCCGCGGCCCGCGATCCTTTTCGCCCGCCGAATAACTCGACCTCATCACCCAGCTTGGTGTCATCCACTTTCGCCAGAGCAGTCGTGCAGAAATCGAAGCTTGCCTTCAGCCCGGCGACTAACTTGTCCTTGCCATCGGTTTCTTTCAGCGGTGTTGCTGGTTTAGGCTCCGGGATCTCTCCTATTCTTGAGCAGAGCGTGTCGTTGGTTCCAAGAATGTGCAGGACCAGGTCGCCAAAGGGCATCTGCTGTTCGGTGGGCTTATAGGAGTATTTGTCTGCAGGCATTTCTTCGGCTGCCGCCAGAATGTTTTTGGACTGTCGGGGCAACATCTCCTTGACAGCCGAGGTGACCGGATTTTTTTCTTGGGCAAAAACGGTGGTCGCGGCGCAAACCAGGAAAATAGAAAGTAAGCGTTTCATAAGTGTCTCTCCCACTTTTTTTTGGTGCCCCCATTTTACTCAGGTATTTGCCTGGGCGCGAATGAACATGCTGCAGCGCTGCAGACGGGCGGGATTCCGGCCGTCATGGCACAATGGCGCATGTCTCCCGGGAATTCGGTCCCTACTTTTCTCTATGGAACCGCCTGGAAAGAGCAGCGCACCGCAGTATTGACGGAGTTGGCGCTGCGTGCCGGCTTTCGTGGAATTGATACCGCCAACCAGCGCCGCCACTACTTCGAAGTGGGTGTTGGCGAGGGACTGGCAGCGGCGTATCGAGCGGGTATTGTGACGCGTAAAGATCTTTTCCTGCAGACGAAATTCACGTACCAGCGTGGGCAAGACCATCGCCTGCCCTACGATCCCGCGGCAACTCTTGGCGTGCAGGTGGCCCAGTCACTGGCCAGTTCGTTGGAGCATCTGGGCACCGATTATGTGGATAGCTACGTGCTGCACGGGCCTTCGTCCGACGAGTGGGGCGACGCCGACGCGGAAGTTTGGGAGGCGATGCGAAAGGAGCGCGACGTCGGCCGCACGCGGTTGTTGGGGGTGAGCAATGTTTCCCTACAGCATCTGGAGCAGATGGAGGCAACTGGCGCCGAGCTTCCTGCGCTCGTTCAGAACCGCTGCTTCGCCCGCCTCGGATGGGATCGCGAAGTGCGCTCGTTCTGCAACCAGCGAAACATTATCTATCAGGGATTCTCGCTGCTGACCGCAAATCCCGAAGTCCTGCGGCATCGTCCGTTTGTAGATTTCGCCGAGACCCTGCAGGCAACGCCCGCACAGGTCATATTCAGCTTCGCGCGCGCCATTGGAATTGTGCCGCTAACCGGCACCTCTGACGCCGAGCACATACGCGAAGATCTCGCCAGCTTGGAGCTAAAACTCGCCCCCGACGTCGTACGCGCGATTGAGTCCATCGCGGGCTGAACCGTTCTGGCAGCCTATTTCAGAGCAGGCTTCAGCGTTGCTCCCCGTCTTTCGCGGCGCATTTGTGCGGCCAGTTCCTTGATTTCCGTCAAATCGCGCTGCATTTCGCTCCAGCCATACCACAGCGCGTAGTCAGGACTCGCGTGGAATGTGCCTTGGAAGGTCCGCATGCGATGCTCAAGATACATGACGAAAAGCTTTTGCTCGATCACCGTGGGCGCGTCATGGAACGTGAGCAGGTTAGGGAAGGGGTACGCGTAGTTCGCCGGCTTGGGCAGCACATTGTCTTTATAAAGATCAGCGACGATGTGGATGGCCTCGGCCATCAGGTGATCGGCATTTTTGATCATGTCGTCGCCTTCCTGCAGTTGCTGCTTGGCGAAGTTCACCGAGTGGCACTGGTTGCAGGTCTTGATCATCTTGTCGCGCTCACGCTGCCACTCTTCCTGGGTGAGGCGAGCAACGTCGGCGGCCTTGACCACATCAACAAGTTTGGTCGGCTGTCCTTGCGGATCGAGCACGCCCAGAGCCTGAAGAACCGTGGCCCGGTCGGCCGCCCATTGTTTGTCTTCGGGCAGCGGCAAGCGGACGGCGAGGAATCCCCAGGCCGTGCGCACCTCGTGATTGCCATCCTGCATGTGGCAGGTCTGGCAGGTCGGAGCCGCGGCGTCGGCGGGCAGCACGTGTTTCTGCTTGAGTTCAACTCTCACGCCGTGCTTCGACGCGGAATACATCTCCCACTGCGGATGATCGAAGCCCATGTGGCAGGTCTCGCAAGCCTGCGGCTGGCGGGCTTCTTCGACCGAGAAAGTGTGGCGCGTGTGGCAGGCGTCGCATTGTGCTGCTCCAAACTCCGTACCGGCGCTGTTCTGGCGCAGTTCGGCGATTTCGGCAACGCTCTTGTCGCCGATCTTGTGGCAGCCACCGCAACCCTTCTCGCCCTCGATCATGGCCATGGGCTGCCAGTGGATGGTGGGCATCGCCTTCATGGACGCCCATGCCATGGCGTGCTTGCCCTTCTTGAATTGCGCCACCTGCGTCTCGTGGCACTGGGCGCAGTTTTCCGGCGTTGGAATTTTTGCTTTTGCCGCGTCGCTGGCAGATGTGTGCTGATCGCCGTGACAGACGATGCAGGTGATTTCGGCGGCGCTGTGCTTGCTGAGCTTCCAGTCAGAGACGATGTTGGGCGTGACCTTGCTATGGCAGGCGACACAGTCGGAAGCAGGCGTGCCTTGGGCTGAAAGAAGGGTGGTCGCGAAAAGTA
>Ga0070731_10003196_pt1 | contig 14934 bp, 13 predicted proteins | sample Coa_R1_2_FD_66448 | JGI IMG/M metagenome (GOLD analysis project Ga0070731, IMG submission 66448) | Surface soil microbial communities from Centralia Pennsylvania, which are recovering from an underground coalmine fire - Coalmine... | ecosystem: Environmental > Terrestrial > Soil > Unclassified ... | reverse complement strand
CTGCGCGATGCTGAAGAGATGACCAGCAATCTGTCGCATGCGCTCTCGCGCACCATCTCCGCGCACGATGGTGCAAGTCCTGTGAAATTCGAGCTGCGTGTGGAGGGCGCGGAGGTTGCTCTCGCTCCCGCCAGCGTCCATCACCTGGTTTGCATCGCACAGGAGGCCGTGAACAACGCGCTGCGCCATGCCTCTGCATCGCTGGTGTCCATCGACTTGCTTTATGACGACACCGCGCTATATCTTTCCATTGCCGATAACGGCTGCGGGTTGCGTTCCGACGTCGCCAATGCGGGCCACTTCGGAATTGCGGTGATGGAGGAGCGTGCGCGCAAGATGGGCGGCACGCTGCGCGTCTCCAACGCGGAAAGCGGCGGTACGAAGGTCTCCGTCAGCGTGCCCTTTCGGCTTTTGCACAAGGCCTTCCAGCAGCCGGAGAAGAGCCGTGCGCCACTCAGTCTTGAAGGCAGGTCCTGTACATGAAGATCATCCGTGTGTTGCTGGTGGAAGATCACTTTCTGGCGCGTACCGCGCTTCACGCTGTGCTCTCGGCCCATGCGCAGATCAGCGTCATCGGGGAGGCGACAGATGGCGAAGAGGGAGTGGCCCTGTACCGCGAGCGGCGGCCCGACGTGGTGGTGCTCGACCTGCGCCTGCCGCGTATGAGCGGCTTTGAGGTCATCCAGCACCTGCTTGCGGAGAATGCCAGGGCGCGCATCGTAGTGCTCTCCAACTACCAGGGCAGCGAAGACATCTACCGTGCGGTTCGCTCCGGCGTCATGTCCTATCTCACCAAGGATGCGAGTGGCGAGCAGCTGATTGCCGCTATTGAGCACGCCGAACGCGGGCAGCGCTATCTGCCGCGCGTTGCGCTTGACCTGCTCGCCGAGCGCATCCCGGCATTCAGCCTCACGCCGCGTGAGTCTGAAGTGCTTGCCCACATCGCGCGGGGCTGTTCCAATCGCGAAATTGCCGAGCAACTCGGCATTGCGGATAAAACCGTGCGGATTCACGTTTCCGCCGTTCTTAATAAGATGGGCGCGCGCGACCGTACCCAGGCAACCATCTACGCACTGCAGCGCGGATTCGTGCATCTCGAGTAGTGCGGAAGCCGCGGGACCGCGATCGAGGAACTACCGAACTCGGGGATTCTAGCTCGCCGTGATTTCGTCCTTTGTTCCGTCGACAGTAACTTACAGAAAACAAAAAGTGGCCTGTCAGTTGTCCCGAAACCCTGAATGCTCCAATATGTGCGGTTCTACTGCACGATGAGTGTGAATGTAGTCGTATGAGTCGTCGAGCCCGCAGTTCCGGTGACCGTAACTGAATAAGTGCCAGCAGTTGTTCCCCCGCTGCCGCCACCGCTTCCAGAACCGGACCCACTACCTGCGCCAGAACCGGATCCAGAACCAGATCCGCTACCTCCGCATGCGACCATTCCCGTTGCTTGGGTGATGAGGGAAGCTGTTTGACCCGAACTCCGGTTAGAAGTGAAAACTTGGAAAACGAGAATGGCCAGTAAGATGTACCGCGAGTGGCGACGAATGGGCGCGCATTTCTACTCCTTAGGCCCGAAAAGCAAGTCATTCTACACTTAACCAGCCGATTTACCAGCGCTAAGATGCGAGAATAAACCGGTGAAAGCGGCTTGTCTCCCGGCCACGGGGTGTATCTCATTGAAAGTAGTCTACTAAGTAACTTACTTGCTTTCGCAGTTGCTATAACCTCAAAAGCTACGAACTTCGTTAGGGTGGGTTTATTTAGGCGAGGCCGCCGGAGTCGTTCTCAATTGCGTCCGGAATCGCGCGGGTGGAACTTTGAATTCGCGTTTGAACGCACGGTTGAAAGCAGCCTCGGACTCGTAGCCCACTTCGGGCGCGATCTGTGCAACGGAATGACTGGTGGAAGAGAGCATCTGCGCTCCTAGTTGCAGCCGCCACCGCGTCAGATAGGCCATCGGAGACTCGTTGAGGTAATGACGGAAGCGCTCAGCCAGTACCGAGCGCGACAATCCTGCTTCTCTTGCGAGAGAAGCAATGGTCCACGGGCGAGCAGGATTCCGGTGCATGAGTGCAAGCGTTTTTCCGACCTCCGCATCACGAGTTCCCGCTAACCACCCTCTCTGTTGCGGCGGCAACTGCGCAATGTACATCCGCAGTGCTTCAACGAACAGGACCTCTGACAATTTTGACAAAACAGCTTCCCGCCCCGCCCGGGAAACGTCTGCCTGGTCGACGGAGAAGCGGATCGAGTTTTCCAACCATCGGCCGGAAGCATCGTTGCGAATGTTTACTTTGAAGATCGATGGCAGGCCGCTGAGAAACCCTTGGCTCAGGCGAGGCTCACATGCCATGTAACCGCATACGAACTTGCTCACTTCACCCCCGCCCCCGAGTCGCCACAACTTCAACCCCTGAGCAAGGACAGCACGCAAATTTTCCGAATTATCCACGGGCCGGGTGTCTGGACCGTTCTCGACGATATGGGCATCGCCGTGCGGAATCATCACGATATCACCAGCTTGCAGCGGAACCCGTTCGCCGTTTTTCAGCCGCGCCGATGCGCGGCCCTCGCTCAGCAGGTGATACACAATGACATGTTCAGTGCCGGTCGCAAAAAAGCTTGCCAAACTCGCGGATGATGCAGCGTACACGCTCCATGGCGACGAGAACTCGGCGTTGTAAAACAGCGCTCCCTGAAGTCGCACCACCTTCAACACTTCTGAAAGTACGTCCATGCAGCCCCCAAGCAAAGCTTCCTGGACTCCTGAGCAAATCATCACACGGCAACGGCGATGCGATCAAGAAAGCAGGACGCGCGGGTAAGCATTGGAGAATATAGTGGCGCATAGTAAGCCTCGTCGAAGCCTTCGCAGAATGCGATGAGCACTTCAGTCAATTCCAGGGTAAGAGGGAAAGGGAAATCACGAATGCCAACAACAAGCAGTGCTGTCAGCAATACCAACACAATCGGGCGTTGCCCCAGCCGGCGCGCTGAATCGTTAGCGGCGCGCATCGAAGAAGGCGCGTCAGGCCTGGCGAGTTTCGCGGAAGGACTTTCAGAGGCTGAGTGGCGCACACCGGTGTCGGCCAAGGACCGCCGCTCCGTCGGCGTCATTGTCCACCATGTGGCCAGCATGTATCCGATCGAGATTGATGTCGCGCGCGTCGTGGCCAGCGGCAAGCCGGTTTCGGATATCACTTGGGACGTGGTCGCACAGCTGAATGCCAAACACGCCGAGGACAATGCTGAAGTTTCGAAGTCGGCCGCACTCGAGTTGTTGCGGGAGAACAGTCGCGCGGCAGCCGCGGCGGTCCGGGCCTTCAGCGATCAGGAACTCGATCGTGCGGCTCCGTTCTCGCTAAGTTTTGGTGCGCCGGTAACGGCTCAATTCGTTATCGAGGATCATGCATTGCGGCACAGCTGGCATCACCTCGCCGCAATTCGAAAGGCATTGGGCAGCTGAAGCCTGCGGTGTGCCAGGGTGAACGTCGAAGTATCTGACCGCTGGTTGATTCGAAATTCAAACCTAAGGAGACGACGTATGACAGTCATTCAAGAAAAGCGGACCGAAGAACCCGCCGGAGAGCCGCAGTCCTATCTGCGGGCCTCAACAAACGTGGCCGAAACGACTCGCATCAAGTACTTGCGCGCCGCCCTGCGGGTGGTAGGCCTGATCTTTATTTTCGGAATTTACACACTCAGCGTTGTTTGGCCGTCGGGTTGGGTATGGCACACGGGCCACACCTCGCACTATCTCCAGATGATTCTGGGCGTTTATGCCACGCTGGGCGTGTTTCTGCTGATGGCGAGCCGCAACCCGCTCGCGAACTTGAGCCTCATCTGGTTCACGGTATGGTCCAGCGTTGTGCACGCCGCCATCATGGCAGTTCAGGCGCTGACCAATCCCGACCAGATCGGACATCTGTGGGGTGACGTCCCGGCGCTGCTCGTGGTGGCTGCCGTTCTTGGCTTTCTGACGCCGCGAGGCGTACCTGCCATCGGCAAAGAGTAAGTACGAAGATATTGGAGGACGACATGAGCACAACCACGACCGCGCTCGAAATCGATGTACTGAAAACGCGCCTGAAAGAAACCTGGATGGCCGGAGACTACGACCGCTTCTCGCGCTATATGGAGCAGGGCGCCCGCATTTTTTATGAACAGCTCGATATCTGCGCGGGATGCGAACTGCTCGATGTGGCCTGCGGCTCGGGCCAAGTCGCGCTGTGGGCGGCCCGTGACGGAGTGAACGCAACCGGCGTCGACATCGCCCCCAACCTGATTCAACGGGCGCAGGCGCGCGCCCGCGCGGAGGGTCTCAACGCCCGTTTCATGGAAGGCGATGCCGAAGCGCTCCCGTTCGAGGACGCCAGCTTCGATGTGGTAACCAGCCTTGTCGGAGCGATGTTTGCTCCGCGGCCGGAACTCGTCGCACGTGAACTACTGCGTGTCTGCAGTCCCGGCGGCACGATCGCGATGGGAAATTGGACGCCCGAGGGCTTCATCGGACAGATGTTCAAAACCTTCGCCAGGTTCATCGCACCTTCGGGCATGCCTGCTCCCGTGCTGTGGGGCGATGAAACAGTCGTACGCGAGAGGTTGGGCCACGGTTGCTCGGATATAAAGATGACGCGACGCCAATACGAGTTTACCTATCCCTTTCCGCCCGCTGAGGTAGTGGACTTCTTTCGCCAGTACTACGGGCCCACCAATCGAGCGTTCGGATCGCTGAACGAAACCGCCGGGCGACAGCTCCGCGAAGAACTCGAAGCCCTATGGTCTGCGCATAATCGCGGGGGAGACGAACTGACAGTCGTTCACGCAGAGTATCTGGAAGTGATCGCAACTCGCGCCTGACACCTTGCGCCAACCAGAAGAATTCCCTTGTGCCTTGCGGCCGCAGTGCTAATCTTCTCCACTGTGGCTGCACTTCTTTTGTACTTCGAGCATGTCGATATCCTTGGGGGCGTACACAAACTCGCCACGTGCTGTGCACATGCGTAGGGTATCTGCGGTGTGGGTGGCGCAATGCCTCGCTACGGTTCTGCTTCTGATGACGCTGATGGTTGCCGGACAGTCCGCTGCGAGGGCGCAGAACGCAACCCGTTCCGCAGACGCTCCACTAATGAAGCAGGTTCAGCAAGCCCTCAGTCTCGACGAGCATGGGGACCGGCAGGGCGCAATGGCCGTGACTCTCCAGATCCTGTCGCAGAATCCCAAGTTCGCGCCTGCAATCAAGCTGAAGGGCATGTTGCTGGAGGAAGCAGGGCAGCCCTCCGAGGCAGCAGCGGCGTATGAAGAAGCCCTGAAGCTGGCGCCAAACGATCCTGATCTCTTGTTAAAGACCGGCGTTCACCAACTCAACGCCGGTGACCGCTCCCAGGCCATCAAGCTGCTCGAGCGCTGCACGAAAATTCTTCCCCGGGACGCGGAGGCGCAGTACTACCTCGCCCAGGCCTATCACTCAAACGGGCAGGATAAGCTTGCGTTGACGGCCATCCGGGCGAGTCTCACGGCCGAGCCCGACAACCCGCCGGTTTGGCAAAAATATGGCGAATTGCTCTGCAGCACGGGAGATTGCCAGGCCGCCCTGCCGTGGTTGCTCAAGGCAGATAAGGCGAATGCATCGTTACCGCTGATTGACTATGACATTGCCTGGACGGATTTCAAATTGATGGATATTGCAGGCGCGGCGCCCTATGCCGCGCACGCGGTGGAAGCCCATCCCACCGATGCGAATGCCTTGCAACTTCTCGCTGCCGTAGATGTGAAGCTCGCCCGCTGGCAGGAGGCTCAGGCTTCATTTGAGCACATCATCGCACTGAAAGCGGACGACGTCGAAGCGCAGCTGGGACTCGGGCACTGCCAACTGGAACTGAAGAACTATCACGCCGCCGTCGAGACATTGCAGTCTGTTTTGCGGCTCGATCCCACGCGCTTGCTTGCGCATTTTTATCTTTCGCGGGCCTACGCCGGGCTGGGCAAGACAGCAGATGCCGAGCACGAGGCAGCCCTGCATCAGTTGATGATGGAGCAAATGACGTTCGCCCGCACCGCCGAGAATGATGAAACTGAAAGTCCGATCCGAAACCAGGCTTATCGATTGCTGACCGAACATCACGAAGAAGAGGCATTACAGCTGTATCGCGATCGCTTCAAGGGCACTCCGGCCACGTCAGCGGATGCCTACGTGTTTGTTGGAAAACTTTATCTGATGGGCGGCGATCAGGAAGACGGCCTGCGCTGCCTGCACCAAGCGCTGAAGATGCAGCCGACAGTGCGAGGCGCGCATACCTACGAAGGAATCCTTGCGCTGAAACAAGGCGACCTGAACCGAGCCGAGAATGAGTTCAAGGCGGAGCTCGCCAACGATCCGAACTCCCAGATGGCGATCGCCGAGATGGGCGAGGTCCGTTACCACCAGCAACGCTGGTCCGAAGCGGCGGAGCAACTGGCGAAATCTAAAACCGCAACTCCCGAGCTGCTCTACATGCTAAGCGACTCTTACTTTCATCTCGGCAAAGTAGAAGACGCAGTTCTCACGGTCGAAGCGGCCGCTGCCTATGGAAGGGACAACCCGGACCTCATCAAACAGCTGAACGAACTCCTCGTCCGCAACCAGCAAACTGATCTGGCGCAACGGTTGTTTGGCCGAACCTGAATCATAGCTTCGGGCAGACCCCTTTAAGATCAAGTTCTTAAGCGTCTGAATGAGGAACCGGTGGGAGGCCCGCCACCCATAACAGCCGCACCATGAAAGCGAGGTTATTGCGCCTGCACGATCTTGACGGGCTTGTCGAGTTGGAACGTCAATGCGGTTTCGGCCGGCACCTTGATTGCGCCTCCTTTTGTCAGAACCTGGGTAACCGCTCCCCCTCCCGCGCCGGCACCCGCTCCGATTGCAGCCCCTTTCCCGCCTCCCGCAATTGCCCCGATGATTGCGCCGAGGGCCGCTGCGCCACCGGTATACTCGGCTGTGCGTTTGTTCGCCCCTAACCCTTGCTTGCCGGTTTGTTGCAGGTCCGTTGTGCTCACCGTATATTCCTGGCCCTCCACCGAAACCGATTGCAGGTCCAGCACAAGATCGGAAGCGCCGCGAAAGCGTCCTCCCTTCGAAGCCGACCGGATCACGATCTGCGCGTTCGAACCATGCGGGATGACGACATCGCCGTTGGCATCAACTACGTCGTCGGTGACTTCCGCCGCATAGGTCTGCCCTTCGGTAGCTGTCGCGGAATTGATCGTGTCATCGGTCCGAACAGAGACCTTAGTGTCCACCGGCACAACGTAAGTCTTGGTGTGAATCTCGGCTTGCGTAGGGTGGTGCCGTTCGTGTCGCGGACCGGAGTCTCTTCCCGAAGAGGACTGGTTTGGTGTTGCCGCGGGCTGTGGAGATGAATTCTGCGCTGCCTGCGCGTCATCATACTCAATGGATTTCACTTGCGTCATCGGAATCTGGTGTGTCGTGTTATCGTCTTCGGCCAGAGTGATTTCCGAAGGCGATGTTGCCGTGACCGTGCCGGTAACCGTCGACCCGTCGCGCATGAGGATTGTCGCGTGTTGTCCGGTACCCTGCTTTGCCGAGCACGAAGCAAGAATAAGAAGAATGCAAAGTGCGGTGCTCGCAAGAATAATTCGCCCCGTGAGATTGGGTGCGTGCGCCCGTTCGATAGAAGTTTGAACCACTTGATTATTCATGAATAAGCCTCCGGCGGGTAGTCAAAGTCAATCTTGGATTCTGAGTCCAGCGAGAATTCTATCGCTTGCCACCTTCGTGGGGCATAAATATGTGATTCTCGTCCCTACCGCAAGAAAGAACTGACTGTTGAAACATTTCGATCTCACTCATCTCTCCTCATGAAACTTCTAGCCGCCAGTAGGGGGAACGCCTGATTACCTCAGTTACGTCATTCTTGGCAAAGCGTTCCTGTCAAACCAGCAATCCGCTTTAGCATTTGGACGTGGCATTTTTCACAAAAACACGTATAACCTTTCTAAGCTTACTGGTAGTGATCGCGATTGTTGATTATGCGCCGCAGCATTACCAATTCCTCACCCGGTCTGTAGCGTGGCACGTTTTGCACGGGGATTCACTTTCCGTGTCAGGGTATCGCGTTGCCGTTCCGAGCCAGTGGTTTGTTGAACAGTCAGCGTCCGATGACGCCCACCTTTTGAATGCGCGAACCGGTGAAGCCATCTGGCTCCGGTCTCTTCCCAAGCCGTCGATGTTTACCTTGGCCGCGTGGACCGACTTTGTTCAGAACCAAATGAACGATGTTCGCAATCCGATTACAGGAAGGTCGGAGTTGTCCGTTGCGGGAGAGCCATTTGTTTGCTTCGAACGCGATAATTCCCCACCCAACGCGCCCGTGGGACCCTCCGCCGATCCAACACCACAAACCGGTCATCTGCCAGCTGTAGAGTGCAACTCTGCTGGACTGCTCGATGTGATGTTTTTCGCGGGAACTCACGTTCCACCGGCGCGCGATTATTCAGACTTCTATTCTCTGATGGGGTCGATCGAGAAAACCTCTCGATAACCGGCGATAGATCCTTGCCAACGGTTGGCTTCCCAATACTGCTCAATCGACAGCTGATCTAAACAGGAAAATCGCGACCTAGAAAGCGCTTCGATTACGGCGAGAGAGGTCTGCTCGGCCGAGCAAATAGGAACTGCCATGATCCGTCAAGGCAGACCCAACGTTGCGCGCCAAACCAACTGGTAGGAATCTCAGGAACATGCAGTAAGGCGTGGCCGCGCTCGCAAACCATTTCGGTCCCGTTCCACTCAAGGAACGTTCGCGACGGCTGCCCAACTTCAACCGGATGCGCCATTCGTCTGAGGCAAACCGGGCATCGACCCTGCTGATCGCGAAAAACCCACCGGAGGCCCAGAAGGCAGAGCAAAACGGAAGAGGTACCCTGCAGATACTCCGACGATGGCGAAAAGGGTTGCACGAGCAAGCTGCCCAAATCCAGGGATGAGTAATAAACAATCGCAATTAAGAGAGTGGTCTTCGCAAGCATGAATGCCCAAAACCGGCTTCTACTGATTAGGGATGGCTTCTGCGAACCACTGCCGTACTCGCCCATGAATGGTCGCCCGACGAATGGGAACAGCAGGAACGCGAATAAAATTCCGGCTACGGACAGAATCCAACGGCCATCGTCGAAGTAGCCGCTCGGGCTTAAATGACCAACGACATATTCTGATGCAACGCTTTTACCCGGAGGATCAGACCCCAGGAGCCATGCGTTTGCGCCCCCAGGCAGGCCCATTGAACCGCCGAATGCGACCCCAGCAACTACCGCATCAGCTGAGCCGACGTGCAATTTGGCTCCCACTATGCTTGCATTACCCCCGAAATCCCGCATCCATGTGTTCCGACTCAGTACAAGCTGTGGCAGTCGCTGGGAAGTCCTTGCACCACCCTCCGTCATGCGGACTGGAAGATGAAGTAGGTCGAAGAAATCTGCTCTGGCCTGCGCGACTGTCCATTCCGTTCTCGGCACACGTTCAGACCACACCGTTTCCTGCGCGATTTTGTAATGCGAGAAGCCGTCGAACAGCAACTGTATATCTCGCAATGACTTTCGCTTGACTATAAAGTCAAACGGGCAGTCGCACGGTGACATGGCTCCGCCAGACACCCGCCATGGATAAACTTGAATCCTCGATATCCCCGCGATGACGCGGGGTGAAGTGCGAGTGACCCCCCAAGTCACGAATAAGACCGCGATAAGCAAAAGAAGACATGCAGCAGCCGAACTGCTGATTCTTGTGAAGGGTCGTTCAGTCTGCCAGTAGCGCCTTCTGAGCCAAATTGCATCCTTGTAGGCTCCCATACAGAAGGCCGTCGCCTCTCCCACAGAGCGGGAATGAAGGCTTGTCTCGGAGGCGCACTCCCGCAGCACGTACCATAATTCAGTTCGCCATTCCTGCAACCATTCTGCACGTTTCCAATGGGGCACAATTAAAGACGCACTCCTTAACAATCCCAAATGCATCTGGCGGACGGCGATTTGCAGAAGCGAAGTCATCTCTAGTTTGTTTCTGCGGTTGGGACTAATCGCTCAATGAGTGGATAACGCTTACGGGAAGCCTCCAGAGTAGTCTTTCCGGCAGTCGTGAGTTGATAGTACTTCCGGGGTGGGCGTTGCTCGCGGTCTGCGATGGCCTGCCGCTCCCAACGGGAGCGGATCAGCTGGTCTTCCTCCATACGGCGCATCGCCGGATAAACCGTGCCGCTGGGAAGACCAGTCATCTCTATGATCGCGAATCCGTAAACAAATCCGCAATCAATTGCCTGCAGGATCAGAGCCGTGATGTGGGTGAGCCTTGCCTCCCTGCGCATAGCGTCCATTCTACCCTATGTAGATTTCTACTTGACAGAATAAAATTGAACCTCTATAACGATATCTACATAGGGTAATGTTGAATGACATGGCCGCGCCGAATTGCCACTCAGGAGAAACTCCAATGAAAACAATGTATGACCCACCTTATGCAGTGTGGTCGATATGGCTCAGTTGTGGTTGGCTGGAGCGCATCGTGCTGATACTTGTTGGCGGTCTGATCATCTACTCACTGCTTTCGGCTGTTTTCACCGTCGTCAGCTTGCGCTCGATAAGAGCTCTTGGCTCAGCCGAGGGCCTCGATGCCGCAAAAAAATCCACTGTCACTCTCAAGAAGCGTTGGGGGCGTATCAGGCGAGCAACGGGAGCTATGTTCTACCTCTTTGGCCTGGTCCTGTTCTTGGTTCTGCAAGCCGTCGCGATAACCGGCGGAGATAAAGGAACCGCTTCGGCAGCTAACCAAGTCCTAGGAAATTTCATTGAGTCATGTGCTTTTGCCGCCAACGTGTTTTTCGGTTTTCTCCTACTGCATGCGGTCCAGTGGGCAGTGTCTATTCAAATAGACAAGAGTTTCGAAGCATTTGGGTAATCGAAAGCAATTGCTTCTGTCAATGCGAACTGTCAAGGCTGTGCATATCACTGCAATAACTTACGGGGAGCCCTAGAAAAAAATTACACGGAAATCGCGCCCGATCTCCATCCTTGGTTGAATCACGCCATTCCGCCTCAAAGCCCCTGCCACTCATTGGGTGCTCTCGGTCACAGTGACAATCTGGTCGGCCTTCACATTTTTCAGCGCTTGCTGGATGCCGCTCGGCCAAGTCAATTCAATGCTGTCCACCACGGCGGCCGATCCCAGACCAAAATGGACGCGCTTGTCGCTGGACGAGTTGTAGCTGCCCGCGGTGGTCGCGTGGTTGTAGTGCGTGCCCAGCGAAGTCGTCACTTTGATCTTTGTGCCCAGGCCGTCGTGGTTCGATTTCACACCCACCAGCTTCAGAATGATCCAGTGGTTCTGGTTGTGGCTGCGGTTCATCCATATTTCGGGCGCGCCGTTGAGCACGCTGACGACGGCGTCGATCTTCCCATCATTATTAAGATCGCCGAAAGCTGCGCCCCGGTGCGGCGCCGGAATTTGAAACGACGCTCCCGCCCCTGCACTCACGTCCTCGAACTTGAGATTTCCTATATTTCGGAATATGCGATCGGGCAGAGGATAGGGGCGATGCGCCAGTTGCATGGAATTGTCGAGTATGTCGGAGTTGGCGGTGAACAGATCCTTGTTCCCGTCGTTGTCGAAATCGAAAACTCCGACACCCCACGCGGTCGAACGGCTGGTCAAGGCTGCCAAACCCGTGGCCGCGGTAACGTCCTCAAATTGACCATGCCCTTGGTTGCGGTAAAGAGGGAATCCCTCGCCGAACATCGCCGTTTCAAAAATATCCGGCAATCCGTCATTGTTGATGTCGACGAACGCTGCACCCATTCCGGCGATCGCGTTGCCGAATGCGTTGTAAGCTACTCCGGCCGGCACCGCTACATTGGTAAATGTCCCGTCGCCGTTATTGTGGAGCAGATAATTCTCGAACGTATCGTTCGACACGAAGATATCGGTGAATCCGTCGTCGTCGTAGTCGTCAAGCGCGAGGCCCATCGCTTTGCCGACATACTTCGAGATGTGCGACTGCTCCGAGACGTCGGTAAACGTGCCGTCCCCATTGTTGCGATAAAGAATGTTCGGCATTCCCAGAAAATCAACGGGCGAGCAGTAGGCAGGAAGGCCCTGCTCGCGGCAGAGCGCCGCCGTCTTGATGTTGTAATTCAGATAGTTCGCCACGAAAAGATCGAGGCGGCCATCGTTGTTGTAATCGATCCATCCTGCCGCGATGGACCATGCCTTGCCGTATTTCGGAATGATGCCGCCGACCCCGGCTTTCTCTGTTACGTCGGTGAAGGTCCCGTCTCCGTTATTGTGAAAGAGCTGATTGCGATTGACTCCGGTCACGTATAGATCGACAAAGCCATCGTTGTCGTAATCTCCGGCAGCCACCCCCATCGAATAGCCGATGCCTTGCAGGCCCGCCTTCTCGGTTACATCCGTAAACGTGCCGTCCCCGTTGTTGCGGAACAGACGGTTCCAATATTCCGGGCCAGTCTTTTCCAGCGAGGGAATGGCCGCTCCGTTGGTAAAGAAGATGTCGAGCAACCCGTTGTTGTTGTAGTCGAACAGGGCGACTCCACCCGCCATGGTCTCAAACGTGTACCGTTGCGGGCTGACGCTGTTCTTGAGCGTGAACTTGATCTTCGAATGCGCGACGATGTTCTCAAATTGGATCGCAGATGACGCGGCCACCTTATTCGAGGATTGTTCGGCGGAGGCAGTTCGTCGGGACTGCGCTACCTTATGAGGCGAGTTGCCCGGAACCGCGGGTGAGGTTTGCGCTGGCAAGCTGGAAACGCTGAAGGGGAGGCAAGCGATCAGTTCAGCAGCGAGAATAATTCGCACTCTTTTGGAAATCGCCAAGGAGTTATTGATCGTACAAGCTACCCGCCCGAGGCGCAACGCGAGCATCCATCTGGATTGCCAGGAATGAGTCTGCTACAGTTCGCTTTTCGGCAATGCCCCGGAGAAGTTCTCATGGACAAACCGCAACGCACTTTCTGGCAAATCTGGAACATGAGCTTCGGGTTCCTGGGCATTCAGTTCGGATGGGGACTGCAGATGGCGAACATGAGCGCCATCTACGAATATCTCGGTGCGCGCGCCGATCAGATTCCCATCCTCTGGCTGGCCGCCCCTCTGACCGGCTTGATCGTTCAGCCAATCATCGGCCACGCCAGTGATCGCACCTGGAACCGCCTCGGCCGCCGGCGCCCGTACTTTCTCACCGGTGCCATCCTCAGTTCGACAGCACTCGTTCTTATGCCGCGCAGTTCGGCGCTTTGGATGGCGGCCGGTCTGCTCTGGATTCTCGATGCATCAATCAACATCAGCATGGAGCCCTTTCGCGCCTTCGTAGCTGACTTGCTGCCCGAGTCTCAGCGCACGCGCGGCTTTGCCATGCAGAGTCTGTTTATCGGGCTGGGGGCGGTGGTTGCCTCGGCCTTGCCGTACTTGCTAACCAACGTTTTCCATCTCGCGCGGCGGACAGGTGGAATTCCCTTTGCTGTCCGGTTGTCCTTTTATATCGGAGCGGCAGCATTTATGAGTGCGGTTCTGTGGACCATTGTTTCAACGGGAGAATATCCGCCCGATAATCTGGACGAATTCAAGAGGCAGAAGTCGGAAAATCGCAATCTGCTGGGCAATGCCGAAGAGATTCTCGCTTCGGTCAAAGCCATGCCGGGCACGATGCGGCAGTTGGCCTGGGTGCAGATATGCACATGGCTCGGGCTTTTCTGCATGTGGCTGTACTTCCCGGTGGCCGTAGCGCGGAATGTGTTTGGAGCTCCCGACACCAGCTCTCCGATGTATTCGGCAGGCGTCGAGTGGGGAGGCGTTTGTTTCGGAATGTACTCGCTGGTGTGTTTTGGTTTCTCATTCCTCCTGCCAGCGTTGGCACGCCGGTTGGGCCGCAAAGGAACACACAGCCTCTGCCTGATCTGCGGCGGCCTGGGCCTACTCTCGGTGGCCATCATCCACAGCAAGTTTCTACTGCTGCTCTCGATGACAGGAGTGGGCATCGCGTGGGCCAGCACGCTGGCCATGCCGTACGCGATTTTGGCGGGATCATTGCCAGCAGAAAAGACCGGTGTCTACATGGGAATCTTCAACTTCTTCATTGTGATCCCCGAGATCACAGCGTCGCTCCTGTTCGGTTGGGTGATGATCCACTTGCTCGGCAACAATCGCCTCTCTGCAGTTGTGGCAGGAGGCATCTTCTTCATGATTGCGGCCGTGCTGATGCAGCGCGTGGAAGACCCACATGGAGCGCGTGAGCCCATTCGCTCGGGAGTAACCCACACCGCAACTGTCGAATCCTGACGCGATCGAGAGGGAAGTGCGGTTCAACCAGACGTGAGGTTGGAAGCGTCAGCGAGATCGAACCGCAATCAGCTCCGTGTCGACCGGAACTTCCCGGGCAATCTTCACGTGCAGCAGCGCTTCAAAGGGTTTCATTTGCGTGCTTGATCCGGGTATCTCCTGCATTAGCTTCGCGACGGAATCCGGCGTTGAAACGAATTCTGCGGCGCCTTCCGTTCCGAACGTGGTTGTGCCCGCCAGGATCATCACGAGACGACCAGTACTTGCTCCCGGTACGAACACCACGACGGCGTAATCTTCCCTGATCGGCGATCCCGAGGGGCTCGCCATGTAACTCACCGCTTCGCCCGGCTTGGGATGCTTGCTCACGATTTCCAGGTCGCCTTTGCGCGGACCGGTGGTCGCTCGTTGAAAGACGAATTCCTCGGAAGCGGGAATATCCTGAAGCGAGAGATTCTCAGAAGGAGATCCGACAAAGATCAGGTTCGCGTTGCGAGTGTCGTCCAAAGAAAACAAACTGCCGCGCTTCACCCGGATGTGACGACCGAGTTCGGCAAAGGCTTCGTCCAAGTCGTGGATAGCAAGCACTT
>Ga0070731_10003193_pt1 | contig 14937 bp, 13 predicted proteins | sample Coa_R1_2_FD_66448 | JGI IMG/M metagenome (GOLD analysis project Ga0070731, IMG submission 66448) | Surface soil microbial communities from Centralia Pennsylvania, which are recovering from an underground coalmine fire - Coalmine... | ecosystem: Environmental > Terrestrial > Soil > Unclassified ... | reverse complement strand
AGAAGCGGAGCGGATGCGCAACGATCTGATCAAGGGAATGAAAGGCTCGGAGTCGCAGACCGCCGGCGAAGGTGAAGACGGCGAGCAAGGTGACGGCGGCGGCGAGCCCGATCAGAACGTCCAGATGGACGTCTCGGGCAAGCAGTCCAAGGGCGGGCAGGGCAGGGCGCTCTCGCCCGAAGAATTGCGCAAGCTTATCGAGCAGGGCGCTGAGATCAAACCCTCGCAGGGCGACGGCAGCGCCGACGGCGACGGCATGTACCTGACGCAACTTACCGGCAAGCAGCTCAGCGAGCTCGAGCAGATGCGCGAGCAGCTCGGCGAAGTCGGCTCCGTCACCGGGCAGGGACGCCTGATGATCGGCCGCGGGCGCCAGGATTCGTACTACGCCTACGACGAATGGGATTACGTGCTGAACGACTATCGCCGCAACTGGTGCCGATTGCGCGAAATTCCGCTCACCGGCGACGAGGGTGATTTCTACGAGAACACGCTCGTCCGCTACGCCGAGATGCTGCCCGGCGTGCGCCGCAACTTCCAGCGCATCCGGCCGGCGTCGTATCGGATGGTCCGTGGACTCGAGGACGGCGAGGAAATCGACATCGACCGCACCATCGAGGCGCGAGTCGCGCGCCTGATGGGCGAAACTCCCGACGGCCGCTTCTACAAGGCCCGCAAGAAAGAAGCGCGCGACGTCGCGACGCTGTTCCTGCTCGACATGTCGGCCTCGACCGACGAGCCGGTGCATCGGGAGCCGCGCAAGCATACCGACGATGACGACACCGACGACTGGATGAAGGCATGGCAGCGCCGCCCGCAAACCGCGAATCGTCCGCGCCGGATCATCGACGTCAACAAGGAAGCGCTCGTGATCATGGCGCAGGCGCTCGAGGAAATCGGCGACGCGTACGCGATCATGGGCTTCTCGGGACATGGCCGCGATAACGTCGAGTTTTACGTCATCAAGGAATTCGACCAGGAACTGAGCGACGAGGTGAAGGCGCGCGTCGGTGCGGTCGAACCGAAGCGCTCAACCCGGATGGGCGCCGCGATTCGTCACGTGCGCGAGAAATTCAAGGACGTCGCCTCGCGCGCCAAGCACATGATCCTGCTGAGCGACGGCTTCCCGCAGGATTTCGACTACGGCCACGACCGCCGCTCCAACGCTTACGGCATCCAGGACACGATGGTCGCGCTCAAGGAACTCGAGCTAGCCGGCGTCCTACCCTTCTGCATCACGGTCGACAAAACCGGGCACGACTACCTGCGCCAGATGTGCCAATCCTCGCGCTACCTGGTAATCGAGGACATAGCGTCGCTACCGCGCCAGCTCCCAAAAATCTACGAGCAAGTAATCCGCTGGTAGCTCCGCTTATCTGACCCCAAATCAGCGCGCAGTATCGACCCGCAAATCGCGCCCAGTCATCTCATGCGGCGCTTTCACTTCGAGCATTCCCAGCAGCGTCGGCGCGACGTCCGCGAGCGTGCCGCCATTCTTCAACTGTCCCTTGAACTTCGGATCGTACAGAATCAGCGGCACCGGATTCGTCGTATGCGCCGTATGCGCCTGCCCCGTCGCAGGATCGGCCATGAACTCCGCGTTGCCGTGATCCGCCGTGATCAGCGCGACACCGCCGCGCTTCTCGAGTGCGCCGATTACCACGCCCAGCGCCGCGTCAGTCGCTTCGACCGCGGTCACCGTCGCCTCGAACTTGCCGGTATGCCCGACCATGTCGGGATTTGCGAAGTTCATCACGATGACGTCGAACTTGCCGCCCTCGATTTCCTCGGCCACCCGGGTCGCGATCGCCGCCGCCTTCATCGCCGGCTCGAGGTCGTAGGTCGCCACCTTCGACGACGGAATCAGCGCGCGCTCCTCGAGCGGGAACGCCTTCTCGACCCCGCCGTTGAGGAAGTAGGTGACGTGCGCATATTTCTCGGTCTCTGCCACGCGCAGATTCTTGAGGCCCGCATGCGCCAGCACTTCGGCCAGCGTGTTGCGCACGTCTTCGGGACCGAACGCCAGCGGGAGTGCGAACGATCGATCGTACTCGGTCATGCACACGTAGCCAATTTTTGGGATTCGCGGGCGCCGGAACTCGGAGAATCCTTCGAGCGCGATTGCGGCGGTCAACTCGCGCGCCCGGTCAGCGCGGAAGTTGTAGCAGATGACCTGATCGCCGTCCGCCATCGGCATTTTCTCTCCGATCACGTGCGGCTCGACGAACTCGTCGCTCTTGCCCGCGGCGTACGATTTCTCGACCGCCTCGCGCGCGCTCGACGCCGCGACTCCTTCGCCTTCGACCATCGCGCGCCACGCCCGCTCGACCCGCTCCCATCGCTTGTCGCGATCCATCGCGTAGTAGCGCCCGATCACCGTCGCGACTCGACAGTGCGAGTGGGTCGGGCCGCCGTCCCCGCCTTCCTTCCCGACCTGCTTCAGCTTCGCTTCGAGCTGATCGATAAATGCGAGCGCCGACCGCGGCGGCTTGTCTCGCCCGTCGAGCACCGCGTGAACCGCGATCCGTGTCGCCCCGTTCGCCGCCGCAACATCCAGCATCGCCATCAGATGATCGATATGACTGTGCACACTCCCGTCCGAGAGCAGTCCCCAGATATGCAGCGTCGTGCCCAGCGTGACGGTCTTTTTAATCGCTTCGAGAATCGCCGGATTACGCGCGAATGCTCCGCTGTCAATCGCTTTCGTGATTCGCATCAGGTCCTGGTAGATGACGCGGCCCGATCCGATCGTCAGATGCCCGACTTCGGAGTTGCCCATCACGCCCGGTGGCAGCCCGACCGCTTCGCCCGACGCGTCGAGTTCGGTGTGCGCATTCGTCGCGTAGAGCCGGTCCATCACCGGAGTCTTCGCCGCCGCGATCGCGTTCGACGCGCCGCTCTTGCTGACTCCCCAACCGTCGAAAATTATCAGCGCTGCAACCGGCGGCCTCGTCGCCATCAGGATTTTCCGCGCTTGAAAGCAGCGCTACCGGGATACGTCGCCTTCGCGCCCAGCTCTTCGGCGATTCGGAGCAGCCGGTTGTATTTGGCGTTGCGCTCGGACCGGCTCATCGATCCCGTTTTGATTTGTCCGGCGCCGGTCGCCACCACCAGGTCAGCGATCGTCGTGTCCTCGGTCTCGCCCGAGCGATGAGAAATCACGCTGGTGTAGCCCGCCGCGCGCGCCATCTCGATCGTCGCGAGGGTCTCGGTCAGCGTGCCGATCTGATTGACCTTGATCAGAATCGAATTTGCGACATGCTCATCGATCCCGCGCTTGAGAAATTTTGGATTGGTGACGAAGATATCGTCCCCGACCAGTTGGGTCCTGGCGCCGAGCTCGCGCGTCAAAATTTTCCAACCCGCCCAGTCTTCTTCTGCCAGTGGGTCTTCGAGCGATACGATTGGATATTTCTTGAGCCACCCGGCGTAGAACTCGACCATCTGTTCGGCACTGCGCGAGCTCTTATCTCCGCGCGCAAACACGTATTTGCCGTTTTCGAAAAACTCACTGGACGCCGGATCGAGCGCGATGGACACGTCGGCGCCCGGACGATATCCGGCCTTCGCGATCGCTTCGAGGATCAACTCGATCGGCTCCTCGTTGCTCTTGAGATTCGGCGCGAAGCCTCCCTCGTCGCCGACGTTGGTCGAATGCCCGAGCTTCTTGAGCACTGCGGCCAGCGCGTGAAAAACCTCGGAGCCCATCCGGATCGCTTCGCCGATATTGGGCGCGCCTGCCGGAACGATCATGAACTCCTGCATATCGACGTTCGAGTCCGCATGCTGCCCGCCGTTGACCACGTTCATCATCGGCACCGGCATCACGTGCGCATCGGGATTGAGATACCGATACAGCGGCACGCCATTGGCTGCTGCCGCCGCGTGCGCATTCGCGAGCGACACGCCGAGCATCGCATTCGCGCCGAGCTTCGATTTGTTCGCGGTACCGTCCATCTCGATCATCGCGCTATCGACGGCGCTCTGATTGGTCGCATCCGCGCCCATGAGCTTTTTCGCAATCGTTCCGTTGACATTGGCGACCGCCTTCAGCACACCCTTGCCGCCGTAGCGTTTCTTGTCGCCGTCGCGAAGCTCGAGCGCCTCGTGAACGCCCGTCGATGCTCCCGAAGGCACGGCGGCGCGTCCGAACGCGCCGCCGCGAAGCCGCACGTCAACTTCGACTGTAGGGTTGCCGCGCGAGTCGAGAATCTCGCGCGCCTTTATCTCGACGATCTCCGTGGGTGCCGCCATCTACTCATCCTCACCGCATTTGAGGTCCGCATTCTAGAGTACGCCAGCCCGCCTTGTCACGCCGCAGGACTGATTGCGCGAAAGTACGCGATCGGCCCGAAAAAGTTTCGTCCACGCTTCAACTCCTTCGCATCGGCGAATCCGGCCTCGTCCATCAGCGACGTCATCCGGCTTTCGATCCGATCCGCTACGGCTCCACTGCGATGAATCAACCTTCCGTGCGCCGGCTCTCCGGAATGCGGGTCGTGCTCGTGGACGAAATCCAGCAGATGAAGCGATCCGCCCGGCGTCAGCACACGACGAATCTCGCCGAGCGTCGCTGTCTTCTCGTCCGCCGCCAGGTGATGGAACATGAACGACGAGAACACGCGGTCGAACGACGAGTCCGCATAAGGCATGTGGTCCGCGAAGCCGCGATCGAACTCGATCGAAAGTCTCGCGCGCTTCGCCTTGCGCCTGCTGAGCGCCAACGCATCCGGATCCGGATCGATTCCGACCACCTCGGTCTCGGGATGAGTTCGCTTGATATTGATCGCCATCGATCCAGTGCCGCATCCAATGTCGAGCACGCGGAACCCAGCTTTGACCTCCGCCTGTTCGATCAGCGGCTGTTTCGCCTTGTCCGCGCCAAGGATCCACAGGAACGGATCGTAAAGCGGAAGCAGCCAGCGCTTCCCGAGGGCCGGTATGTAACTGCGCTCGGCCTCATCAATCGTTCCGGCTATCGGCATTTGCTCTCTCCTTATTTGCCCGCACCGAGGTATCTCACGGGGATCGCTGTCTCGACCACGGTACCGCGCTTGAGTTCGACGCGCATCGCGCGGGCTTTGCGCCGTGATGAAACTACTTCGACGAGCCGCGTTCCGACAAAATGCGCGGCGGCGCCGTCGTCGAGCGCGAGCGTCGATGGAAAGCCGCGCTTGATCAATCGCATCAACACCGGCCGCCGTTCCTTCTCACCATCATAATGTGGACAGCACCCACCGCGCACGAATCCGAGCCCCGTGCCGAGGGCGCGATACGGCATCCCAAAAGAGTCGGTGAGGCCGTCCTCGAACCAGCAGATTGCGCCCGCGCTGATCCCCGCCATCACGACGCCCGCGTTCCACGCCGCGCGCAGCGCTTTGTCGAGTCCATGCAGGCGCCACACTGCGAGCATGTTCGCGCTGCTGCCGCCACCGACGTAGATGACGTCCTGGTCCATCACGAACGACTTGAGGTCGCGAACATTCCGCTCGAAGAAAGTGAGATGAGTCGCGGTAGCGCGCGACGGTGGAAACGCTTCGTAAAATCGCCTGATATACCAATCGCTGTCGCCGCTCGCAGTGCCGACGAAGCATACCCGCGGCCGACGCTTGCGCCGCGCGAGGCTCAGCACAAAATCGTCGAGCCTCGGATTGCGCGGCTCCATCGAAAATCCGCCACCGCCCATCGCCACGATATGCCGCTCCGTCACGCGCGCGGCTCCCTAACTCATATCCAGCGAGCCGTCGGGCTTGAACTTGGTATTGGGCGCCCACACGACTTCCCATGGGTAGCCGTCCGGGTCGGCGAAATATCCCGACAGTCCTCCCCACTCGGCTTTGGTCGCAGGCTTGAGAATCCTTGCGCCGGCAGCCTTCGCCGCATCGAGGCCGGGTTGGACGTCCTCGGCGCGCTCGACGTTGATCGCGAGCGTGACGCCGCCGAATCCTTGCGCGTGCGACGCGGGCAACGTCGCGTCCTTGGCGAGCAAATCGAATGGGTAGAGCGCGAGCACTCCGCCGGCGGTGCGAAAGAAGCTGATCTCGGACGACGATCCAGCCGCGAGCTCCCAGCCAAGCGCCAGATAGAATCTTGTCGAACGCGCAAGATCGCTCACACCGAGCGTAGCGATAGAGATTCGAGCCGGCAGCGCCATTTTCATTTCCTCCCCTGATCCGTTCGCAGCTACTGGGGCGTTGTAGTTTGAACTAATATGCAACAGGGAATTCAAAGTTAAAATGCTCTCGACCCACCGCATTTGTATACTCGCGATGATCTGGACGATGCTGCTTTGCGGAGCATGCACGGTGCGCGCCGATGACAGCGACTTAATTGCCGATGCGCCGGACGCGAAGCCGACCTTCGGGGTCTTCAGCAATCCCCAGCCCGTGACGATTGAGGGCTATAGCCAGGACGCGATGGAGCCGTTCATCAGTCCCGACGGCAACTACCTGTTCTTCAACAATTCGAACTCGCTGCCGCAGACCAATCTGTACTACGCGACGCGGATCGACGACGTGACGTTCCAATTCCAGGGCGAGATCGGCGGCGCCAACGCGCCCGGACTCAACGCGGTGCCCTCGATGGACGAAAACGACATTTTCTATTTCGTCTCGACCAGAAGTTATTCGCAGACGTTTTCGACGATCTATTCGGGTACATTTTCCAGCGGCAGCCTCTCGAACGTCGCGCTTGTCCCTGGAATTTCGAAGGACAAATTGGGCGACATAAATTTCGACCAGTGCATCAGTCCCGATGGCGGCACGCTCTACTTCGTGGACGGGGTTTTCAACGGCGGCAGCGTTCCGCAAAAGGCGAGCATCGCGATCGCGCATCGTGACGGCGGCCAGTTTGTACGCCTCAAGAACAGCGCCGAGATCATGCGCAAGATCAATACCCACGACCTCAACTACGCGCCCGACCTCTCGAAGTCGGGACTCGAGTTCTTCTGGACTCGGATCGATGTCGTTGATTCGCAGCCTAAGCCGCCGCCGGTGATCTACACTGCGACGCGTTCAAGTGTCAGCAAGCCGTTCGGCAAGCCGCGCAAAATTGAAGCGATAACGGGATTCGCCGAAGCGCCCGCGCTGTCGCCGGACGAGAAATCGCTCTATTACCACCTGCAGGTGAACGGGACGTTCGTCATCTATCGCGTGACGCGCCCGTGACCCTACACTGCGCCGCTATCTCGCAGCGCGCCGATTTCCTCCCAGGTGTAGCCAAGCTCGAGCAGCACCTCCTCTGTATGCTGCCCGTGTTCCGGCGCGGCCTCGGCTGCGGTCGTGACTTCGCCGTTGATCGTTATCGGCGTGCCCGACACCAGCACCTTGCCCGCCACCGGATGGTCGAGTTCGAGCAGGTATCCGTTGACGCGCGCCTGCTCGCTTTTCAGCATCGTGCGGTAATCGACCACCTCGGTCGCCAGGATGTCGGCGTCGGTGAGTTGCTTGAGCCATTCCTTGCTCGACTTCTTCGGGAAGATCTCGTCGAGCACTTTCTGAATCTTCTCTCCATGAAAATTGCGAACGACGTTGTCCGAGTACTCGGGATCTTTTTCGAGACGCTCGATCCCGACGATCTTGCAGAACGACGGCCAGCGCTTCTCGTCAACACCCGCAATACAAATGAACCCGTCGCTGGTCGGAAACGCACCCCACACGCCGCGCAAGAACTGATGCCCGCGGCCAGCACGCTCGGGCTCGACCCCGGTGATCGACGTATAGTTGATCTCCATTCCCTGCATCGCGATCATCGTGCCGTAAATCGACGCATCAACCTTCTGCCCCTTGCCGGTGCGCTCGCGCGCGAACAATGCAGCGAGCACTCCGCTCGCCAGGCTGAGCGCGCCCGAATGATCCGCGATGAACATGCCGGCCGCCAGCGGCGGATCGGCCGGCATCCCCGTCTTCGCCATCACACCGCTCGCCGCCTGCGCGAGAGTATCGCGGCTCGGTCGCGTTACCCACGGCCCGCGCGGCCCCCACGAACTGCCCTGCGCGTACACGATGCGCGGATTTATTTTGCGAACGTCGTCGTAGCCGAGTCCGAGGCGGTCGAGCACGCCGGGCCGGTAGTTGGTGACCAGCACGTCGTACGACTTCACCATCCGGCGCACCATCTCGATCGCGTCGGGCTTTTTCAGATCGGCGGTGATGCTCCGCTTGCCGCGGTTCATCGCGATGAAGTAATGCGACACGGTCGCGTTCTTGACGTCCGGTCCGCCAATCAGCGCGGTCAGCATCCAGCGGCTGAGATCGCCGGTCTCTTTATTCTCGACTTTGACGACGTGGGCGCCCATGTCGGCCAAAACCAGCGACGCGAACGGTCCCTGGATTTCCTGCGCGATCTCGACGACCTTGATTCCTTCGAGCGGCTTACTCATTGCGGCCTTCTCCTAAACGCTCGTTCAAGAAACTCGGTTGAGCGCGCATTATCCCGCCGTTCGCCGCGAAATCTCAAGCGTCGATCTCGAGGCGCGTCGCCGGTACGCTCATCGCCGATGGAACCGAGCATCTACCAATATCCCGAAATCTTCCGGCGCGCGCATCTGGAGAGTCCCGGCGAAATTCCAGCCGAGGTACTTTTCCTGCAACAGGTCTGGAATCGCCATCGTAAAACTCAGACGCGCCGCATCCTCGACATCGCGTGCGGCGATTCACCCCACGGCCGTCTGCTGGCGGGCGATGGCTTCGAGGTCGTCGGAATCGATCGTTCACCCACGATGATCGCGGCGGGGCGTCGCAAGGCGAATCCCAATCTTCGCTTTTACCGGCGGCCGATCGAAAAGTTTACTCTCCCCGAGCGCCCATTCGACGCCGCGATCTTCATGTCAGAAACATTTCCGGTGATTGTCGAGAACGCGGACCTGCTCTCGCATCTCAAATCCGTAGCGCGCGCGCTCAAGCGTGGCGGTCTCTACTGCATCGACATCGACCGCCAGGATCCTCTTCCGCGCGGTCGGCACCGCACGATCTGGCGCGAACGCACAGCGCGTGCTGGCGATGTTGCACTCGATATCCGCGAATACCATCGGCCGATCGCGTGGCACTCGCCACTGCACTCGATCTACGAACTCGAGTGCACGATCAACTTTCCTGCCGGCGCCGTTACGACTCGCGATCTGATCCCTGTGCGCTACACGACTCCCTCGACGCTCGAACTCGCGGCGCTCGCGTCGGGGATGTTCAAAATGGTTGCCGCGTACTGCGACCTGTCATTCACCAAGCCGCTCGACAAATGCCGCTACCGCTGGCTCGGAGTCTTGCGCCGCGCATGAGTTCAGGTGTCGTTGAGATGATCGAGCACGTCGAGCATCTCAGCATGCCAGTCGCCGTCGAAGCGAAGGATATGAATCGAGCCGAGCTCGACCACCGGCTCTCGACGCGTGAGCTTGCGCACGATCGCGCGAATCACTCCACGATGCGCAACCAACAGCGCGTCGCCATCGAGCGGAGTCCACAGAGCCAGCATGCGTTCCAGGCCGCGCTCGATGCGAGTGGTAAAGTCGGGGCGGCTCTCGCCTTCGGGATAAGTGTAACCGGGCGCGAGTCGGTCGGCGTTCCATCGCGCGAAATCGTCGGGATAACGATCGCGAATCTCGTCCGCTGTCAGTCCCTCGAACAGCCCGAAGTGAACTTCGGCGAACTCATGGATCGTAACAGTCGGCGCCGAGTCGCCCGCGACGATTCGTGCACCTTCGGAGGCCCGAACCAGCGAAAAGACACGGGCGAAGTTCACACCGCCGTGATTCGTCTCGATCGCTCGAGCCGCGCGACGCATCTGCTCGCGCCCAAGTTCCGACAGCGCAACGTCGGTGCGGCCATGATACCTGATGCTCGACTCGCCCTCGGTCTCACCGTGGCGTACAAGGATCAACCGCGCGCCACGCGAATTCATTTGCCGTCGAACAGCGGATTCATCACGAGACCGGTGAGCAGCTTCGGATGGAAGTAAGTCGATTTCTCGGGCATCGTCGCGCCCGCGTCACTGACGCGCTCGACATCGTCAATCGACGGGGGATTCATCAGGAACGCCCCGTCGGCATGTCGATTCGCGACCGCGCCGAGCGCGCCGCCAATCTCGATCGTGTATTCGATATTCCCGCCCTTGCGAATCTCGTCAGCGCGGAGTCCGAAGATTCGATCGAATATGAGCGCGTGCAGAATCGACACGTCGAGACGGCGAACTTCCGGAGACGCGTCGGGCATCGCGGCCTCCACCGCATCGGCGCTGCGCAATCGCAGAATCAAATAGTTGGGATTTCCTTTCAGCGCCACGCCGATTGCGCCGGTTCCCGAATTGTTCAGGCGCTCGCGAAATTGGTCGCGATGCGCGATTTCTTCGACCTCGAACACCTCGCGCGCGCGTTGCGTGAACGTCGCGATCGCGCTCGCGGGCAGCGACTTCACCACCCGATGGGTCGGCAGAATCACCAGCCCGGGATCGTCGAAGGCGACCAGCGTCATCATCGTGTAGTCGAACGGCGCGGGCTCGCTCGACGGGTTCTCTTGCTGGCGCGCGCGTCGATAGTTCAGCGCGGTTTCATAGCGATGGTGTCCGTCGGCGATCAGGATTCGCGGCGATTCGAGTTCGCGCTGCACGATCGCAATTTCCTCGGGTGCCTCGATCGGTCGCAGCTCGTTGCGGATTCCAAGATCGTCGACGAGATCGATCAGCGGCTCGCGCGCGGCCACCTTTTCGCGCAGTCGATCGAGCTCGGGATGCGCGCCCGAATACAGCCCGAAGATCGAGCTCGTGTTGATCTGAAGCGCGGTGAGCAGGCGAAGACGGTCTTCTTTAGCGGCGGGAAAGGTTTTCTCGTGCGGCAGAATACGTCCGCGATCGAATTCCTCGAGCCGAACGCGCGCGATGTATCCCGTGCGGTGCAGCAGTCGCCCTTCGACGTCAAAGGTTTGCGTGTACTGAAAAATAGCAGGACGCGCCGGCCGCTCGAGTACGTCCGCCGCGCGCCACTCCGCGAGTGTTTTCTCCGCTGCGAGGTAGCGGTCGGCCTCGCGCCCGAGTTCGAGGCGCACGACATTGTATGGGCTACGGTCGTAGAGTTGATTCTGGCGCGCGGCGCCGATGAGGTCGTACGGGGGCGCCACCACGCGCGACGGATCGCCGACAATCTTGCGATTGTACATCAGCGCGCGGAACGGCTCGATTCGTTTGCCGAGCGCGCTCATTTCAAAGCGTCTCCCGCCAGCGCGATCGCGATCTGACGTTCCGAAATCGCTCCCAATCTTACCATTTTCCATCCTGTATCGTTGACGGCGACGACCGTGCTGGGGGCCGACGCCATTAATTTTCCACCTTCAAGGTATACTTTAACTTTTTCACCGAGGCCCGAGCGCGCTTCCTCAAGCGTGCTCGCGGGTGCCTCTCCGCTCAGGTTTGCACTGGTCGCCGTGATCGGTCGCCCGATTCCCGCGCTGAGCGCACGTGCGACCGGATTTGGAGATACGCGGACACCGACACCGTTAGGCCCTGCCAGCTCCGGCGCGATGCTGTCGCGAGCCGGCAATACGAGTGTGAGCGGTCCGGGCCAGAATGCGTCGGCGAGTCGCCGCGCGTCGATAGGTATTTCGCGCGCCACTGAAAACGCCATCGCAGTGTCGGCTGCGATTAATCCAACCGGTCGCCCGGGTTCGCGCTCCTTCACCTCGAAGAGGCGTCGAAGGGCGATGGCTGAAAATGCGTCGGCGCCAATCGCGTAGAACGTCTCGGTCGGATAGACGACCAGTTCACCGGCCTTCAATGCCGCAATTCCATCCTCCAGGCGAAACATTGCGATTAGCCGAGTGCGCGGCGCGCGATGTCGCGCCGGAAGTGACGTCCTTCGAACTCGATCATTTCGGCCGCCTCGTACGCCGCGTCGACCGCGGTCGCGAGTTCCGGCGCCATCGCAGTCACAGTCAACACGCGACCGCCATCAGTGACCAATTGCCCGTCGCGCATCGCAGTGCCCGCATGGAACACTTTCACGCGAATCTTTTTCATCGCCCATTTTATCTTGATGTCGGAGGGGACATTGCCTTCGAGCCGGTCCAGACCGCGAATCGCGATTCCCTTTTTGTATTCTCCGGGATATCCACCCGACGCGAGCACGACCGCGACGGCGCTGCGTGGCGAGAGCCTGATGGCCGCATTGGCGACTTTGCCTTCGGCGGCAGCGAGCAGATTTTCGGCAAGGTCGCTATCGAGCCGCATCATCAGAGGTTCGCATTCCGGATCGCCGAAGCGGACGTTGAACTCGATCACATTGATTCGCTCGCCATCGACCATCAAGCCGACGAACAAGAGTCCGCGAAATGGAATTCCGCGCGCGTTCATCGCTGCCAGCGTGGGCCCGACGACCTCGCGCATCACGCGCGCTTCCATCGCGGGGCCGAATTGTGGGACTGGCGAATACGCGCCCATCCCGCCGGTGTTGGCACCGCGGTCGCCGTCGAAGATGGCCTTGTGATCCTGGAACGTGCCGAGCGGAATCGCATTTTCGCCGTCGCACAGCGCAAAGAACGAAACTTCCTGGCCGGTGAGAAACTCCTCGACAACGACGCGATTGCCCGCCGCGCCGAAACGCCGCCGCTCCATCGCGTCCGTGACCGCTCCCAGAGCCGTATTCCGGTCGTGGCAAATGACGACGCCCTTTCCGAGCGCGAGCCCGTCCGCCTTTACGACGATCGAGCCAGCGCGCGCGTTAACATAACGGCGCGCGGACTCTACGTCGTCGAACGCGGCGTAGTCGGCGGTGGGAACGCCAGCCTCGCGCATGATCGTCTTTGCGAACGACTTGCTTGTTTCGAGCTGGGCAGCGGCGGCGGTAGGCCCAAAGATGTTCAGCCCGGCGCGTGTGAAATGATCGACGATTCCGGTGGCAAGTACGTCCTCGGGCCCAACGATTGTCAGATCGACCGATTTCGACTTCGCGAAATCTATCAGCGCCGCGACATCGGTCGGCGCGATCGGCACCGCTTCCGCGATTTGATCGATACCTGGATTTCCGCTCGCGCAAAATATCTTCCAGACGGTCTCGCTCTGATGGAGCCGCCAGACCAGTGCGTGCTCGCGTCCACCTTTTCCTATGACCAGTACTTTCATCGCGCGAAGTGCCTAGTGCCTGAAATGGCGCACCCCCGTAAAGACCATCGCGAGCCCGAACTTATCGGCGGCTTCGATCACCTTGTCGTCGCGCAAGGAACCGCCCGGTTGCGCAATCGCCGTGGCACCTGCCTCTGCTGCGAGCGTCGGACCGTCGGGAAACGGAAACAGCGCCTCCGACACGAGCACGGAACCCTGGAGCCCGACTTTGAGGCGCGCAGCCTTCTCTCGCGCCGCATACACCGGATCGATGCGCGAGGTGGCACCGCCGCCGACCGCGAGCGTGCGATCTTCCGCGACGAACGCGATCGCGTTGGACTTGATGTGCTTGCAAACCTTGATGCCGAACGTCATCGCGCGCATCTCGGCGTCGGTGGGCGCTCGACGCGTCACCACTTTGCCTTTGCGTGGATCTTCGATCGTCAAGTCCGGCGTCTGCACCAGCAATCCGCCGAGGATTTTCTTGACGTCGGGCTCGTTGCGATCCACCGCCTTTGAATTGAAGGTCATCACGCGCCGATTTTTGTTCTTGCGCAGGAACGCGATCACATCCTCAGGATACGAGGGACCGATCAGCACTTCGGTGAAAAGTTCATTGACCGCGACCGCGAACTCCATGTCCCACGGCCGATTGGTGATGATGATACCGCCGAAAGGCGAGTCCGGATCGGTGGCGAACGCCTTGTCCCACGCGCCTTTCAGCGTGTCGGCAATGCCGACGCCGCAGGGCGTGTTGTGCTTGAGGATCGCGACGACGGCGCGTTTCTCATCTTCGAACTCGAGCATCAGGTTCATCGCTGAGCTGATGTCGACGACGTTGTTGAACGACAGTTCCTTGCCGTGAAGCTGATGTGCGATTTCCAGAAAGCGTCCGTACAGCGCGCCGGTCTGATGTGGATTCTCTCCGTAGCGCAAGGCCTGTTCGCGCTCGAGGGAAAGATTGAAGGTCTCGCCGAGAGAAGACACGTCGGCGTCGCTGCCGTGTGTGCCGAGGTAGTTCGAAATTGCGGCGTCGTACGCGGTGACGCGAGCAAACGCCTTGCGCGCGAGACGCCAGCGCGTGTCGGCAGATATAGCCCCCTGGTTCGCGTCGAGTTCGGCGGCGATCGTGTTGTAGTCCGCAGCATCGACGACCACCGCGACATCGTCGTGATTTTTTGCCGCCGCGCGAACCAGCGTCGGTCCGCCGATGTCGATATTTTCGATCGCGTCCGCAAGCCGAGCGTGCGATGCGGCCACAGTTTTCTCGAACGGATAAAAATTCACCACGACCATGTCGATGGGCTCGATGCTGTGCTGCCGCATCTCGCGCTGATGATTCTCGTCGTCGCGCCGCGCCAGGATTCCGCCGTGAATCTTCGGATGCAGGGTCTTGACGCGACCGTCGAGCATTTCGGGCAGGCCGGTAAAATTCTCGACGGTCCTGACCTTCACTCCCGCCTTTTCCAGAGCTGCGGCCGTGCCTCCTGTAGATACTATTTCAACTCCGTGCCGCTCGAGCGCGGTGGCGAAGGCCGCGAGACCCGCCTTGTCCGAGACGCCCAGCAGCGCGCGCTTGATCACGACCCTTTGGCTCTTCATCGTCAGCTAGCTCCGTATCACGCGCGGCACTCGTTTACCGACCGTGCACAGCATCTCGTAAGAAATTGTCTGCGCCAGGCGCGCGACGTCGTTCACGCTGATGACCTCGCCGCCCGATTCGCCCCACAAGATTACCTCATCGCCGACCGACGCGCCCGCAAGGTCGGTGACGTCGATCGTCGTCAGATCCATCGAGACCGCGCCTACGACAGGCGCGCGCGCGCCGCGCACGATCACTTCGCCGCCGTGTTGCAG
>Ga0070731_10003192_pt1 | contig 14939 bp, 13 predicted proteins | sample Coa_R1_2_FD_66448 | JGI IMG/M metagenome (GOLD analysis project Ga0070731, IMG submission 66448) | Surface soil microbial communities from Centralia Pennsylvania, which are recovering from an underground coalmine fire - Coalmine... | ecosystem: Environmental > Terrestrial > Soil > Unclassified ... | reverse complement strand
AAGGACGAAGAGATGCGCCTCGGTCGGCGAGAAATATTCGTTCACTATCCGAGCGGCATGGGACGCTCGAAGCTTAAGATTCCGGCAGCGAAGGCAGGCACAGCGCGCAATATGAATACGGTTGCGAAGCTCGGAGTAATCGCGGCGAAACCCTAAGCCGCCTGCGCAAATCCCTGTGAGATGGGCGCTTTTCGGTAATCTGAACCTTTTGCGCTGCCGGGCGAACCAATACTTTGGACTGAGCGGCTACGGCCGTTCGCGACGTCATGGAGGACGATCGTGGTCATCCGCTATCAGCACACCCAGCTCGGCACGCTGCTGCTTGTTACGCTCGTCTCAGGTGCGATCTTTTTCGCCGCGATGGCCTATACGCTTCCCAGCCCGGGGCGGTTGGGCCTGTTGGCTGGTGCGGCGCTGCTTGTTGTCGTGGCGTGGCTTTTTTCTTCTTTGACGGTGAGCGTGAGCGAAAGCGAACTGCAGTGGCGGTTCGGCCCCGGGCTTTTCCGCTACCACATGGCGCTAACCGACATCGCCCGAGTCAGTGTCGTGCGCAACAGTCCGTTCAGCGGCTACGGCATCCGCATGCGCCCCGGCTTCCGTCTCTATAACGTCTCCGGGCTTGATGCCGTGGAGCTACGCCTAAAGAACGGCGATATCCGCCGGATCGGCACGGACGATGCGCAAGGGCTTGCCGCCGCTTTGCGCCGCGGGTAGGCCGTACGGCCCACCACGGCTTATTTGACACTCCGTCTTGGCCGGTCCCGCATTCTCATGGGTGCAATGCAGATTGGGATGGGCCAATCACTTTCTATTCATTCCATTGCTGTCTAAGTCCTTCGCCGACAAAGCGAGACCTTAATGACGCCGCCCGCTGCGGACGGCGTCGGCAACGCCGAAAAGGGATATCGTTTCCGTGACTGACGCTGTCATTGGCCAAAGGACCGGCGCCCGATCGTTCTCGATTTTGGGCGCGATCACCTTTTGCCATGTGATTAACGATCTCTCGACGTCGCTGTTGCTGGCGATTTATCCGCTGCTCAAGACCGAGTTCGATTTGAGTTTCGGTCAGATCGGGTTGCTCACACTCATGTTCCAGGGCACCGCATCGTTGTTGCAGCCTGGGATCGGCCTTTATACGGATCGTCGGCCGCAACCTTATTCACTAGTGGTCGGGATGGCCGCTGTCGTACTTGGTCTTGCCGCGCTTGCGTTTGCTCCGAATTTTCCGGTGCTGCTCGCATGCGCCGCACTGCTGGGCGTCGGCTCATCGATCTTCCATCCGGAATCCTCGCGCATTGCCCGTCTCGCGTCGGGCGGGGCGCACGGCTTCGCCCAATCGATGTTTCAGGTGGGCGGAAATGTCGGCAATTCGCTGGCGCCGCTGGCGGTTGCGTTGTTCGTATTGCCCTACGGCCAGCGTAGCATCGCTTGGTTTGCCCTCTTCGCATTGGCCGGAATGGGGATATTGACGCTGGTCGGCCATGCTCACAGCCGTTTGGCACAGCCGCGCGCGCGATCTTCGTCCGCGACACACGTCGCCGCGCTGACGCCCAGCACGGTGCGCCGCGCCATCACCGTACTGATCGCGCTTATTTTCTCCAAGTATTTCTATCTGGCGAGCATCACCAGCTATTACATCTTTTATCTGATCCACCATTTCGGCTTGACCGCGGAGAATGCGCAGCTCTGTTTGTTCGCTTTCCTGGCGGCATCCGCTGTCGGTACCTTTTGCGGCGGGCCGATCGGCGATCGCGTCGGCCGCAAACGCGTGATCTGGTGTTCGATCCTGGGTGTCGTGCCGTTCACCCTTGCGCTTCCCTACGTGGGGCTCCCCGCCACCATCGCGCTCAGCGTGCTCATCGGTCTCATCATCTCGTCGGCGTTTTCGGCGATAGTGGTTTACGCTCAGGAGCTCATTCCCGGCCGCGTCGGCATGGTGTCGGGACTGTTCTTCGGCGTCGCTTTCGGCATGGCCGGGCTTGGCGCCGCCGCGCTCGGCGAGCTCATCGATCTGACCAGCATCGATTTCGTCTATCGGGTGTGCTCGTTCCTGCCGCTCATCGGCGTGCTGGCTGCTTTTCTTCCTGAGATCGAGCGCGTGCCGTCTCGCGTCTAGGCGCCGGCTGATCGCATCGCTACGCCTTCTCGTCGATGATGTGCGTGCGCAGCGTTCCGATGCTGCTGATCTCGACTTCGAGGGTGTCGCCGGCCTTCATCCATAACGGCGGCTTACGGCCGTGGCCAACGCCTTCGGGCGTACCGGTGGCAATGACGTCGCCAGGGGACAGCGCGGTGAAGTCCGAACAGAAGGCGATGATCTGCGGGATCGAATAGATCAAGAGATCGGTGGGTGAGTGCTGCACCTCGGCACCATTGAGCCGCGTCGAGAGCGTAAGCTTGCTCGGGTCGGGGATTTCGTCGGTCGTTACGATCCAAGGCCCGAGCGGTCCCGTTCCTGGAAAATTCTTGCCTGAGGTGACGGAGAACCTTTGATAATCGCGCACCGAGCCGTCGACGAAGCAGGTGTAGCCGGCGACGTGATCGAGCGCGTCCTCGGCTTTGATGTGGCGGGCTGGCTTGCCGATCACCAGGGCGAGCTCGCCTTCGAAATCGAAATTGTCCGATACGGACGGGCGGATCATCTCGCCGCCGTGACCGACCAGCGTGTCGTCAAAGCGGACGAACATGCTGGGCTGCATCGGCATCTCGCGTCCCGTCTCTGCTGCATGAGCGCGATAATTGATGCCGGCGCAGAGGATTTTTCCCGGATGGGGGATCACAGGCCGGAACGTGATGTCGGCGAGTTCGCGATCCGGTTTTGCTTCGCTCGCGGCGTTTTGCATCGCCTCCATCTTTCCGGCTTCGAGCGCGGCGCGCAGGTTCGGTTGCTTGATCCGCTTGTTCAGCGTGATCACACCATCGCCGCTTACGGCACCGAAGAACTCTTTGCCATCGGCACGGAAACTCAAAAGCTTCATTCCGGCTCTCCCGCGCAGTCATCGCGACGCGCTAGATGGCCGCGGCGAGCGCATTCGCGATCACAGCACGGCGAATTCACAGCGTTGTCCGGTCCCGACGCGATTATCCAGAAGGATAACGAAACTGCGGCGTAGTATTCTACGCACGCCAGACGCATTGTGTCACATTGACTTCGCACCCTCTGGCGGCCCCCTGACCGCCACGGGAAATTCACAGCAGGGGGAGGGCCATGCCATGGACATCAAGGTCGGCAGGAAGGCGATCGCCGAGGCGAGCGAGAAGCTGAGGAACTGGGGGCGCTGGGGCAAGGACGACCAGATCGGCACGCTCAATCACGTGCGGCCCGAGGATATCGTCAAGGCTGCGAGCCTGATCCGCACCGGCAAGGTGTTTGCGCTGGGCATTCCGCTCGACGCCAACGGTCCGCAGAATGGGCTCTTCGGCGGCCGTTTCAATCCGATCCATCAGATGCTGGCCACCGGAACCGACGCGATCGCCGAACGGCAGGACTGGAACAAGATCCGCTACGCCGACGACACGCTCATCTGCTGCGTTCAAGGCGCCACCCATTGGGACGCGCTCGGCCATATCTTCTACGAGGACAAGGCGTACAACGGCTACGACGCCAAACTGATCGACTCCAAGGGCCTCAACGTGCTTGGCATCGAGCACTCGAAGAACAAGATGGTGGGCCGTGGCGTGCTGCTCGATATCGCGCGGTTTCGCGGCGTGGAATGGCTGAAGGATGGCGAGAGCATTTCCAACGACGAGCTCGACAAGTGCGCCAAGGATCAGAACGTCTCCATCGGCCGTGGCGACTTTGTCCTCGTCCGCACCGGGCAGATGGAACGCTGCATGTCGGAGAAGAAATGGGGCGGCTACGCCGGCGGCGACGCGCCCGGCGTGAAGTTCGAAAACTGCTACTGGTGCCAGGAAAAGGAGATCGCGGCGATTTGCACCGACACCTGGGGCGTCGAAGTGCGGCCGAACGAGACGACGGAAGCCAATCAGCCCTGGCATTGGGTAGTTATCCCCGCCATGGGGCTGTGCATGGGCGAGATTTTCTATCTCAAGGAACTGGCCGAGGATTGCGAGGAGGATGGCGTCTATGAGTTCTTCTTCTGCGGGCCGCCGCTGATCATTACCGGCGCCACCGGCTCGCCGCTCAATCCGCAGGCGATCAAATGATCGCGGCGCGATCATCCCGGACGGGCGCAAAGCACCGATCCGGGATCGTGCGCCGCTTGCTGCTGCGGCGTCATGCGCAGGCTTGACCCGCGCATCCCGATCATGTTGGCAATGCGTTGACGTTCTATATCGGGATGGCTGGATCAACTCTGGCAATGACGAGTGGAGGAGCGCGTGGCCAAATATCTCAAGCGCGGAATGGACGCGAGCGCGATCAAGGCGGCTGACGCCAAGGTGCGCGAGACGGTCGAGCAAATCCTGGCCGACATCGATGCGCGCAAGGACGTGGCCGTGCGCGAACTGTCGCAGAAGTTCGACAACTGGTCGCCGCCCTCGTTCAAGCTCACATCGCAGGAGATCGAGCGCGCCATCGCCACCATGAGCAAGCGCGATCTCGACGACATCAAATTTGCCCAGGCGCAGGTGCGCAATTTCGCTCAGAAGCAAAAAGACACAATGCGCGATCTCGAAGTCGAGACGCTGCCCGGTGTTGTACTCGGTCACAAGCACATTCCGGTCAACTCGATCGGTTGCTACGTGCCCGGCGGACGCTATCCGATGGTGGCGTCCGCGCATATGTCGATCGTGACCGCGCGCGTTGCGGGCGTGAAGAAGATCATCGCCTGCGCGCCGCCGTTCAAAGGCGGCCCGCACCCGGCGATCGTTGCGGCGATGCATTTCGGGGGCGCAGATGAAATCTTCGTGCTTGGCGGCGTGCAGGCAGTAGCTGCCATGGCGCTCGGCACCGAGACGATCACACCGGTCGATATGGTCGTCGGGCCGGGCAACGCGTACGTCGCCGAGGCCAAGCGGCAGTTGTTCGGCCGCGTCGGCATCGATCTCCTGGCCGGCCCGACCGAGACGCTGATCATCGCCGACGACACCGTGGACGGCGAAATGTGCGCTACCGATCTGCTCGGTCAGGCCGAGCACGGCCCGACTTCGCCCGCGATCCTCATCACCAATTCGGAAAAACTTGCGCGCGATACCATGACGGAGATTGAGCGGCTCTTGAAAATCCTGCCCAGTGCCGATCTCGCCGGCAAGGCGTGGGCCGATTTCGGTGAGGTCATCATCTGCGATGACGAAGCCGAAATGGTGCGCGAGGCCGATCGGGTCGCCTCCGAGCACGTGCAGGTGATGACACGGGATCCGGATTATTTCCTCACCAACATGAAGAATTACGGCTCGCTGTTCCTCGGGCCGCGTACCAACGTCGCCTATGGCGATAAGGTGATCGGCACCAATCACACGCTGCCGACCAAGAAGGCCGCGCGCTATACCGGCGGACTGTGGGTCGGCAAGTTCCTCAAGACCTGCACGTACCAAAAAGTGCTGACCGACCAGGCGAGCGCCATGATCGGCGAATACTGCTCGCGGCTCTGCGTGCTCGAAGGATTCCTGGCGCACGCCGAACAGGCCAACGTGCGCGTGCGCCGCTACGGCGGGCGCAACATTCCGTATGCGCAGGCGGTGGAGTAATGGCCATGACGGAATAATGCCCATCGAGCTCGCCTCCACTCCTTCCTTCCGCCTCGACGGCAAGCGCGCGCTCGTGACTGGCGGTGGGCGCGGCATTGGGTTGGCCGCAGCATCGGCGCTGGCGGCGGCAGGCGCCCACGTGACGCTTGCGGCGCGCACCAAGAGCGAGATCGAGGATGCTGCCGCGGCTATCCGGGCGCGCGGCGAAAAGGCCGAGGCGCTGGTGCTCGACGTTACCGACGTCGAGGCGGCGCGGCGCACGATCGCGGCCAGCGCGCCGTTTCAGATCCTCGTCAACAACGCCGGCATGAATCGCCCCGCCTTGCTGCCGGACGTGAAAATCGAGGACTTCGACGCCATCATGTCGCTCAACGTGCGGGCCGCGTTCTTCATGGCGCAGGCGGTGGCGCTCAAGCTGATCGCGGCGAAGCTGCCAGGCTCCATCATTAACATTTCATCGCAGATGGGCCATGTCGGCGCGGCGCGGCGGACGGTCTATTGCGCGTCCAAACACGCCATGGAGGGCTTCACCAAAGCCATGGCGATTGAGCTCGCGCCGCACAACATCCGCGTCAACAGCCTGGGCCCGACGTTTCTGGAAACTCCAATGACCCGGCCGTTCTTCGAGAACAAGGCGTTTCGCGACGAAGTGCTGTCGAAGATCAAGCTCGGGCGTCTCGGCCAGCTCGACGAGCTCACCGGCGCCATCGTATTTCTCGCCTCCGACGCCTCGTCGTTGATGGCCGGCTCGGCGCTGGTGCTCGACGGCGGCTGGACTGCGGAGTGACGATGGCGCGAGCCGCTATGGAATCCCCCGATCGGCCCGACGCATCCGAACTACTGAATCGGGCGCGCGCCATTGCCGATGTAGCCCGCGAGCGCGTCTTGGAAACAGAAGCGGCGCGCCGCGTCAGCGAAGATATGATCGAGCGCATGCGCCAGGCGGATTTGTTCCGCCTCATGCAGCCGAAGGCCTATGGCGGTTTCCAATACGGGTTCGAAGTGCTCGCGCAGATCGAGGCGGTGCTGGCCAGCGGCTGTGGCTCGACCGGCTGGGTCTACGGCCTGCTCGCGTCGCATCAATGGCTGATCGCGTGCTTCCCGGAAGAAGCGCAAGATGAGGTCTGGAGCGACCGCACCGCGCTCGCGGCCGGCACTTACGCGCCGGTGGCGCAAGGTGTGGCGGTGGACGGCGGCTATCTGGTGTCGGGCTCGGGCAGCTTCTGCAGCGGTTGCGATAACGCGCAGTGGCAATTCCTCGGCGGCACGATCCCGCAACCATCGGGTCCGCCGCTGCCGGGATTCTTCCTGTTGCGCACCGCCGACATCGTCATCGATGACAACTGGCGCACGATGGGGTTGTCCGGTACGGGCAGCAAGACGATCGTCGCCGACAAGGCGTTCGTCCCCCGGCATCGCGCGCTTGCCTTTGCCGAGCTTGCCAATGCCACCGCACCGGGAATGCGCGCGCACGCCAATCCGCTCTACAAACAATCGTTCCTTGCTGTCCTGCCGATCACCATTGTGGCGCCGGTGCTAGGGATGGCGGAGGGCGCGCTCGCGGCGTTTCTCGACATGGCGAAGGTCCGCACCACGCGCGGCGCGCTGGCCGGCGGCAACCGCCGGATGGCAGAGCTGACGACGGTGCAGATGCGTGTCGCCGAGGCGGTCGCCTGCATCGACGCGGCGCGGCTCATGATGTTTCGCGATCTTGCCGAAGCCTATGAGATGGCCGCCCGTGGCGAAGCTGTCAGCCTGGACGTGCGGCTGCGTAATCGCCGCGACCAGGCGTTCTGCGCGCGTCTGCTGACCCAGGCGATCGATGCGCTGTTTCTTGCCGCCGGTGGCCAGGGACTTTTCCTCGAGCATCCGCTGCAGCGTTTCTGGCGCGACGCGCATGCAGCAGGCTCGCACATCAGCCTCAACTGGGATTCGAGCGGCAGCATGTTCGGCCAGTACATGCTTGGTCTGGAGCCAAAGGGGCAATACTGAAATCAAGCGGTAGCTGCCGGGACGGGAAAACTCGTCTATATCTCAGTGTGTGGGAGAGACGCCGATCCGGGCGCAGGGAGGATCGTCATGAGAAGGTTTGCCGCGGCCCTATTGGCGGCCACCGCTTTGTCGTTTTGCTTCTCGGCCGTCGCCGAAGCCAAGGGCAAAGTCATTGGCGTGTCCTGGTCCAACTTCCAGGAGGAGCGGTGGAAAACCGACGAGGCCGCGATCAAGGCCGCCATCGCAGCGTCCGGCGACAAATATATTTCCGCCGACGCGCAGTCTTCGGCACAGAAGCAACTAACCGACATCGAGAGCCTGATCGCCCAGGGCGCCAATGCATTGATCGTGCTGGCGCAGGATGCTTCCGCCGTCGCGCCCGCGGTGCAAAAGGCCATCGACGAAGGCATTCCGGTGATCGGTTACGATCGTCTGATCGAAAATCCAAATGCGTTTTACATCACGTTCGACAACAAGGAAGTCGGGCGGATGGAGGCGCGCGGCGTCTATGCGGTCAAGCCAAACGGAAATTACGCTTTCATCAAGGGATCGTCCGCCGATCCGAACGCTGATTTTTTGTTCGCCGGTCAGATGGAGGTTCTTAAAGACGCAATCGCGGCCGGCAAGATCAAGAATGTGGGAGAGGCCTATACCGACGGCTGGTTGCCTGCGAACGCGCAGAAGAACATGGAACAGATCCTGACCAAGAATAACAACAAGGTCGATGCCGTCGTGGCTTCGAACGACGGCACCGCCGGCGGCGCCATCGCGGCGCTTGCGGCGCAAGGCTTGGCCGGCGCCGTGCCGGTCTCCGGCCAGGACGGCGATCATGCGGCGCTCAATCGTATCGCGCTCGGCACGCAAACCGTCTCGGTGTGGAAGGACGCCCGCGCGTTGGGCAAGAAGGCCGCCGAGGTCGCCGCGCTCCTCGCCGGCGGAAAGAAAATGAACGAGGTTCCCGGTGTCGTGAAATTCTCCGGCGGCCCGAGGAAGGTTGAGATGAACTCATTGTTCCTCGCCCCGATTCCGATCACGAAAGACAATCTGGGCGTCGTTATCGACGCCGGGTGGATCAAGAAGGACGAAGTCTGCCGGGGCGTGAAGCCAGGCACGGTCAAGGCCTGCGGCTAGTGTTTCAACGCTTCCTTAAGGCCACCGAACTCGACACGCGCATGCTCGGTATGATCGGCGCGTTGCTGCTGATCTGGATCGCTTTTGACGTCCTTTCACGCGGCCTGTTTCTCACGCCGCGCAATCTTTGGAATCTGTCGGTGCAGTCATCGTCCGTCGCCATCATGGCGACCGGCATGGTGCTGGTGATCGTGACGCGCAACATCGATCTGTCGATCGGCTCCATGCTCGGCTTCATCGGCATGATCATGGGCGTCATTCAGGCCGATCTGGTTCCAAAGTTTCTCGGCTTCGACAATCCGGCGACCTGGGTCGTTGCACTTTTCGCCGGCTTGGCGCTGGGCGTCCTCCTCGGAGCGTTCCAGGGTTTTTTGGTCGCTTATCTTGGCATTCCGTCTTTCATCGTAACGCTCGGCGGCCTCTTGGTCTGGCGCGGCGGAGCCTGGTGGGTGACGAGTGGTCAAACAATCGCTCCGCTCGACTCACGGTTCAGTCTCATGGGCGGCGGCCCGGAAGGCTCGATCGGCGCGGCGTGGAGTTGGGCGGTGGGCCTTGCCGCCTGTCTCGCGGTGGTGTTGCTTCTGGTGAACGGACGGGTCAGGCGCAAAAAATTCCACTTCGCGCTGCGGCCGATGGCTGCCGAAGTTTTTCTTGGCGCCACCGCCTGTGCTTTGATCCTTGGTGGCGTCGCCGTGGTCAACGCTTATCCGTGGCCGATCGGAAGCGTGCGCCGCTACGCGGATGCAAACCATATCGTTGTTCCCGACGGCGGGCTGTTCATCGCTCACGGCATCGCCATTCCGGTTCTCATCGCCATTGGCGTCGGCGTAGCGATGACCTTTCTGGCGCGGCGCACGCGCTTCGGCCGCTATGTCTATGCCATCGGTGGCAATCCCGAGGCGGCCGAACTCGCCGGCGTCAACACGCGCTGGGTGATCGTAAAAATATTCATGCTCATGGGCCTCCTTGCCGCCGTCAGCGCTGCCATATCCATTGCCCGCCTCAACGCGGCGACAAACTCGGAAGGCACGCTCGCTGAACTCCTGGTCATCGCCGCTGCCGTCATCGGCGGCACCTCGCTTGCGGGCGGCGTCGGCACCGTAGCGGGCGCCATGCTTGGCGCTGTGCTGATGCAATCGCTGCAATCGGGCATGATCCTGCTCGGCGTCGACACGCCGCTGCAAAATATCGTGGTGGGCGTGGCGCTCGTGCTGGCCGCCTGGCTCGATGTAGTGTACCGGCGCAGGGTGCAGCGAGCATGAGCGCATCCGCCGTTCCGCTCGTCGACATGCGCGATATTTCGCTCTCTTTCGGCGGCATTCACGCCGTCGATCGGGTCTCGATCGATCTGCACGAAGGCGAGGTGATGGCGCTCGTCGGCCACAACGGCGCCGGCAAGTCGACGCTCGTCAAGATCCTTTCTGGCGCCAATCAGCGCGACTCTGGCAGCATTGCCGTACTCGGCGAAGAGGCGATCATCGCCAATCCGCGCGATGCCAAGAGATACGGGATCGAGACGATCTACCAGACGCTGGCGCTTGCCGACAATGTGGATGCAGCCGCTAATCTGTTCCTCGGCCGCGAACTGCGCACGCGCTGGGGCACGCTGGACGACATCGCCATGGAGGCCGAAGCGCGCAAGGTCATGGGCCGACTCAATCCACACTTTCAGCGCTTCAAGGATCCGGTGCGGGCGCTGTCGGGTGGCCAGCGCCAGTCGGTGGCCATCGCGCGCGCGATCCTGTTCAATGCGCGTATTCTGATCATGGACGAGCCGACGGCGGCGCTCGGACCGCAGGAGACGGCGCAGGTCGGCGAACTGATTAAACAACTCAAGGCCGATGGCATCGGCATTTTCCTCATCAGCCACGATATTCACGACGTCTTCGATCTGGCGGATCGGATTTGCGTGATGAAGAACGGCCGTGTCGTCGGCACGGCGCGCGTCGCCGACGTCACCAAGGACGAGGTCCTCGGCATGATCATCTTGGGCAAGTGTCCCCCGGGGGCAATTCCGGGGCCGGGTGCGATATCTGCCCTAAGCTGAGATCGGGTAAATGGCCTTCTCGCCCGAGAGCACGCGCGCCACGTCGCTCGCGCATTTGGTCTGCAACTCTTCCAGCGCCTCGACGGAGTAGAACGCGGTGTGCGGCGTCAGGATGACATTGTCGCGTCCGAGGAGCGGCGAATCCTTTGCCAAGGGTTCTGTAGTGACAACATCGAGCGCGGCACCGCCCAGTTGGCCCGAATCGAGCGCTGCGACCAGCGCGGCTTCATCGACGAGAGGCCCGCGCGCGGTGTTGATGAGGAACGCTCGCTTTTTCATCTTGGCGAAGGCGGATGCATTCATCAGCCCGCGCGTTGCCGGCAGCAACGGCGCGTGCACCGAAATGAAATCCGAACGCCCCAGCAACTCGTCGAAGCTCACGCCCTCCACACCCGCCGCCGCGAGGACCTCCCGCGACACATACGGATCGTGAGTGAGAACATGCAGGCCGAACGCCTTGGCCTTGGGTGCAAGCGTACGCGGGATGTTGCCGAAGCCAATCAGGCCGAGCACCTGGCCTTCAAGGCGGCGCAGCGGAACGATCGGCGGTACCTCCCAGCGGCCCGACTGAACCAGCCGATTGGAAAACGTCACCTTGCGCGCAAGCGCAAGCAACAGCGCCATGGCGTGATCCGATACTTCGCGCAGGCAATAATCCGGCACGTAATTGACGGCGATGCCGAGTTCCTTTGCGGCCGGCAGGTCGATGTTGTCGACGCCGAGGCCGAAGCGCCCGATTGCCTTGCAGCCCTTTAGCTGCCGCAGCAGATCGCCGGGCAGCTTGGCATAAGTCACGAGGACAGCGTCGGCATCGCGGGCGACAGACAAAATGTCTTCAGGGCTCGGGCTCTTTGCCATGCGATATTCGGGATCGAGCAGCGCCAGCGCCTTTTTTGCCGGATCGAGCGAGGGGAAGGGGCTATCGGTGATGGCGATGATGATGATGCGGGGCATATTTTTTCTCGGCGTCATCGCCGGGCTTGTCCCGGCGATCTCATACAGTTGCGAGGCATTGCCATCACGACCGAGATGCGCGGGTCAAGCCCGCGCATGACAGACTACAAGGCAAACACCTGCGGATTGACGCAGTTCGGTAGTTTGTGTCCCGCCAGCAACGCCAGGATATTGTCGACCACGATATTCGCCATCTCCTCGCGTACTTCCGGCACGGCGCTGCCGAGGTGTGGCGTGAGCACGACGTTGCTCATTTTTTTCAGGATTGGATCGATCTTTGGCTCGTGCTCGAACACGTCAAGGCCGGCACCCGCAATCTGCTTTTTGGTGAGCGCGCGCACGAGAGCCGCCTCATCGACGATAGGGCCGCGCGCGGTGTTGATGAGGAATGCGGTCTTCTTCATCAGGCGAAGCTCGCGCGTGGAAATCTGGTGGCGTGTCTCCTTCTTCAGGGGCGAATGGATGGAGACGAAATCGGATTCTCGCAGTAGCTGCTCAAACGGTACGTATGTGAGGCCGGCCTCGCGTTCCTCGCGCTCAGGCTTCCGTCGCGGCGTCCAATAGAGCACCCGCATGGAAAAACCCTGTGCGCGACGCGCTACCGCCTTGCCGATCAGCCCCCCGCCGCCAATGAGCCCCGTAGTCTTGCCCCAAACGTAAGAGCCCATCAGGTGCGCCGACTGGCCGCCCGGAAACTTGCCGGCGCGGGTCATGCGGTCGCCCTCAACCATACGTCGCGCCACGGCCAGCATCAGGCCGAAGGTGAGGTCGGCGGTGGCTTCCGTGGTCACCGGCGCCGTCACGCTCACCGGAATCCGCCGCTCGGTCGCGGCGGCGACGTCGATATTCGATGGCGTGATCGACTGCGCCGCGATCAGCCGCAAATTCGGATTGGCGGTGATGACGGCGCGATCGATCGCGTCATGGAGCAGGCAGAACAGAATGTCGGCCTTGCGCACTTCGGCAATCAGCGTCCGCTTGGGAATGATCCGGCCTGAGTGGGGAAAGATTTTGACGCTCGCCACTTTGCGAAGTCGTGCGAGCGCGCGCTCGGAGATTGGCTGTGTGACGAAAATCCGCGGACGGGTTGGTTTCTTTGCCATCAGGCGAGCCACCGAACCACGCCGGCCACGCCATCGACCGCCACCTGCGCACCGTCCGGAATGCGCGCTGTTGCATCCAGCACGCCGAGAACCATCGGAATGCCGCGTTCGCGCGCCAGCGAGGCAAGGTGCGACGTCGAGCCGCCGAGTTCGGCGACCACTCCGCCGACCCGCGGCAGAATGTGGCTCAACGCGGGACCGGCGACGCGTGTCACCAGAATGTCGCCCGGCGCGACGCGAGAGAGCTCGCATTCGCAATTTACCACCACTGCGCGGCCGGAGCCCCAGCCGACGCCAGCCGGGTGTCCGTTGAGACCGGGATGCTTGAGCCAGATTTCGTCGGGAACATAGGCCGGCTCCACGCGCAGCGGCCGCGCCTGCAGAAGCTTGAAACCTTCGTCGTCGAGCGCCCACTCGATCTCCACGGGGTGTTCGAGCACATCCTCGGCCTTGCGCATCATTCGGCCCAGGGTGGTGGCTTGGCCGGCTTCGAGACAGGCCGCCCGCATCAGTTCGTCGGGCACTGCCTGGGCCGTCGTGCCGGCGCCGTGCACGCAGGCCTCGCGATGATGCTTGCGGCCGGGTTCGTTGCTGCGCAGGAAACCCTGGCGGCTGAGAATGATGCGGTCGGGCACTACCTCGCCTTGGGCGATCGTGGAACCGAGGCCCCAGGTGGCGGAAAGAAGCATCTGACCTTCCGCCGTCTCGCTCAAGCCGCCGCCCGAGGCGCGCGCCGCGACGAGGGGCTGCACCAGCACCGCCATCGCGGTGCCGGCCGGATCGAGGTCGTGCTGCGCCATGGAGCGGCGCGCATTCGTGGTCCACAGCGCTGCCCAGCAAGCGCGCAGCGCGGTGAGGAATTCCTTCTCGCCGGCGACGCCGAGGAAGCTCTCGAACTGGCCGGCGAAGCTCGTATCGGCGCGATCTTCGATCAGGGCCGACGATCGCACGGCCGCAGGCTTTGTTTGTTCACTCCAGGCGTCCAAGACCGATGCCAGCAGATCAGGTGCGATATCGCCCTGATAGAGCCTTAGCCTGATCTCCACCGATAGCCGCCGCTGCGTGGGTTGATCGGCTTTAGGATACGCGCGCACCAGATCCCCGAGCCCGAGATGGGCGACCTGCCGATGGTACGCATCCGCCGCAATGCAAAAGCCGCCAGGAGTCGGCAGGCCCGCGTGCGTCAGCCGCGCAAGATTCGCAGTCTTTGGTCCAACACACTCAGAGTTGGTCGCGGCGGAGGCGGAAAGCGGGAGGATGAATGCGGTCATGCGGATATCATGCTCGCTGTGCCGCCTCGCATTTCCCTCGCCCTTTCAGGGGGAGGAAAAGCGTCACTTCACATGCTCGCCGTAACCCGGCAGCGGATCGACGACGGTGATTTGTTTGACCGGGAAGTTGGACACGATCTCGATGTCCTTCTTGTGGACGATCAGCATTTCCTCGATACGCACGCCGTAGCGGTACTTCTTGCCGTGCTGTGTCTCCAAAGCAAATGTCATGCCTTCCTGGATATCGATCGGATGATCCAGCGACCAGATGCGTGAAATCACCGGCGGATCATATTGGGCGAGGCCCAGTCCGTGTCCCCACAGGTTGGCGGCGGCCTGGTCCTCGTCCTCGTAGCCCCAAGTCTTCATCGCCGACGGCCATTTCATCGCGATGTCGCGCGTGGTAGCGCCGACTTTCACCGCGCCGATCGAGTCGTAGAGCCATTTCAGCGCGGTCGCGTAAGTGTCTTTTTGCTCCTTGGTCGGTTCTTTGCCGACGCAGTAGGTGCGGTAATAGCAGGACTTGTAGCCGTTCCAGGTCAGTGCGGCCAAATCCATGAACACGATGTCGCCGGGCTGGATGATGCGGTCGGAGAAATTGCGCCAGTTTGGCCACGTGTTCGGCCCGGACGAGACAATCACGTCCTCCACGTCTTCCATGCCGGGAATGTTGTAGAGGTATTGCATCAGGTGTGCAGTGACTTGGTTTTCGGTGATGCCGGGGCGCAGGAACTTCATGCATTCCCAGTGGGTGGCGTCGCCGATGGCGCCGACGATGCGGAAGCACTCCTG
>Ga0070731_10003191_pt1 | contig 14944 bp, 16 predicted proteins | sample Coa_R1_2_FD_66448 | JGI IMG/M metagenome (GOLD analysis project Ga0070731, IMG submission 66448) | Surface soil microbial communities from Centralia Pennsylvania, which are recovering from an underground coalmine fire - Coalmine... | ecosystem: Environmental > Terrestrial > Soil > Unclassified ... | reverse complement strand
ATGAGCAAGACAGTCCCTCAGGTGCTCGGTGAGGCGACCGTCCAGGAGCTCCGCGAAGCCGTGCGGGGAGAGATCGTGACGGCGTCCGATCCTGGCTATGCGGAGGCCTGCCGCGTCTGGAACGGCGCCCACGACGGCCGCCGGCCGGCGCTCGTCGCGCGCTGCGCCGGTGCGGCCGACGTCATCGCCGCCGTTGGCTTTGCGCGCAGCAACGACCTGCAGATCGCCGTCCGCGGCGGCGGCCACAGCATCGCGGGCTTCTCCACGAGCGACGACGGTATCGTCATCGACCTCTCGCAGATGAACGCCGTCCACGTCGACCCGACCGTTCGGCGCGCGACCGTCGGCGGCGGCGCGGTGTGGGCCGACGTCGACCACGAGACGCAGCTCCACGCCCTCGCAACGACCGGCGGCCTCGTCTCGACGACGGGTGTCGGCGGGTTCACGCTCGGCGGCGGCATCGGCTGGCTAATGCGGAAGCACGGGCTGGCCTGCGACAACCTCGTCGGCGCCGACGTCGTCACCGCCGACGGCCAGCTCGTGCACGCGAGCGAGAGCGAGAACGCCGATCTGCTCTGGGGCCTGCGCGGCGGCGGCGGCAACTTCGGCATCGTCACGCAGTTCGAGCTCGAGCTGTACCCCGTCGGCCCGACGGTCTACGCCGGCCCGATCTTCTATCCGGCCGACGCAGCCGCCGACCTCCTGCGCCTGTTCCGGGACTGGGGGCCGGGGGCGTCCGACGACGTCACCGCCGTGGTCAACCTGACGACAGCGCCGCCGCTGCCGGTGATCCCCGAGGCCTGGCACGGCAAGAAGGTCGCCGTCTTCCTCGGCGTCTCGGCCGGGCCGGTCGAGGAAGGGGAGGGCCACATGCGGGAGTTCCGCACCGTCGCCGACCCGGTTGCGGATCTGCTCGGTCCGATGCCCTACACGACGATCCAGACGCTGATCGACCCGCTTTGGCCGAAAGGCATCAATGCGTACTTCAAGGCGACGAACCTCGCGCGGCTCGACGACGAGCTCATCGACCGGCTTTGCGAGCTTCACCGTTCGGCGCCCGGACCGCAGTGCGAGATCCACATCCACCAGATGGGCGGCGCGGTTGCTCGGGTGGGCGACGGCGACACCGCGTTCGCGGAGCGTTCGATGCCGTACGTCCTCAACGCCGTCACGGGCTGGCACGAACCGGCTGCAGCCGATGCGCACATCGCCTGGGCACGATCCGTGATCGACGCCGCGGCGGACGCCTCCACCGGCCGCGCATACGTCAACTTCCTCGGCGACGCAGATGCTGCACGTTCGTCGTACGGCAGCGAGACGTATCGGCGGCTCGTCGCGCTCAAGAACGACTACGACCCGACGAACGTGTTTCGGCTGAACCAGAACATCGTGCCCGCGTGATCCATCCGGCCTTCAGGGAAGAGATGCTGCGCGACAACGCGCGGACTCTCGGTCGAGAGCTGCGGACCGCGTACCTGCGGCGGGAGCGCCGGCGCGCCGCTCCCGCCGCCCGGCCGGTGCTGCTGCGGCTGGACCGCGTCCAGGATGGCGAGGCGCTGGAGCGCCTCGCCCAGCTCGAAGGTCGCCCGGCCCCGACCGGACGGTACGTCGTGGCGGAGATCGGCGGTGCGATCGTCGCCGCACGTCCGCTCGGGCCGGGCGCCGCCTTCGCGGATCCGTTCGAGCCGACCGCACACTTGCTGCCGCTCCTCGAGCTGAGGGCGAAGCAGCTTGCATACGATCGCCCCGGCCGACGGGCGCGGGCGGTGTGGGCCGCGCTTCGCGGCTCCGCCTGACGGACCGGGTCGCCGCGCGGGAGCGGCGTAGCCGGCGCGATCTGAGCTAGCGCCAGGGAAGCGAGACGAGCTTCACGTTCGTCATCGCCCGGATGGCGCCGACGACGCCTTCCTTGACACCGAGGCCCGACGCCTTGACACCGCCGAACGGCCGCCTCCTCGGTGCGGTAGCTCGGTACCTCGCCCACGTTCACCGTGCCGCAATGAAGCTCACGCGCGCCGCGCATCGATCAGCGTCCTGACCTGGGTCTGCTCGTGGAGCGGATCGCCGACACGGAGCGCGGCTGCGACCCGCACGATCCGCTCGGCGAGCGCATCCGCCAGCGGCCCCTCGACCAGGACCCGCTTGACGGCCGTGCAGCGCTGGCCGCTGTTCTGGGTCGCCCCGGCGACCGCGAGCGCCGCGGCCTGGTCGACGTCGGCGTCGCGAAGCACGAGCAGCGGATCGTTGCCGCCCAGCTCGAGGATCGTACGTCGGTAGCCGGCTCGGGCTGCGAGCTCGCGTCCCACCGCGACGCTGCCCGTGAACGCGACGACCTCGACCGCCTCGTGGGCAAGCATCTCGTCGAGGATGGCCCGGGCGTCGCCGGTGACCACGGCGAGAGCGTTCTCCGGGTAGCCGGGCGTCGAGCACGGCGCGGGCGAGCCAGAGCCCTGCGAGGGGCGTCTTCTCGGATGGCTTGAGCACGATCGGTGCCCCGGCCGCGATCGCGGGCGCGAGCTTGTGCGCCACCTGCAGCAACGCCTGGACGGCGGCCTGACGATCGGCGACACGCACGACTACGACGAGCCCTTCGACGTCGACGTCGACGAGGAGCCGTACCGGCACCTGCTCGCGCGAGCGGAGTCGATCCTCGGCGGCCGGTTACCGCCGGTGCGGCGGCGCTGGGCTGGCGTCTACAGCCAGTCCCTGAACGGCGCGCTCTTCCACCGGGAGAAGGTCGGTCGCGCGGCGTGGGTCGTCACCGGTGCAGGTGGGCGGGGAATGACGCTCGCGCCCGCAATCGCCGAGCACGTCTTGGACGAGCTCGGCGCCTGAGGCGCTGGTGGAGACCGGCGAGATTCCGCTCGTGTTCGGTTCGCACTCTCTGTTCTTGCGCGGCTTACCAGATTCCCAACCCTGCCGGCACTGATCGTCAGCTCGAATCCGATCCAATCGACGCACGAGCCGGCGGTACGAGACAGTTGTCACTGATCGTGAAGCCGGCTGCCTGCAGGAACGGCCGCGCGACTTCGATCGCGCGAGCGATGTTGGTCGCGATCCACAGGCAGACCGCCGCGAGCGGCAGCTCGACCAGGACCGCCTCCGCGATCGCCTGCGCGACGTCGGACAAGCCACGTGACGTGAAGACGTCGAACCAGGCGTCGCACACCAGCAACGTCGCGGTGATCGCGGCAGTCATCTCTGCGAACGCGGATCGCCGAACCACCATCAACGCGGTTGCCACGAGGGCGATGCCAAGCCCGACGTCGAACCCACCCCACGCGAGCCGCCAGTGGTTCGCGACGTAGTGCCGCGGCAGCGTTGCGAACAGGAACACAGTCCACGGAAGCAGCACGGCAGCGCAGAGGAAGAACGCCGGTGCGATCCACGGCGGTACGAGCCACTTGCCTTCCCCGCGACGAAAGGCAGCACGGGCGCGAAAGTCAGGTAGGGGCAAGACCGCGTCCTCCTCGCGACCGGACTACTCGAGCAGCTCGAGCTCGGTCTTCCGGACGCGCTGGAATCCGGCAGCTCCCAGGGCGCTCGCATCGACGAGGCGGCAGAGCCAGCCGTACGCCGAGTCCGGGTCGGACTCGTCGACGAAGTCTCCGGTCGCCGCGAAGATGCGCCCGTCGAGGAACTCCCATTCCTCGACCTCGTCCTGCTCGCCGTCGATATCTGCTCGCAGGCTCGCGAGATCCGCGCGCAGCCGCTCTTTCACCGTCGTGAGCCAGGTCTCGCGCGGATCGCGGTCCGGGTCGACCCCGGAGAGCTCGAGCAGGTCGTCCTCGATCTCGTCGAGCGTCAAGGCGTCGATGTAACGCGCTGCCTCCTCCCAGTCGGGAAGCTCGCCCGGCTCGAGGGCGACGAGCTCGACCGAGGACCCGCGGCGCTCGGCATCCGACAGCATCGCCGACGCTTCCTCGGGCAGCGCTTGCTCGCGCCCGGCGAGTGTGTGCTCGAGCTCGTGGTCGGGGAGCTCTTCCACCTCGAGGAAGTCACGCTCTGCAAGGAGGTCGAGGTACGGCTCGCCTTGCTCGTCGAAGGCAAGGCGCTCGTCCGTCACCTCCCAGCCGACCGGCTGCCCGTCGTCGATCGTGGTGAAGCCGTGACCAAGCCGCGGCGCGCCGGAACGGAAGCGGCGGTACGCGCCGGGCTCCTCACGGCCGTCGGGATGCCGAAGCCGGATCCGGTACCGGGCCGGACTCGCGAATGCACGGGGGAGCTTCCCGGCGCGCTCGACGCGCTCGATCAGCCAGAAGCGGCCGTCGAGGCGCAGCACGGCGCCGGGCTCGAGCGGATCGTCCGACGCATAGCGGTGGACACGATTTGTGCCCGCGCGTGAATGCACCACCACCTCGTACTCGAGATCCCCGGCCCGCGCGTTCATGGCGAGCGAAGTCTGACTGTTCGCGTATGCCAGCCGTCGAATCCGGGGGGAAGCGGTCGGCGATTTCGATCGTGGACGCTACGAGCGCCCGCGAGAGCACAGTCGCCAACGGGTTTGGCTCGAGCCTGCGGTCAGTGCCCGAGCGCCGCGTCGGTGACGGCGTCGATGCCCCCGAGCCGCGAGGCGAGATCCTGGTCGAGGTCGTACCGCGCGGCGAGCCCTGCCGGGGACAGGTAGGTGACCTTCGTCTGGCCCTCGTCGTCCCAGACGAGCACCTTGAGCGGCAGGTCGAGGGCGGCGAGCGGCGCCGCCTGCATCACCGGCGTTCCGGCGAGGGGGCTCCCGAACATGACGACGACGGTCTCCCGCAGCTCGAGGCCGTGCCCCCGTGCTTCCACGCTGTGGTCGACGACCGCGAAGAGCTTCAGCCCTTTCGCGGCAACCACACCCTCGAGCTTGACCACAGTCTCCGCGACCGGCCGGGAGCTGAGCTTCGTGACGAGCTGCTCGCTCAGGAGATCGTCTCCGAGACGACCGGAACGTCGGGCGCCTCGGTGACCTCCGCCGGAACCCCGCGCTCCATCCGCCGCACCGCGACCAGGAAGCTGGCCGCCATGATCCCGGCCATGGCGAGGTAGACGATGCGCGTCGACTGCGCGAAGTCGTGCTGGATCACCGCGAACACCGGAGACGCTCGTCCTGAGTGCGGCTCGGCGCCGGGCCCGGCGCTGATCGAGTCGACGATCCTCGCCGCGGTCGTCGTCGGGATCTGGAGGTGTGCGAGTGAGCTCGCGGCCTTCGTTCGCGTCTCGCTGATCAGCACGCTGCCGAGCACCGCGAGGCCGAGGCTGGCGGCGAAGTAGCGCACGGTCTGCGTGACGCCCGTCACCTCGCCGAAGCTCCCGCGCGGTGCGCGGTTGACCGCGTCGGTCGTGACCGGCGTGAGCACGAGTCCGATCCCGGCGCCGGCGAGGATGATCCACGGCCACTGGGAGCCGAGCCCGTCCTGGAGCCGCTCGGCCCAGAAGTAGAAGCCGACCACCCCGAGGGCCGAGCCGGCCACTGCATCCGGACGCGCGCCGCGACGGTCGAGGATGCGGCCTCCGATCTGGCTCGCGCTCGCGAAGCCGATGAAGATCACGAGGATGTAGAGGCCCGTCTTGCCCGCGTTGTCGCCGAGCACCACCTGTGCGTAGACGGACGCGAAGAAGAAGAGTGGCAGGAAGCACGCGTAGACGAGACCCATGACGACGTTGTCGACGGCGAAGCCGCGGTGCGCGAAGATCCGCACGTCGATCAGCGGATTGGGCGTGCGCAGCTCGAACGCGACAAAGCCGGCGAGGATCGCCAGCCCACCGGCGAGGCAGGCCCAGGTGGCAAGCGAGCTCCAGCCCCACTGGCCGGCCTGTTGCAGGCCGAGGATCGTCAGGCCCATCCCCGCAGAGACCAGCAGGGCGCCGCGGACGTCGATCGGTGTCGGCCGTCGCTCGTCCACCGGTCGAGCCCGCCAGGTCAGCGCGAGCGCGATCAGCGCCACGGGCACGTTGATCAGGAAGATCGCGCGCCATGTCCAGGGGAGGAGGAAGCTGCCCGCGATCGGGCCGACAGATGTGAGACCGCCTGTGATCCCGAAGAAGAGAGCGAGCGCCTTCCCGCGCTCGCGCGCTTCGAACGAGTTGAAGACGATCGCCAGCGCCGCCGGGAAGAGCAGTGCGCCGAAGGCTCCCTGGAGAATGCGCGCGACGATCAACCACGTCTCGGCCGCGCCGCCTTTCGGCGTCGCACCGCAGAGGACCGACGCCAACGCGAATCCGACCGTGCCCACGAGCACCATGCGGCGGTGGCCGACGACGTCGCTGACCTTCCCACCGAGCGCGAAGAGGGCGGCGAGCGCGAGTAGGTAGCTGTTGATCACCCACTGCAAGCCGGTCGACGTCAGCGACAAGCCGCGCTGGATCGTCGGGGCGGCGATGGCGACGATGGTCTGGTCGACCGACATCATCGCGACCGCGAAGATCATCGCGGCCAGAACGAGATACCGACTCGAGTGCACGAGCTCCTCTCGCGATTTGCAGCCGACTAGGATCGCACCAGCGCAGTGCTGCCGCAAGTGCGCGGTAACGAAGTGGTGAACGGCCTCAACGCGCGGGCGCCGCCGGAATTGCGCCGACCGCGTCTTTGGCAAGCTCGTCGAGCGTGCGCCTGAGCTCGGGGTGCTCGTCCGGGTCGTAGCCGCCGAGGTAGTCCCGCAAGCCGTCACGGCGCGCGGCGACGAGCTGGTCGTGGCGTCCCTGCCCCATCGGGGTGAGGCGAAGCGTCCCGTCGCCGTTCTCCACGATGCCGGCGCCTTCGAGGCTTGTGACCAGCGGATCGATCCGGTCGCGGGGAACGCCGGTCGCGGCGGCCAGGTCGGCGGCGCTCAGCGGTCCGAGCGAGCCGATCCTGCAGAAGAGCCAGAGCTCCGGCGGCGGCAGGTCGATGCCGGCGCGCACGGCAAGCCGGGCGTAGAGGTCCCACCGGTTGTCTCGGTCGGCGAGCACCGAGAGCGCACGCTGCACCTCGCGCAGTCCGTCCGCGTCGGCGGCGCCTTTGAGACCGGTGCCGGTGTCGGGCACGCGGGCGGTATCACGCAACGGGATCTCGCGCAGGAACCACGTCAGCGCAAACGCGACGAGCGAGATGGCGGCGCCCGCGTAGAAGATCGGGTGGAGCGACTCGGTGATCGCCACCCGATAGGCGCTACGCAGCGCCGGCGGTAGCTTCTTGATCGCCTCCGGATTCGCTCCCTTCGGGATCGTCGTACCGCGCGGAAGCCGGGCGGCGAGGTGCGAGGCGAGCTGGTTGGCGAAGATCGCTCCGAAGATGGCGACGCCGATCGAGCCGCCGATCGAGCGAAACAGGGTCGCACCCGACGTCGCGACGCCCAGATACCGGTATGGGACTGCGTTCTGCGCCACGAGCACCAGCACCTGCAGCACGAGGCCGAGCCCGAGCCCGAGCACGAGCATGTACAGGCTCGAGACGACCGCCGAGGTGTCCACACCCAGGTGCGCCAGCAGCACCATTCCGATCGTCACGACCAGCGTGCCGGCGATCGGGAACGGCTTGTAACGCCCGTAACGGCTGATCAGCTGGCCGCTGACGATCGACGTCACGAGCAGGCCGGCCATCATCGGCGTCATCAAAAGGCCGGAGGCCGTCGGGCTGTGCCCGCGGACGTTCTGCAGGTAGAGCGGCAAGTACGTGACCGCGCCGAAGAGCGCGAAGCCGATCACGAAGCCGATCGCGCTCGTGACGCTGAAGATCTTGTTCCGAAAGAGCTCGAGCGGCAAGATCGGCTCCGCCGCGCGCCGCTCGACGGCGACGAACGCGCCGAGCAATGCGACCCCCGCGACGATCAGCGCAACCATCCAGGGGGTTCCCCACCCGTAGGTTGTGCCGCCGAGGCTCGTGTAGAGGACGATCGCGACGAGTCCACCCGCAAGCGTGATCGCTCCGAGGTAGTCGATGCTGTGCTCGACCTGCTCGGCCGGCGCATGGAATGCGGCGGCGATGACCGCGAACGCGACCGCGCCGATCGGCAGGTTGACGTAGAAGATCCAGCGCCACGACAGGTCGTCGACGAAGAAGCCGCCGAGCAGTGGACCGATCACGGTCGCGACCCCGAAGACGGCGCCGAAGTAGCCCTGGTAGCGACCACGCTCGCGCGGCGGGATGATGTCGCCGACGACCGCAAGCGTCACGACCAGCAAGCCGCCGCCGCCGAGGCCCTGCAGCGCGCGAAAGCCGATCAGCTCCACCATGTTCTGCGAGAGCCCGCAGAGCGCAGAGCCGAGCAGGAAGATCGCGATCGCCGCCTGAAGCAGCGTCTTGCGGCCGTAGAGGTCGCCGAGCTTTCCGTACAGCGGCCCCGACACGGTCGACGCCAGCAGGTACGCGGTCACGACCCACGACAGCTTCGAGACGCCGCCCAGATCCCCGACGATCGTCGGCAGTGCTGTCGAGACGATCGTCTGGTCGAGCGACGCCAGCAGCAGCACCAGCAGCAAGGCGCCGAAGATCAGCCGCACCGACTGCCGGCCGGCTGCGTTGTCGGTCGCCGACCCGGCGAACATGCCGCCGCTCATCATCGTCGATCTACCGCTCGCGCGGAGACGAGGCTCCCTAGCCGGGTCGGTGGTCTGCGTGCGGCGCCGGCGCGTGCCCCTCGCATGCCTGGGCTGCGAGGCACGCGCGGGTCGGAGCGGTCGGAGCGGTCGGGTTCCGCTGTCCGTCGGCATGTTGCGCGACGCCGAGTACCGCCGCGGTCGCGACCGCCGCCACGAGCATGACGGCGTGGCCGCGCCGTCGTGTGCGCAGGCGGCGGCAGCGCTCTGCCCACGCCCGCACGAGCGCGTCGGGCGACCCGAGCAGTTCCACCGCCCTCTCCTCGGCGAGCGCGGGCTGCATCCCCGCTTCGACGTTTGCGGCGATCGCGTCCTCGAGGTGGTCGCGGATCTCCGTCAAGAGCCGCCGCCGCGTGCCGCCCGAGCCGACCAGCCTCGTCGACACGTCGCGGAGGAAGAGGTCTGAGAGCCGCTGCGGCTCAGCCATGCTCGAGCACCGCCTGCACGCCCTTGGTGAAGAGCTCCCACTCGCGGCAGCGACCGGCCAGCGACTTCTTTCCTTGCGCGGTGATCGCGTACACCCGCCGGCGCCGGCCGTCCGTCCCGTCCCAGCGGCTCCGCACGAGCCCGTCGTCCTCCAGCTGGCGAAGCGCCGGATAGATCGTGCCCTCGGCGTAGTCGAACTGGCCGGAGCTCGTCAGCCGGACGTAGTCGATGATCGCGTACCCGTGCATCGGTCGCGAGCGCAGCGCCGCCAGCAGAAGCAGCTGGAGATGACCCGTGAATGGCTCTCGGGGCATACCAAGGGATTCTATGGCATAGATGATCTATGCTTTTGTGATGGACGGAGAAGCGGCAGGCAGACGGCCGACGTGGCGAAGGCCGGTCGACCGGCTGACGGTCGGCTTGCCGCGCGGCTACCGGGTGGCGATCGACTGGCTGATCACACTGGTTGCGGCGCTCCTGGTCGTGCTCGCGGTCAAGCAGCTCGTCGTCAACCCGTACCGCATCCCGTCCAGCTCGATGGAGCCGACGCTCCACTGCGCGCGCCCTGCGCTCGGCTGCGAGGCGTCGTTCTCCGACCGCGTGCTCGCGTGCCGGCTCTGCTACGACTTCTCGAGCCCGAAACGCGGCGACATCGTCGTCTTCACGGCGCCGCCGGCGGCCGCGCTCGCCTGCGGCGACGGCGGGACATACGTGAAGCGGCTCATCGGCCTGCCGGGTGACACCGTGTACGAGGATAAGCGGGGCTTCATCTGGATCGACGGGAAGAAGCTCGACGAGCCGTACGTCCAGGCGGACCGGCGCGAGCAGGACGTGCAGAACAATCCGGAGTACCTCGGCAAGACGTGGCACGTCGCGCGCGGGCAGTACTTCTTCATGGGTGACAACCGTGGAGAGTCCTGCGATTCACGCGCCTGGGGCACCGTTCCGCGCAGCGCCTTGATCGGGAAGGTGGTCGCGACCTACTGGCCGCCGACCCGGATATCGATCCGCTGACGACGAGCTGCATCTGTTCATCTTCCCCCGTGGCGCTGGGAAGCGGCAGCGCCTGTTCGGCGACGGTGGTCCGGCGGTGAAGTCAGCTCGCCGGCTCGGACGCGTATGACAGCGGCGTCCTGCGCCTGACCTACCGGCCCATCACCTGAGCGCCGCGGTCTCGGGCCGGGCTGCTACGGGAGCGACGCCGGGGCCTGTGGCGGGGCCGGCGTTGAGGGAGGCTGCGGCAGCGGCGGGACGGCAGGGAGCGGCGGGGTCTCTGGCAACGGCACCGGCGGCAGCGAGGGCAACGAGGGCAGCGGTGGGACGTTGGGGAGCGGGACGTCACCGAGGCTCGGCAGGGTGGGCGTGGTCGTCGTCGGCGGAGGCGGCGGTGGTTGCGGGGTCGTGGTCGTCGTCTGCGCGACGGTTGTCGCCTGTGGCACCGGCGCCGGTTCCGGCGCCTGGATCGAGCTTGTCTCCGGCTTGGTGATCGGCTCGGCCCTGGCGCTCGCGCCGGGTGTGGGCGCCGGCCCGGCCGAATGCGTGGCGGCCGCGATCTCCCGTCGCGGCGGTGTGGCTGGCGGCTGAGGCGTCGCGGGCTGCGACTCGTGGGGTTGGGGTGTGACGGAGCGGCTCGCGGTGGAGGTGCGGACGACGTCTTGCGCCGACCGGCGCTCGCGCTCTCGAACGGGCTTCGTGGCGCGGACCGCGATCGCAGGCGCCGCCTGCGGCCGAGGTTGCCGGCTGTCCTGGACGTAGGCGACGATCGGAGCGTCCTTCTCGTGGCTCCCGAGGCCGGGGAGGCCGGCCGGAACGCTCGCGAGTCCGAGTCCGAGCCAGATCGCTGCGAGCGCAGCGATTGCGGCGGCAGCCAGCGCAGCCTGTCTCAGCCGTCCGTGCGCGGTCGCGATCAGGGGCTGCCGTGGGAGCGGTTGTCCGCCGGCAGCACGCCGAGCAGTGGAGGCGGCGGAGGCGGGGACCCGGTGTCCGGCGAGGCCGGAGCCGGCGGCGACGTCCCCGAGGGGGGGAGGGACGAGGTGAGATCCTGCACGACGTTCTGGACGGCCGGAGGCAGGAGGCTCGGCGCCTCCTGGCTGTTGCCACTCGGCGAGCCGGGAGACGTGAGGTTCTGCACCAGGTTCTGGACGACCGGCGGCAGCAGGTTCGGTGGTTGCTGCCCGCTTCCCGGCGATCCCGACGACGTGAGGTCCTGCACGACGTTCTGCACCGCTGGAGGCAGGACGCTTGCGGCCTGCGGCCCGTTTGCGCTCGGCGGCTTCGGGGGCGCGAGGATCAGACGCACCTTGCGCACCACCGTCGGCAGCAGCTTCTTCACCGGCGGTGCCTTCGCCCGAACCTGCTCGACCGGGCGGGCCGGCAGATCGGGCTTGGACGCCGGCACGATCGCGTGCGATTCGGCCGCCGCGGGAGCGGCGGCGTCCGCCCGCGGAGCGGTGACCGGCGGCGCAGTCACCGCAGTCACGCTTCCCGCGTGCGCGTTTGCGGGCGCCGGCGCATCGCCGGCCGGTTGCGCGGCCGGCGGGCTGGGTGACGTCCTCGACTCCGGGTGCGCGGCGGGCGCAATCCGGATTGCGGCGCGACGTGTGACGAGCGCGTGGGTCGAGGGCCTCAGCCTGTGCGCGCGCGGCTCGGCCGGGACCGTGGCTGCGGCCGCAACGGCAGCGCCTACGCCAGGAGACGCCGCCGCCCGTGGTGTCGGGCGGGCGGCGGCGCTGCGGGTCGGAGGTGCGTTCCTGGCGGAGTGGAAAACCGGCTGCACAACCGCGCCTGCGGCGAGCCCGAGCGCGACCGCGCCCACGGCTGCCTTGCCAGTCCCGGTGAGCGAGCCGAAACGACGCAGGTTCCGGAAGACGAAGCCGGCGCCGACCAGCGAGGCGACGCGATCCGCCGCCTTTAGCTTCTGCGCGAGGCTTCTGCGCGCGCGAAACAGGACGGCTTCGACCGCCGACTCGGTCAGACCCATCCGAGCGGCGACCTCGGCGTACGAGAGCCCCTGCCATTCGCGGAGGAGCAACGCTCGACGCTGATTCTCGGGGAGGGCGGCGAGCGAGCTGCCGAGCCCATCGAGCTCGTCGCGCGACGGATCGTTGCGACCGACCGTGTCGCGCAGCGTGTCGAAGTCGACGCCCGACTCGACCCTGCTGCGGCGCCTGAGGGAGCGCTGCCGCGTGCGGCAGACGTTGTGCGCGATCGCGAACAACCACGCGAGCTCGTTGCGAGGCGCGACGCCGCGCCTGAGCGCCGCGAACGCGTACAGGAAGGTCGATTGGGTGGCGTCGTCGGCCTCCTCGCGGTTGCGGAGCTGACCCAGGCAGTATCCGCGGACGCGGCGGTGATGGCGGTCGTAGAGCGTCGCCGTCGCCTCGCTCGCTTCCGCCCGCTGGAGGAGCTGACTCACTGGAGGTGCGCCACCAGAGGTTCCGGACGTCCGAGGAGGAAGCCCTGGCCGTGGTCGATGCCGAGCTCGCGGAGCAGCTCGAGCTCGCCTTCGGTCTCGATCCCCTCGGCGGTGATCAGCGCGCCGGTGTTGTCGGCGAAGTCGATCAGCGCCGAGGTGAGTGCGCGGCTGCCCGAGTCCGTCTCGATCCCGTGCGTGAGACTCAGATCGAGCTTGAGGATGTCGGGCGAGAGCCGAAGGATGTGGCGGAGGCTCGAAAAGCCCGCGCCGACGTCGTCGACCGCGATCCTCGCGCCGAGGCTCCGCAGGTACTTGAGCGCGTCGCTGAGCGCGTCGTACTCCTCGACCGGCTCGTGCTCGGTCAGCTCGACGATCAACCGGTGGGCGACCGGCGCGACAAGCTCGAGGAACTCGCCGGTGACCGCCACTCCAGGCGAGACGTTGATCGAGAGCAGGGCGCCGGGCGGGAAGTCCTCGAGGTGGGCGAGTGCCGACCTGACCGCCGCAAGCTCGAGGTCCGCGCCGACTCCGAGCTCGGTCGCGTCCGCGAACCATTCGCTCGTCGTGTGCGTCTCGCCTGGAAAGCGTGTGAGCGCTTCGTATGCGACGCAGTGCTTGCTCCCGAGCTCGATCATCGGCTGGAAGACCGTCTCGAGCTCCGCCTCGGCACAGATGCGGCGGATCTCCGTCCGGCGCTCATGCGCACGCATCGGATTCCCCCGTGCGGACGAGCGTCAGCGACGGGCGGCGCGCCGCCTGCAGCCGACCACGCTCGAAGACGTTGCGGCGTGCTCGCGCATCGGAGATCGCGCGCAGCAGCTGGTCGACGGAACGGGCAACGGGGAGACAGTCGGCCACTCCGATTGCATACGCCGCTTCGACGGCAGCGGGAACGAGGCGGTCGCATAAGACGATCAGCAGGATGTGCGGGAAGAGCTCGTGCGTCAGGCGGCAGAACTCGAGCGGCTCGAGGCCGGGTAGACGCGGCCCGACGAGGACGACGTCGGGTTCGAGCGTCGCCGTGTACGCGAGCGACTCCCACGCGTCGAGGCCGTAGCCGATCGCCTCGAGCGCCGGGTCCGTCTCGAGCGAGAACATCAGCGCCTCCGCGACAAGCCGGCTGTCGCAGGCGACGAGCACGCGCTGACAGTCGCTTGTGGCGTACTGCCGGTTGTCGATCTCGCGGCTGCCCTTCAACTCAGGCCAGTACATGGTGCAGGTCCTCCTCACCGTCGGCTGTTGCCCGTACGGGGCACATGCAGGCGAAAACCTGCGGCGCCTGACGACGAATCCCTCGATCGAGTGAGGCGGGAGCACGTTCGCGCCGGGCCTCTGGCTAGCGGCCTCGGCTCGACGTCGGGACGCTGAGCTTCCGCGAGACGGCGACCGATTTGAGCCGGGCCGGGTCGGTGGCCGCGACGAGGAGCCACAGGCGCGTGCTCGTCCGGAGCGCTTTCGGCCGGGCTCGGACGACGAAGGCTGCGCTTCCGTTGGTGGCACTTCGCTTCTGCGCAATCGGGCTGAGCAGGCCGCCCGGGACACTCCGGATCGCCACGTACGCACCCCGCACGCGGTGGCCCTGCGTGTCGCTCACACGAACGCCGGCGGTGAACGGCCGCGCGGCTGTCGCAACCGGAGCGATGATCACGGTGAGCAGGAGCCGGTCCGGCGCCTTCACGCTCGTGACCGGGATCGAGGTCGAGCCGTCGGGCAGCCGGAGCGCGCCGGCGATTGCGCTCTCGGCGACCTTGGCGAGCACGCTGGCGGCGGACGCCGTCGCCGGCCCCGGCGTCGTCGGCGCACGGGCAGGGTCGACGTTCGCCGTTGCCTGTGGCGCGGTTGCCGCGGTCGTCGTGGTCGGGGTCGCGGCTGCAGTCGTCGTCGTCGTGCTCGCTGGGTGTGCGGTTGTGGTGACGGCCGGCAGCGAGATCGGCGGCAGCTGCACGGTGGTCAGTCCCGGCACCGCGATCGTCGTCGGCAGCAGCCCGTCGGCGGCCGCGGTTTGCGGTTGCATCGCCACGACGAAGCCGAGTGAGGCTGCGACGGCAAGCGCGAGCACCTGCAGCCCGAACCCGACCCACGATCTGCAACCCGTTTGCGTCTTCGCCACGAGTCCCCCTTGCAGAGATGAACGGAAGGTTCCGCTCGAAGCGTGGTGTCGCCGATGGCAACGTGCCATCCCCCTCCCGGGGGATTAGTAGCCAATAGGCAACAGTAGAAATGAGCAAAGAGAGAGCACTGAATCTGCGAAATTCCGCCGAAGTCGTGCTCGAACCGCCCGCGGCCGAGAGCCACCCGTCCGAGGGAGCGCGTTGCCACGAGTGCGGGCCGATGCAGGCAAGTGCGCGGCACCGCCGGCATGAAACGCCTTCTTCCATCCCCTGCGCAGCTGGTTCGGACTCGGACAGGCGGCGGTCCCATCGTGGCCGCGGTGCTTGCGGTCGTCGTGTTCCTCGGTGCGGTGCTGGGTGTCGTCGTCTTCACGCTCAATCGCAACGCGAACAACGCCAACAAGCAGCAGGCCGCGACGCAGCTGGCGAGCGACGC
>Ga0070731_10003190_pt1 | contig 14944 bp, 15 predicted proteins | sample Coa_R1_2_FD_66448 | JGI IMG/M metagenome (GOLD analysis project Ga0070731, IMG submission 66448) | Surface soil microbial communities from Centralia Pennsylvania, which are recovering from an underground coalmine fire - Coalmine... | ecosystem: Environmental > Terrestrial > Soil > Unclassified ... | reverse complement strand
GCCTCCAGCACCTTGCGGCCATCGTAGGCCGTCATCGCCGAGAGGCACAGGTTCATCGTCCTGCCGGAGCCGAAGGCGCGGTCCACCTCGCTGCCCGAGACGTTCTCCATGACCGACGAGCTGATGATGACGCGGTCGTAGGTGTAGTTGCGGGCGAGCCCGGGATTCTCGTAGCGCTGGAACGCGCGATAGAAACGCGCTTCGTGCGCCGACGGCACGCGGTATTGCTGGAACGGATCCACCTCGTAATTCACGGCGGCCGCGAGCGCGAGGAGCGCGAGCGTGGCGGCGAGCGAATTGCGGAGGAAGCGGAGGGCCACGGTCAGAAGTTGAAGTAGAGGAACTCGGTGGGATTGCCTACCGAGAGGATTCCCGCGGCGAGGAGCAACGCGGTCGCGGCCTGGAGGGGCCAGCCCAGCGTGGCCTCATCGGCGATGCGGTTCGAGTTCCGCGGCATGGCGGCGAGCACGCATGCGATGACGAGCGTCGGAATCGTGAGCGGAACGATCGCCAGGTGGATGCCGGCGATTCCCGTGGAGCCGGAAAGCGACGCGAAGAATGCCGCCGCGGTCGCGAGATCCGGCGCGCGGAAGAGCACCCAGGCGAGGTTCACGAAGAGGAACGTGATCGCCCAGGCGACGATCGCCGGCAGCGCCACGCCCGCGCGTTCCCACATTCGCAGCAACACGAGTCCCAGCCCGTTCGCGAGGCCCCACGCGACGAAGGTCCAGTTGGCGCCATGCCACAGGCCGCCGAGCAGGAACGTGACCACGATCGCGTACGCCGTCCACGCCTCGCCGCGCCGATTGCCGCCGAGCGGGATGTACACGTAGTCGCGCAGGAATCGCGTGAGCGTCATGTGCCAATGGCGCCAGAACTCGCGGAGGTTGCGCTGGCGGTAGGGCGAATCGAAGTTGAGCGGCAGGCGGATGTTCATCATCCGCGCCATGCCGAGCGCCATGTCGGTGTAGCCGCTGAAATCGAAGTAGATCTGCATCGTGTAGCAGAGGATCGCGAGCCACGCGTCGGCGAACGAGAGCGCGGCGGCCGGCGAGAACGCGTTGCCCACCTGCTGCGCGAGCACGTCGGCGATGAGCACTTTCTTGCCCAGGCCGATCGCGAGGAGCGCGAGGCCGCGGGCCACGTTGTCCCATTGCACGCGCTTGTTCGCGCGGTCGGCGAACTGCGGCATCATCTCGCGGTGGTGGAGGATCGGGCCTGCGAGGAGGTGCGGGAAGAACGTCACGAAGAGCGAGTAGTTCACCGGGTCCGGCTCGCGCGCCTTCTTCCCGTGCGCGTCCACGAGGAAGGCGATCTGCGTGAATGTGAAGAAGCTGATCCCGATGGGCAGGATCACGTCGAGGTGCACCGGCGCCACGGAGAATATCTGCGCCTCGTTCTCGAGGAAGAAGTTCGCGTACTTGAAGTAGCCGAGGAGCGCGAGGTCGAACGCGATGCCGCCCACGAGCAGCGCCTTCGTGGGCCGGTTCTGCACGGCGCGATGCACGATCGCGCGCCCCACCGTGAAGTTCACCGCGATGCTCGCGGCCAGCAGCCACACGAACTCCACGCGCCACCACGCATAGAAGAAGACCGACGCGGCGACGAGCCAGAGATTCCCCAGACCCTTGCGGTTGAGCAAGAAATACCCCGCCACCACGATCGGCAGGAAGGCCAGCAGGAACTCGTAGGAGTTGAACAGCACGCGCCGGATTGTATATAGAATCGCGCCCATGGCCACGTATGTCCTCGTGCATGGCGCCTGGCACGGCGGCTGGTGCTGGAAGCGGACGCTGCCCGGGCTCCAGGGGCCGGGCGTCGAGATCCACACTCCGACGCTCACCGGGTTGGGCGAGCGCTCGCACCTCGCCTCGCGCGACGTGAGCCTCGAGACCCATGTCCAGGACGTGATGGGCGTGATCGAGAGCGAGCGGCTCGACGACGTGGTCCTCGTGGGGCACAGCTACGCGGGTGTGGTGGTCACGGCCGTCGCCGACCGGATGCCGCAGCGCATCTCGCGCCTGGTCTACCTGGACGCGATGGTGCCGAAGTCGGGGCAAAGCCTCTACGACACGACGGGACCCGCGTTTCGCGAGCGCATCGAGGGCGCGGTGAAGTCGAACGGCGAGGGTTGGTACATCCCGTTGCCGACGGCGGAGCGCATGGGGCTATTGCTCCAGGAAGACATCGATTTCGTGATGCCACGCCTCGTGCCGCATCCGGCGCGCACGTTCGCCGAGGCGGTCACGCTGAAGAGCCCCTGGTCCAAGCCCGTGCGGCGCAGCTACATCAGCTGCATCGGCAAGAGCACGCCGGGCGGTCCGCGCTCGGTGCAGGCCGCGGGCATCGACGACTACCACGAGCTCTCGACGGGGCACGACGCGATGGTGACGGCGCCCGCCGAGCTCGCGAACTTGCTTCGAGATTTCGGCGCCTGATCACCGCGGTCCGGCACAACCCTTGAGGAAGAGTCGAACCACGTCGCGTGGCCAGTCGCGCAGCTGCGCGTCGCTCATCGCCGGCCCAAGCCCGCCCGCGCTGCGCTGCGGCACGGTAACGACCATGTAGAGGAATTGTCGCGCGGCGAACACCGGATCGCGGACCGCGATTTCGCCCGCGCGAGCCGCCCGCTCGAGAATCCCGGCGATGAACGCGACGCCCGCTTCCGCCGCCGAGTTCTTGTTCACGACAGCCATCAGGCGCGGGAATCTTCCGGACTCGCCCACGATCAACCGATGGACTGCGATGGCTTGCGCGGTGATCGCCGAGCGCAGCATGAGCTCCGCGAGGGCGCGCAAGTTGGCTTCGAGGTCCGCTCCCTCGACGATGGGCATGCCGCCCTGCGGACGCAATCCTTCGACGATGCGGCGCAATACCGCGCCGAAGAGGGCGGCCTTGTCGTCGTAGCGATGGTAGAGCGTGCGCTTGGAGATGCGCGCGCGTTTCGCTATCTGCTCGATGCTCGTGTGGCCGTAGCCATGCGCGAGAAAGAGCTCGGTGGCGACGTCGAGGATACGATCATCCAGCTTCCCCGCTTCCTCGAGTGAAGGACGTCCTCCGGGAGAAACTCGGCGACGATCAGTTGCCGTTGTCCTCGTACGGGGCCGGGTAGCCTTGCTGTTGTGGCGCATATTGGTATTGGTTCTGGCGCGGATCGTAGTAGCCGGAAGGCGGCGCCGCGTACTGGGGCGCGGGCTGGTAGTAACCCTGTGGCGCGGGTCGTGCGTAACCCGGCGACGGCTGCTGGTAGTAGCCTTGCGGCGGCTGCGGAGCGGGCGGGTAGTAGCCGCCTCCCTGTGGCGCGTTGTAGTACGCGGGCGGAGCGTTGTAGTACGCGGGTGGCGGTGCGTAGTACGGCACGCTGGCCGCGATCGCGAGTGGCGCAGTGATGATTGCCGCTGCCGTGCCTACGACCGCGGCGGCAAGGCCATAACCCCATCCATATCCGTGACCGCCGTGGCCATGCGAATAGCCACCGTAGCCACCATGGCCGCCGTGGCCGTGCCAAGCTGCAAGTGCCGGAGAGACGGGGGCGATCGCGAGAGCGACCCCGACGAGAGCGCCCAAGGCGCGCGCACGATTTCTGCTCATGTTCGACTCCTGTGTTGGAGCGGCCCGGACTACGGCCCGATAAGGCACGGTACCATGGATATTGATGAAACGCAACCGTAGCGTTTCATGCGCCCTGCTCCCCCGGTTCGAGCTGCCACCCCGGCTCTTCAGGTGCGATTCACTATCGGGATCCACCCGTCGTGGACGCCGTGGCACGCGACGCTGGCCCCGTCGAACTCCAGGAGCTCGGGGCGAACCTCGCGGCACTTGTCCTTCACGTGAGGGCAGCGCGGGTGGAACGTGCAGCCGCTCGGCGGATTCAGTGGGTTGGGGACTTCGCCCGCCACGGGCGTGCGCGCCTTGCCGGACATCGTGATGTCGGGAATCGCGCTCTGCAGCATCTGCGTGTAGGGATGCAGCGGCCGGCGGAAGATCGTCTTCGTGGCGGCGATCTCGACGATGCGCCCGAGGTACATCACGCCCACCCGCGTCGAGATGTGCGACACGACGGCGAGGTTGTGCGAGATGAACAGGTACGTGAGGCCGTGCTCGCGCTGCAGGTCGCGCATGAGGTTGAGGATCTGCGCCTGCACGGACACGTCGAGTGCGCTGGTCGGCTCGTCGCAGACCAGGAACTCGGGGTTCGAGGAAAGTGCCCGGGCGATCGAGATGCGCTGGCGTTGGCCCCCGGAGAACTCGTGGGGATATTTCTCGCCGTCGTACGGCGAGAGGCCGACGTCGGAAAGGAGCTCGCCAACGCGCTTGTGCAGCGCCGCCTCGTCCTTGATGAGGTGGTGGGAGCGGATCGGTTCGGCGACGATCTTCTCCACGCGCCATCGCGGGTTCAGGCTCGCGTAGGGGTCCTGGAAGATCATCTGGAAGCGCCTGCGCATCGCGAGCATCTTCTCGCTGTGCAGGTTGGCGAGGTCCACGCCGTCGAAGATGACCTTGCCGGCGGTCGGCGAGTACAGGCCGCAGATGAGGCGCGCCACCGTGCTCTTGCCGCACCCCGATTCGCCGACCAGCGACAGCGTCTCGCCGCGATTGATCGTGAACGACACGCCGTCGACCGCGCGGAGCAATTGCCGCGGCGCACCCTCGATCACGCGATTCAGCCACGGGCGCGAGACATCGAAGTCTTTCGTGAGCCCTTCGACCTGGAGGAGGAGCTTTGCGTCGACCAGCGCTTCAGGCATGCGCCACGCCCTTCTTCTCTTCGACGTGCAGCCAGCAGGCGGCGCGCGATTTGCCCGCCGGCATGAGGTCGGGGCGCTCGACGCGGCAGCGGTCGAAGACGCGTGGGCAGCGCGGATTGAAGGGGCAGCCGGCCGGGATCGCGTTCAGGCGCGGCATCGAGCCTTCGATCTGCGCGAGGCGCTCCACGTCCTGTCCCAGCGCCGGGATCGAGGCCATGAGTCCCGCCGTGTACGGGTGCTGCGGATCGTGGATCACGTCCTGCACGGGACCGATCTCGACGATGCGCCCGGCGTACATGACGGCGACCCGGTCGGCGGTCTCGGCGATCACGCCCATGTCGTGGGTCACCAGCATCACCGCCGTGCCGTTCTCGCGGCAGAGCTTCTTCAGCAGCGTGATGATCTGCGCCTGGATCGAGACGTCCAGCGCCGTCGTGGGCTCATCGGCGATGATGAGCTTGGGATTGGCGCAGAGCGCGAGCGCGATCACCACGCGCTGGCGCATGCCGCCGGAGAATTGGTGCGGGTAATGGTCGATGCGCCGCTCGGGGGCCGGGATTCCGACCTCGGCGAGCAGCGCGATCGCTCGCTTTCGCGCCTCGTCGTTGGACATCGGGAGGTGCGTCTGGATCGTCTCGACGATCTGGCGCCCGACCGTGTAGAGCGGATTCAGCGACGTGAGCGGATCCTGGAAGATCGCGCCGATGCGCCGTCCGCGGATCTTGCGCATCGCTTCGGCCGGGAGGTTGTCGATGCGCTCGCCCTCCAGGAGGATCTCGCCGCCCGCGATCCTCCCCGGGGGTTCCAGCAGCCCGATGATCGCGGTGCCGGTGAGGGACTTTCCCGCGCCGGACTCCCCCACCACGCCCAGGACCTCTCCCTGGGCGATGTCGAAGCTCACGTCGTCGATGGCGGTGAGCGTGCCGCGCCGGGTGTTGAACTCGACGCGGAGGTTGCGGACCTGGAGGAGCGGCGCTGTCACTTCACTCCGGCAGTGGCGACGTTGAACTTCTTCGCGCAGTCGGCGAGGGGTTCCTCCATCCGCACGATGGGCTCCCACTCCTGCAGCGTGCGCGACTTGAGCTTCGCGGCGATGTAGTAGCGCGTGCAGGGCTTCGCGTCGAGCGGGAACGTGACTTGCGTCGCGGGAAAACCTTTGCGCGCGTGCAGGTCCACCGTGACCTGGTGCATCCCCGGCGCGACCGTGCCCTTCTTCTCGTACACGGTGTTGTCGTCGATGCGGTTGATGAGCACCGGCAGCACGTCGGGATCCGCCGACGGGAAGTGGCGCTCGGTCATGATCTGCGAATACGGTTGGTCGTAGGGGCCCGCGAAAGAGATGGTCGCGGCCGAAGCGAGGAGCGTTGCAACGAGGATGCGTTTCATGTCGGTTTCCTTTCAGCGCAGGCGCGGGTTCAGCGCGTCGCGCAGCCAATCACCCAGCACGTTGATCGAAAGCACCAGTATCACCAACGCCGTTCCCGGAAACACCGTGATCCACCATTCCCCGGAGAACAGGAAGTCGTTCCCGATCCGGATCAGCGTTCCCAGCGACGGCTGCGTGGGCGGAACGCCCACACCGAGAAAGGATAGCGCCGATTCGGTGATGATGGCCGCGCCGATTTGTAACGTCGCGATTACGAGGACGGGTCCCAGAACGTTCGGTAACACATGGGAGAACATGATCGCGAGGGGATGTCTTCCAATCACCCGTGCCGCCTGGACGTATTCCTTGCTGCGCTCGACCAGCGTGGAGCCCCTCACGGTCCTCGCGTAACCCACCCAGCCCGAGGCCGCGATTGCGACAACCAGGACGTACACGGCGAGCTGGTCATGGGAGCCGCGGGGCAGCGCCACCCGGGCCACGCCGTCGATCAGCAGCGCGATCAGGATCGCCGGGAACGACAGCTGGATGTCAGCAACGCGCATGATGAACCCGTCGATCTTGCCGCCGGCATAGCCGCTGACGAGGCCCATGGCCACGCCGAAGATCGCCGCGAGCAGCGTCGCCACGAGCCCGATGATGAGCGACATGCGCGAGCCGAAGATGATCGCGGAAAGCACGTCGCGCCCCTGGTCGTCGGTGCCGAGGAGGTAGTTGCGCGTCCCGTTCGCCGAGAACACGGGCGGCGTGAACGCGTCGAGCAGGTTCAGCGTCTTCAGGTCGAACGGATTGTGCGGCGCGACCCACGGCGCGAAGACGGCGGCGAGGATGCAGATGAAGAGCGTCACCGCGGCGACGATCGTGGCCGGAGAACGCTTGAAGCTGTGGAAGATGTCCCCGTCGAGGAAGCGGCGCACGGCCTCCATCAGCGTCCTCCCACCACGGTTCGCTCGATGCGAAGGCGCGGATCGACCGCGTAGTAGAGCAGGTCCACCACGAGGTTGATGACCACGAAGATGAGGCCGATGAGGCAGAGGTACGCGGCCATCACCGGGATGTCGGCGAACTGCACCGCCTGGATGAAGAGCAGCCCCATGCCCGGCCACTGGAACACCTGCTCCGTGATGATCGCGAAGGCGATGATCCCGCCGAGCTGCAGCCCGGTGATCGTGATGACGGGCACGAGCGTGTTCTTCAGCGCGTGGCCGAAATTCACGGCGCGGTCCGTGAGGCCCCGGGCGCGCGCGAACTTGATGTAGTCGGTGCGAAGGACTTCCAGCATCTCCGCGCGCACGAGCCGCATGATGAGCGTGAGCGGAAAGAAACCGAGCGTGATCGCGGGAAGGATCAGCGCCTTCAATCCGGACTTCGTGGCGAAGCCGGTGCTCCACGCCCCGATCATCACGGTGTCGCCGCGGCCGAACGACGGGAGCCACCCCAGCCACACCGCGAAGATGAGGATGAGGAAGATCCCGATGAGGAAGTTGGGCAGCGACACGCCCACGAGCGAGGTCGTGAGCACCGCCTGCGCCGTCCAGGAGTTGCGCTTGAGCGCGGTGAAGACGCCCAGCGGGATCCCGACCAGCAACCCGATGAGGGCGGCGCTGCACGCGAGCTCGAGCGTGGCGGGCAGCCGCTCCACGAGCAGCGCCGACACGGGCCGCCCGAGCCTCAATGAGATCCCGAAATTTCCATGCACGGCGTTTTCGAGGAAGGTCGCGAACTGCACGTAGAAGGGCTTGTCGAGGCCGAGGATGCCGCGCATCGCCTCGCGGTCGGCCTGCGTGGCTTCCGGCGGCAGCATCAGCGACACCGGATCGCCCACGAAGTTGAAGAGCGAGAACGCGATGAAGCCCACCACGAGCATCACCACGACGCCCTGCAATAGCCGGCGGAGGATGAACGCGATCAACTTGTCACCCCGGCGGAGGCCGGGGTCCAGTCGTTCATTTGATATTCACCCACTTGATCGTGAGCTTGTTGTCCGCGCGATGGACCACTGTCACGTTCGATCGCATCACCCACGGGATCACCTGGAAGTGCAGCGGCAGGTGCCCCACCTCCTGCTGGTGGATGCGGCTCGCGTCGAGCGCGAGCGCCGCGCGCTTCCTGCCGTCGACCTCGGTCTTCAGCTTGTCGATGTCGTCGTCCACCTTCGCGTTGGAGTAGTGGCCGAAGTTGTAGTCGCCGTCCGCCGTCTTCGGGATCACCGTGCGCACGAGGCTTTGCAGCGCGTACTGCGAATCGAACGTCGGAACGCCCCAGCCCAGCATGTAGAAGCTGGTGTCGTAGTTCTGGATCTTCGGGAAGTACTGCGCGCGCGGCAGCGTGGCGACGCGCACCGTCACGTTGATCTGCGCGAGCATCCCCGCCACCGCGACGCAGATCTTCTCGTCGTTCACGTAGCGGTTGTTCGGGCAATCCAGCGTGACCTCGAAGCCCTGCGGGTAGCCCGCTTCCGCCATGAGCTTCTTCGCGCGCTCGCGGTCCGGCGCCTTCACCACGTCCAGCTCCTTCGGGAAGCCGTCCACCTGCGGCGCGTACATCACCGCCGTCGGCACCGAGAGCCCGCGCATCACCTGCGTCTTGATTGCGTTCAGGTCGAGCGACATCTGGAACGCCTGGCGCACGCGAAGGTCCTTGAAGGGGTTCTTGCCCTTCACGCTCGAATAGAGCAGCTCGTCGCGATACTGGTCCATGCCGAGGAAGATGGTGCGGTTCTCCATGCCCTCGAGGACCTTGAGGCTTGCGTCCTGCTTGAGGCGCGGAATGTCCTGCGGCGGAGGATCGAGCACGAAGTCGATCTCGCCCGAGAGGAGCGCGGCGAGCCGCGTGCTGTCGGACTTGATCGGCGTGTACACGATCTCGTCCACGTTGCCTTCGGGCTTGCCCCACCAGCCCGGGTTGAGCGTCGCCACGGTCTTCACGTCTTCCGCGCGCGATTTCAGGATGTACTCGCCGGTGCCGTTGGTGTGGCGCGAGCCGTAGGTCTCTTCCTTGTTCTTGAAGTCCTGCGGCTTCGTGATGTTGTGCTTCACGCACCAGGACCTGCTCATGATGCGCACTTCCGTGAGCTGCGGCACGAGCACGGGCGCGGGACCATCCGTGATGATGTCGACGGTGAGGTCGTCGACCTTCTTCGCTTCCTTCACGCCCGCGAGGTAGGGCTTGAAGTTCGACGTGTCCTCGAGCGCGCGCTGGATCGAGAACACCACGTCGTCTGCGGTGAACGCCTCGCCTTCCTGGAATTTCACGTTGGGGCGCAGCTTGAAGCGCGTTGTCGTGGGATTCACGAGCGACCACGACGTGGCGAGGAGCGGCTCGACCTTGAGGTCCTTGCCGCGCGTGACGAGCGTCTCGTAGATGTTGTCGAGGAAGGCGTTGGTGAAGCCTTCGTTCTGCGCGTGTGGATCCATCGTGACGACGTCGCCCTGGCTCGACCACTTCAGCGTCTTGGCTTGCGCCGTCGCTCCCGCGGCGATTGCCACTGCTGCGATCAAAATGGGGATGATTCTCACGGCGCTCTCCCTCTATAAGTTTGCGGTATGGTAGCAAGACAACCCCATGACATACGAGATATTTCGCGACGATCCTTACGCGAGCGAGGCCGAGGCTTCGGTCGTCGCGCGGGACGGGCGCGGCCTCGTCGTCGACCGCACGATTTTCTATCCGCGCGGCGGTGGGCAGGCGGGCGATTCAGGTGCGTTCGTGCTCGAAGGCGGTGCCTCGATCGCGATCGGCGATACGGTGAAGGGCGATGCGCCGGGTGAAATCCTGCACGTCCCCGCGCCGGGCCAGGAAGCGCTGCTCGAATCCGTCGCGGCCGGAGGGAAGGTGAAGCTCCGGATCGACTGGGAGCGGCGCCACAGGCACATGCGCTTCCACACAGCCACGCACCTGCTCTGCGCGATCGTGCCCCACGAGACCAACGGATGCTCGATCACGTCGGGCTACGCGAGGCTCGACTTCGACATGGTGGAACCGCTCGACAAGGAGCACCTCGAGCGCGAGTTGGCGCGCCTGGTCGACGAGGCGCACGACATCCGCACGATCTGGATCACGGACGAGGAGCTGGACGCCAAGCCCGAGCTCGTGCGCACCATGTCGGTGAAACCGCCGCGCGGCGTCGGGAAGATCCGCCTCCTCGAGATCGACGGCGTGGACCTGCAGGCCTGCGGGGGGACGCACGTCGCGAATACGCGCGAGATCGGCAGGATCCGCGTCACCAAGATCGAGAAGAAGAGCGCCCGGTCGCGGCGCGTGGTGATCGAGTTCGCCTGACTTCGGGGTCAGACCCCGGCGCTCGCGAGCTCTCGGGGTCTGACCCCGAAGTCACAGCGGCAGGGCCGTGGTCTCCTTCACTTCCTCCAGCACGAAGCTCGACTTCACGTCGAGCACGCCCGGGTGCTTGAGCAGCGACTCCATCACGAAGCGCGAGAAATGGTCGAGGTCCGCGACCTGCACGCGCAGGAGATAGTCCATGTCGCCCGTGAGCGCATGGCAGGCGAGCACCTCGGGCCAGTCCTTCACGGCGCGCGCGAAGGCATCGGTCGGCATGCGGCCGCGCTTCTCGAGTTTCACGTTCACGAAGGCGAGCAGACCGAGTCCTACACGCTTGGCGTCGAGGAGCGCCGCGTAGGAGCGGATCACGCCGGCCTCCTCGAGCGCCCGCACTCGGCGAAGGCACGCGCTGGGCGAAAGGTTCACGCGCGAGGAGAGCTCGAGGTTGGTGAGGCGCCCGTCGCGCTGCAGGATCTCGAGCAGGCGGCGATCCGTGCGGTTCATTGCCGGGTTGGTGGATTTGGCCATCATTCATCGCTTCCGAGCAATATAATTGCGCCAGAGTGCCTCGGAGCGCCTCATTTGGCAATCTCATTCGACGGCGCGGTTGGTAGAATATCCGCCTACTCCCCGAGGAAGCCCCCATGAGCGAAATCCGCCCGCACGACAATCCCATGGGAACCGACGGATTCGAATTCGTCGAGTACACCGCGCCGAACCCCGAGCTGCTGGGCGATCTCTTCGAGCAGATGGGATTTTCCGCGGTGGCGAAGCACCGTTCCAAGGACGTGGTGCTCTATCGCCAGGGGAAGGTGAACTTCATCGTGAACCGCGATCCCGACAGCTTCGCGCAGTCCTTCGCGCGCGTGCACGGGCCTTCCGTGTGCGCCTTCGCGATGCGCGTGAAGAACGCCGCCAAGGCCTACCAGCGCGCGCTCGACCTGGGCGCCAAGCCGTTCCACGGGAAGGTGGGCCCGATGGAGCTCAACATCCCGGCGATCCAGGGCATCGGCGGAAGCCTCATCTATCTCGTCGACCGCTACCCGGGCAATGGCGGCGAGCTTTCGATCTACGACGTGGACTTCGTGCCGGTCGAAGGCCGCGAGCAGCATCCGAAGGGCGCGGGCCTCCTCGAGGTCGATCACCTCACCCACAACGTGTACTCGGGGCGCATGGACACGTGGGCGCAGTTCTACGAGAAGCTCTTCAACTTCCGCGAGATCCGCTACTTCGACATCCAGGGCAAGAAGACCGGCCTCACGTCGCGCGCGCTCACCAGCCCGTGCGGCAAGATCCGCATCCCGATCAACGAGCCGTCCGACAAGGGCTCGCAGATCCAGGAATACCTCGACGCGTACAACGGCGAGGGTATCCAGCACATCGCGCTCTCGGCGTCCGACATCTTCGCCACCGTGGAGCTGCTGCGCACGAAGGGCGTGCGCTTCCTCGATACGCCGGACACCTACTACGACCGGGTCGACGCCCGCGTGAAGGACCACGGCGAGGATCTCGCGCGCATGAAGAAGAACCGCATCCTCCTCGACGGCGAGGGCGTGGACAAGGACCACCACGAGGACAAGCTGCTGCAGATCTTCACCGAGACCGTCATCGGCCCGATCTTCTTCGAGATCATCCAGCGCAAGGGCAACCAGGGATTCGGCGAGGGCAACTTCCGCGCGCTCTTCGAATCCATCGAGGCCGACCAGATCGCGCGGGGCGTGATTTGAGCTACCTCACGGGCTTCGGCGCCCATCACGAGACCGAAGCGGTCAAGGGTGCACTGCCCGTCGGGCAGAACTCGCCGCAGCACGTCGCGTTCGGCCTGTATGCCGAACAATTGTCGGGTTCCGCATTCACGGCGCCGCGCGCGGAGAACCTGCGCTCGTGGCTCTATCGCCTGCGGCCTTCGGCGATGCACGACGCGTTCACGCGAATGGACGACAAGGTCTTGCGGACCGCGCCCTGCCACGAGGCCGACACGCCCCCCAATCGCCTGCGCTGGTCGCCATTGCCCATGCCCACAGGCAACGTGGACTTCGTCGACGGGCTCGCGACCTACGCGACCTGCGGCGAATCGCGCATGCAGCACGGGGCCGGCATCCACGGCTACTGCGCGAATCGCTCGATGGAAGGACGCGTCTTCTGCAGCGCCGATGGCGAGATGCTCTTCGTGCCGCAGGAAGGCGCGATCGCGCTCGCCACCGAGATGGGGCGCCTCGACGTCGCGCCGGGCGAGATCGCTCTCGTGCCGCGGGGCGTGAAGTTCCGCGTCGAGACGAAGGGCGCTCCCGTTCGCGGCTACGTCTGCGAGAACTACGGCGCGCCGTTCCGCCTTCCCGACCTCGGTCCCATCGGGTCCAACGGACTCGCGAACCCGCGCGATTTCGAATACCCCGTGGCAGCGTATGAAGACCGCGCCGCCGCGACGGAAGTCATCGCGAAGTTCGGCGGCCATCTCTGGAGCGCGCGCCTGGACCATTCGCCGCTCGACGTGGTCGCCTGGCACGGCAACTACGCGCCGTTCAAGTACGACCTCGCCCGCTTCAACACGATGAACACCGTGAGCTTCGACCACGCGGATCCGTCGATCTTTACGGTGCTCACATCGCCCTCGGATACGCGCGGCACGGCCAACGTGGATTTCGTGATCTTCCCGCCGCGATGGACGGTGGCCGAGCACACGTTCCGCCCGCCGTATTTCCATCGCAACACCATGAGCGAGTTCATGGGGCTCGTGCGCGGCCAGTACGACGCGAAGCACGGCGGATTCGTGCCGGGCGGCGCGAGCCTGCACAACCAGATGAGCGCCCACGGTCCCGATCGCGCCTCGTACGATAAGGCGATCGCGTCCGACCTGAAACCGCACTACATCCCCGACGTGATGGCCTTCATGTTCGAAAGCCGTTACGTGTTCGAGCCCACGGCCTTCGCGCTTTCCACGCCGGCGCTCGACCGCGACTACGACTCCGTGTGGAACGGCTTCGACAAGGCGAAGATCCCGAAATGAAACTGGCATCCCTGAAAGGCCCGTCGCGAGACGGAACGCTGCTGGTCGTGAGCCCGGATCTCGCGCGCGCCGTGAAGGTCGAGGCGATCGCGCCCACGATGCAGTACGCGCTCGAGCATTGGGACTCGATCTGGCAGAAGCTTCGCGGCGCGTTCACCTCGCTCGAAGTCGGCGCCGAGCGCGATGCCTTCGACTTCGGCGAGGCGCTCGAGCGCGGCGATGTGGCGGCGCCCCTGCCGCGAGCCTACGAGTGGCTCGACGGCTCGGCGTATCTCTCGCACGTGGAACGCGTGCGCCGCGCGCGTAACGACACGGTGCCCGAGAGCTACTTCAAGGATCCGCTCATGTACCAGGGCGGCGCCGGCATGATGATGGGTCCGCGCGATCCCATCCGCGTCATCTCCGAGGAGTGGGGCGTGGACCTGGAAGGCGAGGTCTGCGCGATCGTGGGCGACGTGCCCATGGGCGCGACGCCGAAACAGGCGGGCCACGCGATCCGCCTCGTCACGCTCGTGAACGACGTGTCGTTCCGCCGCCTCATTCCCGCGGAGCTCGCGAAGGGATTCGGATTCGTGAACGGGAAGGGTGCCAATGCGCTCGCGCCCGTGGCGGTGACGCCCGACGAGCTCGGCGGCGCCTGGCGCGAAGGCCGGCTCCATCACCAGCTCCTCTGCGACGTGAACGGCAAGCGGCTCGGCCATCCCAACGCGGGGCAGGACGCGACGTTCGGACTCCACGAGCTCGTGGCGCACGCCGCGAAGACGCGCTTCCTCGCGGCCGGCACGCTGGTCGGCACGGGCACCATCTCCAATCACGACGCGGGCGCGGGCTATGCGTGCCTCATGGAGAAACGCCTCGTGGAGCAGGTGGAGCTCGGCGCCGCGAAAACGCCGTTCCTCGGCTTCGGCGATCGCGTGAAGATCGAGATGCTCGACGGGAAGGGCGCGACGATCTTCGGCGCCATCGACCACGTCGTCGAATCGTTTGTCACCCCGTTGAAGAACGGGGCCCAATGACCGGCGAAACTGCCCACGGCCTGCGCGGCGACTACAGCCGCATGCGTCCCGACTACACGGTGGACCAGGAGTGGGACGCGTACTCGGAAGCCGAGCACGAGCTGTGGCGCCGGCTGTATCGCAGGCAACTTTCGCTCGTGGAGAAATACGCGTGCGACGAATTCTGCGACACGCTGCGCACGCTTCGCTTCGACGAGGGCATCCCCCGGTTCGACGCCATCAACCGCAAGCTGGACGCCGTGACGCGCTGGCAGCTCGTCGCCGTGCCGGGTTTGCTGCCCGACCTCACGTTCTTCGAGCATCTCGCGAACCGCCGCTTCCCGGTGACGGTGTGGATCCGCGACCCGGAAGAATTCGACTACATCGTCGAGCCCGACATCTTCCACGACTTCTTCGGCCACGTGCCGATGCTCTTCAACCCGGTCTTCGCCGACTACATGCAGGCCTACGGCAAGGGCGGCATCAAGGCCCACGAGCTGGGCGCCATCGAGATGCTCTCGCGCCTGTA
>Ga0070731_10003189_pt1 | contig 14946 bp, 14 predicted proteins | sample Coa_R1_2_FD_66448 | JGI IMG/M metagenome (GOLD analysis project Ga0070731, IMG submission 66448) | Surface soil microbial communities from Centralia Pennsylvania, which are recovering from an underground coalmine fire - Coalmine... | ecosystem: Environmental > Terrestrial > Soil > Unclassified ... | reverse complement strand
GACGACATCTCCGCGGAAGCGCTGCAGGTGCGGCAGCTCGTGGATGAGAACGGCCGCCATCAACCACGTCGGGATGAGCACGAACACCGTGCCGTGCAAGCCGAACGCGATCACGAGCGGGGTCACGATCACCGGCCCCAGCGCGAAGCCGAGGTTGCCGCCGACGCTGAACAGGCTCATGCCGCTGGCCCGCCGGTGGCCGGAGACGTAGTTGGCAAACCGCGAACCCTCGGGGTGAAACGAGGCCACGCCGAGGCCGCTGAGCACAATCGCGGCAAATGTCAACCAGTAGGTCGGCGCCAGCCCGGCCAGCGCGATCCCGAGACCCCCGAGCCCGGGGCCGAGCGGCATCAGCCAGGGCAGCGAGCGCTGGTCGGACAGGTGGCCGAATAGCGGCTGGATGACGCTGCTCGAAATCGTGGCCGCGAGCACGAGCCCTTCCGCCGCCGCGATCGTGATGTGCTGAGCCTGGATCACGGGCACGAGCAGAGCCGGCACCGCACCCTGTGAGATGTCGGTGAAGAGATGTCCGGCTGACAGGGTCGCCATGGCGCGCCGGTCGACCCCGTCAAGGCGCCGGTTGAGCGCCGCCGCGATCATCCGCCGAGCTCGCCAAGCCGCTTGTGCAGCGTTCGGCGCTTGTTCATGAGCTCGCGCTCGAGGTCCTCCAGCTCACGTCGGCGCCCGCGCACCAGCTCGAGTTGGGTCGCGATGTGCCCGAGCGCCTCGTGAATCAGGCCGCGCCGCCGCGCCGGGTCCTCGGACTGGTGGTATTCACGCCGGATCTCCGCTCGCGCCTCCTCGGCGGCCAGCAACTGCGAGAGCTGCTCCAGCGACAGCCCCAGAAGGTCGCGGAGCCGGACGATCTCCCTCACCCGCTCGACATCCGCCTGGGTGTAACAGCGATGCTTTCCCGCCTCGCGTCCCCCCGCCGCCGGCAGCAGGCCGATCTCCTCGTAGTAGCGAATCGTGCGCGGGGTCGTTCCCGTGAGCTCGGCCACCTCGCCGATGCGAAGCGGCTTCTCCGTCGTCATGCTCATGCTGCCGCCTTGACCTCGGCGATTTCGGGGCCGTCGACCGCCTGGCTCACATGCTTGGGTCGCGCCGCGGCCACGAAGGCGCCGAGTACCGAGACCGCGGCCAGGCACCATAGAGCGGTGTGCATGTTCGAGATGAACGGCACCAACTGGGCGTTCGAGATGTGGTTGGCCAGCCCGGAGAAGACCTTGAAGAGAACGGTCTTGGGCACCGAGGATGTGACCACCGCGAGCACGAAGGCGATCGAGATCACCGCGCCGGTGTTCTGGACCAGAACGCGGGCCCCGGCGGCGATCCCACGCCGATGCGCCGCAACCGTGCCCATCATCGCGGCCGTATTCGGCGAGTTGAACATTCCGCTGCCGAGCCCGACGATGAACATGTAGGCGCCGCTCGCCACATAGGTCGTATCGCGCCCGAGCGTGGTCATCAGGGCCAGGCCGAGCGCGGTCACGAGCATCCCCAGGACCGCCATCCCGCGTGAGCCCCGCCGGTCCGCCCACAGCCCGGCCAGCGGCGAGGAGATGAGCATCCCCACCGCCAGCGGCGCCAGCTTGATCCCGGCCAGGATCGGTGAGTTGCCCTGCACGCCCTGGAAGTAGAAGACGAAAACGAACATCAGCGCGAACCGGGCCAGGCCATTGATGAACGCCGCCGCCGACGCGGCCGAGAACAGACGGTTCTTGAAGATCGTCAGGTCGAGCATCGGCGCGGCGTGATGGCGCTCGATGACCACGAAGGCGGGCATCAGGACCACGGCCGCGATCAGCCCACCGACGACCACCGGGTGGTTCCAGCCTGAGATACCGCCCTTCGAGATGCCGAGCACGAGCCCGGTCAGCCCGACGAGGAAGGTCACGGTTCCCGCGAAGTCGAATCTCGTGTCCTCGTCACGGCCGGTGAGCTCGCGCAGGATCAGACCCGCCCACAGGCTTCCGAGCAGAGCCAGGGGAACGTTGAACCAGAACACCCAGGGCCACTTGATGGCGACCAGAGCGCCACCCAGCACCGGGCCGATCACCAGCCCGACGGCGGCCACCATCGTGTTGGTCCCCATGGCCAGGCCAAGCTGCTCACGGGGGAAGGCGTCGGTAACGATCGCCGCCGCGTTGGCGAACAGGAACGCCCCCCCGAGCCCCTGGACGATCCGCCACAGGATGAGCTGGGTCCCGTTCGCGGCAAAGCCGGCGCCCAGCGAGGCCGCCGCGAACAGCACGAAGCCGCCGATATAGGCCTGCTTTCGCCCGAACTGGTCAGACAGCCGGCCCGCGCTCAGGACGAGCACGGTCGACGCGATCATGTAGACCAGGATCACCCACACGAGCTCCAGCAGGCTCGTATGCAGGCTCCGCTCGAGGTCGGGCAGCGCGATGATCAGCGTTCCCGAGTTGATCGTGGCCAGGAGCATCCCCAGGCTCGTGCACGACAGCGCCCACCACTTGTAGCGCTCATCGGCGATCGCGCGCCGGCGAGGCCGGACTGCGGACAGGGCACGCGACCGTGTCAGTTGGGGCACCAAACCTCCGTCAGCTAGAACCTTACGTAAACGTCAGGTTAGCAGGCGGCGGAACCGGTCGCCTTCAACCCGAGCCGACCACGTGCGCGCCCCCACCACCGCCCCCCAATACTGCCCAAGAACCACGCCTGCTACGTCTCGAACGCCGCCACAGTGGCCAGGATGATGTAGGCGGCGATCAGCGCGGCCCCTTCGAAGCCGGTCGCCTCACCGTCCCCGGTGACCTGCCAGATGATCACCGCGGTGCCGAACAGGGCGCCCGCGTACACCGGCGAGAGCGAGAACGTGAGCGTCGTCGCCGTGAGCAGCGAGACGAGCACCATCAGCGGGTAGAGAAAGGCGGCGATCTGCGCCACCGAGTTCTTGACCACCGAGATCGCGAGCTCCGAGCGCCCGCGCGCCGCCAGGACGATCCCGACCGCGTGCTCGACCGCGTTGCCGGCGATCGCGATGATCACGAGCCCGGCAAACGCGCGGGTGATGTGGAGCATGTGGATCGTCGGGGTCAGGGCGTGAACAAACCAGTCGGAGACGAACGCCGATCCCACGCCCCCCGCGATCAGCAGGCCGATCGCGGGCGCGGTCCCGATCCGGGTCGGCTCATGCGGATCGCCGGCGCCGGCGCCGCGCAGATACTGGGTCAGCCACCAGCCGTAGACGAGAAGGATGACCACCGCCCCCACGATCGAGATCGTCTTGGCGTGATGGCTGGCCGCGTCGCCCGCCGTGTGGGTGAGCGCGATCAGAACGATGATGAAGGTCGAGATCAGCAGCAGGGTGGCGGTGTCGTTGGGGAGACTCGGGCTGAAGCGCATCACCCCGTCGCGCGCCTTCCTAGCCCCGGCGATGATCACGAGCCCGAGCACGAGCAGCGCGTTGACGACGATCGAGCCGATGATCGCCGTCTCGGCCACGATCAGCTGGCCGGCGTTCAGCGCAAATAGCACGACGAAGAACTCAGGCAGGTTCCCCAGCGTCGCCTGCATCACGCCGGTGGCTGCGGCGCCGAGCCGCCGCCCCGCGTGCTCGGTCGCGAACGAGACGAGCCAGGCCATGCCGGCCAGCGCCACCGTGGCCAGGACGAACGCGACGATGGTCGGAAAGCCGGAGACATAGCGCCCGATCCCCGCCAGCGCGGTAGCCAGCGCCAAAGCGCCGAGCAGGGCGCCCTCGGTCCGGGTCAGTCCCTTCAGCGGGGGCGTCCCGCGGTCTGGGAGGGTCGTCCGCTTGTGCCCCGGCGTGCGGGTCCAGCCGCCTCGCCCACCGACTCACCGGCCGCCCCCCGCGCCACGCCACCATCAGCCCTCCCGGCCGGCCCCCGCGCCACGCCACCATCCGCCCCCCCGCCCGGCTCGGGCACCTCCGCATCCACCTCCACCCGCTCGAATTCGCCGGTCTCGAGCTCCCGCGCCACCTGCACATCGATCTCGTGCTCGCTCGTGCCCGGGTCCGCCTCTCGCAGCTCACGCGCCCGGAAGCTCTTGAACTTGAGGATCTCCAGCACGTACACGAGGTAGACGCTGGCCGCGATCGCCACGACCCCGAGCCCGATCATGAAGGCCAGCCATCCGGCGCGGTAGTGGTGCTGGCCGCCGACGTGCACCGAATAGGGCACAAACCGCAGCGCCACCGCGACCCCGGCCAGCAGCAGTGTCCAGCCGTAGAGGTACGCCACCGTCTTGCGCTGGCTGAAGCCGATCCGCGCCATGCGGTGATGGAAGTGGTTGGCGTCGGCCAGCCACACCTTGCGGCGGTACTTCAGCCGCTTGGCGATGACAAACCCCGTGTCGAGGAATGGCACCGCGAGGATCACCAGCGGCACGACCAGGGCGACCACCACGTTGGTCTTCAGCGACCCGACCACGGCGGCCACACCGAGCAGGTAGCCGAGGAGGTTGGCGCCGGAGTCGCCCATGAAGACCCGGGCCGGGTGGAAGTTGTGGACCAGGAAACCGAGAGAGGCGCCCGCCGTCAGCGCGGCCAGGATCGCCGCTCCGGGAACGTGGAGGTCGAAGGCGATCACCGAGAAGGCCACGCCGTCGATGGCGCACAGGCCCGCGGCCAGGCCGTCGACCCCGTCGGAGAAGTTGACCACGTTCATCAACCCGACCAGCCATAGGACGGTGAGGAACCCGCCCTCATGCGGGAACTGGAGCGCGCCCACGAAGGGCAGCGTTACGTCGGTGACCACGGCGCCGCCCTCCACCGCGATCACCGCGGCCCCGACCTGGCCGACCAGCTTGAGGACCGGCGGGAGATTCCGCCAGTCGTCGATAGCGCCCACGGCAGTGATCAGGCACGCTCCGGCGAGGATCGCCCACGTGTGCACGGTCCCGCCCGGGCCCGCGTGGGTGTGGGCCGTGTGCGGGAGCTTGATCGTCCCGGGCAGCCAGAGGCCGCCGGCCACCAGGACGCCCGCGAGGATCGCCAGGCCGCCGAGCATCGGGGTCATCCGCTCGGCCAGTCCCCGCTCGCTCGGCATCGCGATCGCGCCGACCCGGCGCGCGAAGCGCGCCGCCAGCGGCGTCAGGCCGGCCGCCAAGATCATCGCCACGACGAAGGCGAGAGCGGCGTGGAGATAGTTCATGTGCCTGCCAAGGATCGCATCCGCCGGGGACTGCGTCGCACGTGAGCCCTCAGCACCGCCGCGGCGGCACGCCGCTGGCAGCTAGACCGTGGCCGCCGTGCGGAGGCTCGCGTAGAGCGGGTAGCGGTCGGCGATCACGCCCGCCCGTTCGGCCAGCTCGCTCCGCTGGGCTTCGAAATCGGTCGCCGTCAGCGCCTCGCCGATGATCCGACCCACCTCGACGAAGTCATCGACCTGTAGCCCTCGCGTCGACAGCGCCGGCGTCCCGATCCGCAGCCCGCTCGACACCGCCGGAGGCCGCGGGTCGAACGGCACCGCGTTGCGGTTGACGGTTATGCCCACCGCCGCCAGCCGATCCTCGGCCTGCTTTCCGTCGAGCTCCGACTGGGTGAGATCGCACAGCACGAGGTGCACGTCGGTACCGCCGGTGAGGACATTGACCCCCCCGCCCGCCTGCAGCAGCTCACCGCCCACCGCCTTGGCGCCGGCCACGGTCCGCTCCTGACGCTCCCGGAAGGCGTCTGAGGAGGCGATCAGCAGCGCCACCGCCTTGCCGGCGATGATGTGCTCGAGCGGCCCCCCCTGCTGTCCCGGGAAAACCGCCGAGTCGATTTTCTTGGCCAGCTCGCTGCCGCACAGGATCATCCCGCCGCGGCCACCGCCGATCGTCTTGTGGATCGTCGTGGTGACCACGTCAGCATGAGGCACCGGGTTGGGATGAAGGCCGGCGGCCACCAGCCCGGCGAAGTGCGCCATGTCGACGACGAGATAGGCCCCCGCCTCGTCGGCGATCGCCCGGAAGCGCTCGAAATCAAGGAACCGCGGGTAGGCTGACCATCCGGCCAGAATCACCTTGGGCCGGTGCTCTCGGGCCAGCTGCTCGACCTCGTCCATGTCGATCAGGCTCGACTCCCGGTCCACGTGGTAGGGCACGATCCTGTACAGACGCCCGGAGAAGTTGATCCTCATTCCGTGCGTGAGGTGGCCGCCATGGGCGAGCTCGAGGCCCATCAGGACATCGCCCGGCTCCATCAGGGCTTGATAGGCGGCCGCGTTGGCCTGAGCGCCGGAGTGCGGCTGGACGTTGGCGTGCTCGGAGCCGAAGAGCTCGCACGCGCGGTCGATGGCCAGCTGCTCCGCCACGTCGATGTGCTCGCAACCTCCGTAGTAGCGCCGGCCGGGATATCCCTCGGCGTACTTGTTGGTCAGCACCGAGCCCTGACATTCGAGCACCGCCTGGGGCACAAAGTTCTCGGACGCGATCATCTCCAGGGTGCGCTGCTGGCGTTCCAGCTCGTGTCCCAGCACCTCGGCGATCTGCGGATCCACCTCGGCCAGCGGGCGGTTGAAGAAGTCCGGCGGCAGCTCGACGTTCACGTCGCCGCGACGATACCAGCGGGAGGGGCATCGGCCACGAAAATCGCCAGATCGCCCTCCTCCCACGCGACTCGCGCCTGGAGGCCCGCGGCCATCATCCATTCGAGCTGCTCGGGGACGCTGCTCGGCTTGTCGAACCCGGGCGTGAACGGCGTCTGCGCGTCGCCGGGATCCTCCGGCGTCACGAGATCCCCCAGCACGAATCGACCTCCCGGGACCAACCGCTCACGCACCCGCCGGAACAGGTCCGCCTTCTGAGACCCGTCGAGGTGATGGACACACAGGGCGCTGGCCACGAGATCGAACGGCCCGCTCGGCAGCTCGTCCTCGATCTGCCCCACGCGGAGCTCAACCCGTTCGCCAGGCAACCGCGAGCGAGCCGCGCCCAGCATCTCCGCGCTCGCGTCGACCCCGACCAGCTTCGCCTCGGGGTGGCGCTCGAGCAGCCGAGCCGCGGTTACCCCGGTCCCCGTCCCCAGCTCGAGGATCCGCCGCGCCCCCGCCCCGCTCGCTTCGACGAGCCGGCGCTGGAGCTCGTGGTAGCCCGGCATCTCGTCCACGATCACGCGTTCATATGACTCGGGCCGGAAGTGAAACTGCCCCCCGAGTGCTCGCTCCAGCTCCTCCATCCCCACCGCCCCCTCCCGCACGACCTGCCACGGACCGTCCTCGTCGTACTCCCGCAGATCGACCACCGTCGACGGCGTCCCCGGGAGCTCCCCCCCGTCGATCACCAGGTCCGCGCCGGCGCGGATCTCTTCCGGTACGTCGGCCAGACGTCGCGCGTCCGGGCCGCCCGTGCGATTCGCGCTTGACTGGAGGACCGGACGGCCGACGGCGGCCAGCCGTTCGAGGCGCGGCACTCGCAGCCCCAGGAGGTCGGAGCCACCGGCCAGTGGGAACCGGTGAGCCGGATTCGGCACGAGCAACGTCACGGCTCCCGGCAGGAGGTACGGCATTGCGGCTCGCGTCCGCGGGCCGAGCTCGGGCAGGGCGTCCAGCGCGACCTCGAGCTCGAAGAACATGACCGCCGCCGGCTTATCCGGTCGCCGGCCCTTGAGCGCGTACAGGCGGTTTACCGCCCCTGCGTTCTCCGGATCGCAGGCCAGGCCGTAGACCGTGTCCGCGGGGAAGACCACGACCCCGCCCGCCGCCACGCAGCGCGAAAACTTCTCAGCGTCGCGCGAGGACAACGCGCTCATGGCCTCCGAGGTCCCGGAGCACCTCGAGCCGACGCCATCCGCCGGTGTGAAGGAGTTCTCCGACCGCGGGGGCCTGGTCAAACGCCACCTCGAGCGCCACCACCGGAGTCTCGCCCAGCTGTGGGATCAGCCGCCGAATCACCTCCAGCCCGTCCACGCCGGCGAACAGCGCCGCCGCCGGCTCGTACTGGGTGATCTCCGGCTCGAGCTCGGCCCCAACCTCGACGTAGGGCAGGTTGGCCAGCACGGCGTCGAATCGCTCCTCCGCGCGACCGAGCGTCGCCAGGTCCCCCAGCAGGTCGGCCTGCTCCCAGCGCACGTCAAGCCCCAGCCGGGCCGCGTTCGAGCGCGCCACCTCGAGCGCCTCCGCGCTCACATCCGTCCCCCACACTTCGAGGTCCGGGCGCTCGTCCTTCAGCGCCAACGCCACCGCTCCGCTGCCCGTCCCCACATCGACCACGCGCGCGCCACGCGGCAGCGAATGCGCCACCTCGACGAGCAGCTCGGTCTCGGGCCGGGGGATGAGCACGCGTCGGTCGACGACCAGCGTGAGCCGACGGAAATCCTTGCGGCCCAGGATGTAGGCAATCGGCTCACGGGCCTCACGCCGCCCGATCAGCTCCATGAACCGCCGCACCGTCGCCCCCTCGATGACCGCGTCCTCGATGAACAGGCGCTCGCGGCTCACGCCCGCCGCCTCGGCCAGCAGTAATTGCGAGTCGAGCCGCGGGTTCTCGACTCCCGCCCTGCGCAACGCCGTCTCGCCGGCCGCAACGACCTCGCGCCACGACGCCGCCAGCGTCTCAGGCAACCGCGCTCTCGCTCAACCGCCGTCGCTTCTCGTCGTCCGCCAGCGCGTCAGTGAACTCTTCCAGGTCCCCGAGGAGGATCCCATCCAGGTTGTGCGACAAGAGGTTGATCCGGTGGTCCTTGACCCGCTTCTCTGGGAAGTTGTAGGTCCGGATCTTCTCGGCCCGCTCGCCCGTCCCCACCTGCGCCTGGCGTGACGCCGCCAGCTCGGCCTGCTGCTCGGCCAGCGCCCGCTCATATAGACGCGCCCTCAGCACCTTCATCGCGCGCTCGCGGTTCTGCAGCTGGGACTTCTCGTCCTGCATCGAGACGACGATTCCTGACGGCTTGTGCGTGATCCGAACCGCGGAGTCGGTCGTGTTGACCGACTGGCCGCCCGGTCCCGAGCTCCGATAGACGTCGACCTGGAGGTCGGCCGGGTCGATCTGGACGTCCACTTCGTCGGCCTCGGGCAGGACCGCGACCGTGGCAGTCGAGGTGTGGATCCGCCCCTGTGACTCGGTCTCCGGCACGCGCTGGACGCGGTGCGTACCGCCTTCGTACTTGAACACCGAGTAGGCGCCGTCGCCCTTCACCTCGAAGGTGTAGGACCCGTCGCCGATCGCCAGCGGCTCGACCTGGAGCCCGCGACGCTCGGCGTAGCGGGTGAACATCCGGTACAGGTCGCCGGCCCACAGGGCAGCCTCGTCACCCCCCGCCCCTGCCCGAATCTCGACGATCACGTTCTTGTCGTCATTCGGGTCGCGCTCGACCATGGCCAGACGGATCTGATCCTCGAGCTCCTCGATCCGCTGACGTGAGCTTTCGAGCAGGCTGCGCAGCTCCGGATCATCCCCGTCCTCGGCGAGAAGCTCCCGCGCTCCCTCGGCGTCGTCGGCGGCGCGCCGGTACTCGGCCGCCAGCTTGGCCGCCGGCTCGAGCTCGCGGTAGGCCTTGCTCGCCGTACGGAAGCGATCGCGGTCACCGATCACCGCCGGGTCAGAAAGCTCCTGCTGTAGCTCAGCGAAGCGCGTCTCGATCTGGGAAACGAGCTCGTCGATCATTGGGCACGAGTGTAGGTGCCGGTCCGGAGCCGCCGGCCTGGCCCGGAGGGGCTGAGCAGCTAGGCGCCCGCGGGCGCGCGGCCGCGCCGGCCCTTGGCCACCCGGCGCTGGAAGCGCTCGACCCGGCCACCGGTGTCAACCAGCTTCTGCTTGCCCGTGTAGAAGGGATGGCAGGCAGAGCAGATCTCGACGTGGATCTCAGGCTTCGTCGAGCGAGTCATGAACTCGTTGCCGCACGTGCAGCGGACGTGTGCGTCTACGTACTCGGGATGCGTCTCGGTCTTCATCACTACTGAGTGTAGCCCGCGCTACTCAGCGCAGACCGGGCTTGAGAGCACCGTCCTCGAGAGCACCGTGCTCGAGCTCGCCGTCCAGCGGAAGCTCACATGAAACCTGTAGAACGACTGCGCCGGCAGGTTGACCACCAGCTTGTCAAGCCGCCACACGTCGCTTGACCGCTGCCCCAGCGTGGGCGGCGTGGGCGTGAGCCAGCGGCCCAGGTCCTTCCCGCTGACCGGAGCGTACGCTCCTCCGCCAACCGCTCGGCGGAGCAGCACGAACTTCATCGCCATGGCCTGTGTCCCGGTGACCGGCCGCATCACGCCCGTGACCTCGATCGCCCGGTCGAGGTGATTCGACGAGCGCTGGCAGACGAAGCCGCGGAGCGTGGCCCGGGGCAGCGAGCTGCTGGCCACCGCCGACGGAACCGCGACGGCCCCGCAGGTGAGCAGACACGCGACGAGGAGGCGACGCATGACTCTCTAACAACTTCGCCGGCCCGGAAGTCGCGCCGGCTCGGCGACGCGCGAGCTACGTGATTGTGTACAGCGGCCCGTCGCCGCCCTCGGGCGGGGTCAGACGGCCGCCCTTCGCCGTGATCGCGCCGCACTGCACGCAGTTCGTGTAGTTGACGATCACGTCGACCATCCCGTTCTCCGAGGCCTCCTCCGGAATCTCGTAGACGCCGGCCGGGCACATCCACACCCAGGTCTCGGCGATCTCCCGCGGGACTTCGCGACGGACCCGGATGTGATTGGGGGCATCGTCGCGTGTCGCGTTCCCGGACACGTAGACCGACGAGAGCTTGTCGAAGGTGTACTTGCCGTCGGGCTTGGGATAGCTCTTGCGCCGATCGCCGATCGTCATCGGCGACTCCGAGTCGCGGTGGTTGGGCCAGCGGCCGCCCGGGAACCGTCCGCCGCTGATCTCCATCGCGTTGGCGATCGCCCCGCCGACGAAGAAGCCCCGCCCGAACGGCTGCTTCATGTTCCGTGAGCGATAGAGCTCCTGGCCGATCACGGAGTCCTCGACCCGCTTGTCGTAGGCCGAAAAGTCGGTGCCCCCGCCCTTCAGCTGCTCGAAGATCGTCTCCGCGGCGTAGATGCCGGCGTGGATCGCGTAGTGGATCCCCTTGAGGATGGGGACGTTGACCATCCCCGCGCTGTCCCCGCAGATGACCATTCCGGGAGCCGAGGGCTTGGGCATCGCCCAGTAGCCACCTTCGGGAATCGCCTTGGCGCCCCACGACACCCGCTTACCGCCGTCGAGGATGGCGCGCACGAGCTTCGAGGTCTTGAACTCCTGGAGCACGTCGTGGACGGAGAAGGTGGCGTCGGTGTAGTCGAGGCCGGCGACGAAGCCCAGCGAGACGCGGTTCTCCCCCATCGGGTAGATCCACGAGCCGCCGAACTCGTGCCACTTGGCTCCGTAGCGCAGCGGCCACCCGAGCGTATGGATGACCCGGTCGAGGGGCCTCGCGACCTCCCACACCTCCTTGACCCCGAGCGCCCACACCTGAGGCTCGCGGTCCTCGGCCAGCGCGAACTCCTTGATCGCCGCTCCGGTGAGATGCCCCCACGTTCCCTCGGCCAGGACGGTCGCCTTGGCGGTCACGTCCGAGCCGGGCTCGAAGTTGCCCAGCTCCTCGCCGTCCTTGCCCCGTCCCTTGTCGCCCGAGCGCACGCCGCGCACGACCCCGTCCTCGACCAGAAGCTGCTGGGCGCTGGTCTCGGTGAGGATGTAGGCGCCGGCTTCCTCGGCCTGGGTGGCCAGCCAGCGCGACAGCTCGGCCACGCTCACCATGTAGTTGCCGTGATTTCGAAACGGCGGCGGCGTCGGCTTGAGCGGGATCGCCCGGCTCGGGCTGAGCATCCAATACACCGTGTCCTTGGCCACCGTCCCGTACGTGGGCCACTCCGAGGGCTCCTTGTCCGGGAAGAGCTCCTTCAGTCCCGAGGGCCGCATCATCGCGCCGGACAGGTTGTGGGCACCGCACGCCTTGCCCTTCTCGATCACCGCGACAGGTACCTCGCCGAGGCGCTCCATGAGCTCGGGCTCGTCGGCCAGCAGTTGGAGCAGTCGGTTGGCGCACGCCAGCCCGGCGGGTCCGCCGCCGACGATGACGACGCCAACGTCGATCCGCTCCTCCTCGGGGTCGAGCTCGCGCTTGACGAACTCCTCGACCGAATCGACCGGCGGCGGAAATTCGCTCGGCGCTACACCCTCAGCCATCAGCCGCCCTTCTTGGCCTTGATCGCCTCGGTCAGCTTGGGCAGGATCTTGTTCAAGTCGCCGACGATCCCGAGATCGGAGAACTCGAAAATCGGCGCGTTGGCGTCCTTGTTGATGGCGACGATGTTCTCTGAGGACTGCATCCCGACCTTGTGCTGGATGGCCCCGGAGATCCCCGCGGCGAGGTACAGCTTCGGCGACACGGTCTTGCCGGTCTGGCCGATCTGGGCCGCGTACGGGTACCAGCCGGCGTCGACCACGGCTCGCGTGGCCGCAACCGCGGCGTTACCCCCGAAGGCTGATGCCAGGGCCTCCGCCAGCTCGAAGCCCTCGGGTTTACCCAGTCCGCGGCCTCCGGCGACCAGGATGTCGGCGCCCTCGATGTCCACATCGGCCCCGCGCTGCTCGCCGCGCTGCACCATCTTGGCCTGATCAGACCAGGCCGAGTAGTCGACCTCGACGTCCACGACCTCAGCCGAGCCGCCGTCCACGGTCCGCGCCTCGAACGCATTGATCCGCCCGATGATGATTCCCAGATCGCCCTGATAACGGGAGACCGAGATCTTCGAGTCCTGGAGGATCGGCCGCTCGGCCACGAGCTTGCCGTCCTCGGCGCGGACGTTGATCACCTCCATGGTCACGCCGGCGCGCATCCGCGCCGCCAGCCCGGCCCCGATCTCGAACCCGAGCAGGCCGCCCCCGAACAGCGCGTATCCGTGCCCGTGCTCGCCGATGACCTTGGCCATCGCATCGACCACGGGCTGGGCGAGACCCTCGGACCCCCTGGCCCGGAAGACCTTGGTCGCGCCGTAGGCGCCGACGGACTGGCAGAGCTCGTCGGTCAGGTCATCGCCGCCGAGCACCAGGGCATGGCACTCGCCGCCGATCTCCTTGGCCCGCGCGGCGCCTTCGGAAACCGCGCCCAGCGAGTTCTTGTTGAGCTCGCCCTCGTAATGCAGAACGTAGGTGAGGACATCGGCCATTTAGATCAGCTTCCTTTCCTCGAGCCAGGCGACGATCTTCTGCACCGTCTCGTCGGTGTCCTCGTCCTCGATGATCTGTCCGGGCGGCTTGGCCTCCGGGTCGTGGAAGTCGCCGCACTTCACGCGCGAGCCCTCCTCGCCCACCTGGGAGGCCTCGATTCCGACGTCGCCCGCGCTCACCGTCTCCAGCGGCTTCTTGCGCGCGCCCATGATCGCCTTCAGCGACGGGTAGCGCGGCTCGTTGATCGCGTCGCCGACCGAGATCACCGCGGGCAGCGAGACCTCGACCGTGTCGTAGCCGTACTCGGCCTGACGCTCGCAGCGCAGCCCCCCGTTCTGCACGTCCATCTTGATCACCTGGGTCAGCGAGGGCATCTTCAGGTGGTCCGCCACGACGGCGCCGATCGTGTAGCACTCGCCGTCGTCGGACTGCTGGCCGAGCAGCACGAGATCGGGCGACTCCTTCTCGAGCGCCTTGGCCAGCGCGTAGCCGGTGGCCGCGACGTCCGATCCGGCGAGCGCCTCGTCGGTGAGGTGCATCGACCGGTCGGCGCCCAGCGAGACCGCCTTGTGGAGCGCACGCACCGCCGACTCTGGCCCCATGGTCACGGCGACGATCTCCTCGACCTCGGCCGCACCGCCTTCCCGAATCTGCATGGCGGCCTCGATGGCGTGCGTGTCATAGGGGTTCAGGTTCTTCTCTCCACTCCGGTCAAGCCGGCCGGTCGAGGGATCGATTCGCTTCTCGACCGCGGCGTCCGGGACCTCTTTCACGAGGACGCAAATCTTCAACTGGTTCCTCCTAATCCCATGAGAACAGGGGCACTATATCCCGTTGACTGACTAGTCAATCAGGCCCTCCAACGCGAACTTTGGCGATTCTTCGTCGCATAGCTCAACTCCAGCGCCAAAGTTCGTCGCGCTCCGGCGGTTCGCAGCTGCCTCGTCTCACGCCGCGTTTTTCCGCGCGACCGCGTCCCGGATGAACTCGACCGCCTCCTGGGTCGAGGCGCCGGGGGTGAACACCTCGGCCACCCCCAGTCGCTTGAGCTCCTCCACGTCATCGGCCGGGATCGTCCCTCCGGCCGTTACCACGACATCTCCGGCTTCCTCCGCCTCGAGCAGCTCGAGAATCCGCGGGACGAGCGTCATGTGCGCGCCGGACAGGATCGAGAGCCCGACCGCGTCGGCGTCCTCCTGGATCACCGTGGCCACGATCTGCTCGGGCGTCTGGTGCAGGCCCGTGTAGATGACCTCCATGCCCGCGTCCCGGAGCGCCCGGGCGATGATCTTGGCGCCGCGGTCGTGGCCGTCCAGGCCCGGCTTGGCGACGACAACGCGGATCTTTCTCTCGGTGGAGGAGGCCATTGGCAGCTTGCCGCCGCGGTACGGACGGCAGCGGCGGGCGCGGGATTCTAGTTAGAACGCGGGGGACTCGGTGTAGGTCCCGAACACCTTCTGGAGCGTCTGCACGATCTCGCCCTCGGTGGCCTGTACCCGCGCCGCCTCGAGCAGATGCGGCATCAGGTTGTGGCCCGGATCGCGCGCCGCCGCTTCAAGCCCCTCCAGGACCGCGGTCACGCTCTCAGCGCTGCGACGCGCACGCACGGCCCGCACCCGCTCCACCTGATCGGGCTCGAACCGCGGATCGATGCGGAGAATCGGGGTCTCGTCTCCGCCTCCCTCGGTGTAGGCGTTGACGCCGACCAGCCTGCGGACCCCGGCCTCGAGCTCCTGCTGGTAGACGAACGCCGCGTCGGCGATCTCCCGCTGCGGATAGCCCATCTTGATCGCCTCCACCATCCCGCCCAGCTCATCGATCTTGGCGAAGTAGCCGTAGGCCTTCTCCTCCAGCCGATCGGTCAGCGCCTCCACGAAG
>Ga0070731_10003188_pt1 | contig 14946 bp, 13 predicted proteins | sample Coa_R1_2_FD_66448 | JGI IMG/M metagenome (GOLD analysis project Ga0070731, IMG submission 66448) | Surface soil microbial communities from Centralia Pennsylvania, which are recovering from an underground coalmine fire - Coalmine... | ecosystem: Environmental > Terrestrial > Soil > Unclassified ... | reverse complement strand
CGCTTTGCCGTTTTCACCGCCAGCTTGGCGACTGTCGCCTTGTTCATCAGCTCTGGACCTCCCGACCGAATGGATTCCGTCACCCTTACCCGGATGGCGCTGACCCAACACCGCTACGAATGTCGTGTCCCGCCAACCGGTAGGTCGCGCCGACCGGCGCGGTCGTTGCCGCTAGTGTCGCCGCGTGGTCAAGCGGCGGGCGAGGATCGTCGTCACCCGCCGCATTCCCGAGCCGGCGCTGGAGGTTCTGCGCCAGGCCGGCGAGACGTGGGTGTCGCCGCACGACCGGCCGCTTGAGACCGCGGAGCTGTACGGCGCGGTCGCTGGCGCGGATGCCGTTGTCGCGCTGCTGCACGACCGGATCGACGACGGGCTCCTCGAGGCGGCGGGCGAGCAGCTCGCCGTCGTCGCCAACGTGGCGGTCGGCTACGACAACGTCGACGTCGCTGCCTGCACGCGGCGCGGCGTGCGCGTCACGAACACGCCCGGCGTGCTCACCGAGGCGACCGCGGACCTGGCGATCGCGCTCGTGCTGATGGCGACGCGACGGTTGGGGGAGAGCGAGCGGCTGATCCGCGGCGGCACGCCCTGGTCGTGGCACATGTTCTTCCAGCTCGGGACCGGCGTCCAAGGCAAGACCTTCGGTGTGGTCGGGCTCGGCCAGATCGGCCGGGCGACCGCGCGCCGAGCACGTGCGTTCGGGATGAAGGTCGTCTACAGCGGCCGCCGCCGGGCCGACGCGGATGTCGAGGCCGAGCTCGACGCGAGGCACGTTTCCTTCGCCGAGCTGCTGACGACGGCGGACGTAGTCTCGCTCCACTGCCCGCTGACGGCGGAGACGCGGCATCTCGTCGACGCGGCCGCGCTCGCACGCATGAAGCCGACCGCGTTCCTCATCAACACGACCCGCGGGCCGGTCGTCGACGAGGCGGCGCTCGTCGATGCGCTCCGGGACGCCGTCATCGCCGGCGCCGGCCTCGACGTGTACGAGCACGAGCCGGCCGTTCATCCGGGGCTGCTCGAGCTCGAGAACGTGGTGCTGCTTCCACATCTCGGCTCTGCAACGGTGGAGACGCGCACGGCGATGGCCGTGCTGGCGGCCCGCAACGTCGTCGCCGTCCTCGCTGGCGGCGAGCCGCTGACGCCGGTCCCGGCATGAGGGTTGCGATCACGGGCGGAAGCGGCGGAATCGGCTCGTACGTCGTCCGCGAGCTGCTGGCGTTCGGCCACGACGTGGTCGCGGTCGGCCGCACGCCCTCGGCCGTCGGGTCGGTGAGCTTCGCTGGGGCGTCCCTCGACGACGCCGCCTCGCTCGCGCGGGCGTTCGCCGGCGCAGACGCTGTCGTGCACCTCGCCGCGATCACGAGCCCCTACCGCGCTCCCGTGCAGGAGCTGATGGACGTGAACGTCACCGGCACCGTGCGCGTGCTGGACGCGGCGGTCGCGGCGCGTGTTCCGAAGCTCGTGTTCGCCTCCTCGGGCGCGGCGACCGGCTTCTCGTTCCAGCTCATCGATCTCGTGCCGCGGTATCTGCCGCTCGACGAGGAGCACCCGAGCGAGCCGTCGGACACGTACGGAATCTCGAAGCTCGTCGGGGAGCAGCTCTGCGGCCGCTGGTCGGCGGAGCATCCCCTGGCCACCATCTGCCTGCGCATCAACAGCAACTGGTGCGTCGACCGCCCGGGCGCCGAGGCGGCGCTCCACGGCGGCTGGGCGAAAGGCCTCGCGGTCGAAGACCTCTGGCAGCGCTACCGTCTGCAGCTCGAGCAGCCCGAGCGCCCGCGCGCGGCGAACGCGCCGCCGCTGCCGCGCGATCTCCTCTGGGCCGTGACCGACGCACGCGATGCAGCGCAGGCGTTCCGCCTCGCCGTCGAGAGTGACTCCGTGCACGGCGTCTTCCACGTGAACGGATTCGACACGTGCTCGTGGACCCCGAGCGAGGAGCTCGTCCGCGAGTGGTTCCCCGACGTGCCGCTCCGGGAGCCGCTCGCAGGCCACGCAACGCTCGTGTCGCATCGCCGCGCGAGCGAGGAGCTCGGCTACCGGCCGCAGCACACCTGGCGCGAGAGCGACTTCGCGGACTGGCTCTCGGCTTAGGTCACCGGCGTCCAGGCGCCGGTCTCGGCCGACGCCTCCATCGCCTCGAGAACGCGCGCGACCGCAAGCATCTCGCGCACGCCCGGCTCGCGCTGCACGCCGTCCAGTACCGACTCGAGAAAGAGATGCGCTTCGATCACCTTCAGGTCGTCGTAGCCCATCGCGAGCGCAGGCCCGGGCTGGAAGCTCGCGTACTCCGGATGCTGCGGCCCCATGTACACCGTTGCCCAGCCGGCATCGCCGCTTGCGAGCGGGAGGTAGACCTCGAGCTCGTTCATGCGCCTGAAGTCCCACGCGAGCGCGCCCTTCGTGCCGTGCACCTCGAAGCCCGTCTCTGCGTGGGTGCCGACGGTGACGCGCGAGGCTTCCAGGCTGCCCGTAAACCCCTGCTCGAAGCGGACGATCCCGAGCGCGTAGTCCTCGTTCCCGACGTCGCCGAGCTCGCCGCCCTCGACCAGGCTGAAGTGCGTCCCCGTTCCCGGTGCGATCAGCGGCCGGCGTGCGATCGTCGTCTCGGTGACGGCGGTCACCGCGGCGATCGGGCCGGCGACGAAATGGGCGAGGTCGGCCGCGTGCGAGAGGATGTCACCGAGGACGCCGAGCCCGGCCAGCTCGCGCGAGAAGCGCCACGAGAGCGCGATCCGCGGGTCGGCGCCGTAGTCGCCGAGGAACCAGCCGCGGAACCGCCTCAGCTCGCCGATCGCTCCCGCGGCGACGAGGTTGCGGGCGTGCCGGACCGCCGGGGTCTGCCGGTAGTTGAGGCCGACGATCGTGCGGACGCCGGCTGCTTCCACGGCCGCCGCGATCTCGCGTGTCTCGGCCGGCGAGCGGCCGAGCGGCTTCTCCGCCCAGATGTGCTTGCCGGCCTCGGCGGCGGCCGTGGCCATCTCCACGTGCATGAAGTTCGGTGCGGTGAGGCTGACCGCGTCCACGCCGGGATGGGCAAGCACCTCGCGCCAGTCGGTCGTGGCGCTTTCGTAGCCGAGCACCGTGCGCGCACGTACGGCGCGCTCGGGTGACTCGTCGGCCGCGATCACGAACCGCGGCTGGCCTTCGAACTCAGGGTAGTGGTAACGCACGCGCCGGTACGACTCCGTGTGCAGGCCGCCCATCCAGCCGACCCCGAGCAGGCCGATCCCGATCTCGCTCACGGCGAAACCGCTGAGCCCGTTCGAGCGGAGCGGAGGAGGGCCGCCAGCGCTGCGGCCTGCGCGACGGCATCTGCGCGCCCCAGCAGCGGCTGCGCCCGGCCGGCCGCGGCGTCGGCGAGGTTCTCGAGCTCCAGGCGATACGGATCCTCGGTCGCGGATTGGAACACGTCGACCTCGCCGTCGCGGTCGATCTCGATCGCTCCGTCGCGGTCGCCCCGAAATGGATCGTGGACGCGCACCGACCCCGAAGAGCCGATCACCTCGAGCTCGCGCCGCAACGGGACGAGGTACGACGTGCCCACCTGCGCGAGCACGCCGTCCGCGAACCGCAGCGTGCCGGCGAACGCGATATCGACGCCGGTCTCGGCGAGAACGTGCGTGCCCGAGACCTCCTCCGGTTCGCCCGCAAGCAGGCGCGAGACGCTGACCGTGTAGCACCCGGCGTCGAGGAACGCGCCACCGTCGAGGTCGCGTCGGTAGCGGATGTCGTTCCGGTCGTCGAGGGTGAAGCCGAGGAAAGCGCGGATCAACCGCAGCCGGCCGATCGCCCCGGATTCGACGACGCGCACGAGCTCGGCCATCTGCGGATGGTGGCGGAACTGGAACGCCTCCATCAGCACGAGCCCGGCGCGCTCGGCGGCGTCGAAGGCGCGCTCGACGTCGGCCGGGTCGGCGTCGAGTGGCTTCTCGCAGAGCACGTGCTTGCCCGCCTCCAGTGCGCGAATCGACCACTCGACGTGCAGCGAGTTCGGCAGCGAGACATAGACGGCGTCGACGCCGCGGTCGGCGAGCAGCTCCTCATACGCTCCGTGCCAGCGCTCGATCGCGTGCTCGGCTGCGTAGGCTCGCGCGCGCTCGGCGCTCCTGCTCGCTACGGCGACGACGCGGACGCGATCGCTCGCGGCCGCGCCGTCGAGGATGGCCTGGTTGATCGCGGCCGTCGAGAGGATGCCGAGCCTCAGCTCGCCGCCCGCTGCCATCTACGCGAGGTCCGGCCGCTGGCCGCCGTCGGCGAGCAGCCGGCGCGTGGCGGTGAACGCCTCGGCGACCCACTCCTCGACCGGTTGGCCGTCGCGCGGGAACTCGAGCTCGATCGACGCCGAGCCGTGGTAGCCGACCCGCTCGAGCGCCTCGAGGTAGACCGGAAACGGCGTCGTCCCCCGCCCGGGCGGCAGGTCGCCGTGGTTGTCGCCGTCACAGTCGGCGACATGCACCTGTGCAATCCGGCCCGCGAACCGCTCGAGCTGGCGCGGCTCGATCCGCTGCAGCCAGAGGTGCGAGATGTCGACCGCGGCCTTGACGTTCGGCAGGTCGACCGCGTCGAGCAGCCGCTCGAGGTCGTCGAGCGTGCTCACGAAGGCAAACTCGAACGGCAGCAGCTCGATCGCGACCTCGAGGCCGTGCGCGGCGGCGCGCTCTCCGACGCGCCGAGTCGCATCCACCACGAGCTCCCACTCGCTTTCGTGCGGGAGCAGCCGCTGCTGGAACATGTACTCGCCGGGCACGAAGAGCAGGTTCCTCGCCGTGTCGAACTCGGCGGCGAGATCGACGACAGCGCACGCGCGCTCGATGTGGTAGCCGCGGACGGCCGGGTTGAAGTCGCTGAGACCGAGACAGGTGCAGACGACCGACACGACCGGCAGCCCCGCGTCGCGCACGCCCTCCACGTACGAGGCGCGCTCGCCGGCGCTCATCCGCGCCGGGTCGAAGCCCACGAAGAGGTCGGCCGCCTCGTAACCGATCTCGCGCGCCCGCACGAGGCCCCGCGGACCTTCGAGCTCCGATCCGTGCCAGGCGGAGTCGATCAGCGCGATCTCCCACGCGTCGGTGCTCGGCGCGGTCATCGGTGTGCGAGGGCGCGGGCCTTCGGGTCGAGCTCCGGGCTGAGCACGTGGATCACCATCCCGGCTTGCGCGTCGACGCCGTCCAGCTCGAGCGTGCTCGACGCGTGCCGCAGTATCTGCTCGGGCGAATACGGTTCGAGGAAGTCCTCGACCGGGCCGGAGCTGTATCTCAGCGAGGGCGTCGCATAGTGCATCGGGACGACCACGGCCGGACGCAGCTCGGCGATCGCCGCGTGGAGGGCGGGGAGCGGGATCGTCAGGCCGCCGCCCGCGAGCGCGAGCAGCACATCGACCCGGTCGCGCAACGGCGCAAGCTGCTCGTCGGTCAACGGCGTGCCGACGTCGCCCATGTGACAGACGGCGAGGCCGTCGAGCTCGAGCCGGTAGAGCGCGTTCGCCTTCGGGTCGTCGGGCCGGTCCGAGCCCTCGGAGGCGGCGACGGCCTCGACGACGACGCCGTCGAGGATCTCGGTGCGGCGGCCGACGAGCTCGAGGGCGTTGAAGACGAGCGGCGAGCCGGGGATCATGGCGGCGTTCGAGTGGGCCTCGTCGAGCGCCGAGCTCATCACGACGGCGTCGGCCGGCTCCGTCACGGGCTCGAGGCCTGCTCCCTCGGGCGTGTACGGGTCGGTCACGAGCGAGACGCCGGGAGCTTCGAGCCGGAAACAGGCGTGGCCGTACCAGGTGATGCGGATCACGCGCGATCTGCCCGGTCCGCGAAACGCCGCATCTGTAAACAACCTACAATGCGCGCCGCCGGCGGCGCAATCGGGTGCGCAGTTCCCTCCGGTCGGGCCGCGGAGCCGGCGTGCGACGACGAGAAAGCGAGGCGAGGAAGCGGAGTGGCCGAGGTCCTCTACATCGTCCAGGAGGGCAACGCCGAGCCCTGGCTCGAGGACTTCCTGGCTGCGGCCGACGGCCTCGACGTCGCCGTCATGGATCCGAACGCGCCGCCCGGTGCGCAGTTCGCCGGCACGGTCGTCGTCGTCGACCAGGGCGGGCACGCGACCCGCGAGCAGATCGACGCGGGCGCGGAAGGCGGTGTGCGGCTGTGGCAGGTCCTCGGCACAGGAGTCGACCACACCGAGGTCGACTACATCCACGCGAAGGGGATCGCGCTCGCGAACACGCCGGGCCAGTTCAGCGCGATCGCGCTCGCCGAGCATGCGTTGATGTTCATCCTCGGGCTGGCGAAGAACCTGCGCGAGGCGGAGGCGAACTGCCTCGCCGGCCGGATGTACCAGCCGCTCAGCGACGAGCTCGAGGGGCAACTGCTTGGGATCGTCGGCCTCGGTGCGAGCGGTCGCGAGCTCGCGCGGCGGGCGCGCGCGCTCGGGATGCGGATCCAGGCAGTCGACGTCGCGGCCGTGCCGCCCGAGCAGCTGACGGAGCTCGGCGTGGAGCACTTCGCTGACCTCTCCGGTCTCGACGACCTGATCGCGTCGTCGGATTACGTTTCGCTGCACGTGCCGCTGACGAGCGCGACCCGCCACATGATCGACGAGCGGCGGCTCGCCTTGATGAAGCCGACGGCGTCGCTCGTGAACGTCGCGCGCGGGCGCCTGGTGGACGAGGCCGCGCTCGCGCGCGCGCTCGGCGCGCGGCAGATTCGCGGTGCCGGGATCGACGTCTTCGGCCAGGAGCCGCTCGAGCCGGACAATCCACTCCTGCAGCTCGACAACGTGATCACGACGCCGCACACGGCCGGCATCACGCGTGGAACGTCGCGACGTCGCGGCCGGGTCTGTGCCGAGAACGCGCGGCGGGTGCTCGGCGGAGGCGAGGCGCTGTACCAGATCGTCGCGGATGCCTGAGCTCCGGGAGCTTACGCCCGGCAACGTCAAGGAGTTCGTGATCGCCGCCGGCCTGTTCGACGACGGCGCCGAGGTGAGAGCGGACGAGCTCGGCGGCGGTGTCTCGAACGTGGTTCTGCGCGTTCGCTCGTCCGAGCGCTGCGTCGTCGTGAAGCAGTCGCTCCCGAAGCTCCGTGTCGCGGCCGACTGGCCGTTCGACCAGCGCCGGACCTTCGTGGAGCGCGACTGCCTCGCGCTGCTCGGACGGCTGGTTCCCGGCGCCGTCCCCGACGTGCTCCACTGCGACGAAGCGTCGTTCGCCCTCGTGATCTCGTGCGTGCCTGCCGGCGGAGCGCTCTGGAAGGACGAGCTGGTCGGCGGCAAGTTCGACGCGGACGCGGCCGCGCGCGCCGGCGAGCTCCTCGGCCGGATTCACCGGCTCGCCTCGACGGACGAGGCTGCCCGCGAGCGCTTCGCGGATCAGACGGTGCTGATCCAGGGGCGGACGGACCCGTATCACGTCGCCGCGGCGGCGGCGCATCCCGAGCTCGCGGCTGCGATCGAGGTCGAGCTCGAGCGCCTGCTCGCGACGCGGCGGACATTGACGCTCGGCGACTACTCGCCGAAGAACATCTTCGTCTATCCCGAGCGCGTGGTCGCGATCGACTTCGAGGTCGCCCATTGGGGAGATCCCGGCTTCGACGTCGCGTTCTGCCTCACGCATCTGACGCTGAAGTCGATCCGGTTCGACGCACGTCATCTCACCGCCGCGCAGAGTTTCTGGGGCGCCTACCGGGGGACCGGCGCCGACGCGCTCTGCGACGAGGAAGGCCTTGTGCGCGAGCTCGGCTGCCTGTTGCTCGCGCGGATCGACGGCAAGTCGCCGGTGGAGTACATCGAGGCGGAGGAGACGAAAGACACCGTCCGGGCGCTCGCCGCGCGGCTCATCGCCGGCCCGGGACGGACGGTTTCCGAGGCGTTGCACGCCGTCGCGACTGTGGCCGCCGGCAAACGATTGACGCCGCGAGTATGAGCGGTTCGGAGATCGACCGTGTTCGCGGGCTCGAGGTGCTCGACTCGCGCGGGCGGCCGACGCTCGAGGCCACGGTCGTGCTCCGCAACGGCGTCGCCGGGCGCGCGAGCGTTCCGTCGGGGGCCTCGACGGGACGGCACGAAGCGGTCGAGCGCCGCGACGGCGATGCTGCGCGGTACGGCGGCCGCGGCGTACGCGACTGCGTGCGGACGATCGCGGACGAGGTCGGCCCGGCGCTCGCCGGCCATGACTGCCGCGAACAGCGCGCGGTCGACGACCTTCTGATCGAGCTCGACGGCACGACCGACAAGTCGCGCCTGGGCGCGAACACGACGCTCGCCGTCTCGCTCGCCGTCGCCCGCGCGGCCGCGACCGCCGGCGGCCTCGAGCTGTGGCAGCACCTGGCGGGCGCTGCCGAGCCGCTCCTGCCGCTGCCGATGGTGAACATGATCAGCGGCGGCGCCCACGCGAGCGGCGGCGTCGACTTCCAGGATTTCCTTGCGATCCCGGTCGGCGCGTCCACGTTCGCCGAGGCGCTCGAGCTCTCTGTCGCGGTGCGAGACTCGCTCGGCGACCGGCTCGCCGCCCACGGGCTGACGACGCTCAAGGGCGACGAAGGCGGTTTCGGGCCGCCGCTCGCGAGCGCCGACGACGCCCTGGCGATCCTGGTCGAAGCGGTCGATGCGGCCGGCCTTGCGCTCGGCACCGACGTCGCGTTCGCCAGTGACGTCGCCGCGACGCAGCTCTTCGACCCAGCGACGGACAGGTATCGAGTGGGCGGCGAGCAGCTCACGTCGCCGGACCTTCTCGCCGTACTCGGCGACCTCGTCCGCCGCTACCCGATCGTCTCGCTCGAGGACCCGGTCGCGGAGGACGACTGGGACGGATGGCGCCTGGCGACCGAGCTCCTCGGTGCCCGCGTGCAGCTGATCGGCGACGATCTCTTCGTGACGAACGGCGAACGTCTCGCGCGCGGAATCGAGCTCGGCGTCGCGAACGCGGTGCTCGTCAAGATGAACCAGGCCGGCACGCTGACGGAGACGCTCGACGTCGCCGCGCAGGCTCGGGCGGCCGGTTATGCGACCGTCGTCTCGGCGCGCTCCGGCGAGACGGAGGACGACGCGCTCGCCGACCTCGCGGTCGCAACGCGTGCAGGTCAGATCAAGGTCGGCTCGATCGCACAGTCGGAGCGGCTGGCGAAGTACAACCGCCTGCTCCGGATCGAGGCCGAGCACGGTGCGGAGTTCGCCGGCGCAAGCGAGCTGCCGTCGTGAACGAGCCCGAACGGGTCGTGCTCGTCACCGACCACCCGTGGCCTTCGGTCGACGCGGAGGTCGAAGCGCTCGCACAGTCCGGCGCGCGGCCGTTGTTCGCGCCGACCGGCGAGGAGGGGGAGCTGATCGAGCTCGTCGGCGACGCCGAAGGCATCCTCACGTGCTTCGCCCGCGTGACCGACCGCGTCGTCGAGGCCGGCTCGCGCCTGCAGGTGATCGGCCGCTACGGCGTCGGGGTCGACAACATCGCTGTCGGCGAGGCGACGAAACGCGACATCCTCGTCACCAACGTTCCCTCGTACTGCGAGCACGAGGTGAGCGAGCACGTGCTCGCGCTCCTGCTCGCGCTCGCGCGCCGCATCCCCACGTTCGACGACGGCGTGCGTGCCGGCGACTGGTCGCTCGCGCGCGGCCAGCCGATCCACCGCGTCGCCGGCAGCACCCTCGGGATCGTCGGCTTCGGCCACATCGGCCGCATGCTGGCCTCGAAGGCCCGGGGGCTCGGGCTGCGCATAATCGTGCACCAGCCGCGCGCGTCCGACGAGGAGCTCCGCGCCGCCGGCGTCGAGCCGCTGTCGCTGGCCGAGCTCGCAGCGCACTCGGACTTCGTCAGCCTCCACGTCCCGCTCGCCGATGACACGAAGCACCTCGTCGACCGGGAGTTCCTGCGTGCGATGAAGCCGAGTGCGTTCCTCGTCAACGCCTCACGCGGCGCCGTCGTCGATCGCGACGCCCTGCTCGAGGCGCTGCAGAACGGCTGGATCGCCGGCGCCGGGCTCGACGTCTTCGAGCCGGAGCTGCTGCCGCCGGCCGACCCGCTGCTTGCACTGCCGAACCTGATCGCGACGCCGCACGTCGCCTACTACTCCGAGGAGTCGCTCGTCGACCTCGGACGGCTCGCCGCGGAGAACGTCGCGGCGGTGCTCGGCGGCCAGCGGCCGGCCGCGGTCGTCAATCCGGCTGTCCTCGAGACGGAACGATGGCGGCACCTGTGAACGACGCACGCACCGCGCTCGTCACCGGCGCGGGCCGCGGCATCGGGCGTGCGACGGCGCTCAGGCTCGCGGCCGACGGCGTGCGCGTGCTGGCCGTCGCACGGACCGCCGGCGAGCTCGAGTCGCTCGCCGCCGAGTGCGGCGCCGAGTGGCTCGCCGCCGACCTCGCGGATCCAGCGGCCTGCGCGCATGCGGTCGCTGAGACCGAGCGCCGCCTTGGCCGGATCGACATCCTCGTCAACAACGCCGGCATTGGCTCGGCGGGCGAGCAGCCCCTCTGGCTCCAGGACCCGGAGCGATGGCGGCAGGCGATGGCGCTCAATCTCGATGCGCCGTTCGAGCTGACACGCCTCGCGCTCCCGGGCATGATCGACCGGCGCTTCGGTCGCGTCGTGATGGTCGCCTCGCTCGCCGCCCTGGCCGCGGGCGTCGCGCCCGGGATGAGCGCGTACGTGGTCTCGAAGCACGGCCTGCTCGGGCTGATGCGCGCGGTCGCGGTCGAGGTGGCCGAGTACGGCGTGACCTGCAACGCCGTGCTGCCCGGGTCGGTGCGCACCCGCACCGCGGAGCTGAAGGTGGCGGAGGAGGCGGCCCGGCTGGGCGGCTCGGTCGAGGACGCCTGGGCCGCGCGGGAAGCGCGGAGCTTCGCCCGCCGCCTCGTCGACGAGGCGGAGGTCGCAGGCGCGATCCGCTTCCTCGCGAGCGACGAGGCGAGCGGCGTCAACGGCGAGGCGCTCGGCGTCGGCCTCCAGCCCTGGGGCTGATTTCGGCGCCCGAGGTTTGTAGACTGTTAGCAATGCCGACGTCGCCCGGACACGCGTGAGCGGCGCCGTTCCGTCCGCATTCCGGCGACGCCTGCGGGCGGGCGAGACGGTGATCGGGTCGTTCGTCAACCTGGGCTCGCCGCTCACGACCGAGATCATGGGCATCGCAGGCTTCGACTGGCTCGTGCTCGACCTCGAGCACGGGGCCGGGAACGAGGTTGCCCTCCTCGGGCAGCTGCAGGCGCTCTCGGCGTCGGGCGCGGCGGCGATCGTCCGCGTCGAGGGCATCGACCTGCCGCGGTTCATGCACGCGCTCGATCTTGGCGCCGACGGCGTGCTCGTGCCGCGTCTGCGCTCGGTCGAGGACGCGCAGCGCTGTGCCGAGTATTGCCGGTACGCGGGCCTGCGCGGAGTTGCCAAGTACAACCGCTCCTGGCACTGGGGTCTCGGCGCCCGCACGCTGGCCGATGCCGACGGCGAGGTCGTCTGCGCAATTCAGATCGAGACGCGCGAGGCCCTCGAGGCGGTCGGCGGAATCGCCGCCGTCGACGGCGTGGATGTGCTCTTCGTCGGGCCGGCCGACCTTGCGCACTCGCTCGGCCTGCACTGCCCTCCGGACGACCCGGCGCTGATCGAGAGGGCAGCCGCGGTCGCCGACGCGGCGCGGGCCCACGGCAAAGCCGCCGGCGTGCTCGTCGGCACGATCGAGCAGCTGCGCGCCTACCACGAGGTCGGCTTCACGTTCCTCGGGTGCAACTCGGACGGCGGACTGCTCGTGGCGGGCGCGTCGGCGCTCGTCGGCGACCTCGATCGGCTGAGGCGCGCGCGCGGGGTCGTCGAAGCCGTGCCGGCCGAGAGCGCCTCGTGAAGATGTACCTCGCCGGCGACTGGACGACCGGCGACGGCGAGCTCGAGATCGTCAATCCCTGGCTCGGCGACGTCGTCGACACCGTGCCCAACGCAGACCCCGCTCAGATCGACCGTGCGCTGGACGCCGCCGTGCAGGGAGCCGCAGAGATGGCCGCCCTCTCCGGCTGGGAGCGCAGCGGGATCCTCAACCGGGCGGCCGACCTGCTCGAAGCGCGCGCCGAGGAGCTTGCGCGCACGCTCTCGCTCGAGGAGGGAAAGCCGCTGACGGAGTCGCGCGGGGAGGTCTCGCGCTGCCCCGAGCTGCTGCGCCTCTCCGCGTTCGAGGGCGCCCAGCTGCGTGGCGAGGTGCTGCCGTTCGACGCCGCGCCGAACGGCGCCGGCAAGTTCGGGTTCACGCTCCGGGTCCCATGCGGGGTGGTCGTCGCGATCACGCCGTTCAACTATCCGGTTCTGCTCGTGCTGCACAAGCTCGCGCCGGCGCTCGCCGCCGGCAACGCCGTGATCCTGAAGCCGGCGAGCGCAACCCCGCTTGTCGCGCTCGAGCTGACGAAGGTGCTGCTCGAGGCCGGGCTGCCGCCGCTCGGCCTGCAGTGCGTGACCGGCAACGGCTCCGCGATCGGCGCTCAGCTCTGCTCCGACCGCCGCGTCCGCAAGATCACGTTCACCGGCTCGACCGCGGTCGGCGAGCAGATCACGCGGGTGGCCGGCGTCAAGCGCGTCTCGCTCGAGCTCGGGGGCAACGCACCCGTGGCGGTGCTCGCGGACGCCGACATCGAGGGCGCCGCGGCGCAGGTTGCCACCGCCGGCTACTCCAATGCCGGGCAGGCCTGCATTTCCACGCAGCGCGTGATCGTCGAGCGCGATGTGTACGTCGACTTCCTCGACGCGCTCGCTCCGAAGGTCGCCGCGATTCCGACCGGAGACCCGTTCGCCTCTGATACGAAGCTCTCGGCGATGATCACGGAGCGCGAGGCCGAGCGAGTCGAGAGCTGGATCGGCGAGGCGGTTGAGGACGGCGCCCGCGTCGTCACGGGCGGGGAACGGAACGGAGCGGTCCACTTTGCGACGGTGGTCGCGGACGTCGACCCCTCGATGCGGATCTTCCGCGAGGAGCTGTTCGGGCCCGCGGTCGGGGTAACCCCCGTGCAGGACTCGGCCGAGGCGCTCCGGCTTGCGAACACGAGCGACTTCGGTCTCAGTGCGGGCGTCTTCACGCGCGACCTCGATCGTGCGCTGCACTACGCACGCGGACTCGACTCGGGGGTGGTCTGCATCAACGTCGCTCCGCCGTGGCGGGCCGACCTGATGCCGTACGGAGGGGTCAAACAGAGCGGCGTCGGCAGCGAAGGGCCGCGCTACGCCGTCCAGGAGATGACGGAGGTGAAGACGGTTGTCATCCAGCAGAGTTGACGCGCCGGCCGTCGCTGAGCGGCCGGCGGCGTCCGCGAATCGCTCGACCGACGTGAGGCTCACGGTCGCGCAGGCGCTCGTCCGGTTCCTCCAGGTGCAGTACAGCCGCCGCGACGGGCAGGAGCAGCGGCTGATCCCGGCGCTGTTCGGGATCTTCGGCCACGGGAACGTGGCCGGCCTGAGCCAGGCGCTCGTCGAGTACGGCGACGAGCTGCCCTACTACCAGCCGTTCAACGAGCAGAGCATGGTGCACACGGCCGCCGGCTACGCGAAGGCGACCAACCGGCGCTCGACGCTCGCGTGCTCGTCCTCGATCGGGCCCGGCGCGACGAACATGGTCACCGGTGCGGCGCTCGCCACGATCAACCGGCTGCCGGTGCTGCTCCTCCCGTCCGACTACTACGCGAGCCGACGTCAGGGGCCGGTGCTGCAGCAGCTCGAGCATCCCGTGTCCTTCGACGAGAGCGTCAACGACTGCTTCCGGCCCGTCAGCCGCTTCTTCGACCGGATCTCCCGCGCCGACCAGCTCGTCGAGTCGCTGCCGGAGGCGATGCGCGTGCTCACCGACTCGGCCGAGACGGGCGCGGTCACGATCGCGCTGCCCCAGGACGTGCAGTCGGAGGCGTTCACGTGGCCCGCGCGCCTGTTCGAGCAGCGGGTGTGGGAGCTCGAGCGGCGGCCGGCCGTCGACGCGCGGATCGGCGAGCTCGTCGAGCTCCTCCGTGGCGCCGAGCGCCCGTTCCTGATCGCCGGCGGCGGCGTCCACTACTCGGAGGCGTGGGACGCTCTGGCCGAGTTCGCCGCGGCCTTCGGCATCCCGGTCGGCGAGACCTCGGCCGGCAAGGGAGCGTTCCGCGGCGAGGAGGATCTGCAGCTCGGCGGCGTCGGCGTGACAGGGAACCCGGCTGCGACGGCCCTCGCGCGCTCGGCAGACCTCGTGATCTGCGTCGGCACGCGGCTGACCGACTTCCCGACCGGGTCGCACTCGCTCTTCCAGCACCCCGATGTGCGCTTCGCCGCGATCAACGTCGCCGGCCACGACGCGTACAAGCTCGGCGCGCTGCCGGTGGTTGCGGATGCCCGCGAGGCGCTGCGGGCGGCGACCGCGGCAGGGCGTGAGGCCGGCCTCACCCCGGACACCGGCTACGTCGCCGAGTGCCGCTCGACCCGAGCTGCCTGGCGCAAACGGGTCGAAGAAGAGCTCTTCGCGGTCGAGGACGGCGAGCCGCTCACGCAGGTCGCTATGCTCGGGATCGCGAATCGCGTTGCCCAGGCGGGCGACACGATCGTCGCAGCAGCCGGCAGCCCGCCCGGCGACCTGCTCCAGCTGTGGGACTCCACCGGCGGCAAGAACGCGCACATCGAGTTCGGCTACTCCTGCATGGGCTACGAGATCCCGGCCTCGCTCGGCGTCCGGCTCGCGCAACCTCACGGCGAGGTCTACACGTTCATCGGCGACGGTACGTACCTGATGAACCCGACCGAGATTGCGACCGCGGTGCAGGAGGGTCTGAAGATCACGGTGCTGCTGTCGAAGAACGACGGCTTCCAGTGCATCCGCGACCTGCAGCTGCGGTCGTCCGGACGCGACTTCGGCAACGAGTTCCGCAGCCGCAATCCGCGCTCGAACCGCCTCGACGGCAACTTCGTCGAGATCGACTTCGCCGCGAACGCTGCGTCGTTCGGCGCCCGCACCTGGAGCGTGCGTACCGCGC